>Ga0247728_10071_pt1 | contig 44819 bp, 47 predicted proteins | sample SalenrCarbi39_FD_183048 | JGI IMG/M metagenome (GOLD analysis project Ga0247728, IMG submission 183048) | Saline wetland microbial communities from Lincoln, Nebraska, United States - Carb-i39 | ecosystem: Environmental > Aquatic > Non-marine Saline and Alkaline > Salt marsh | place: USA: Nebraska...
GCTTTAACGAATTAAATTTAATAATAAACATAAAAATAGTGGGATGAATAATTACTAAAAAGATTTAATATAAATGGCCAAATTTAACAAGATAATGCAAAAAACTCCTATTTAATTTTTAAAATTAATTTTACAAAAATTTTAACTACTTATTACTTTATATATAACAATTACTTAATTTCGGTGATTTCATGGCTAAAGAGGAGAGAGATAAGTTTTCATCATTAATTAGAGATTATACTATTTTTGATAATTTAATAGAAGGATTTCAAATAATAAGTCCTGATTGGGTTTATATTTATGTTAATGATGCTGCAGCCGAACAAAGTAATGCAAAAAAGGATTTTATTTTGGGAAAAACTGTAATGGAAGTATATCCTGGCATTGAAAAAACAGAACTTTTTTCTAAATTTGAAAAATGTATGAATGAAAGGATATCTGTTTCATTTGAAAATGAGTTTACTTTTCCAGAGGGCAGTAAAACATGGTTTGAAGCAAAAATAGAACCCATACCCGAAGGCATTATCATCCTATCAACAGATGTTACTGAACGTAAGAAAGCTGAAGAATCTTTAAAATCAAGTGAAACGCAATATAAATCACTATTTTCTAACATGACTGAAGGATTTGCATTAGGCGAACCAATACTCGATAAAAATGGAAATCCTGTTGATTTTCGCTTTATTGAAATTAACGATGCTTTCCAAAAACAAAGTGGTCTTAAACGTGAAGATATAATAGGAAAGCCGATGGGACAAGTGCTTCCAAATCTAGAAAAAGAATGGACTAATAGGTACTGCAGAGTAGCTTTAACAAGTGAGGAAGAAACTTTTACTCAATATAATGAGGATACTGGTCGTTATTATGATGTTTATTGTTACAGTCCAAATAAAGGCCAGTTTGCTATTGTATTTCAGGATGTAACTGAACGCAGGAAACTAGAGGAATCACTTCGCAAAAGCGAAGAAAAATACCGAACTTTATTTAATTCTATTGATGAAGGATTCTGCATTATAGAATTAATTTTTGATGCTGATAATAAACCTATTGATTATCGCTTTTTAGAGATTAATCCTGCCTTTGAAAACCAAACTGGATTAAAAAATGCAATATGTAAGACAATAAAAGACTTTGTTCCAGATATTGAAGAATACTGGATTCAATTATATGGTAATATTGCTTTAACCGGCGAGCCCCAGCGTTATATTAACTACGCAGAAGGTTTAGGTAGAATTTATGAAGGTTATGCTTTTAAAATTGGTGGAGAAGAAAGTCGAAAAGTCGCTATAATTTTTAATGACATTACTGATCGTAAAGAGGCTGAAGAAGAATTAAGAAAAAGTGAGGCTCAATTTCAAGTGCTTGTTCAAAACTTAGATTCTGGAGTTGCACTGGTAGATGAAACTGGTAAATTTGATTTAGTTAACCCTGCTTTTATGGAAATATTCGGTTTAAGTAGTGAGCTAGATATTTTAAATGTTAATAGTCAGGACTGGGGCCAATGGGAAGTATATGGTGAAGATGGTAAACTATTACCAGTTGATGAACATCCAGTAAGAAAAGTGGCGATAACAGGTAAGTCAGTCAAGAATCAACTTGTTAGCGTGCGTAATCCTGGAGATGATAATCTTAAATGGTTGCTTATAAGTGCTGAGCCAATATTAGATAAAAATAACAATATTAAAATGATTATTTGCAATTACTATAATATTACTGAACATAAAAAAGCTGAAAAAGAATTAAAACAGGCACGTGACCATCTTGAAGAACAAGTTCAGGAGCGTACCAAGGAACTTAAAAATGCTATAAATGAACTAAAACGCTCGAATGAAGAATTACAAAGTTTTGCTTACATTACAAGTCATGACCTTCAAGAACCTCTCCGTACAATGGGCAGTTATGCGGGACTGCTTAAAAGACGTTATGGTGAAGAATTAGATTCTGATGCTGATGAGTTTATTGATTATATGGTTAGTGGTTCCAAGCGAATGAAGGGTATGATTCAGGGATTACTGGATTATTCTCGTGTTGGAACACCAGGAAAAGAATTTAAAGAATTTAATGCTGAAGAAGCTTTAGATCATGCGATAACTAATTTGAATTCCTCAATAGAAGAATGTCATGCTGAAGTAACTCATGAATTCTTACCTAATATTGTTGCTGATGAAAGTCAGATTACAAGAGTCTTCCAAAATTTAATAGGAAATGCATTAAAATTCCGTAAAGAAGATGTTAAACCGAAAATTCATATTTCAGTACAGGAAAAAGAAGGTGAATATGTATTTTCAGTTGCTGATAACGGTATTGGATTAGAAGAACAATATTCGGACCGAATATTTGAAGTATTTAAACGTCTGCATGCGATTGGAGAGTATGAAGGTGCAGGAATTGGTTTAGCTATTGTTAAAAGGATTATAGACAGTCACGGTGGTCGTGTTTGGGTTGAGTCTGAGTTTGGTGTGGGTTCTACTTTTTATTTTAGTATCCCTATTAAATAATTAAATTTTAAAAGAAATTTTTTAATATTTTTTAATCACTTCATCGGGTGTTATACTATTTTCAAGCCACTTAAAATGTTCTATATTGTTTGTAACGAGTTTTGCATTTAAACTGATAGCAGTAGATGCTATAGCATAGTCTCGAATGTTTTTAATAAAATGCGGGTCATTAAATCCACTTTCAGCTGATTTTATGGCTTCTTTTTTTCCAAGGGGTACAACAGTGATATTCATTTGCTCTAAGAATGCATCTACCATGGATTCAGTGTTTCCTTTTTTAAGATGATGATGGAGATACTCCATATAAGCAATCATTGGTAAAAATTTTTGTTCTTTTGAAATAAGAAGCCAGTTAAAGAACCTTTTACTGTTAAATACAGAAGTATCAAGAACGAATTTCACTTTTCTCCTCCTAATGCGTCCAGACTTTCAACTCCTTTTTAAATCCTTCTTCTGATTCATTCTTATTAATATCTGAAGAAGACTCTATCATCTTTGAGTTTAATTCATCTGTTGTCATCATTATCCAGTTACCATCTCGGTTTTTAACAAAAATAACATTGTCTCCTTGATGGATATGGAGATCTTCTCTAACTTCTCTTGGAATGGTAACCTGATATTTTTTTGTAACTTTTACCATAATTCGTCTTACACTTATTATGTAAGTAATACTTTATGTACTTTCGTAATACCTCATTGAAGTTGACATTACTTATACTTGAAATAAACGTGTAGTTTCAAAAATTGGATTACTTAGACTTGAAATGAATGTATAAGATAATGTTAAAGTATACTTTTAAAACGAAGGTATTGCTTTAAGTTGTTTTGATTTAAAAGTGTTTTAAATATTAATTTTTAAACTTTGATTATTTAAATAATCGAAAATGTGTGAATGATAATAAAATAAAGAAAGTATTTTTATTATAATTACTAATAGAGAAATATTGAATTTTAAAATTATTAAATTTTGATATCTGGAGCAATTTATTTTGAATAACACTAGAATCTATCCTTCATGGGATATAATCGAAAAATTTGAGGAACCCCTAAGCGAAGGTGAAAATGCACTGGCACGCTTTTTAGATAAAAACTTAGATAGTGGCTGGAAAATCTTTGTAAAGCCCCAATTAAACAATAGTAAACCTAATATTGTGATAATGAACTCAAAAGTGGGTTTAATGGTTTACACAGTTAAAGATCTTAAAGTAGATTCTAATAAAACTTTAACTTATATAAAACAGGTAAATCATTACAGAAACAAAATAATAGGACAATTAATTCCAGAAATGGGCGAAAGAATCGATGAAGATAAAAGACTCTTTGGGATAATACAAACTGGAATCTATTTACACAATTTAGGTGGGGAAAAGGCAAGGGAACTATTTAAACATCCAAATTATCCAGTGATTACAGGATGTGATGATTTAACTCCGGATAATCTTGATTTTGTTGTTCCAGCTTCTGATTATAAAACAGGTTATATGGAGAAAGAACATGCAGAGAAAATAGAATTCTGGCTTAATCCTCCATTTCACAGTAAACGTGGTGCTTTAAAGCTTGAATTAAGTGCTAAACAAAAAAATCATTCAAAACCAAAACCAGGTCATCGACGTATTCGAGGAGCTGCAGGAAGTGGAAAAACTCTTGTAATTGCTTATCGTGCAGCAAAACTTGCAGCAGAAGGAAAGCGCGTGCTTGTAATTACATTCAACCTTACACTATGGCATTATATTAAAGATATGATTGCAAATACACCATTTGACTTTGAATGGAAAAATATAGTGTTCAACCATTTCCACGGGCTTTGTAATGACATAATAAACGAGCTTGGCGTAGAAAAACCACAAAATTACTTCGATGAAATTTTGCCTACAGTTGAAGATGCAGTATCTAAAAATGATATTGAACGCTTTAAATTTGATGCAATACTAATTGATGAAGGCCAGGATTGTAAATGGGAATGGTATAGTTTGCTATCTAAATTTTTAAATGAACGCGACGAACTTCTTTTTGTATGTGATAAAAACCAGAACATCTATGGCCGTGAACTTAGCTGGATTGACAATATGGGCAATGTAAAGTTTCGCGGAAGATGGGGAGAACTAAATACCATCTATAGGCTGCCCAAGAAAATTGGAAGTGTAGCTAATAAATTCAGCAAAGCGTTTAATTTAGATCAGCAATTAGACACAGAAGAATATGCTCAATTAACATTATTTGAAAGACCCCCAATTTTAAAATGGAAAAATATTGCCTCAAATGAATGGATGAAAGCGCTAAAAGATGCATATAGTGTTCTTAAATATCAGCAGAAAGGATATGGCGAAGGTCAGGCATCAGATATTGTAATTTTGCTTCCAACAAAGAAGATGGGAATGCAAGCAGTTAAATTATTTGAAAGACGTGGAATTGAGGTAAACCATGTTTTTGAAGTAGATAGGACATCAAAATATTCTCGTAACAAGAAAGCATTTCCTACAAATGATGGTCGCCTTAAAATAAGTACTATTCACAGTTTTAAAGGTTGGGAAGCGATTCACGTTATCATGTTGATTCCAGAGCGTTGGAAAGGTGGAGAAAATCTGGATTCAATGGTTTATACAGCAATGACAAGAACTCGGAAGAATCTGATTGTTTTAAATTGTAATGAACGGTACAAGGAATTTGGTAGCAACCTTTCAAAAACTGATTAAATTGAAAATTAATATCGTATTTGAAAATCAGTGAATTCACCCTTAAAATCCTGCCATTCAAGCTCTAAATCTGTTACTTCTGCTCTTGAAGGACCTTCACGTACAATATTGATAAGTGTATCCACATTTTCTTTTTCACCTTCAAAAACAGCTTCAACTCGTCCATCATCTAGATTTTGAATCCATCCATTTACTCCTTGTTTTTGGGCTTCTTTTTGTGTGTTCCCGCGGAAGTACACTCCCTGAACTCTGCCAGTTACAATTATATGAGCTTTAACTTTCATATTAATCAACTCTAATTCTTTGATAATATTATTTTGAATTTAAATTATTTTAAACAATTCCCAGTTTGTTATAACACATCTTTAATTAACTTTGAATCAGATTTTTTCTAGTAAATAGTTGTTTAATAATTTTTAACAGTTAAAAATTGTTATAAAGTAACATAAAGATTACACAATTCCCTAGTTTATGCCTATTAAAGAGGTTTATGGATGTGTTTTTTTATGGGTTTTTTGAAGTTATTTTAGGGCTTTTAAGATGTTCAAAAAAAAATTAATAGCTTATTTAGTTAATATGGGCATTAATGTGCTTCTTATTAGATATTTGAGGTAAATAATAGTATTGTGTAATTTTTAAAGTTTAGTTTATCCTTGTAATTTGTATGGTTTTCCAACGCACAACGGGGATTAATAATATATTATTATTTTTATTTATTAATTTATGTTGAATGTCATGTTTTTGAATATTTATAAAAAGCGAGGGAATTATAATTAATTAAATTATGATTCAGTTAACTTAAAGTTGTTATTTAAAATAATAAATGAAGATAAATTAAAAAATTAATATACTCCAAATCTTGTAAAGTATTAATAATTTTTAGTTACTTCATATTTGTTGATTTTAACACTTTCTATCTTTTTATTTTTCTCCTTTTTAGGGGTTTCCAATGTGGTCACTGGGAAATTTATAAATGTTTCCTGATTTCCATTATTTATTTTAAAACTGTTTTTCTTTTCAGTTTTTGGCTTTCCCCATTTTTCCGGATATCTACGTTCCAATTTCCATGCAGCTGCTTTCCAATAAGTTTCTTCTGCTTTTGAAATTATGGCTACAAGTCTTGCTTCACATATAGCATGTGCTTTTGTTACTTCTTCATAAAATGTTCTGTATCTATTAGGTCTACGTGATTCTTTTCCACGTTTCATCCAATCATAATATGTGGATTTATTTATACCTACAATAACACATGTTATATCAACATAATTTCCCGCTTTAATCAGATTTACAATGTCTTTTTGTATCTCAGGTGTTAATTTAGATGGTCTGCCACCCTTATTTTTCTTTACCATTATTTTTCACCTCCCATTAATTTATTCTCATTATATACGGTAACGCAGTTAAAATAACAAAGCTCCTTATTACAGTTTATATGGTATTTTAAGGCCATGTAGATATTTATTAACTAAAAAAAGCTATAATAGCACCCAATAAGTATATATAACTGTAATTACATACTAAATACAGTTATATGGTGTATTGAATGGATTTTATATTATTTCGAGATATAATGTGTACATTTAAGTTGATTCATGCTTAAAGCATCTAAAAAATACAATATGCACTGATCTTAGAGTAAATACACTGAAATTCAATGTGATGTAAACTAGTATAATCACAGTTAAATAAATTCATTCTCTATATAACCCCCTACATAATATGTAAATAAAAAAAGGAGCATTAAAACAATGAAAAACATAAAATTAGGGAAGAGAGAGGAAATAGAATGTATATTATGGTCTACAGGACTATTAATCAAAAACAAATATATGTGGGTGGGATAAATGCGGCAAGTTAACTGGTTTCCTGAAGCTAAAAGCAGCTGGATTAGTGATATCACTGCAGAAAATTCAGGAAATTTAATCAAAACAGAAGGAAGAATTATATCTGCAGATAATGTTAATCCTATTGTAATTAAAAAAGTTTACATTTGCAATGTATGCGGAAGGTCACATAAAATAACAGAAAAAGATAATCAAAACGAAATACCTAAATGTTGCATAAAATGTGAAGGTTCTTTGAAGCTTTCAGAGTTCAGGTTATATGATGATTATCAATTATTTAATTTAGAGGATATCTTCGATAGCAAAAGAAGTCAAATATATGCTTCTACTATCGGGGATAATGCGTTTTTTGGTAAATTCAAAGAAGGTGACTATGTTAACATTATAGCTAAAGTTGATACTATGCGTATAAAAAATAGGAATAGAGTTATCCTTAAAATCGAGGAAATAAAAAATAAAAATATAACTATAATCCCTGAAATAGCAAAGAAAATATGGAAAACCAAACCATTAACTGAAACTCAGATAGCTAGAAAAGATAAAAAATATATACCCTGGAGAATGGCTGTTCTTCAAAGAGATTATTATACCTGCCAAAAATGCAAACAATATTTGAACAAATTAGAAGCGCATCATATCTACAACTTTTCTGATCACATTCACCTCAGATATGAAGTTGAAAACGGAATAACATTATGTGAAAAATGCCATAATAATTTTCACAGAATTTATGGAAAACAATATAATAACAAATACCAGTTAGAGAAATTTTTACGTATCAACCAATATAGTGACTCATAGATCCAATAAAGGGTTAATATATTTCTTTTTTAACTTAGTTAATCCGAGGCAAGCAGCAAAAAATGCCAGCGTTTTAAAGAAAGAGCATTCTTAGATAAATTAATAAGTTCTGGTTCTGTTGACAGTTTCAGCATGTTTAATGGAAGGGGAGAAAATTATACGTGGTGGCCATATGGTCATAATTGTCGTGAAAAGAATATTGGAATGCGTTTAGATCATTTTTTTTGTTAGTAAAAGTTTTAAAGACAATGTTGAAAATGGATATATTCTTTCAGATGTTTTAGGATCTGATCATAGTCCTATCGGTATTGATATCAAGTTATAGGATTATTTTGTAGTTTCTATATTAAAATAAAGTAGTTTGAATATCCTCTTTATGGGGTTTAGTTATTCTATCAGTTTTACCTTCTTTTCTTATGTGCGTAACTTCTAAATCACTTTTGAGAAGCGTTTGAGTTATTAAATTGTGTCTATGGCAGCTATATGGATCTTCTTCGCTGCACATAAGAACAAGATCATTATTTTTATTTAATTCAATTAGTTTAGCTATTCCTTCTTTGTAACGACCACTTTTTCTAATTAAATCGTAGTTTACTTTTCCATCTTTATAATATTTAGTAAATTTAGGTTTTCCACCAATATAGTCACCAAGGAATATGTATCTCATATTGTTTTCTTTTAGTGCTTTTTTGATATTTTCACGGTTAAAATAAGGAACAAATTTACTGTAGGGTGAACTGCGTACATCTACTACTAACTGGATTTTAAATGACTTTAAAATTTCAATAAAGGATTCTTGGGTTATAATACTATGGCCTATGGTGTAAATCATGCTATCTGCTACTTTAATTTACCATTTATTAAATTCAGATGAATCAATTAATTTGAGGGAATTATTTTCAAAAAGACCAATGCAATCCTCTTTATTAAATAAAATCTGCATCCTTAGTTCTGCTTGATCTTGTTTAGGTAAATATTTGATGAATTTATTTTTGATGAATTTTTTTGTTTTAAGTAGCATAAACTTCTCTAATTCCTTATCTTCTAAAATATCCTTAATATTACCTGCTATATGTTCAATATCACTCATCTTTACGCCTCCATATTTAAAAGAAGAGTAATATGGAGTATCACGAGCACTGCCTACATCATGATAAAACTTAAAAATAGAAGAAATCAAGGAGTTAACCTTAAAACCTGCAAATGTGTAGATAAAAACCCTTTTATCTTCAAAAGAAAATTGAACAGGTATTTTACCTTTTTCGAAACCTGAAATTTTTCCCTCTTCTTGGAGATCTTTTATTATTTTCTTACTAACTTCATCAAAATCTCCTAAAAGTTCTTCATTGTAATTACCAATTAAAATATCATGGATTTTTCTACTTAATAGATAATCCATTGTTCCTCCTTCACTTTTCCAGTTTGGAACTACACCTTCTTTTGCTTTTTTAACCAGTAATCTAAAATTTTCATTGTCTGTTTTAGTTAGGGTCCAGACTTCACCACCTAAAACAAAATTAGAACCATTTTTTAGTGTAGTGATTACAAATGAAGCATCTAAGCTTCCAATAGTTTTATTTCCTTCTTGAACACTAAATTCATAGTTAGGCCAAAATACACTATAAAATTCTAAAAAGTTTCTTTTCCCAAATTCGCGCTCAAATGCATCTCCTAAACTAAGATAAGGACCACTTTCTTCTATAAACCCTTTTTGGATCATATCATCAATAAAAGAGATATATTCCTCTTTTTCAATATTAGAAAATACATAAGCTTCTTGGAGACTAAAAAAGAGGTCTTTTTTCTCTATCCTTCCGTATTCAAAAATAGTACTTAATATTTGATGGAAATAGATATCCTTTGGTTTTTCAGGTATTTTTATGTGTTCTAATTTCCCTTCTTCCATTAAAGATAATAATGCAAGTGTTTTTGCTACCTCTTCCTCTTCATCACAAAAAACTATGGTTCTTTGAATTTTTGTTCTTCTACCGCTTCTTCCAACCTTCTGCAAGAAAGAACTAACATTAGATGGTGGATTCTTCTGAATTACAATATCAATGTTTCCTATATCAATTCCAAGCTCTAAGGTACTGGTACTTATCATCAAACCATTTTTAGTTAGCTTAAAATTACTTTCATTTTCTTCTCGCATGTCTTTATGGATTGAGGAGTGGTGGATAAAGATATTTTTTATATTCAAATGTTTTTTAAATAAATTATTGTATTTTTCAGCTTCTTTACGTGAATGGACAAAAAATACTACTTTTTTATCTCTATATTTGTTTATTACTTGAATTATCTTGAAATCATCTGCATAAATTACCTTATATTGAAATGGTCTGCTGTTTTTATCAGCTACAACTTCACTATTTTCATTAATTGTAAGCCAGTTTAAAATTGTCTCTGGATTACCCACAGTTGCAGATAATCCTATCCTAGAAACTTCATTATCGCAGTAGGCTTTAATTCTACTATTTATTATTGAATTTAGTTGTGTTCCTCTATCAGAATCTGCAAAATAATGTATTTCATCTATAATTATATATTGGAGATTTTTAAAAATAGCCTTCTTTATTTTATCCGATTTATTCATTAAAATTACTTCTAAAGATTCTGGAGTGATTAGAAGTATATCACTCGGCTTTTTAATAAAGGATGATTTTTGTGATGCCTGCACGTCGCCGTGCCATTTTGTAACAGTTAAATCAAAATGATTGCACCAAAATTCAATTCGCTGATATGTATCATTAATAAGTGCCTTAAGTGGAGATACAAAAAGCACGCTCATAGGCTCTAGATTATTTTTAAGTATATCATCAAAAACAGGGATTAAAACAGATTCAGTTTTACCAGAAGCAGTTGGAGCAATAACCAACATATCCTTTTTTTCCCTAAAGCGAGGTATAGTGGATTTTTGAATATCTGTTAAATCCTTCCATTTCATACGATTTGCGATAAAACGCTGAAGACGTGGATCTAAAGTATTGAAAATGTGGCTTATTTTACCACTCTTCCTCTACTTCTCTTTCTTCAAATAACTTCAAAATAGCTTCATGAGTGTCTAATTGTGTTGGATTTTGTTGAATAGTATCTAAAACACTTAAAAATGTCCTTACAAATTCACGAGGAGTAGTTTTACCTCCAGTTAGGATAGCATTATTTTCATGAATATCAACCAGATCATCAATAATAGAATTAATTCTAGCGCCTGCATCCCACTTGTAAACTTTAGCATGCATTTCTACTATTTTAGACCCTAAATCGTTTAATTCATCCTTTTTAAACCCTTCAAGCCTCATTATTGGTTTTCGGAGATCCTTATGATCTGTATCTAATGCATCTTTTATCCGGTCATATAATGCTTGATAGGATGGCACTCCCCTCTTTTGATCTTCAAAGAAGTTATTTGTTCCTGCAAAAACAAAGAGCGTACTTTCAAAGTTTCCTATATTACACTCATCAAATATAAAGCGGATATAATCATACGCACCATCTCTAAGCTTGCTCATCTGAAGAGAACGGATATATTCAATTTCATCAACTAAAATAAGTAATCCACTGTATCCGAGGGATCTTAAAAATGCAGATAGTGCTTCTAGGAATGTGAAAGCATTTTCACGTGTGACATCTCCTTTAACCCCAAATTTTTTCTTAACTACAAATGGAATATTTGAATCTCCACGAAGCCATGCTTGGGCGTAACTTGCAGTTTCAGTGTCTCCAGAAATTAAAGCATCATAATACTTTTCTATGGCAACTGCAAATGAATTAGCGTATTTACGAGTTTCTTCAAGGTCTTGAATCATATTTTCACGTACAATGGCATTTTGTCTATCAATGTCATCTGTTTCTTCCATTGCAACCATCCGAAGCCCAGTAAGCCATCTTTCAATAATGTGTTCCAGGGATGTTCCTGTTTTACACCTTAAAGTCTGAACAATGTTTTTATATACCTCTTCAAATTTATAGAAAGGAATATCACGGGTTATGGTTATTTTAGAGACTACAAAATTATCTTTAAAAGCAATTTCTTCGATAATCTTTAAAAAGAATGATTTACCACCACCATAATCTCCTTCAAGAAATTTTGTAGCAGATTTACCACTCTTTATTTTTTCAAATAGGTGTTTCATCTCCTCTATTTCAAGATCTCGACCAACACAAATTTCAGAAGTTCCTTTTGGCGGTACATTACCTTCCCTTAAAGCATGAATAATATCTTCATAGTCGTCCAATTTAATACCTCTAAATTAATTTAATCGCTAACTTTTTTGCAAAGTCTGCCTTAAAAGCGACAGTTACTTTTAAAAATGTAACTAAAGATGTAATCTGTAAATAGAAATATCTCCATACATTAATTAATAAACTTTTCTTTAAGTAATATAGAAAATAATAAATTGAATCTGAAACTAATGAAAATAAGATGATTTAACTGAGTTTTACAGATGTAAGTAATTTCAAATATCAGTTTGATTGACAGAAAACAACCAAAAATTAGAGGATAAAAATGGGTTATTTAATATGTGATACCTGTAATGACGTTTATGAATTACATGATGGGGAATCACCAAATGATATTGATGCATGTCAGTGCGGTGGAAATTTAGAATATTATGATACTCTACATGAATTTGTAACTCAATTTTATGATTCAACTAGTTTTGGGGACCATGAATGGAATTTACTCCTTAAAAAAGGTTATAAGCAGCTTGAGAAAAAAAATAGAGATCTTGAAGAAGAGTACTCCAAATTAAAAGATGCTAATTTGGAACTTAAAAATGAAATGGAAGAACTTAAAGATTTCTATCAAAAATTAAAAGACATTAATACAGAAGTAGAAGAGGAAAATGTAGAATTAAAGGATAAAATAACCTCAGTTAAAGACAAATGCATGAGTCTTGAAAGTGAAAACGAGAGATTAAGGGTAAATTATGAAGAAACTCGAGAAAAGCTTTCTAAACTAAATGGATTAGAAATAGAAGGATCTAAAGTAACTGAAGCGTCTAAAAATAATCCGGATACTAAAAATTTAAAGTTAAAAGATAATCATGTAAATAAATCAGATGACTCTGATTTAAAGGAAAAATTGAAGAAATTAATGAATGATAATGAGGAATTGAAAAAAGAATTGAAACATACAGATTTTAAACTGGGCAATTTAAGGCAGTATAATAGGGGATTAGAATCCAAAAATTCTGAGTTAAAACAGGATATTATGAGGTTAAAAGAAATAGAAGATGATTATATCAACCTAAATCATAAATATAATTCTCTAAAAGACCAATACCAGGAACTAAATGAGCATAGTAATAAACTGGAAGAACACTTTAATTCAAACAAAGAAAACGAGATATTAAAAGAAATGGAAGCTCATTATAATGATTTAAGTAAAAAATACAAGGATTTAGAAAATTATAATCAAAAACTATTAACTAAAGACTCGAAATTAAGTAAAAATTATAATAAATTGAAGAATATCTTTTTGGAAGTTGAAAAAGAGAACCTTAAACTAAAAGAAAGTAATGATAATTCTTCTAAATTAGAAAATAAATATAATAAACTGCATAATGACTTTTTAAAACTATCTGATGAAAATACTGCATTAGATGGGGAATTAAGTGAGCTTAAAGATAATATGTCCTTCATGCGGGAGAAAAATCTTGAACTTAAGAGCATTAAAGATGAAAATGAGAAACATCTTCTGGAATTAAAGGATAATAACCGCGGATTAATGGAGAAATATTTAAAATTAGAAACCAAATTCACTAACTTGAAAGATGAAAACTTTAAATTAATGAAAACTGACAGCAGTGAACTTAAAACTCGTTATAATGATTTAAATACTAATTATTACAGGTTAAAAGTTGAATGCAATGATTTAAGGGAAAGATATGTTGCCTTAAAAAATAAAAATAAGTCCCCAGCCATAAAAGTTGATTTTTCAGGCAAAGATGATGCTACTTTAAAAACTCATATTGTTTGTGAAGACTGCGGTCAAAAACTTCCCTTATTTCAGTTTTACAGGACTAAATCTAATGAAAGAGGATATACTGAAAGGTGTAAGGGTTGTATAAGAAAAAGAAAGGCCGTACAGGGGCTTGTAGAACTTAGTAAATACATAGAACTGGATATGCCGTTTTCAAAAGAAGAACTAAGGAATGTAATTCGCGAACAGCCATTTTCCATCTTTGAAAATTATATGTGGGTTTTATTAGAACTTGACATCTTGAGTTACCTTGAAGATGAGGATAAGTATATTTTAAGGGGAAATGATAATTTGAAAGGCTTTTGTGGGACTTATGGGATTTCTCTTGAGTTATAATAAATTATCAATTAAAAATTGATTTAATGATATTATCTTTATTTATAGTCCTGACTTTTTTAGTAAATTTATAGTAGCAATTTACATAAATTTTCTGTATTTCTCAGCTTCTTTTAACAATTCTTTAAGTTTATCAAGGGAGTCAATTTGATTATGATAATAATCTAAGATATAAAAATCATTTTGAAGTTTTTCTAGGTCTTCCTTACACTTCATTCCTCGTATTTTATCATAATATGATATTTCGGGTGATTTTCGAAATACAAATGGTCCTTCAGTCACATTACAAGAAGCATAAGTGAAATAGCTTTTACTATTAATATCAGAGGGTAATCTTTCTAAATTGTTAATTTCATTGACTTCTGAATCATCAATACATCTTAATAATCTAAAAACTATTGATCTAGGGTTATATTTTGACGGACAACTTTCAAAATAATCCCCATGAACCCACATCTCATGAAACCCGGGTTTAATAGCAATTAATTCTCTATAAAATTCACTATAATTATCTAATCTTAGATTTCTAATGTATTTTAAGATGAACCTCAAGTCATTTCTTTCATTTTCAAAGTTAATGCCTGTTTCAGCGGGGCCCTTAAATCCTGCTTCCTTCCAAAAATCATCATTATCCTTCCTTACTTTAACACTTCCTTGATAAACACGCATTCCTGCAAGAGATTGAAATGATTTATTATAGTCGGCATTAAAGTATTCTTTAGGATTTTCAAGACCAGATAGATATATGGATTGAAGATATTTATACCTTAAATTGTTAAATATCCTTTCAATTTCCATCTCTGGAGTAACAAAATATTTTAAAACATTTTGAACAGAAGGATCGTCTAATTTAAGATAAATACTTCCAATTTCTTCTAATGACATATCTATTGGCGCACTACTAAAATTATTGAATAGTCCATAAAAAAGTAATTTTCCAGATTTATCAGGATATAACTGAATAAAAGCTCCATTATTTGTTTTAAATAATTTTTCTTTACTTTTATCTGCTAATAAGAATGTTTTTATGCAATTTGGTTTTTTAGTGATATTCACTTTATTATTTTTATTTAATGAGTTATTTTTAACTAATTTCTGTGATTTTTTAGTTTTATTTTTTAATTTTTCTAAGAAATCTAGATTTTTATTAGTTAAATTTTTATTTAGGGAGTTATTAGATTTTTTAAATTGTAACTCTGGTTTTTTATTAATATCATCATTTAACTTCTCAAAATTAATAACAATTATTTCGCCATTTATCTTTTCTACTATGAAAATAAAACTGTTAATTTCTCCCTCATCCATATCGTCCCAAGCATATCGATTCAAGTTGTTATGTCTTCTAATTTTTGGATTATTGACATTTTTATAATTATATTCTTGAATTTCGTAAAAATCGTTAACTTTTATTTTGCCATCTATCTTTTTTAATTTAAAAATAAAATAGCTAATATCACCTTCTTTCATATTTTCCAAAGCATATCGGTTCATATTATTATGTTTCTGAATTTTTGGGTTGTGAAAATTTTTTTCATTTGCTGCCATACTCATCCCATCATTTTTAATTTTATAAACTGAAAATTCATTAATATTGGATTTATAATTTGGATATCTATTTGATAAGATTTCTTTGAATTTGTTCAAATCTACTTCTTTGTTTACATCCAACTCACACCAGATATGATCTTTTGAATAAAGTCTAATTGTAGGATTTAAATTTAAAATAGATGGCGCAAAATCCCTTAAGGTATCGTACCATGCTCTTTGTTCGTCTCTGTAAACAGGGTCATTATCTTTTGCATTAATTAATTCGCAAAGATTTATCCACTTTTCCTTTTTAAAACCAATTTTAAGTTCTTCAGGATAGTTTTTTAATGCTAATTTCCGAAGGGGAGTAAAATGCTGTGATTCATCAAATTCTACAATAAAATTATTTTCTTTAATATAATAATCTACATTAGGCAATTTCTTAGCGCGGACAAATTCCGTATGGCCTCTATGAGCTTGAAGTGAAGAATATATTTCCTTTAGATTTGTATAATGATGGCTTTTTTCCATTTCTTTTTCGGTTAATGGTAAATTTATGTTGTAATTTCTTTCTACTTTTCCATAAAGGGCAGTGAGTAATTCATAAACTCTTTCTTTACATTCTTTACAACTTTCATAATGAGAAACTGACATAAACTTAATATTAAATTGTAGTTATATAATATTTTGCCTCTATTTTTCTTGAATAAAGTTAATAATCATTTCAAATGTTAAAATTCACTTATATTCTCTTTTAGCATCTATGCTCTAAATTTAAAAGTATATTTTTAATTCAAGAAATAAAATGTCTAATTTAAATTTTTGACTGTTATTTTTATGGTATAATGTATTGATACCAAAAGGAAAAATGGAATATTGAAAAAAGAATTAGAAAAGCTCCACATGAATACAGGTAAATCGAATTAACGAAATGCCCGAAACATAAAAAATAAAAAAGAGGAAAATAAAGGAATTAATAAAAGTTGGAGAGTGACAAAATAGCTAAAGAACCCACAAAAATATTATATTTGAGTAGACACCACTTTAGAAAAGAACAGATAAAGGAACTAGAAGAGATATTTGGACCTGTAGAAATAACAACAATAGCGACTACAATACATCATCCAAGAGAAATAAAAGTAATGATGTCTGAAATTGGAGCTGAGATATTTATTGGAATATTGCCGTTGAGAATGTTCCAGCGTCTTGCAGATTGGGGAGTTAAAGCAATACAACCTATTATGCACACAGAAAGAGATGAACAAGGTAAAATATTATATAAACATGATTATTTCGCTTTGATAGATAAAGTAGTTACTTATAGCAGAGATGTTAAAAATTGCCCACAAGAGGCGTTTAATCCACTTTGATAGAATTTTTTTGAACTGATAGGAGAGAAAAAGCATGATATTTATTGCGATAGACAGTATAAAGATAAAGGACGAAAAAGACCTTGAAAAATTTGAAGAAATGTTTGGAATCGAGATTGATTCTATTGAACGTGATGATATTGAGGAAGCACTTCGACAGTATGATGAAGATGAGACAGAGCACCCCACACTTCATTGGTTAACTATCCCTCACGCGGATGGTAGTATCGAGATTGTGAATCTTGAACCAATTTAAATTTCTTTTTTAAATTTCGGGAGGTTAAAATGAGCAAAGGAAGTAAATATCAGGGAGTATGGAAAGATGGAGATAGATGGAATGCGTTTATTGATATAAATGGTGAGCAATTCCACCCGGGCACATTTATTTTGGAAGAAAATGCAGCAATTGCTTATTTAATGCAAAAGCTGAAGCAAAGTTGGAAAAACAAGAAGATTAAAAATATCTTTTTAAATATTGAAATTTCTTGAATTTATTCCTGCCCTTCCATAAATCCACACATATCAACTAATTTTGCTTTAGTATACAAAATATCGGTTTCTTCACCATTTAAAAAATCGTAGGTAGGTATATTAAAAGAGTCAATAACTGTTTTATTTTGATCATAAAACTCTTTAATCTTCCAAAGGGATTTTTCATTAAGTTTATAAACTTTTAAGCTCTTTTGAACGTATTGATCAAAAGCAGGGACATTTGCAAAGACTCCAAGCATTATTTTAGTTATCAATGTATCTGTAGGTGTATCTTTACCAAATGCTTTATTTATTTCTTCTTTACAATTTAATAATAGTTTAATGTTTTTTTCATTGTAATTATCAACATCAATCTCCCAAAGCCTTGGATCAGCTTTAGAAATTACTTCAATTAAATTCTTGTAGTTTTTAACGCTTTTTTGAAGAAGAAATGAAGAGCCTCTCATCATTCCCCAACTAGCTAAATAAAAACCTAAATGTAAGCAGCTATTTTGAAGATTTTCATCATCTGATAATTCATGGAGCTTATTTTGTTTATAAAATGAATAAAAGTAGTTATAACAGTAATCAAAAGATGCATATCTTTCGTCAGGTTTTCTTCCTTTATCTTTACCTTTTCCGTCCAAAAACTGATTAATGTATCTTTCTATCTTCATAATTTAAATTTTAATTTTAGTAATATAAATTTATGCTAAAAGCTGCTTTTTATTAAATTAAATTTTATAGCTTTTATAAATAGAATTTTTTCATAAAAATAACAGAAAATAAGAATTAAGATTGGAAAAATAATTTTTGTTAGTGAATGCATGATAACAAAAAGAAATATAAGGTTATTTAGATAAGTTAAATACGGTTATAATTTTCATAATATTATTCTCTGAGGAAGTAGTTATGGCAAATAAAAATTCAAAGATTGTTAGTGATATATCCTGTAAAAGTTATTTAGGTAAAATTATAGAATTAAGCGACAAAAATTTAAAGATAATTTTTAATGATGATAGATACTATGAATTCATTTCTGAAATTAAAAAATTTGATGATTCTTCATTAGAAACAGAAAAAATTGTTGATTTATTTTCTAAAACTTACGAAAAATTTGTTAAAGAAGATTATCAGAAGGAAACAACACTTCATCGAAATGATAAATTAATGAATTTTATAAATGAGACTTCCCATGATTTAAAAATTGTATGGGGGGATGTTTATGAAGTTCTTAGGCAAATGGATTCAGAATCAATTCATTTAATGGTTACATCTCCTCCGTATTATAATGCTCGTGAATATTCACAGTGGGATGATATGGACGAATATCTTTCGGATATGCGGAAAATAATTAAAGAATGTTATCGAGTCTTAGATAATCATAGGATCTTTGTATTTAATATTGGGGATGTTTTTGATAATGATAACCTCAAAACTCGTTCTGTTTGGGGAAAACGCAGATTACCTTTAGGTGCATATTTTATAAAGATTTTTGAAGAAGAAGGTTTTACTTTTGTAGATGATATTATTTGGGATAAAGGTGAGGTTCAAAGCCAAAGGCATAAATCAGGAGATAAGCCGTATCCATTCTATCAATATCCTTTAAACTGTTATGAACATTTACTAATCTTTCACAAACATCGATTGGATAAAACCAGATTTCCTTGCCCAATTTGTGGAGGCTTAAAGGTTAATGGAAACACTCAATCTGAAATAGGTCTTCAAAGTTGGGAATGTAAAAATTACGATTGTTTCCAAAGAAGCGAAAGTAATAGAGGAAAGCGATTCTCATTAAAAACAAATCTAACTCAAAGGAACCATACAAAAGAAAATGAAATTGAAGAAGAATTGATTAAAAAATGGAGAAGAGACATTGTTAGGTTTAATCCGGTAATTAAAATTAATTCTAAAGGTAAAAATACATTAGGTCATTCAGCTCCTTTCCCAGAAGACATACCTGAAATGGCAATTAAATTTTTCACTTATCCTGGAGAAAAAGTATTGGATCCATTTGGAGGTAGTTTTACTTCTGCAGTTGTCGCTAAAAAACTAGGTAGAATTGGTATTGGTGCAGAAATAAATAAAGAAATGTTTAAAGATGTAATTTTAAGAAGAATTCAGGGGGATTTCGGCGATTTAAAATTTGTTAAAGAATTTGATGTAAATACTAACGAAATTGAAAAGCCTAAAAAATTTACTACATTAGATAATTTTGTAAAATAACTATTTTTGACTCATTTTAATGTTAGTTATCACTTTCAGAAGTGATAAACTTTTAAATTTTCTTTTGATTGATTATTAAGTATGTCATCTATTGAAAAAAGTATTTTGAGTTCTGATTCTGCCAAATTGGATAATAAAGGATTTCCAATAAATCCATTTCCAGATGTGGAACCAAATGAGTTTCACAAATTGAACAAAAAAGAAGTAACAGAAGATTTTGTTGAAGAAAATTTAAGATTAATGAAATGGGAAGTTTATCATCCTTTTGTTGATTCAGGTATAGATAGGATAATTATGAAAAATGTATGTCCTAATGGTCATACGACTTATAATGAAGCTTTAAGTGATAAATGTGAAATTTGTGGAGAAAATCCCATAAATATTACTCGTTATATTCAAGTTAAAACAAGAGAATTAAAAAAAGAAAAAAATAATCCTAATTTAAAATTTTATGGCTATACTTTGAAAAGTAAAGATTTTAGAACTGATCCACGGCATATATTTTTATTGTATTCAGATCATACTATGGACTTTTTATTTATTTCAGTATTAGATTATTTAGCATTTTTTAATGAAACTGGGTTTAATCATCCTGCAACACCAACTTTTAAACAAGGAAATGGAAAAATTAATAGTTTAAAATATGATACAATAAAAGATGAATGGTTTTTTTCAACAGGAAAAGGTAAAAAGAATCAAAATAGTTGGGAACATTTTAGAAATGATAAAGGACTTAAGCGGATTCAAAATCCAATTATTGACTTAAAACGGGATGATTTAAGTAATGAAATAAAAATATTACGTAATAAATTGTTTAGAAAATTAGAAAAAGGCAGAACATTCACTGATGATCAAATAATCCAGATAAATTCTTTTTTAGATAATAAAGATGAGAATATATTAGAAGTAAGAAACGATACATTAAACTATTTATCAAAAATACTATCATCTGAAATAAAAAAAAGTGTAAATGACTCATATTGGTTTAAATTTAAAGGGTTGGAGATAAAATGAGACTAGATTTAAAGTCAATAGCTTATTTATTCGTATCTAGAGGATTTGATATTTACATTAATGAAAATGATGAGAATTCATTACTAGTTTCGAGTCTTATCTGTAATGAATGTGGACATCCATGGTATATGGATTTATCCGAGTGCTTTTTTTGTGGAATGATTAATACATTTACAATTCAATGTCCAAATTGTGGTGACTTTCATTCTATAACTGGAACAACATTTGAATGTAAAAAATGTGGAGAAGAATTAATCTTTGCTTGTGCAAATCCCAAATGTCCTTCAAATGATAATGACATTATATTTGAGGCAACATTATATGGAAAAAATAAAGATAAAAATAAAGGAGTTTTTTATAAAGGTTCTGCTTTATCTACCTCCATGTCTTATTGTCTTGAATGTGGCAATGAATCTAATCATTATGAAACAAAAAGGGTTTATCTGCAAACAATTAAAAATTCCGAGAATAAATCTAATTTAATTAACTTATCTTCAATAGATTCTTATAATATAAATGCATTAGATACTACGAACGATATTTTCATTATAAAAACAGTTTTTCAGGGGAAAATTTATTATTCAACGAATTTGATGAAAGACTTAACAATTAACAATGATGCAATTATTATAAATGATTTTAAAGATTCAGTTATTTTTGATTTAATTTATTCTAAATAATTTATTTCCATTTTTTTTAGATTAATTAATAATTTCTCATGATTTAAATGATAATATATTCTTTTATTAGAATCATCATAATATTTAGTCACTAATCTACAATCCTTTAGATTTTCAAGTTCTCTATGGACATATTGCCTGTATTTAATCTTATTTTTAAGCATGTTATATATTTCTGTTGTTGTCATATCTTTTTTAGATAAACATTGCAATATTTTTAGCCTTAAGTCAGAATTAAGACATAATATCACTTCATTAATATTCATATGTGAATGTTTTGTATAATACTAAATAATTATTTGTCACATTTAAATGTGACATAGTTTTAAATTAATTTTTCCTTGATTTATATATGTAAGAATATTATGACTCCCATTAAATTTCCGAATAATCCATTTCCTGATGTTAAAGCTACTGAATTCCATAAATTAAATAAGGAAGTAGTAAGTGAAGATTTTGTAGAGGGTAATTTTAAAGATCTAAATTGGAAGGTTTATAAGCCATTGATGGACAAGGGAATAGATAGAATAATTACTAAAAACATATGTCCAGAAGGCCATACTCCCCTTAATGAAAACTTAAGAGATGAATGTAATAAATGTGGTAAAAAACCTATTAGAATCACACGTTATATCCAAATCAAGACACGTGAGGTCAAAGGAAAAAAATCTAAGAATCAACTTGATTTTGGATATACATTATCACCTAGAGATTTTATACCAGATCCTAGACATATTTTCTTATTTTATTCTGATCATACTGAAGATTTTATTATAATCTCAATTTTAGAATACCTTAAAACACTTGTAAATTTAAAATATACGACTCTTAGCGCACCTTCATTTAAACAAGGAAATTATAGGATTTATCCTTTAAAATACAAAATTAAAGAAGATAAGTGGATTTTTAAGGTAAAAAATAGTGAGGAAAGTTGGGAACGTTTTAGAAATTTAGAAGGCGTGAAAAAAATTCAAAATCCTAAAATCGACAATAATCTTAATTTATTATCAAACATTACTACTACACTTAAAAATAGACTTTTTAGAAATATAAATGAAGGAAATTTATTAAAAGATTATGAAAACAGCCTAACTAAAATTCATGAATATTTAAATTATGAAAAATCAATCATTAATGTAAAAGAAATGCGTAATGATACAATAAATGAGTTATCTACATCTTTAACGCCTCAAATAAGAAATAGCATTAATAAATCATATTGGTTCAGATATAGGGGATTAGATATGCATGAATAAAAGTACTAAATCAGTAGGATATTTTTTTTTATCTAGAGGATTTGATATTTTTGCTAGTGATGAAGATAATAACTCAATTCTAGTTTCAAGCTTAATTTGCAGTAATTGTGGCCATCCATGGTATATAGATCTTGCAGAATGTTTTCTTTGCGGCATGATCAATACATATACATTAAGATGTTGCGATAAATATTATCCAATTACAAAAAGTAATCAAAAATGTCCAACTTGTAGAAAAAAATTAGTTTATGCATGTACAAATCCTCAATGCTTATCTAATTTAGACAAAGATGATCCAAATAATGACACAGTTTATAATGCTACTCAGTATGCTAATGATAAAAGAGGGGTTTTTAGCAGGAATAATGCTTTTAATATGCCCTTATCTTATTGTTTAAATTGTGAAAATGAATCATATATTTATAAAACTCAGAAACTCATGCTTCTTCATTTAGATGAAAGTGAAATTAAAGAAAATATACTAAATTATATTAATAGGATGCTATTTTTCATGAATTTAGAAGATTCTGAAAACGAGAATGTAAATAAAATTTTAAGTTCTAATCATATACAAATTAATTTTAATGATTTAACCAAGGAAGACGTAAATGGAGATTTCAATTTATTAATAGAAAAATTAAAGAATAGTAAAAATGAAGGCATATTATTGGTTAAATTAGTTGATGATAAAAGGATCTATTATTCTACTAATCTAATTTCTCAATTAAATATAAATAATAATTCAATTACTATTACAAAATTTGAAAATAATATTAACATGAATTTATTTTATTAATGTATTATTAAATAGGAGAGTGGTTAGAATGGGAAGATTAAAAAAATGTTCTAAATGTGGGCTTAAAATAGAAATTGTTGAAGAAAACCATCCTTTGAAACATATTTGTACTGAGTGTGGAGGACGTGGTAAAAGAATAGAAAAAGACATAGGGTTACAGCGTAAAGGTAGTAGATCCTTTAAATGAAAAGATTAATGAAATATAAAAATAATTTTTTATAAATATTCTTTAATTTTTTCCCAATCTTTTTTTTGTAATTCGAATTTTCGATTAGCTGTCCCTAGATTCCCGCAATGATACATTGCAAAAAGAAGTTTTCCATCTTTAAGCTTTATTGGATTTTTATGGATTATTTCTTTTAAATTATTTATTCTAAGTCCATAAATATGCGCCATAGCATTATAAGTTTTCCCACCAAGTGTCATTATAATTTTTGGATTAACAATATCGATAGTAGGTTTTAAAAATTCTTCAGCATCATTTTTTACCCATGAATATTTAATTGGAGTATTCATTCGCCCTTCTTTTAATCCTAAAATGGCATTTGTAAAGAAAACAGGGGCTGATAGATTTGGATTATTTGGATAACCTATATCTATTCCAATTAATTTAAATAATTTTCTTAAATTTTTATTTGTAGGAGTATCATCTAAATGCTCACCTTTACACTTAATAAAAAAGTCTACATCTCCCCAATCCTGTCCAATAAGCATGATTTCTGCATTGAGATTGCCCTGCCATTTGGACCAAGCTCCTATATGATCTTCTTTATCATATACTCCTCCTTCAATTTCAGAAGGATTCTTTAGACCTTTAGAAAATTTATAATTCTTACGTTTTTTAACTAATTCTTTGTAGGCGTTTTCTTTAGATATCATCTAAATTATATTTTACTTAAATACTTAAAATTATTTTGAAATTTATCCTTTAAAATAGTAAAATTACTTTGATTATTAAGAATTAAAAGTAGTATAATGCTACTAAGTAGATGATTCATAATGAATACTGATAAAAGAAATGAATTTTAATTATAAACTCTTATAAGCACAATAAATATTTAATTATTCATATTTTAAAATATAATTTAATTAAGATATCTTAGTTAAATTTAGAATGTAAATATCCATAAATTTTGATGTTTTTAAATATTATAAAATATATTTATAAATAAAGCATAATGGTGTTAAAATGGATATAAACAAGATAAATTTAGAAGCTGAAAATTTTTATAGAAATTTTAAAGACAAATCAGAAAACTTAATGGGAATTTTTGAAGAATTTATAACTTTATATCCATTTCAGGAGCATCCTGAGAAGATAGATTTACTTGAACCTAATGATGTTTATAATCCGGGAAACCCTTCTTTTTTATATTACATTGAACATGGCCTTGCTGATTTTGGTAGGGTAAGAGTAGGATCATCCAAATATGCGGAAAATGCTAAAAAACAAATAGATTTATTCAAAAAATTACTCTATATAGTAGTTGATGATTCAATATCAATCGCTGAAAAAGTTGACGCTCCTTGGAAAAAAATCAAGTATTTTGGTAAAGATCGTCATTTAGCAAAAAAGATTGTTTTTTGTTATAATTCAGATAGATTACTTCCGATTTATAATACAAATCATCTTGAATATTTTGCATCGGAAATAGATTCTGAATTTAAATTTAAATCGAATAATTTTAATAAAGATTATGAGAGCTTATCGCGAGGAGAAAAATTTGAATATTTGAATAATATTATCTTTAAATTCAAAAAAGAGTTTATAGAAACTGAAATGGACAATATTTCATTCATGTGGTTCTTATATAGCTATTTAACTCCTCCGGACTACAAAAGAGATATAAATGATAATAACGATGTTAAAAAATGGTTTTTTACTGTCAATATGGATTTAAACCCTAATTTTAAACAAAAATCAAGAATTAAATGGAATTCTGCTAAAGAAGTTAAAAAAGGAGATATATTGCTCTTTTATTGTGGAAAACCACATAGTCATATTGGAGAAATTTTTATTGCTGAATCTGATCCTTATGAAGATCAGTCTACAAAAGAAAAATGGAATGGACTTGCTGTAGATGTTAATAAGATAATAGATATAAAAAATCCAATTGAATGGAATGAAATTAAAGAAAATGAAATTATAAAAAATAATGCTGCAATCAAAATGCATTTTGGAAGATCACATTTTAAAGTTTCAAATAAAGAATGGGAAGAACTTAAAAGAATTATTATAGATAAAAATCCTGAATTAATAGAACTTATTAATGAAATAGATGAATTAAAATCACCATGTTTCAATAATGGCCACCGAGGAAGAGCCCATATAACTCGTGATATTTGTTATATAATCGCAAATAATAAAAATCTTACTGAAGAAAAGCTTAAAGATATTTTAATTCAGTCTGTAGATGACAATGAAGATTATTGGAAAGCATATTTCCAAAATTGTAAAAAGAAAAATTGTATAGGCTATAATATTGAATCCGCAAGATCTCTTAATCTAATAGATTGTGATGATTTGTCACTTACAGAAATAGGTAATGAGTTAGTAAATAAAATAAGTTCAGATGAATTATATAATCATTACTATAGCTTAGAAACTAAACGTTTTTTTTATCAATTAGCCCTACAAGATGATATAATTAACACGGCAATGGAAATCCTTAAGGAAAAAGAAAAGATGAGATTTTGGTCACCCAAGTGTGATCTAACAAAGAAAGTTATTTGGGAATATAATCATGATACTTTTATTTGTAATGAGACTAAATATCCGGAATGTAAAGATTGCGACCATAAAGTTCTTAATCACATAGGAAAAACATCACTAGTTCTTGAAACACTAAAAAAATCAAGTAAACATAATGGATTTGTTTTTTGGTTTAGTAGTAGAATAACTCCAATGTATTTAGTTGGACAAGCTCCAACATATGCTGGAGAACATATTTATTGGGATAAAGATGCTGAAAGAGAATTAAAGGGAAAAGATAGTGGTGAAAATGAATTTTTAAAATTCCTAAAAGAAATTTACAGTCATGAAATGCAAGTAGCTCTTAGAGAACTTGAGAGAGGTAAAAATGTAATATTTTATGGTCCTCCCGGTTCTGGAAAAACTGTTTTATCTAAAATAATCAGCGAAAAGCATCTTGGAAAGAATGCCTATTTATTATACACAGTTCATTCAGGAACGGATTATTATGATTTAGTTTGCAGAATAGTCCCCAAAATCAATGAAGAGGGTAATTTAATTTATTCTAAAGAGCCAAGATTCCTTTTAGACGCCCTATTATGTGGTAAAGTGCTCATATTAGATGAAATTAACAGAACTCAGATTGACACTGCTTTAGGTATATTTTTCACCTATTTAGAGCGAGATCATAGAATTAATGATGTTGAACAAATAAGAGAAATCCTTAAAAAAGAAACAGATGAAGAATTAGAAATAAATGATTTAAGAACTAGATTGGATAATTTCAGGATAATAGGTACACTTAATGTCTATGATAAGACTTTTCTTTTCAAATTAGGCGATGCTTTAAAGAGAAGATTTACATTTATTGAAATAACTACAAAAAAGGATCTAATTGCTGAATTAACATCTACTGATCAATTTAAGAAAGAATTTATGGAAGCATGTGATTATAAAGGAGAATTAAATACTGCAAATACAATAATAGATGTTTTCGCAAATTTAAATAACATCAAACCATTAGGAATTGGCATTCTAAAAGATTCATTACAATTTTCGTCTAATTTTAGTGACAATGCGGCTGATTTATCAATTTCATCTTTAATTGTTCCATTCTTTGAAAATGACCTTAATTATTCCAATATATTAGCCATTTTTGAAAAATATGATTTAAAGGTTTCAATAAGCAAATTGAAAAGCTTAAATTTTGGCACCAGTGATATAAATGGAATCTGAATATTATTGGGACGATGATAAAGAGCTCAATAAACGTCTTTTTAGCTTCAATAATCTCAATGATTTAGAAAAGATTAAAATAAATGGGCTTAATGCTAAAAAGCTTTTAGATAAACAAAAACTATTCTTAGGTATTTGGGATAATTCCAAAACTATATTTATTCCAGTTTATGATAAATTTGGTGATTTAGTAGTAGAATATGATGATCAAGTTATAAGAAAGATAAAAGTTGTTCCTTGGAAACTTACCAAACATCATAGAACTCCTAAAGAAGTCTATAACTATATAACTGATGTTGTTTTTAAAGATATTAGTTCATTTCTAAGTTATGTTATAAAAAATATGAATAAAGACATAAAGTCTATAGATAGCTTTTCTTATCAGTTATTAAACGATTTTCCAAAGTCAACAGATTTCTTGGTTTATTTATTAGAATATAATTGTATTTTACTTGAAAAGTCTCTTTTTAATATTTATAATAGCGGTCCTTTACATAAAGAAATTGAAATTAATAGAGATTATAGCGGTTCACAATTAGTTTTAACTTCCTTAATTAATCCTTCTCCATATAAATTTTATACAAAAAAGAGCCATACTCATGAGACTATTTTAAATCAAATGATGTTTCAATCTGCTTATTTTATGATGCAAGCATCGAAGGTAGTCGAAGAAAAACTTGATACTAAAAATAAGCTTTTAAAAGAGAGAACAAATTCAATATTCCAGAAAAGCAATTCACTTCTTAATAAATACAATTTATGGTCTTTTTATAGTACTGAAACTCTTGTTGACGGAGAAATAAGATCTAAATTAATTTCTCAAAATAATCTTTTCTATAAAGATGCTTATAAAATATTCAGAGTAGTAAGAGATATTATTGTTTATATAGCTTTAATTGCTGCTCTCCACATTGAAAAAGGAGTTGAAATGCCTTTAACAGAATTTTATACTATTTATGAAATATGGACGATAGCTAAGGTTTTGGATTTATTTCAAAATAAAGGATTTATACTCGAAAATGTAGAAATTGGCTCATTTAATCTAATTTCAGCAAAAATGACTCTTAATTTGATAAAGGGCGAAATGAAAGCCAAAATAATTTGGGAAATGCATTTAGACCCAATTATCCATTCTACATATTATGGGGGTTTGATTAAAGAACTAAATCTAAGTAATAGGGATATTAAAATTAAACCAGATATTACTGTAATATTTGAATGTTTGAATCTTAAAAAAGCATTAATTGGAGATGTTAAATTCACAATGAAAAAAGGAAAAAGTGCTCTACCAAAATTAGAATCATTATATAAAGTAGTAAGTTATATGGAAGATTTAAAGCGTTCTTATATCTTTAAAAATTATGGAGTTGAAGGAATATTAATTTATCCCGGCAATATGGATTCTGCTAAGACTCCTTATACGGAAAATGATAACTGTATTAATATAACTCCATTAAATATGTTTAATCAAGATTTTGAAAAGATTTTTGAAGTAAAAGAATAAATACCAAAAATTACTAATGTTTTATAGTTTTTGAATAAATAATAAGTGAATTTCATGATTGAATGGCAACAATTCGAACAAATCGTGGTAAATAACCTCAAAAGAGACATTAAACAAGACACAAATCCAGACCAAAACAAGCCATCTCTGCACCGATAAACCAATCCCAATTCATCGTTGCAGACTGGAAGTGGTAGAACAACTGCTATGGTCTTGAAAATCCTCAAATTCATTTATATTAATGATAAAAGGTGAAATTATGCCATTAATAGATTTAAATCAAGATCAAAAGGGAGCAGTCGAGTATTTTTCTAAAAAACCATTATTAATTCAAGCAGGTCCAGGTTCTGGAAAAACGAGAGTGATTATAGAACGGGTGAAATATTTAATTAATGAGAAGAAAATTGATCCGGAAACATTTCTTGTGGTCACTTTTTCTAATAAGGCTACTAATGAGCTAAGGGAGAGATTAATAGATTCTGAAAATGGTTTAGATGCAGAAACTGTAAATAAAATCCGTATTTCAACTATTCACTCATTTTGTTACGATTTAATTTCTGATAAAGGACTGTCTTATGATATTTTGGAAGAAGATGAAAAGAATCATATGTTCATATACAAGCATTTATTTGATTTAGGTTTTGAATTTGAAAAATATTTTAAAAGAGGGCATATTGATAGTTTAGTTAAAAAATTCAATGAAATGACAACATTTAATGTTGATATAGATGGATTTGAAGAATACGTTAGGGATGAGTTCCCGGTTTCTAATGAGTATTTAGAGTATATTCAATCTATTTTAAATAATCTTAAAGCAGATGAATATTTTAATTTTCCAGAAGAGGATGTTAAGGATGATGAATTATTTACTGAGGCGTGGTATAATGCAAGGTACAATCAAATTGCTGAAAGCTATAGGCGGTATTTAACCTTATTAGAAAAGGAGAATTATATTGATTTTTCATTAATTCAGACCAAAGCATTGGAATTATTAGAAACATACCCTGATTTAGTTGAAGAATTGCCATTTAAAAATATTTTAATAGACGAGTTTCAAGATACAGATCCTATTCAGATGAAGATATTTGACTTTTTAATTAAAAATTCTGAGACATTCACAGTGGTTGGAGATGATGATCAAAGTATTTACGGCTTTAGAGGTTCTGACATTAAATTTTTCAGGGAATTTCAAGATAATTATGATGCAGAGATTATTACTTTAAAAACCAACTATCGTTCCACAAAAAATATTGTGGACTTCTGTGAAAACTTCATAGAAAATGATAGAGAAATCAAAAAGGAGTTGAACTGCAATCCCGGCCGCACAGGAGAAAATCCCGAAATTTTCTATATTAAAAGTGGGGGAAGAAATGGGAGACAGGATGAAGCAGACCAAATAGCCGGAATAATTAAACACTTAAATGAATCCGGAAAAATTGCTAATTACAGTGATGTTGGAATACTTTTTAGAGCACTTATGGGGGGTAAAGCCTTAAAGTTAAGTCTAGCGTTAGAAGAGTATGGCATTCCCTATGATATTATAGGAAACGAAGATTTACTTGAACAAGCCGAAATTAAGGTTCTTCTTTTAATGATGTATTATCTAATTGAATCCGATGATACGCCCTATATTATGAATAGATGGTCTGGTAAAGGGGCAGACTGGTTAAATATATATGGTTTTGCATCTAAAGACTTTGATTTAAATAAATATTTCGGGTTTTCTCAAAAAACAAGGGATATATTAATTAAGATTGAGGATGATTTTAGAGATAACATTATCTCTGTTGAAAAAGAGGTTTTTAAAGAAATAACTGGGCAAACATCCAGAACTAGATCATACTTTGGAATTTTTGACAAATATAAAAAGCAAAAGGATTTAAAAGAAGAATGTTTTAACGAAATTTTTAAAAGAGTAAAAAAACCTTATTTATACCAGTTCACTATTGATGATTTAAGGGAATTAGGTATTGATAATGAGCATGATTTAACTTTCTTTAAAAGATTATATAATTTAAGGATATCCCTTGAAAATGAATGGTCTGATGAAACCATTAAAGATAAAACTACCTTGTTAAATGTTTTTTATGAGCTAATGGATATAATAGATAATTTTGATTTTGATGATTTTGATAATGAGAATGTTGAAAAATTACTGAATATATCTACACTTTCTAATACTATCTATAAATTTGAAGATGTGGTTAGTAGACACAATTTAAGAAGATTATTCTGGTTTTTTTACCATAATTTAGGAAAGCATAGTTCTAATCAAATCAATGATGGAAATGAAGTTCAAATAATGACTATCCATAAATCTAAGGGTCTTGAATTTCCAGTTGTTTTTATAGCAGGTTTGAAAGAGAAAAGCTTCCCCAAAGATTTTAAAGATGAGGAGTACGAACTTTACGGTCTTTTTAAAACCCCTAATTTTCCAATTCCCTATAAATATTTAGAGTATAAGGATGAGCTTACTTTAGAAGAAAAAGAGGAAAAATATTACTGTGAGGAACGTAGGGTTCTTTATGTGGGTTTAACCAGGGCTAAGGAGATTTTAATTCTTTCAGCATATGAAGATAAGAATGGAAATCTTCCAAAAATTGATGGCATTGATTTTAATCAAGTTTCATTAAAAAGGATAGAAGAAGATTATTCAATCATTCCCCCAACTCAAATAACACCAATCCCTGATGATGAGGAGGAAATACCTAAATTAAGTTATACATCTATAAGGGATTATGAGAAATGTCCATTTAAGTATTATATTATGCATAAGCTATTATTTAAAGAATCAGACACGTCTAAGATAAAAAAAGGAAATATATCCCATAAAATCCTTGATAAGATACATAAAAACTCTATTGCTAATTTAACTGGTGAAACAATAGAAGATAGAACTAGTTCAGATTTTATTGATGATATAATTAATGGAGATGAAAAAGATCTATATCAAAATGAAGTTGAAAATATTAATGAGTATTTAAATACATTTTTTAAAGATATTGAAGTTATAAAATCTGAATATCCATTTACCATTGAAAAAAACAACTATATTATAAATGGTCAAATAGATTTAATTTATAAAAAAAATGGAGCATTGGGAATACTAGATTTTAAAAATCAATATGCAACTGATAAAGAGGAAATAAAAAAACAGTTATACACCTACTTATTAGCATTAAAATTAAATCCTGAATTTTATTCAAAAAATATTAAAGAACTCGCTGTTTACCTATTAAAGGCGCCTAAGGACAATAAATTGCTAATTTTTGACATAGATGATGATTATCTAAATAAATTCCAAAATAAAATCACAAGTGTAGCTCAAAATATTAACAATAATATATTCGAAAAAAAACAGACAGGGGACTGTGATAATTGTTCCTTTAGCTTTATTTGCAACTAAAAAATGAGTACAATTAAACGTGCTCTTTTACTCTCCCTTTTGGCAGCATCAACAGTGGCAGGTTTTAACTTATTCTTGGCTTCGTTCAATGCAACCAGAATCACGTCCAGTTTTAACAGCATTTTATTTTATCTTAATGAATCATCTTTAAAGAAGATCTAAAGATGTTTAAAATGGAGGTTCGTGATAGAAGTACTGATATAATGCCATCAGGATCTGATTTAGATAATTTAATTAAATGGAACATAAAATCTAAAGCACCTGATCTATCAGAAGCTGTCAAAATTTTCTATTTTGACGCATCGAAAATCAGAGATTTTCGAATGCTTTCAAAAATGAGCGTAATATACGTTTTATTCCTGTAGAAAATAACCGTATAGATATGTCACTTAAAGAATTTGACCAAGTTGTAGCTGAAATCGAAAACAGCATTATTTGTGAAGTAAATGGAAAAGGAATAAAATCTTCATGGACTCCTAACCCTGAAGAGAGAAGTTACGAAGCTTGTTACTTTAAAACATTTTGTAAAAAATCTGAAAGTACAAAAAAATTTCCTTACAGTACCCTAAAATTAATCAATAATAGCTAATCTTCCAGCAGTTGTTATTTTTAATGTTTCTCTTTCTACAAATCCCATATCTCTTAGTTCTCGTATGTGATTGTAGGTCATACCTCTGCTGATTCCTATTTTATCAGATAATTCTTTTACAGATATTTGATCTTCTTGTAATGCTTCTAAAATCCTTCTTTTTGTTTTTGAAATTCCAAAATTAAGAATAGGTAATTCTATAATGTTTTTATCTTCTTCTGTGACATATACTATCTTTTCAACTAGATCGGGATGTGCATAGCATCCAAATAGTGCGCCTAAAGCTTGTGGTTTTCTGCCACCACTTATATTTACTATGATATCCCTATTTTTGCCCTGCTCAGTCCAGATAACATCAACGGTATCTTTTGCTATTTTTAGAACGTCATATACTGCTGTTTCTTTAAGTTCTATTTCTATAACTTTTCCAACTGTTTCATTTAGCATTCTAATTGCTTCAGATTGAGTTTTATTTGGCTCTTTATCTGATAATAGAACTATTTTTTTAGGTGAAAAATGCGTTATGCAGAACATTACAGGTTCAATTGAATAAATAGTTGATATTAGGGTATGCGTCATTATATCACAATATAGCATTTAACTTTTAATGCTAAATGCTTTTTATATTGACGTATCATATATTTTGGCCCTTTATATATTTTTCTTTGAAGATTTAAGTTATTGTATATAATATTTGTTTTTATTTAATATAAAAGTTTACATGAAAACATAATATGTTTACTATTATAATTTAAATGTTAATTTATAATTATTTTGCATATTTAATTAGACTTGTATATATTAAACATATACATTTATATACTTCAAGCTCAAATATTAAATTGGAATAATTAAAGGAGGTAAAGAAAATGAGGAAAATTTTACCAATTATAATAATTTTGCTGATATTAGGGATAGTGGGAATATCTGGATGCACCGATTCTTCAAGCTCTTCATCAAATCCACCTCAAAGTTCAGCAGCACCTTTTCAAATTGAAAACTTAAAAGTAACAAATCAAGGATATGGTGGTTACTCTATAAAAGGAGAATTAACTCCTAATCAAGATTTAAGCTACCTTGAAATGGTTACAGTATGGTATGATGCTAGCGGGGCAGTTATTGATAGAAATCCACTTGCATGGAATATGAACGATCTTAAATCTGGACAGAAAGTTAAGTTTTCAACTAATGACTACTTATCATCAGATAAAGAAACTCCGGCAAAAGTGGAACTTTTAGTTTTCAAAGGGGCCTTTTCTGGCGGTGATGATTCTTCTGCAATATACAGAAAAACAATACAACTTTAAATTAATTTATTTTTTATTTTTAGGGGTGAAAATAATGGTTGAAGAAGTAAAAGAAAAATCAGGGATTATAGAAAATATAAATGAACCATCAAGAACTTTAGAATTAGTATTTGGAATTATAGGTGGAATTTTTGGTTTAATTGGAGGTATTGCTGCAATAATGATAGGAAACTTTGGCGAAGCATTTTGAAGCTGCTGGAGCTTCAGATATAATCACTTTTGGTGTTGTTGCTATTATAGTTTCAATTATTGGAGTTATAGGGGCTATTTTAGTTAAAAATAATCCGAGACTAGGCGGAATACTTATGCTAATAAGTGGAATAATCGGCTTTATAAGTATTTTTGTATTCTATATACTTGGTGGATTTTTCCTGGTAATTGGGGGTATATTAGCTTTAGTAAGAAAATAAAGACCCTATGAAGTAATTAAATTTTAAGTGAATGAGGTTTTGTTAAATGGATAAATCAAAAATCCTTGTAATTGAAAATGAATCCATAATTGCAATGGAAATTGAACAAATACTCAAATCAAATGGATATGAGGCATACCTTACAAGATCAAATGAAGATCCTGTAAAAAGAGCACTTGAAATAAATCCAGACATGATAATTGCAGACACCGAGCTTAATGGTCAAAATCAGGGCATAAATATGGTTAGGAAAATAAAAGATGTAATTGATGTGTCAGTGATATATCTATCCTCCCATTCTGATAATAAAACACTGGAATCTGCAAAATTAACAAATGCCTGCACTTATTTACTCAAGCCTTTTCAAAGTAATGAATTAACTATTAATATTCAATTAGCATTATATAATCACAAAAAATACGCTGAAAATAATTTAATTTTAAATAAGGAAGAATCAGAGGACATTCAAAACTTTTTCAGTATAGTAGGATCACTACTAGCATCTTTTGTTCCATTTACTGAAAAGGGATCTTTTCTAATTAAATTTTCCAAATATCTTGAAGAAAACATTAAAGAGGACTTTATCAAAGATTTAGAGAGATCAGAAGATAGGGAGATATTCAAATCTTATTTGTCATGTTTATCCAGAATGCTTTCTAATTTGGGTTTTACCAACAAGAAAATCTCTAATGAGTCATATGGATACATTGTAGTTAATCATTGTCCATGGGAAAATGAAATGCACTCCAGTGATATATTCTGCCTTCTTTGCCAATCAATTGCTAAAATAACATTTTCATGGGCAAATATTGAAGGAAAAGTTAGTACTGAATCCAGTTTTTTAAGTGGTGCAGCATTCTGTAAATTTAGATTTGATTTAAAATAATTGGAGGATCTTTATGGATAATATAATGACTGAATTTATTAAAGACATTAATTTTGGAAAATTACAGCAGTTTGGGGAAATGGCTGTTTTACCAATTTTTTCAACTAAAAATAGTGAAAATTATCTTTCCTTAAAAGAAGCAATGAGTAAAGAGCTTCTAGAAATTACTGAAATTGATGAATCTGGTTCTGTTCCAGAATTAAAGGTTAAAAATAATGCTGAAATTCCAGTTTTAATTCTTGATGGTGAAGAGCTTGTAGGTGCAAAACAAAATCGGGTAGTAAATACAAGTATTTTGCTTCCAGAACAATTTGAATTATTAATTCCTGTTAGCTGTGTTGAACAAGGTAGATGGAATTACACATCAAAAAACTTCCAGGATTCTGATAGAATAGCATCCTACAAATTAAGAAATGTAAAATCTGCATCAGTAATGAAATCAGTTAGAGATTCAGGCATATACACTTCAGATCAAGATGCTGTATGGAATGAAGTCCACGCATTAGAAACTAAAATGGAGTTATGTTCACCTACAAGTGCTATGAGTGACATTTATGAAGCAAAAGAAAATGATTTAATGGATTACATAGATGCATTTGAGTTAATTGAAAATCAAAAGGGTATTCTAGTATTTATTGGGGGTGAAATAATGGGATTTGATGTTATTTCAAATGAATTGGTATACAAGGATCTTCACAAGAAGCTAATTAATAGCTATGCACTTGATGCGATGGTACAAGATAGCAGTAAAAATTTAGAATCAGATGTAACTGTTGAAATGACTAATAAATTCCTTAAAAAAATCATAAAAAGCGAACAAACTAAAAATGAATCTGTAGGATACGGTTTTGATTACAGATTTACAAGTAGCTCATTTATTGGCTCATCTCTTATCCATGAAGATGAAGTAATCCATGCATCTTTCTTTAAAAGTCTTGAAATAGAAGATGAAGAAATAGATGGAATGGCAAGATATAGTCAACGTGCAAACTTCAGAATGTAATTATTTTATTTTTAATCATTGAATAAAACAAAATTATCAATATTATTTTTATTTTTATCGATCACTTTTTTAATAAACAGTTTAGCTAATGTAGTTGGTTTTAATCCTGACTTTTTAGCTAATTGAACAAGTATATCGTAATCTTCTTTAGATAAGGTTACATTTACTCTTACATTTTCATTTGACATGTTATTATTGTATTTTATTTTATATTTATATAATATTTCCATTCTGTCATCTTTTGTAACAATTAGTAACTATTATATACTATTAGTTCCATACATAAAGATACAAGGGGGATGACATTATGAAAACTAAATCAATAAAAAATCCAGAAATAACAGAATTATCTAATTTTTTAGATAGATCACTCTCTAAAAAGGCACTTATCATTATAATAGCAGATTGTAAAATTAGATATAATGGAAAAACGAATAAAAAATTTGAATCTAGAGAGAGGATGATAATGATTAAGCCAGATGGTTCTTTAATTATAGATCATGAATATGGTTTAGAACCTGTAAGTTCAATAATTGGAAACAAATTTGAAATTAAAATGGAGAATAATAAACTCTATATTCTTGCATCAAATAAAAATTCATTAGAATCAATTGAAGTAGAAATACTTAAAGGGTATTTAGCTTCATGTCATATAGTATAGATCTCAATAGTAAATCATTACTCACATAAGCATTAATATATTAGATAGTTAAGTGGGGGATTTATTATTTTATTTGATAAGGGTTCTAATATTGATTTCTTTCCAACTTTCTTAAAAGATGATCGTTCATTTTTTCAATTATTAATAATTAAGTTTTTAGATATCCACAAATAGAGATAGAATCATGACAGGTCCAAATATCCCTAGCATGCGGCTTCAAAGTCAACAGCTTGATTGTCAAAGGTTCAAAAAACCAGAAGAAATTATAGCATGGTTTGGCGGTGTTCAAGCCCAGGACTATCCTGGCGCAAAATGGGCAATAGCCCAACGATTGGAAGACTGCACAGATGTTAATATAGAGCAAGCATTCGCCGAGAAAAAGTTTGTCAGGACATGGGCAATGCGTGGAACCCTACATTTTGTCACCGCATCAGATATTCGCTGGATAATGGAATTATTGGGGCCGCGTATCATTGCAAGGAATGCCCGAAGATACAAAGAACTCGAACTCGACGAAGAAACCCTTAAAAGAAGTAATGAAGTGCTTAAAAATGCATTACAGGAGGGGGAGCGTTTAAACCGTAGGGAACTGGTCACAATCCTCCAAGAAAATGGTATCTCTACAGAAGGGCAGCGTGCACCTTACATGCTCCAGAGGGCTTCCCTCGATGGCCTTATCTGTCAGGAAGGTATGCACAGCAATAATAATCCTATTTTTATTTCAATGGTGGAATTACCGAAAACCAAAACTTTAACCCGACATTATGCACTGGCCGAGCTTGCAAAGAGGTACTTTACAAGCCACGGCCCTGCAACGATTCAAGATTTCACATGGTGGTCTGGTCTCCTCACAAAAGATGCAAAAGCTGGTCTGGAAGCTGTAAAATCATCGCTTGAATCAGAAACTATTGGAGATAAAACGTACTGGTATTTGGGATCAAAACTAAAACATAGTTCTCCACGAGTTCATTTGCTTCCAAGCTTTGATGAATATATAGTTGGCTATAAAGATCGAAGCGCCTCACTTGAAAAGATACATTCTAAAAATGAGAGTATCAAAAATATGATGTACCCAACAATAGCCATAGATGGACAGATTGTAGGCACATGGAAGCGTAGGTTCAATAAAAATGAAGTTATGGTTGAATTAAAGCCATCTATTGCACTTAACGCTACAGAATGCCATATTTTAGATGATGCTGCATATCGCTTTGGTGAATTCTTGGAAATACCCGTGCACACTACAATAATTTCTTAAGATAAACATTTTATGCTGATGACAAAATTGGGGGGAATTTCCGGATACAGTCAGCGGGGTATTTGGAATTTAATAAAACCTTTTCTTTATTTAGTATGAAAATTCAGTGGAAATAAATTATTCTTCTACTTTTAAAAACATATTTAGTTCATTCAAGTAAAAATGGCTTCATTGATGCCCATTCATCTTTCCAATTAGCTAATTTTGTTACTTCCTTGGGAAATTGTTGAACCTGTATGGCACGATCCTTACCCGATAAGTTATACAATACAAAAGGCACAACCAGGTTTTCAGGCCCAGTATGTTCTAAAAAATACTGAAAAAACTCTTCTCTTAACCTGTTATTCTCTTCTAAACTAAGGTTTAAGCTCTTTATTTTTCCATATAGCCTCTCCTCTTCAATTCGTATATGGGGATGCCATATCTTATCGATCTCCTTTAAACCAGTTTTAATTGAATTTAGTGAATCTAATTCGTCTATATTTGATTCTAAGTTGTTGATTCCTTTTCCAATTTTTGATAATGATGTTTTAATCCATTCATGTTGAGTCATTAACCTATCATAGAGTGCATCTGGTAATTTTTCCATAAAATAGGGAAATATCCGCTCATTCTCAAGAACATGGTGCGCATCCATGACTGTTGAAAAGGTCTGAATGTATTTTAGGAAACCTTCTCGATTTTCCTCTTCTGTGGCTCCAATTTCTAAATATGCATTAACATTTTGAATTATAATTTCCAGACTACGGGTAATGATTCTATGGAACCGAATAATGTCTTCTCCTACATCTTCTTGATTTTCATTTACCATTAAACAACTCCTTTGATTATATTATTTATCTATAAAATTTTATTTAATTTTTGGGTTGAATCATCAAATGAGTATTGAATTTTTAATTATTGTAAGAAAGTACTTAATATGTTGAAATATAATGATAACTAAATAAAATTTCCAGCAAAATTGATTACCTGTAACTAGGGGGTTATATTATAGTAAATATAGAATGTTCTAACTGTGGAACTCAAATAGATGAAAATAATAAGTTTTGTACTGAATGTGGTACAAAGATTGAAAAAACTTCAGAAAAAGAAGAAAAAGAAATTATCTGCCCTAAATGTTCTAAAAAACTTTCAAGTAACATTAAATTCTGTACAGATTGCGGTACTAAAATGGGGCAACCTATAATTCAAAAATCTCCTCGTATTCAAAAATCTTCTAATGTTTCAAGTCAAAAATCAGGTAATGATCCTGTTGATGAAACTATTGAATCTCTTAAAGATACAGGAAAAGATCTCTTAAAAGAGGCTAATAGTTTATTTAAAAAGTTTAGATAGATTTTATTTTTTTATATTATTTTTTTAATTTAATTTGGACAGTTTATTTATCTTTTAAAAAACAAATATTGAAGATATGTCAATGGGTGAAGAAACTAATAAAATGACGGTTTTATTAGTTGCAACTATAGCATCATTTTTAACTCCTTTTATGGCTTCGTCTGTAAATGTTGCACTTCCAGTTATTGCTAATGAGTTAACGGTTAATGCTATTCTTCTTAGCTGGATTACAACGTCATTTCTTTTAACTTCAGCAATGCTTGCAGTTCCTTTTGGTCGAATTGCAGATATATATGGGATGAAACGGATTTTTATAATTGGAATCATTATTTTTACAATTGCAACGTTTATGGCTTCATTATCACCTTTTGTAGAGTTTCTTATCTTTTCGAGGGTATTACAGGGTGTTGGAAGTTCTATGATTTTTGTTACAGGACTTGCTATTATTTCTTCAGTGTTTCCTCCAAGTGAAATGGGCCGGGCTATAGGTATAAATGTTACCGCTGTTTTTATAGGACTTGTTATGGGACCTGTTCTTGGTGGTTTATTTACCCAGTATCTTGGTTGGAGGAGTATATTTTACCTCATGGTTCCTTTAGGTATTTTAGTAACAATTCTTGTTATTTTTAAACTCAAAGGAAGGGAATGGGCAGGATGTAAGGGTGAAAAACTGGATAAAATCGGATCTCTACTTTATGCATTATCTCTTTTACTGGTTTTAGTTGGATTTTCACAAATAACAATTCTAATTGGTAAAATAATGCTTGTTTTAGGTATTATTAGTCTTATAGCATTTGTATTGTGGGAATTAAGAACTCCTCAACCTGTATTGGAGATGCGTTTGTTTATTAAAAATAGAAAGTTTGCTTTTTCTAATTTAGCAGCACTTATAAGTTTTACAGGTACATTTGCAGTTGTTTTTCTTTTAAGTCTCTATTTACAGTTCATTAGGGGCTTGGATCCTCGTGCAGCAGGACTTGTTTTAGCTACTCAAACGCTTTTTATGGCTTTTATGTCTCCAGTTGCTGGAAGACTTTCTGATAGATATGAATCAAGAATATTAGCCTCTATTGGAATGACAATTACAACAGTTGGGCTTATAATTTTCTCATTTTTAAATGCAGATACCAGTTTTTATGTTATATTATTTAGTTTGGTTTTACTTGGAATTGGAGCTGGAATTTTTTCAACTCCAAACACTCATGCAGTTATGAATTCTGTTAAAAAAAGATATTTTGGGGTTGCATCTGCAACTATAAGTACAATGCGGATTGTGGGCCAAACACTTAGTATGGGAATGGTACTTGTGATATTTTCAATTTATGTGGGTGCAGTTCAGTTTAATCCTGGAAATTATCCACAATTACTTCAAAGCATAAGTACAGCTTTCACTATCTCTGCAATACTTGGGTTTATAGCTATATTTGCTTCACTTGCCCGTAACTGAAGCAATGAATACTAATTCTTAGTTAATAGTATTTTAGGAATATATAATAAAAGATAATTATAAAACAATATTTATGGGTTTAAAATTTCTAAAGGGAACGATGGGTGTTAATTTGTGCTGCTTAAAATTTATATGATGGTTTAAAGCTCTAAATATGATTAGGAGGAATAAGGTATGAAAATAAAAAATAGTGTGGTAGCTGTAGAAAATTTAGAAGAATCTGCAAAGTTTTATACAGATGTTTTGGGACTAAAAGAAATGAGAAGATTCAGCCCGAGACCTGGTTTAACTCTTGCCTTTTTTAAAGATGAAGGAGAAGCCACAATTCAGCTTATTGAAGGTGGGGAAGGTAAAAGCGGACTTTACATGGTTGGTATTGAAGTTGATGATCTCTCTGCTGAAATAGAAAAATTAAAATCTAAAGGAGTCCAATTAGCGGGAGGACCTTTTGGTGCGCCGGGTGGGCCAAAAATAGCGTTTTTAGATGCTCCTGATGGTGTGCAAATTGAATTAATTGAATTAGCAAAATAAATGAAATTATTTTTTTAATTATTTTATTTTTATAGCTTAAATGATTTAATAAAATTGCAATAATTATTTATTTTTCAATGCCCTATTATTAATATAAAATATTGTATTAATGGTAGCAATGAGATCTATTTTAAAAGCATTGTTTTTGGTATTATTTTTAGTTCTATTAGCTTTTGCTGGAGAATTTGTAGTTACAGAGATTCTTGATGATTCTTTAACATTAAATTCTTCTGATCCAAGTAATTCTGTGGTTTACATTCAAAATGGAGTTTCGGGGGCAGTTACAATTAAAGATCCTTCGACCAGTATCCCTATAACTTTGAATATAAATTATTTGCTGGGATCGGGTTCTGGAGTGATAGTTTCTAAAGATGGATATATTATCACTGCTTTTCATGTTGTAAGTGACCCTCAAACCCTTCAAAATCAGCTGAAACTTAAAAGGATGAGTGAGGAAGATATAAATCATTATATAATGCAAGCTGCTGTAACAGAATATGTAAGGTATAATCCACAACTAGCTAGAGAATTTAACAATAATGGAGATTTAACAAATTTTTTTATTCAAAATAATTTAATCCGTGTAGATTCAGCTAGACAAGATATTAAAGTTAAATTAGCTTCCAGTAGTCCAATAAGTAATTATTTAAATGTTCAACTGGTTGATACTGGAAATCCTGATATTGATGAAGACATTGCGCTACTAAAATTAAATTATAGAAGTGATTTACCTTCGCTTTCTATTAGTTCAAGTAATCTAGTAGGTGAAAGTATTCGTGTATATGGGTATCCTGGAAATGGAAGTAGAACTTCTTTAAGTTTAGAATCTTCAAAGGGTTCTATAATTCGAAGAGTAATCAATATTGGAGGAGTTACATTTTATGAAACTAGTGCACCTGCATCTAGAGGTTATAGTGGAGGTCCTGCTCTTGATGAGAAAAATAGAATCCTTGGAATTATAGTTTATAGCATTCAATCAAGAGGGAATAATAGATCTCAAACAGGTACAAATAGTGTATTTTTATCTTCAAATAATTTAATTCAAATTTGCAAGAAAAATAATGTTACAATAAATATTTCCTAATTTGGCAATATTTGAGAAGTATAAGTGATCTTGAACGGTATTTTTTAATATTTTTTTTGAAATTATGGATACCTTTAAAAGGAGCAAAATTCAATATAAATATAATGAATTGAAAAAGTGTTTACTTATTTTTAATTAACAAAATAAACAAGAAATATCAACTGAATTTATTATTATTGTTAATTAACTTGTTTTGCATGTGATTAAAAATTATTTAAGTTAAATTGGAAAATTGCATTAGTGTTTTGTTGTTTAAATTAATATGGATTATGGAGGATTTTTTACGTTCGAAATGATAAATTATACGCCCATATTGACTACTTGTTTAGGAGTTGTTATGGGTTTAGCATCCAGTGAATTAAGTAGCTGGCGTAGAGATAAAAAAAGTAAAAGAAGAAAGATAAATTCGACACGGACTTTAATTTCTCTTGAAAATGAGAGGAATTTAGAATTGCTCAAGGATTTTTGGTATAAGTTAAATAAATCTGATGAAGAAGAAGGTGAAGAATTAAAGATTGCCTTAGCTCATAAATTAATTAAAATGCCGATGCCTTCATGGAATGATACAATGTGGAGTAAGCAAGCATCTTTATTAGCAATAACATTTAAAGATAAGGAAATAATTGCTGTTTCATCCTTTAATAATTGTTTAGAAATTCTTAGATCAATCTATTCTAAACTTGTTGATTTAGATACTAAAGATAGGGAATATAATAGTACTTATGCTTCTAGTGGTGCTAGTTTATCTTCTATCCCGCGTTCTAAGCGTTTTCATGAGGAAGCACCGGGTTTATGGGATGAGTTTGAAGAAATTACTGTTAATTTAATTGAAAAAGGTAATCCATTAATTGAAGGGAAAAAATAGGAGGAAATAATATGATTTCTGCGGATTTTTATGATGTATTAATGAAAATAACTACTGTAATGCAAGAGAAGGGTGAAGGAATTAGCTACATTAAACATGAAAGTGATACCTACACCTTGGGAACCAGGATATATAGTGCGGAGATAGCTGCATATCTGGATAAAACATTAGATAATTGGGAAGGTAGTGAAGCTGACCTTAAAAAGAGGAAGAAAAGAGGGAAAAAAGCGACAGAAACTCCAAGAAAAGTTGGTTATTTATGGAAAATACCATTAAATAATGAACTTTGAATATTTTTTCTAAAATTCTTCTTTTATTTGGCTGTAGATACTTAACATAATACACTAATTTTGATAAAAGATAGTATCATCTATTCCATTAGTGCACTAATCATTCTTTACTCATACTCCTCTATGTAGGATAGAGTTAGATGCTTACAAAACTAAGTATAGTTACAAAGGCTATGTTATAAATCAGTTTAACTTCACAATAAGAGTAATTGTATGTAGAGTTATTTATTTAATTAAGTATATTTTTAATTTTAAATTCAAGATAGATTTTATTTGCTAATTTATAACGATTAGAATGTAAATTACTGATTTACCAGTAAATTTAGATAATAATATAGTTTGAAATTTATGGATGCACTTATTCTAATTATTATGTAAAAATAATATTGCAAATATAATACGTACTTATTTAGAACTTCAAATTTGTGCAATAATTTCCGGAAACTTTGTAAATCTCTAAGGTGCCGGTATAGTATGCGCTGAGGTGCATTGAGAAATCTTTGGCTTTTGTGCAGCAAATTCTAATTAACTTGTAAAACTACAAGTTGTTATTAGTATATGTGCCATGATTTATTTGGCGTATGACCTGAGAGTGAAGAATATTCACAATCTGTGAGGGTTGTTATTTCCAATCGTGGCTATAATTATGTGAGGACGTAAACACTCGTGTGAATAATGCGAAAGTTTATTGTTTGATGTTGGTGCTATGTTTTGTGGTAGTGTGGTGATTTTTGATTACTGCATTTGATACCCCCTTATAATTCTATAATTATGAGGAATTTTTTTAAGTACATATTTTCTTACTTCCAAATTATGC
>Ga0247728_10072_pt1 | contig 43736 bp, 34 predicted proteins | sample SalenrCarbi39_FD_183048 | JGI IMG/M metagenome (GOLD analysis project Ga0247728, IMG submission 183048) | Saline wetland microbial communities from Lincoln, Nebraska, United States - Carb-i39 | ecosystem: Environmental > Aquatic > Non-marine Saline and Alkaline > Salt marsh | place: USA: Nebraska...
CCCTCCCCCCCCCCCTCCCCCCCCCCCACCCCCCTCCCCCCCCCCCCCCCCCCCCGTCACCGTCTTGCCATCATTCCCCGGCTGTGCGAAAACGTGGTGCCTTGAGCGGGCATCCACGACAAGGACACGCAATGCCGCCGCACTCCCAGCTTCGCCATTCCCCCCATCAGCCGCACCGGCCCGCTCCGGTCCGGCCTTTCGGCGTGCGCGCCTTGTCCGCACCCGGCGGCCTTGCCGCCCCGCTGCTCCTGTTCGCCCTGCTAGCCCTTTTCCTGCTGCCCGCACCCCCGCTGGCGCAGGCCGCGCCCCCCCGCCAGTTCGTGCTCGACACCTTCGCCATCGAAACCCGCGACGGCACCCTGGTGCTGCGCCTGGGCGTGGGCGTGGATGACCCCGACGGCCTGCGTGACCTGCTGAAGGACGGCGCCGAGATGGAACTGCGCGGCACCGCCACGCTCACCCGGCGCCGGGGCGTGCTGCCCGACGTGACCCTGGCGGAAAAGGCCTTTGCCTGCGTCCTGCGGCACGACACCCTGACCCGCGAGTTCGAACTGCGCCTGGAAGGCCGCGAGGCCCCTTGGCGCGACAAGAATCTTACCCGCCTGCTGGAGGGCACCTGGAAGCGCCTGGTGCTGCCGCTGGCCCCCATCGCCGAGCTTGAAAAGGGCGAGCCGCACCGGGTTTCGCTGGCCCTGTCCCTGCGCCATACCGACGTGCCGCCCTGGCTTTCCCGCACCCTGTTCTTCTGGTCCTGGGAAGTCGTGCCCGACGCGACCTTCACGCAGGACTTCACCTACTGACCCCCCGCCTCCCCATGGCCCGCCGTACCGTAACGCCCGACCAGCCCTCCGGACAGCCGAACGGTCAGCCGCCAGCCGGACAGCCGAACGGGCACGATGCCGTCGGTGCCTCCGCCCCGCCAAATCCGCACGACGCCACGGACTTTCCGCGCATCATCCGGGTAAGCCCCACCGATTCGCGTGAACGCAAGCGCCGCCAGCGCGAAATCTACGTGGCGGCGGGCGTGCTGGTGGGCATGCTGGTGGCCACCTGGGTCGAACTGAACCTGTTCGGCGTCGATTCCTACGTCTTCCTCGTCTTGCTGAACATCAACTTCATCCTGTTGCTGGTGGTGCTGTTCATCGTGCTGCGCAACGGGGTCAAGCTGATCCTCGAACGGCGCCGCCGGGTGTTCGGATCGCACCTGCGTACCCGGTTGGTGCTGGCCTTCATGGCCCTGTCCCTGGTGCCCACGGTAATCATGTTCCTGGCATCAAACCGGGTGGTGGGCACCTCGGTGGACTACTGGTTCAACAATCAGGTGGAAATCTCGCTGGACAGCGCGCTGGACGTGGGGCGCAGCTTCTACACCGCCTCCGCCGACCGGCTGCGCGCGCGCGGCGAATCCATCGTGGCCGAAATAGCCGACCGCCACCTGACCTGGGGCGGTCAGGCCATGGACGCCCTGCTGGAACGCAAACGCAAGGAATACGGCCTGTCGCTGACCGGGGTCGTCACCCCCGGCCAGGTGGAGCAGAACTGGCACGCCCCGCCGGACCTGGCACCCACCTGGAAAGAGGCACGCCGCAGGATAGCCTGGGACCAGGCGGCCTCGCAGCGCTATGTGTCGCTGCTGTGGAAGGGTGAGAGCGCCGACTATGTCTTCGGGGTGCTGGCCGTTGACGGTGGTCGCACCGGCTACCTTGTGGTGGGCGAATCCATCGGCGAGGGGGTGATGCTGAAGCTCGAGCGCATCGCCCAGGGCTTCGACGACTACAAGAAACTGAAGACACTGAAGCGCCCGTTGAAGGTCTCGTTCCTGTTCATCCTCGCGGTGCTCAGCGTGCTGATCATCCTGGGCGCCATCTGGTTCGGTTTCCGGCTGTCCAAGGAACTTACCGCGCCCATCCTGGCCCTGGCAGAAGGCACCGAGCGCATCGCGCGGGGCGACCTGGCCTTCCGGCTGGAGGACGTGTCCACCGACGAACTGGGTCTGCTGGTGCGCTCGTTCAACCGCATGGCCGAAGACCTTTCCGTCAGCCGCACCCGGCTCACCGACGTGAACGAAATGCTGGCCCTGCAAAACGTGGAGATAGGCGAACGCAGCCGGTACATCGCCACCGTGCTCGACAACATCACGGCGGGGGTGATCTCGTTCGGGCCGGACGACCGGGTGGCCACCATCAACGCCGCCGCCTGCACCATGTTCGGGGTGGAACCCAGGGACATCGTGGGCCGCGACCCCCGGGAACTGCTTTCCGACGAAGACGCGGCCCTGAACCGCGAGATGCTGGACGAGGTGCGCTTGCGCCCCGGCCGCCGCTGGCAGCGCCAGGTTGAATACGGCAAGGGCGACCGCGCCCTGAAGCTGCTGCTGACCGCCGTCAGCCTTACCACCCCCGAAGGCGAGTACCGGGGCGCGGTGGCCGTGTTCGAGGACATCACCGAACTGGAACGCATGCAGCGCATGGCCGCCTGGCGCGAGGTGGCGCGGCGCATCGCCCACGAGATCAAGAACCCCCTCACCCCCATCAAGCTTTCCGCCCAGCGGCTGGAGCGCAAGTTCGCCGGCACCGTGAACGACCCGGTGTTCGGACAGTGCACCGACCTCATCGTGCGCCAGGTGGAGCACCTGCAACAAATGGTGGAGGAATTCTCGGCCTTCGCCAAGCTGCCGGAGGTAACCCCCAGACCCGGCAACCTTACCCCGCTGCTGGAGGAACTGACCGCCCTGTTCCGCAACAGCCACAGCTACATCTCGTGGACGCTGGACATCCCCGCGCCGCTGCCGGTACTGCCCATGGACCAGGAAGCGCTGCACCGGGCCTTCCTGAACATCCTGACCAACGCGGCAGAGGTGCTGCAAGGCCGCGATGACGGCGCGGTGACCATCACCGCCGTGCACAACACGGCCCTGAACCTGGTGCGGGTGGACGTGGCCGACAACGGCCCCGGCCTGACGCCGGAAGAGCGTTCGCGCCTGTTCGAGCCCTATTTCTCGCGCAAGAAGGGTGGCACCGGCCTTGGCCTGACCATCGTGAAGTCGGTGGTCTCGGACCATCGCGGCTACGTGCGCGCCCATGCCGCCCCCCGCGCACAGCGCGCCTCCGGTACCCCTGTTACTCCCGGTACCGTTGTCACCGTCGAGCTTCCTGTGGCATAAGGGAACGTATACCGGGGCTCCGCGCACCGCGCATGGTGCGCGGACGCGGCCCCTTTCCCCGCCGTCCTCGGCGCACGCCACGGGAGTTTCCGCATGCACGTCGTCATCCTTGGCGGCTCGGGCTTCATCGGTTCGGCCCTTGCCCGTGCCCTTCTGGCACGGGGCGATGCGGTCACCGTGCCTTCGCGCGCGCCGCGCGCCACCGGCACGCAAGGCGTCGTCCATGCCCCCTGGAACGGTCGCGACCCGGAACCGCTGGCCCGCCTGCTGGAGAACGCCCAGGCGGTGGTCAACCTGCTGGGCGAGAACATTGCCGGTGGCCGCTGGACCCCGCAGCGCAAGGCACGCATCGTGGACAGCCGCGTGGCGGCGGGACAGGCCGTGGCCGCTGCGCTGGGCGCCATGAACGGTGCCGGGCTTCCGGCGGTGCTGGTGCAGGCTTCGGCGGTGGGGTATTATGGCGCCTGGCCCGACATGGCCACCGCCCCGCGCTGCGGCGAAGGCGACCCGCCCGGGGCCGGATTTCTGGCGGAAACCTGCGCCCGGTGGGAGGCTTCGTCCGCCCCGGCCCAGACCATGGGCGTGCGGCGCTGCATCATCCGCAGCGGGGTGGTGCTGGGCGCCGGGGGCGCGTTGGAGCGCATGCTGCCCGCGTTCCGGGCTTGGCTGGGCGGTCCGCTGGGCACCGGCAGGCAAGCGTTCCCGTGGATACACCTGGCGGACGAGGTGGGGGCCATCCTGCACCTGCTGGATAGCCCGGCCTGCTCCGGCCCGTACAACCTTGCCGCGCCGCAGGCCGTGGACAACGCCGGGTTCACGGCGGAACTGAACCGCGTTATGAGGCGCCCGGCCTGGCTGCCCGCGCTTCCCGCGCCCGCCTTCGTCCTGCGGCTGGTCATTGGTCAACTGGCGGAAGAAGCCCTGCTGGCCGGACAGGTGGCCCCGCCGGACCGGCTGGCCGATTGCGGCTACGCGTTCCGGTTCCCCACGTTGCACGCAGCGCTGGCGGACCTGCTGGCGGCCTGACGCCCCTCGCACCGGGCGCTTCCCGGCGCGAAACATGACATTCCACAGCTCCGGAGCGGGCATGGCATACTGCAAGATACTACTGGTCGAGGACGAACCCGTTTCGGCGCTGGACATGCGCCGCAGGCTGCGGTCGCTCGGCTACGGCGAACCGGTGCTGGCCACCAGCGGCGAGCAGGCCGTGGAAGTGGCCCGTGCCGAAAAGCCCGACCTCGTGCTGATGGACATCGTGCTCGGCGCGGGCATGGACGGCATTGATGCCGCCGGGCGCATTCTGGCCCAGCACGCCGTGCCCGTCATCTACATGACCGCGCACGAGGATCCGGAAACCCTGCAACGCGCCAAGATCACCGAGCCCTTCGGCTACCTGCTGAAGCCCTTCGAAGACCGCGACCTGCGCACGAGCATCGAGATGGCGCTGTACAAGCACCAGATGGATCACGAAACCCGGCGCAAGGAACGCTGGTTCGCCACCACCCTGCGCTCCATCGCCGACGCGGTGCTCACCGTGGACCGCCACGGCCGCATCACTTACATCAACGCCAGTGCCGAAGCCATGACCGGTGCAGACCACCATACCTGCATCGATCGCCATTTCGCGGACCACGTGGACATCCGGCCCAACGGCAACGGGCACGGCCTGCAAGACCCCAACGACCTGCTGGCCCAGCCTTTGCCGAGTGCCGTCCCCCCCGCCCCTGCGGGCCTGCCGGGCCTGTCGGAAATGTCGGGCCTGTCGGGCCTGTCGGGAGTGTCGGGGCTGCCCGCCTCCACGGGTGCCTTCACTTCCCCCGCGCACTCGGGGCCGACGGCCATGACCGAAGCCTTCGTGCACGGCCCTGATGGCCGCGCGCACCCCATAGAGATGAGCGCCTCGCCCCTGGCCGACCCCGATGGACACCGGGTGGGAACGGTGCTGGTGTTCCGCGACATCACCGAACGCCGCCAGTCGGAGGCGGCCCTGCGCCGCAGCGTCGAGGACTTGCGCCGTACCCTGCGCCAGACCGTTTCCGCCCTGGCCACCGCCTCCGAAAAGCGCGACCCGTATACGGCGGGCCACCAGGCGCGCGTGGCGGAACTGGCCCACGCCATGGCCGTGCGGGTGGGCCTTTCGGGCGAACGGCTGGAAGGACTGCGCGTGGCGGGCATGCTGCACGACATCGGCAAAATCCACATCCCGGCGGAAATTCTGGCCAAGCCCACTCGCCTGTCCGACCTGGAAATGGGCATCATGCGCACCCACAGCCAGGTGGGCTACGACATCCTGAAGGAAATCGAATTCCCCTGGCCGGTGGCCCAGATCGTGCTGCAACACCACGAGCGGCTGGACGGCACCGGCTACCCCAACGGCCTTTCGGACGAGGCCATCCTGCCCGAGGCGCGCATCCTGGCCGTGGCCGACGTGGTGGAGGCCATGTCCTCGCACCGTCCCTACCGCGCCTCGCTGGGGCTGGGCCCGGCCCTGGCGGAGATTGCCGCCGGGCGCGGCACGCGGTACGACCGCAACATGGTGGACGTGTGCGTCAGCCTGTTCCACGACGGCTTCATCCTTTCCTGATCACCACCTTTCCGCACCCGCAACCGGACACGCCATGCACGCCCGCATCCTGATCATCGACGACGAAGACGGCATCCGCTTTTCCCTGCGCGGCATTCTCGAAGACGAAGGCTTCGAGGTGCTCGAGGCCCCCAGCGGCGAGGACGGCCTGGCCCTGCTGGCCCGCGAGACCCCCGACCTGGTGTTCCTGGACATCTGGATGCCCGGCATGGACGGCCTGGCCGTGCTGGATCAACTGCACGCCCAGCGCCCCGACCTGCCGGTGATCATGATTTCCGGCCACGGCACCATCGAAACGGCGGTCACCGCCATCCGCAAGGGTGCGCACGACTTCATCGAAAAGCCCCTGTCGCTGGAAAAAGTGCTCATCGCCGCGCAGCGGGCCCTGGAATACGGCGACCTGCGCCGCGAGAACGAGGCCCTGCGCGACAGCCTGCCCACGGCCCACGCCGATGAAATGAACGGCCGCTCGCCGGTGATGGAAACCCTGCGCGGGCAGATCGCGCGGGTGGCCCCCACCGACGCCTGGGTGCTCATCACCGGAGAAAACGGCACCGGCAAGGAACTGGCGGCGCGGGCCATCCACGCGGGCAGCCGCCGGGCCGACCGCCCCCTGGTGGCCGTGAACTGCGCGGCCATTCCGGAAGAACTCATCGAAAGCGAACTGTTCGGGCACGAGAAGGGCGCCTTCACCGGGGCGGATGCTGCCAAGGCGGGCAAGTTCGAAATGGCCCACAAGGGCACGCTGTTCCTGGACGAAATCGGCGACATGAGCCTGAAGACCCAGGCCAAGATATTGCGCATCCTGCAGGAACAACAGTTCGAACGGGTGGGCGGCCACCGCACCATGCGCGTGGATGTGCGCGTCATCGCCGCCACCAACAAGAACCTGGAAGACGAAATCGCCGCCGGGACCTTTCGCGAGGACCTGTACTACCGGCTGCGGGTGTTCCCGCTGGTGCTGCCCCCCCTGCGCGAACGCGAGGGCGACGTGCCCCTGCTCATGGACCTGTTCGCGCAGCGCCTGGCCCGCGACTACGGCGTGCGCCCGGCCACCTTCGCTCCCGACGCGCAAGAGGCGCTGGCGCACTATCCGTGGCCCGGCAACGTGCGCGAGCTGCGCAACTTCGTAGAACGCATGCTGATCCTGCACGCGGGGCAGGAGGTAACACGGGGCATGCTGCCCCCGGAATTCCTGCCCCGGCCCGGGGCGGGCATGAACGGTGGCGCGGGGGCGGGGGCAAGGGCAGCGTGCGCAGCCGGGACCGTTTCCGGCCAGGGATCCGATCCGGGTTCGTCCCAGCCGGACCACCTGGCCGACATGGCCGCCCTGCTGGCCCCCGGCATGGACCTGAAGGCGGCCCGCGCTGCCTTCGAGGCGCAATACCTGGCCGCGCGCCTTGCGGAGTGCGGCGGCAACGTCACCCGGCTGGCCGAGGCCGTGGGCATCGAGCGCAGCCATCTGTACCGCAAGCTGAAGGGGTACAACATCCAGACGGCCGACTGACCGGGCGCCCGCCACGGGCACGCGCACCGGCTGCATACCGGCCGACGGGAGGGCACATGCATACGCTGGTACTTCTGCGCCACGGGCAAAGCGCGTGGAACCTGGAAAACCGCTTCACCGGCTGGACGGACGTGGACCTTTCGCCCGAGGGCGAGCAGGAGGCGCGCGATGCCGCCCGCCTGCTGGCGGACGAAGGGCTGTCCTTCGACGTCTGCCACACTTCGGTGCTTACCCGGGCCATCCGCACCCTGTACATCGTGCAGCACGAAATGGGGCTGTCCTGGCTGCCGGTGCACAAGCACTGGCGGCTCAACGAGCGCCACTACGGCGGGCTGCAAGGGCTGGACAAGGCGGAAACCGCCGCCCGCTTCGGCGAGGAACAGGTATTCGAATGGCGGCGCAGCTACGACACCCCGCCGCCGCCCCTGCCACCCGACGACCCGCGCAACCCCGCCGGGGACGCCCGCTACGCGGGCCTTGCCCCCGACGTGCTGCCCGCCAGCGAAAGCCTGAAGGAAACCGTGGCCCGCGTGCTGCCCTACTGGCACGACGTCATCGCGCCGCAGGTGCTGGCCGGGCGGCGGGTGTTGGTGGCCGCCCATGGCAACAGCCTGCGCGCCCTGGTCATGCACCTGGACGGGATGACCCCGGACGCCGTCACCAAGCTGAACATCCCCACCGGGTTGCCGCTGGTCTACACGCTGGACGGCACACTGCACCCGCTGGGCCACCGTTACCTTGGCGACCCGACAGTGGCCGAGGCCAAGGCCAAGGCCGTGGCGGCGCAGGGCGCGGCGCGGAAATAGCCGGGGACACGCGCGACGCCCTGCCACGCGGAAGGGGGGGCCCGCAGTCCTCGAAATGCCGCAGCCTTCGGCACGGCTGCGGCATGGGGAGCGAACCCGCACGACTCGCCACGCCCCGTGGACTGTGCTAGGCTTGCGGGCGGAGCAGTGTGGGGGGAACAGCCCAGGCCGCAGGACGCCCGGACGCTTCACCACCGGAACCGGCTGGGGGAACCCGGGGACAGGCCAGGATCGTCCGGCGAGGGGGCGCGGGACAATGCCAGGCATGCCTCCAGGCGGGACCAGTCGTCGCGTATCCGGACGGCGTCGGACGTCGCCTCCCCAGACGCCGTCAGCCACCGCTTACCCAAACGGCGTCAGCCACCGATCGGATTGACAAGCCCGGCACGCGTACCTACCGTCCCACCCGTGCCCGGTACGGACGACATACCCACAGGCCAGCGCCCTCTGCGGGGGGGGGATGCATGCCGCAAGGAGCAAGCATGGCGAGCAACATCAACCTGAAACTCAAGCAGAAGCAGTACGAGAGTACCGTCGTCGAATTCATCAGCGAGAAGAAGGGCTACTTCCTCGTGGTGAGCGACGACCAGAACTTCATCTCGCTGTTGCGCAACACGGTTGCCAAGCATCTCGCCATCGCCACGGACGCCCTTTCGGTGGTCACCAACACCGACTACATCATCAAGTCCATCCGTGATGTCTCCATGCGCAAGAAAAACGTGCTGGTGTTCATGGAGCGCATGCTGGAAGGCCGCGACACCGGCATTCTTGTCCGGCAGGTCAAGAACGCCTACTCGGACGTGAAAATCATCATCCTCACCGGCGAGACGGAGCGCCAGCGCCTGGTGCTGCTGCACGAAATCGGCGCGGACAACTTCATCAGCAAGCCCATTTCGGTAAACACGCTGATCGAAAAGATCGCCTTCACCATCAAGCCGCAGGGCAAGCTGGGCCAGCTCATCGACACGGCGCGGGCCATGGTGCAGCAGGGGTCGCACGAAAGCGCGCTGAAGGTCTGCCGCAAGATACTGGAGCTGAAGCCCAACAGCGCCGCCGGGCTGCTGGTCATGGGCGACGCCTACCAGGCGCTGGGCAAGATGGACCGCGCCCGTGAATGCTTCGAGGAAGCCAGCCGCAACGCCGACCTGTATCTGGAGCCGCTGAAGAAGCTGGCCGACCTGAACAAGCTGATCGGCGACAACGAGGCCCAACTGGGCTACCTGGAAAAGCTGGACCGCCTCTCGCCCCTCAACGTGGAGCGCAAGGTGGACATGGGCGAGATCCATGTGGAGATGGGCAACCAGGAACGGGCCGAAGAGCTCTTCGAACTGGCCGTCACCCAGGCCACGCGCGAGGCCATGGCCTATATCGGCGACATTTCCGAACGCATCGCGAGCATCTACAGCGAGCGCGACCCCGAACGGGCGGAACGCTTCCTGCGCAAGGCGCTGGACGCCAAGGGCGACATGCTGGACCGGGGCGACCTTGGCACCTTCAACCGCCTGGGCATCGCCCTGCGCAAGCAGGGCAAGTGGCGCGATGCCACCATTGAGTACCAGAAGGCCCTGCGCATCGCGCCGGACGACGAAAACCTGTACTACAACATGTCCATGGCCTTCGCCGAAGGCAAGGAATTCCGCGACGCGCGGTCCAACATGCTGAAGGCCATGACCATCAACCCCGATCTGCCCCGGCGCGACAAGACCATCGCCTTCAACATGGGCCTCGTGTTCATGCGGGCGGGCGGGCGCGACTACGCCGAACGCTGCCTGCAGGTGGCGCTGGAACTGGATCCGGACTTCGAACTGGCGCGCCAGGCCCTGGAACGATTGGGGCAATCATCCTGAGGGATTCCCGACCGATCCGGCGATCTACCCACGGATCAATCTGCCGATTTCGGGGGGCCTGCACAGGGCCCCCCTTTTTTTGCGGGTTGCAATCCGGACTGCTTTTCCATATGCTGATATCCTGATGTAATGAAACGGCGCTCGCGCCACCAACGGAGGATAGCAAAATGGCGAGTTTCAAGGTGAACAAGACGATCGCGGAAATCAACGAACGCATTCGCCAAGGCAAGGCCGTGGTTCTGAATGCCGAGGAGATGACCGAGGCCGTCCGTCGAATGGGCAAGGAAAAGGCCGCCCGCGAAATCGACGTCGTCACCACCGGGACTTTCTCGCCGATGTGCTCCTCCGGGCTGCTCTTCAACATCGGCCAGCAGGACCCGCCCACCCTCAAGACCTCGAAGGTCTGGATGAACGACGTGCCCGCGTACGCGGGGCTTGCCGCCGTGGATTCCTACCTGGGCGCCACCGAACCCACCGAGGACGATCCGCTGAACAAGGTCTACCCCGGCCGGTTCAAGTACGGCGGCGGCCATGTCATCGAGGACCTTGTGCGCGGCAAGGCCGTGCATCTGCGGGCAGAAGCCTACGGCACCGACTGCTACCCGCGCAAGTCGCTGGACAAGAAGATCACCCTGTCCGAGCTGCCCTATGCACACCTGCTGAACCCGCGCAACTGCTACCAGAACTACAACGCGGCCGTGAACCTGACGAGCCGCATCATCTACACGTACATGGGCCCGCTGAAGCCCAACCTGCGCAACGTCAACTTCGCCACGGCGGGCCGCATATCGCCGCTGTTCAACGACCCGCTGTTCCGCACCATCGGCCTTGGCACCCGGATATTCCTGGGCGGCGGCACGGGGTACGTCCTTGGGGCGGGCACGCAGCACGTGGCGGCGCCCAAGCGCACCGAGCGCGGCCTGCCGCTTTCCCCGGCGGGCACCCTGATGCTGAAGGGCGACCTGAAGGGCATGAACCCGCGCTACCTGCGCGGCCTGTCCTTCCTGGGCTACGGCTGCTCGCTGGCCGTGGGCGTGGGCATTCCCATCCCCATCCTGAACGAGGAAATCGCCTGGTTCACCGGCGTGGACGACAGCGACATCCAGATGCCGGTCAAGGACTACGGGCACGACTACCCCAACTGCCTGCCGCGGGTCATCCAGCACGTGACCTACGAAGACCTGAAGAGCGGCGAGGTGGAGATCATGGGCAAGAAGGTGGAAACCGTGCCCATGACCAGCTACCCGCTGTCGCTGGAAGTGGCCAACACGCTGAAGGCGTGGATCGAAAAGGGCGAATTCCTGCTTACCGAGCCAGTGGAACTGCTGCCCTCGGCGTAAGGATTTCCTCCAAATTGCCCCTTCGCCCGTTGGCTTCGTCAAACTTCGCCTGCCATATCGGCCGAATACGATAAGAGTACGCGTTGCGGTCGCCATCCGTAATGCTCGAAGACTCGCATAACGGCTGCCGCACTCCCTCATGGCAGACTCGTTTTCCTCGCCAACGAACGAAGTGCCTGCTTTGGAGAAAGCCTCTGGCAGCCACACGAACTGAACTACCCGCCGGGCGCACGCAGACAACGCGCACCCGGCGGGTTTCGCCTTTCCGGTCTGGCGAGGGCTTGCCGTATTGCGCCGAAGCACTACCTTGTGCTTCGACAAGGCATCCCATCCCCCCACCAGGCACACCACATGACCAACACCGACACCCCGCGCCCCAGTACGCCGCTCCCTGCCGTGCAGGATCTGCCCCCCACCCTGAAAGACCTGCTGGCCACCATGCCGGAACTGGCGGTGGCCCTTTCCGGCGGGCTGGACAGCCGCTTCCTGACCCACGCCGCCCTGCTGGCGGGCTGCCGCGTCACCGCCCTGCACATCACCGGCCCGCACATGCCCCCGCGCGAAACGGAAGAGGCGCGCCGCTGGGCCACCGAACGCGGGGCCGCTTTCGTCACCGTACCGCTGAACCCGTTGGGCATACCGGCCATCGCTGCGGGCCAGCGCGACCGCTGCTACCATTGCAAGCACGCGGCCTTCACCGCCCTGCAGGCCACGGCCGCCCCCCTGCCCCTGTGCGACGGCACCAATGCCGACGACCTGACCGCCTACCGCCCCGGCCTGCGCGCCCTGGGCGAACTGGGCATCCGCTCGCCGCTGGCCGAAGCGGGCCTGTCCAAGGCCAACATCCGCCAATGGGCGGCGCGCACCGGCATGGACAGGCCGGATCAGGCCGCCCGCCCCTGCCTGCTTACCCGGCTGGCCTACGGCATGCAGCCGGACGCGGCCACCCTGGCCCGGCTGGCCGAGGCGGAAGAAGAACTGGAAAATCTTGGCCTGTGGGACTTTCGCCTGCGGCTGGCGCCGAATGCCCCGCCCCGCCTGCAAATCGGCCCGGCGCACGCGGCGGCGGAAAATGTGGCGGCAGGCACTACGGATACTGGCGGCATGGCGCAGCGCCCCTCATCCGCAGACCTGCTCCGGATACTGGCCCGGCACGGCTTCGGCGATGCCGCCATTGACGCGGGCGGACCGGTGAGCGGCTACTTCGACCGCTGACCCCGGCCCGCGCGCTGGCCCATCCCGTTCATCCGGTTCACTTGGCTCACCTGGCACGCACCACTGGACAAAACCCGTGGTTCGCGATAGGTGGTCCCTCTTATCTCACGCGATTTCACGGAGGAGTCCCCCATGGCCCACAAGAAGATCGAACGCAAGAAAGAACTGGATCGTCGCCGTCAGCGCCGCGAAAAGCGTCTGAAGCAGCGCGTGCGCGAAGCGAAGGCCGCCGCCAAGTCCTAAGGCATCCAGGTTTTTCGTTCCGCCGCAAGAACGCCCCGCGCTTCGCGCAACGTGCCCCCGGTGGCACGTCGCCCGAGGCGCGTGTGCTTCCTGCGGTGCGGGTCGCCCCCACGCATCCGCCCCACACGCCGCACTGCATGCGGCATGCATGGGGTGCGCAGGACGATCCATGCACCATCCGGAACATATACCTCGCCATGCATGCAGCACCCGGCAGCGGGCATGGCGGTGACCACGCCCCACCCGTCGCACGGCACCACACCGCCGTGCATGTCGTTCCGTGCTCCATCGCATGGCCTTCCCGTTTGACAACGCGTACGACGCTGTTTAGGCTCGTGCATCACGCGTAGGTTCTGCAAGGAGGGTAGCATGCCCATCTACGAATATCGTTGCAGCGACTGCGAGCAGATCTTCGAGGAATGGCTGAAGACCTTCGACGAAGCCCCCCGCTCCTGTCCGGTGTGCGGTGGCCACGCCGATCGCATCGTGTCCAACACCAGCTTCGTGCTCAAGGGCGGCGGCTGGTACGTCACCGACTACGGCAACCGCTCGACCACCGATGCGCACGCGGGCGCGGGTGCGGGCGCGGAAGCCTCCGGCAACGGCGACGCAGGGTCCAACGGCTCCGGCGGCTCCGGCGGCTCCGGCGATTCCGGTGCCTCCACCGCCCCTGCCGCGTCCTCCGGCACCGCCACTTCGGGCGAAAGCCCGGCCAAGTGTGCCTCGGCCGCCCCGTCGGGCGGCTGCGCCGCCGCGTCGGCCACAGGCTCGTAGCATCCCGGGGCAGCCAGCAAGGCTGCCCCTTTTCACGAGCGGTCCCGGCTTCGCGCCAGTTCCGCGCCAGATCCGCGCCAGCCCCGTGGATGCCCCGCGCCATATCCACGGATGCTCCGCAGATTACCCGCGCATGGCCGTGCGCATCGGCACGCGTCGTACCGGCCAGGAAATCAAGGCGCACCGGCCCCGTCGGCCAGCCATGCCGCCCCGGCGACCCACGCAACAGCACCAGCACTGCATCAGCAAGGAAGCCACGATGATCGACCGTTACTCCCGCCCAGAGATGGCCCGCATCTGGACCCTCGAAAACCGCTTCCGCGCCTGGCTCGACGTGGAACTGGCCGTGTGCGAGGCATGGCACCGCCTGGGTGTCATCGGTGCGGACGACATGCGCATCATCCGCGAAAAGGCCGACTTCGACGTGGACCGCATCCTGGAAATCGAACAGGAAACCCGCCACGACGTCATCGCCTTTCTCACCGCCGTGGAAGAAAAGGTGGGGCCCCCGGCCCGGCTCATTCATCTGGGCTGCACCTCGTCGGACATCGTGGACACGGCCAACGGCCTGCTGCTGGCCCAGGCTGGCGAACTGATCCTGAAGGGCTTCGAACGGCTGCTGTCCACCCTGGAAACGCTGGCCTTCGCCAACAAGGGCCGCCTGTGCATGGGCCGCACCCACGGCATCCACGCCGAACCCACCAGCTTCGGCCTGAAGATGGCGGGCTTCCACGCCGAATTCCAGCGCCACGTGGCCCGCTTCCGCGATGGGCTTGAAAGCGTGCGCGTGGGCAAGATTTCCGGCGCCGTGGGCACCTACGCCATGCTCGATCCCCGCGTTGAGGCCATCGCCTGCGAAATCCTGGGCCTGGCCGTGGACCCCATTTCCACCCAGGTCATCCAGCGCGACCGGCACGCCCATTTCTTCACCTCGCTGGCGCTGGCCGCCGGCGGCGTGGAACGGCTGTGCGTGGAACTGCGCCACCTGCAACGCACCGAAGTGCTGGAGGCCGAAGAAGGCTTCGCCAAGGGACAGAAGGGTTCGTCGGCCATGCCGCACAAGAAGAACCCCATCTCGGCGGAGAACATGACCGGCCTTTCGCGCCTGATCCGCACCAACTCGCTGGCCGCCATGGAAAACATGGCCCTGTGGCACGAGCGTGACATCAGCCATTCCTCGGTGGAACGGGTGATCATGCCCGACTCCACCATCCTCATGGATTACGTGCTGCACCGCCTGTCGGGCCTGTTGTCCAACCTGCGGGTGATCCCCGAGAACATGGACCGCAATCTGGCCGGTTCGTACGGGCTGTACTACTCGCAGCGCGTGCTGCTGGCCCTGGTGGAATCGGGCATGGCCCGCCAGGAGGCCTACGTGATGGTGCAGCGCTGCGCCATGCAGAGTTGGGAAACAAGAAAGCCTTTCCCGGACATGGTGCGGGCCGACGCGGACATCACCGCGCGCCTTGCTCCCTCCGTCCTTGATGAACTGTTTGATCCCGGCTACTATCTGCGCCACGAAAACATGATCTTCCAGCGGGTGTTCGGCCGCAGCTAAGACATACCGGGCGGTCCATCCGCCCGGTGCGCGAACGCACGGCGCCCCAACGCATGATGCCCAGACGCATGATGCCAGACAACGCAAGGGCACCGGACCACGGAACCACGCACACCCGCCATCGCAAGGATACCCATGAACGACCTTCGCACCCGCCTGGCCCGCCTGCTTGTGGAAAAATCATACCGTGAGGGCGATTTCACCCTTACTTCGGGCCGGAAGAGCGACTACTACTTCGACTGCAAGCAGACAGCCCTGCACGCCGAGGGTTCGTGGCTCATCGGTTCGCTGTTCAACGACCTGCTGCGCGACGTCCCGGTGGTGGGCGTGGGCGGCATGACCTTGGGCGCCGACCCGCTGATCTCCGCCACCACGGTCATCTCGCACGAGCGGGGTCGCCCGCTGGCGGGCTTCATCGTGCGCAAGCAGCCCAAGGGGCATGGCACCGACCAGTACGTGGAAGGCCTTGCCAATTTTGCCCCCGGAGACCCCGTGGCCATGCTGGAAGACGTTGTCACCACTGGCGGTTCCCTGTTAAAGGCTTGCGAACGGGTAGAGGCCGCCGGCCTGCGCATCGTGGCGGTGTGCACCGTACTGGACCGTGAGGAAGGCGGCAGGCAGGCCATCAAGGATGCCGGGTACGACCTGATCTCGATCTTTACCCGCAAGGAACTGGTGGACGCCGCACGTTCCTAGCCGCCCGTTCCGCGTGGCCTGTTTGACGCAACGAGCGTTTTCGAACCATACCTGCCCATGGCGCCTCGCTTCGGAGAGGTGGGCAGAACGTCCGGCACAGCCTGGTCCCACCGGCTGCGCCGACAGATACAGCACAAGGCCCCGGCGGCCAGCCCCCGACCGACACCGCGCCAATGCGGCGCGCGTCGGTCACCTAGACGGGGGCACAGGCACCCCATCCGCCGTTTCGACGGATCACCGCGCCCCCCTGGGGGTGCACAGCCCGCGCACCGAGATGCATCGAAGCACCATCCGCGCCCTTCACCGCCTGCTGCCTGCCGCTGCCCTGCTGCTTTCGCTTTTCTGTCCCCTTTCCGCCGCCGCCGACGGGTGGCACGTGCGCATCCCGGACGACGCGGGCACGCCGCGCCGCCTGGTGGCCGTGGACAAGGAAGACCAGAAGCTGCACATCTACGAGCGCCACAGCCCCCTCAAGCTTGCCGCCAGCTACGTCTGCACCACCGGGCAGGCCACGGGCGACAAGCAGACGGCTGGCGACCTGAAGACCCCCGAAGGCATCTACTTCGTGGTCAACAAGCTGGCCGCCGGGCTGGACATGGAGATGTACGGCGGCATCGCCTACACCCTGAACTACCCCAACCCCGTGGACAGGCTGCGCCGCAAGACCGGCTCCGGCATCTGGATCCACAGCAAGGGGCACGACATCATCCCGCGCGAGACCAAGGGCTGCATTGCCCTGAACCGGGCCGACATCGACAAGGCGGGCAAGCTGTTCGTGCCCGGCACTCTCGTGGCCGTGGCCGGGGACGTGGGTACCGATGCCTCCCCCACCAAGGAAGACAAGGCCACCGCGCGCAAGCTGGAAGACAAGGTCAAGGGCTGGGCAAAGGCATGGGGTTCGCGCTCGCCCGCCATGTTCGACTATTACGACCCGGACGCCTACACCGCCGCGCAGGAAGAATCCTTTTCCGCGTTCCGCACCCAGAAGGAACGGCTGTTCAAGCAACTGGCGTGGGTCCAGACTTCTGTTTCCGACGTGCAGGTGATGCAGGGCCCCGGCTACTGGGTAACCTGGTTCAACCAGTACTACCGCGCCCCCAACATGACCACCGAAGGCATCCGCCGCCTGTACTGGCAGCCCGACAAGAAGGGCGAGTACCGCATCGTGGGCATGGAATGGGTTCCCGCCGACGTGGGCATGGAGGCCAACTACCTCGAAACGGTATCGCCCCAGGTCACGGCCTTTGTCGAAAAATGGCGCAAGGCATGGGAACGCGGCGACGTGAAGGGCTACATCGCCTGTTACGCCGACGACGCCGACCAGGCCCCGCGCAAGGGTGCCGCGGCCATCCGCCAGCAGAAGCAGGAACTGTGGCGCAAGGCCAAGCCCGCCAAGGTCCAGTTGAAGGGCCTGCGCATAGAGGCCGTGGCTGGCGGCGTGCGCGCCGACATGACCCAGGATTACCGCGACGTCACCGGCAACGGTGACCGGGGCGTGAAGACCCTGCTGCTGCGCCAGGACGGCCAGGGCTGGGAAATCGTCAAGGAAGAATGGAGCCCTGCCGCCCGATGATGACCGACGAGAAATACAGCCTGCTGCTCATGCGCGACGACTGCCGCGTGCGTCGCCTGCGCGTGAGCCCCCTGGCCCTGCGACTGCTCACCGTTTCGCTGGTGTTGCTGCCGCTGTTGGCCACCTTCGGGGTATGGGCCGGTTTCTCGTTCTGGCAGGCCAACCGGGCGCTGATGAGCCAGAACCAGTCCCTCGACCGGGAGTTGAAGGAAGCACGGGTGGAACTGGAGCGGCTTTCCAACCTCGAATCGCTGTTGCGCGGCAGCGATCCGGAGGAACTGCGCTCCCTGCTGGGCAGCGCAGCCCTGGCCTCTCCGCCCGCTCCGGCCCCTGCCACCCCGGGTGACGCCAACGGGGCGGGTGACGGTGTGGTGGCAGTGCCCGGCCAGGCGAATGGGCAGGCGCAGGGCCAGACGGCCAACCAGCCGTCCACCAGCGCATCGGGTTCCCTCGCCAACGGTGCCGACGCCCGCGTGCCCGATGCGGCCAGCCAGGCCGTGGCCGCCGCCGTGGCCGACTCCCCCGGCGAGGCCCGCGAGGCCCTCAGCACCGGCGAGGCCCGCGTGGACAACGTGGCCGTGCGCCACGGATCGGGCAAGCGGCTGCGCATCAACTTCGACCTGACCAATCCCGACCCCAAGAAGCTGCTGGCCGGTCAGGCCGTGCTGTCCGTACAGGCTGCCGACGGGCGCATTCTGCCCCTGAAGGTGGACCCGGACACCATCCGTTTCCAGATCTCGCGTTTCAAGAAGATGGTCACTTCCGCGCCGCTGCCCGACGGAGTGGCCCCCGCCGACGTCCAGTCCCTGGTGGTGGAACTGGAGTCCGAAGGCCGGATCATCTACCGCGAACAGTACCCCGTGCCCGCGCCCGAGAAATAGCCCCCAGGCCAATTAGCTGGCCAATTCGCCAGGCAATTTCCGGGCAATTCGCCGGACACGTGCCCGACACGTGCCCGACACCTCCCGACAGCCCACCGGGTAATTCACCGGGCTGGCCCCACCGCTTCACGCACACCCCCTGCCCCGGCACCTCGGACATCTCTCGGCCGCCCCCGTTTGGCGGCCGTTTGCCTTTGCGCGCCGCACTCTGCGCCCCGGCATCTTTCCGCGCCGCATCGCCTGCTTCCGCGTCCTTTACGCCCGTTCACCCCTTTCGCCCGGCCCGCCATGTCGGCGCGGTGGCGCACCCGCCGCCGGACGCAAAACCGCCCGGCATGCGCGGGGCATGCCGGGCGGCTGTTCATTCCGTATATGCTGCGAGGCCCGTGCGGATCACTCCCGCAAGGGGGCATCGCCGCCGTCCGCACCCACCAGCGACTGGCGGGCATCGGGTTCGGCATCGCGGTCGCGGGCTCCAAGCCCGGCATGGCCGTTGCCGTTGCGCCCATCGGCGGGGCGCACCGCGTCCAGTACCTCGCGCACCGTGTCCAGGGCCTGCCCGCGTTCCTGGGCCAGGCGCTGCCACTTCTTCTTTTCCTTCTTCAGCGCTTCCACGGTCTGCAACAGGTCGCGCACGGTGTGCGCCGGGTAGCCCGGCGTGGCGTGCGCGCCCCGACGCAGTTCCTCGTCGTTGCGCTGGCGGATGGCTTCGAGCTGTGTGGCGTTCAGGATCACGGGGGTCACGGGTGGAACCGATGGCGGTTCCGGGTTCGGGTCATGGTATGGAGCCGCGCGCCCCCCGTGCGGACGGGAGCCACGCGGCACCGATCATCTCGTGCTATTCCGCCGTGGCGGGTTCCGGCAGCTTCATGTCCACTTCGGTCGCGGGGGCGCCGCAACCGCAGAACGAGCCCATGCCGTACTCCACCCGCTCCTTGTATTCCTGCTGCTTGCCGAGGTTCCAGCGGCTGACCGGGCGGTAGTAGCCCACCACGCGGGTGTACACTTCCGCCTCTTCGCCGCACTCGGGGCAGTTCATGTGTTCGCCGCGCAGATAGCCGTGGGTCTGGCACACCGAAAAGGTGGGCGTGACCGAGATGTACGGGATGCGCGTCTTCTGCATGGCCTTCAGCAGGTAGTTCTTTACCGAGGCCTCGTCGGGCGCGGCCTCGCCAAGGAAGGAGTGGAACACCGTGCCGCCGTTGTACAGGGTCTGCAACTCGTTCTGGTGCTCCAGCGCGGCGAACACGTCTTCCGTGAAGCCCACGGGGAGCAGGGTGGAGTTGGTGTAGTACGGCGTGTCCCCGCCCGAAGTCGCAATGTCTTCGTACAGGGCGCGGTCGATGCGCGCAAGGCGGTAGCAGGTGCCTTCGCCGGGCGTGGCTTCAAGGTTGTACATGTGCCCGGTCTCTTCCTGGAAGCGCACGGTAAGTTCGCGCAGGTGGTGCAGCACGCGCTTCATCAGGCGCAGCCCGGCCTCGGTTTCGATGCCCTTGCCCAAGAGGTTCAGGCAGGCCTCGTGCCCGCCGATGAGCCCGATGGTGGAGAAGTGCCCTGCGTAGCCGTTCTTGAGGTAGCGGCGCGAGAACGGGAACATGCCCGCCTCCAGCATCTGGGTGCACAGCTTGCGCTTGAATTCCAGCGCGTCGCGGGCCATCTCCGCGTACTCGGTGATCATGTCGAGGAAGTCTTCCTCGCCCTGGGCCAGGTACGCGTACTTGGGCAGGTTCAGGGTGACCACGCCGATGGAGCCGGTAAGGTCGCCCGAGCCGAACAGGCCGCCGGTACGCTTGCGGATTTCGCGCAGGTCCATCTGCAGGCGGCAGCACATGGAGCGCACGTCCTCGGGATTGAGGTCCGAGTTGATGAAGTTCTGGAAGTAGGGGGCGCCGTACTTGGCCGTCATGCGCAGCAGCATCTTGCCGGTATCGGTGTCCCACGGAAAGTCGGGGGTGACGTTGTAGGTGGGAATGGGGAAGGAGAAGATGCGCCCGTCGGCGTCGCCTTCCAGCATCACCTCTATGAACGCCCGGTTGAACATGTCCATCTCGGCGGCGTATTCGCCGTAGGTGGTGTCCTGGTACTCGCCGCCGATGATCACCGGCTCGCCCGCGATGTGCTTGGGCGGGGCCATGTCCAGGGTAAAGTTGGTGAACGGGCTCTGCCCGCCCCAGCGCGAGGTGGTGTTCAGGTTGTACACCAGCTTCTGCACGCCCTGCTTGACCTCGTCGTAGGTCAGCTTGTCGTGGCGGATGAACGGGGCAAGATAGGTGTCGATGTTGTTGAACGCCTGCGCGCCCGCCCATTCGTTCTGCAGGGTACCAAGAAAGTTGACGATCTGCCCGCAGGCCGCGTCAAAGTGGCGCGCCGGGGAAGCGCAGCAGCGGCCCTTCAGGTTGAAGCCTTCCAGCAAAAGGTCGCGCAGGCTCCAGCCCGCGCAGTACCCGGCCAGGCCGAAGGACAGGTCGTGGATGTGGAAATAGCCGTGGGTGTGGGCCAGGCGAATTTCCTCGGGGTACTTTTCCAGCACGTAGCGCGCCTGAACCGAACCCGCCATGTGCAGGATGAGCCCTTGGAACGAATGGCCCATGTTGGAGTTTTCGTTGACGCGCCAGTCGGACCGGTCGAGGTAGCTTTCGATCATCCGGGCCACGTCAAGATAGGCCTCGTTCTGGCTGCGCAGTTCGCGGCGCTTTTCGCGGTAGATGATGTACCGCTCGGCCACGGCGTACAGGCGGGCTTCCATCAGCACGCGCTGGACAAGGTCCTGCACCTGCTCCTGCTCGGGCATGTCCACGCCGTCGAGCTTGGCCTCCACCCGTTGCGCCAGGCGCTTGCCCAGCAGGGGGTCCTTGATGCCGCTGGCCTTCAGGGCCTTGTTGATGGCGTGTCCCACCCGGTCCACGGACCAGGTTTCCACGCGACCGTCGCGCTTGCGAATATGTTGGGGCATGGGCAATGGCTCCCGGACGGCGGGCCGACGGAATTCCGCACGCCAAAGGCGCACGGCGGCGGGCCGCCCGTGGTAGGGCGCGTCGCGGGGGTACGTCGGTAACGTCCCTCGGCGCGCGGCGTGTTCCGTGAATCTTCTTGAGTCCGTTGCGGGCATCCGCGTGCCCGTGGCGGCAAGAAGCGCTCCGGCCAGGTCTTCTGGCTTTCCCCCGTCCGGCCCGCCTTCCCGGCGCGGGCGGAACCCGGTGCCAGTGGCGCTGCGGCGGCGGGGCGAAGCGGAGGCTTCGCGCCCGTGCCGGGGCGGACGTTGCGCGTCGTGCGCGCGGGGATCACAGCGGCGGGACCGCTCCGGTGTCGCACCGGATTCCCTTTGCCGGAGATCCTTGGAAATCTGCGTGGCTTGGTTTCGTGGGGGCGGCGTGGTCGTGTGACGCATGTCGCCAATGCCCCCAGCATGTAGCAAAACGGTGTGCCCTGTTCAACCGGCAAGCTTGCCCCCGGCCGCCCCAAATGGCCCCACCATGGCCCGCAGCCCTTGCCGCCCTAGGCGGAAAAAAAGCGGCCCGCACCCGCTGCCCGTCCTGCCCATCCCTGTCGCCCCCGCCGCCCCGCCAGGGCAGTGCGCCCCCGCACGAAACGGCGAACAATCCGAAATTCCCCCTAAAGCCTGCGCCAGATATGCCGATAGGCGTCATGAGGTGTAGTGCATCACACGCCGGGGAGCGGACGTGAGCGACAAGTCGCTGAACACCATGCTGGTGGAATATTCACTGCAACTGCTGCAGCAGGACATGCTGACCAATTCGCTGTTCATGGGCGGGTCCGTCGGCACGTCACTGCGCGACATGCTGCTGACCGAAACCCAGTCGCGCAAGGTGACGGACCCCACCGCCGCCGCCCTCACCGGCAGGTTGCGGGCAGATGCGGGCATGCTGCGCCAGGCGTCCAGCAACGTGTCCGAGGCCAAGTCCATCATGGACCTGGCCAACTCCGGCGCCACCACGCTGAAGTCCGCCCTCACCCGCATGCAGGAACTGGCCAACGGCGTGGCCACCGGCACCATGACCTATGCATCGGTGCAGGCGGAATACAATTCGCTGGCCTCGCAGATCACCCAGACCGTGGCCTCCACCTCGTACAACGGCATTGCCCTGCTGGACGGTTCGGTCTGGGCCTCCGACGACCGGGTCACCGTGTCCGGCAGTTCCGGCAGCATAGAGATACAGTCCGGCACCAGCAGCTTCGACCTGGCCCTGACCGACTTTTCGTCGTTCAAGAACGCCTTCACCAGCACCCAGATCAACACCGTGGGCAAGGCTGCCGCCATGGTCACCACGCTGGGCGGGCACATCACCACCGTGGGCACCGCATCCACCAACTACGCGGCACGCGCAACGTTGCTGGACAGCCAGGCATCCTCGCTGGCCTCGCAGGCGGACATCATGGACACCGCCGCCGCCACCCGCGCCAAATCCAACGAGAACCGCTCATTGGAAGAACTGGTGCTGGACCTTCTGCTGCGCGAAACCGGCACCATCACCGACGAAGAGGCCTGAGGCCCCGCGCCGTACCCGTCCCCCCCTTTTCCGCCCCATGGGTTCTCCGCCCGTGGGGCGGCGGCGTTTGCGACCAGCGCCACGAGCGTGCCGCTCTCGCCCGCAATACGGCGGCAGGTGGCGCCGCCACGCAACAGCCCGGCGCGACGCGCGAAGTTCCATGGCGTAACGCGCAGCCCCGCCCCATTCCATTGCCGCCCCGCAACGGCGTGTTACGAAGTGTAACTTGCTGGCTGCCGCCGTTGACTTTGCGCGGGTTCGGCGCGATATGCGCCTCGACGTGCCGGTGTGCCCGGCACGCGCGCCCCACTGCACCTTCCGGCCCTTGTCGCCTGCACGCGGGAGCGCCTGTTCACAGACTCCGGCCACCGCACCCGCGGGGCCAACCCACGGTTTTCATGAAGGAGAACCGACATGTTGCAGAAGACCACCGCCCTGTTCGCCTCGCTTGCCCTTGCCGCCGCCGTTGCCCTGCCCGCCCTGCCTGCCTGGGCGGACGACGAGACCCCGCCCAATGGTCGCCCCGACCTGCGCAAGGAGCGCAAGGACGACCGGCAGGAGCATCGCATGGAACGCAGGGATGATCGCAAGGACCATCGTGACGACCGACGCGATGACCGCCGCGACCAGCACATGGAGCGCAAGGACGATCGCATGGAACGCCGCGACGACCGCCGCGACCAGCACATGGAACGCAAGGATGACCGCATGGAGCGCCGGGACGACCGCAAGGACGACCGCAAGGACGACCGGCATGATCGGCGTGAAGACCGCAAGGACGATCGCGGCAACGACCGTCCCGTTCCGCCCGCTCCCGCCGAATAGCGCCTGATAGCGCCCGGCTTCATCCGGACGCGCCGCCCTCCCATGCGTGATGGCATGTGGCAACACGTGGCGGCGCATGTTGACGACGGACAGGGGCCGCCGACCGGTAACGGTCGGCGGCCCCGCACCGTTGCAACGTCACCGCATCCGCCCCCGGCAGTTGATCACGACCCGCCCGCACCCTGCGGCGGCGGCCCGCGCCGGACGCCTTGCCACCCGCCGCACACCATGCGAAAAGGCAGCGGCCACGCGGGGCGCATTGCCCCGCATGCCCGTCACGCCCGTCAGATAATGTCAGATAATGTCGAATCCTGTCGCGGTCCGCGCGCACCCCGAACCGGAGCCGTCCCATGCCCGTCCCCTTCGCCCTGCCCGTGCCGGTGGTCACCGTCGGCCTGCTGCTGCTTTCCAACGTATTCATGACCTTCGCCTGGTACGGTCACCTGAAGTTCAAGGCCAGCCCGCTCATGGTGGCCATACTGGTGAGCTGGGGCATCGCCTTCTTCGAATACTGCCTCCAGGTGCCCGCCAACCGTGCGGGTTACGGCCATTTCAACGCAACGGAACTGAAGACCATCCAGGAGATCATTTCGCTCTCCGTGTTTCTGGTCTTCTCGGTGCTCTATCTGGGCGAGCCGTTGAAGTGGAACTATCTCGTGGGGTTCTGCCTGATCGTGGTGGCCACGTTCTTCATCTTCAAGGAATGGTGAGCAGGCTATCGGCGGCGTCGCCCGTTCCGCAGGATCCGCTGGGGTCAAACGCCCGCTCCACCCGGTTGCGGCCCCCCGCCTTGGCCCGGTAGAGCGCCCTGTCCGCCTCGCGCAGCAGCGTATCGGCCCCGTCGCACGGCGGGCTGGCGGCCACGCCCAGGCTCAGGGTAACGGTAAGCGGCCCGGCGGCAGTCAGCAGCGGCGCAGCCTCCACGCCCGCCCGCAGCCGCTCTGCCACGGCCATGGCTTCTTCCGGGGCGGTGTCCGGCAGCATCACGGCGAATTCCTCGCCGCCGATGCGCCCCACGACGTCAACGTCGCGCACCTCTGCCCGACAGATGGTGGCCAGCGAACGGAGCACCTCGTCGCCCACGGCATGGCCCCAGGTGTCGTTGACCCGCTTGAACCGGTCCACATCGATGGAGATCAGGGCCAGGGGAGTGCCGTAGCGGCGGTGGCGCTGCACTTCGTGCTCCAGCGCTTCCAGAAACCGCCTGCGGTTGACCAGCCCGGTCAGTCCGTCCGTGGTGGCCAGTTGGCGCAGCCGTTCCTGCGCCTCGCGGTGTTCGGTGGTGTCGGTGATGATGCCGCAGTAGACGATGCCGGGTTCCCCGCACAGGTCCGCCGCACCGGATTGCCCGGCATCCACGGGCCTGGCCTCGCCCCGCCACCAGCGCACCTCGCCGCCGGGCAGCACCAGCCGCCCTTCGAACACCCAGTCGCCATGCCGCTCCGCCGCGTCGCGCAGCGAAAGTTCCCACACCGTGCGGTCCGCCGGGTGCACCGGCAGGGCCCGCCAGTCCCGCAGCAGCGCTTCGGGGGGCAGGCCCAGTATCTCGTGGCTGCGCGGGCTGACGTAGGTGAACCGCCGGTCGCCCGGCACCTCGCGCCATTGCAGCACCACCCCCGGCACCGTGGCCGCCATGGCCCGCAGGCGCGCCTCGCTGGTGCGCAACTCTTCCACCATGCGCCGCAGCGCCGTGACGTCGCGCCCCACGCCGTAGATCAGCCCCTGCTCGGGCACGAAGGCGGAATTCCAGGATATCCAGCGCCATGAGCCGTCACGGCACTGGGTGCGGTTCTCCATGTTGGTAACCACGCCGCGCTCGCGCAAGAGGTCCAGCCCCTGCATGGTGTCGGCCTGGTCGTCGGGGTGCACCAGCGCCACCCACGGGCGGTCCAGCAATTCCTCCTTGGACCAGCCCAGCACTTCCTGCCAGGCGGGGTTCAGTTCGCGAAAGTACCCATCCATCCCGCCCACGCACATCAGGTCGGGCGACAGGTTGAACAGCCGCCGCCGGTCCTCTTCCGCGCGCCGCCGGACGGACACGTCGCGCACGATGCCCGCCACCCGCAGGGGCAACCCATCGCCGTCGCGTTCCACCACCCGCCCGGTTTCCTGAATCCAGCGCCATGTGCCGTCCGCCCCCTGCACCCGGTATTCCGCCTCGCAACGGGGCGAGAGCCCGGAAAGATGCCGCCGCCGCGCCCGTTCCAACCCCGGCAGGTCGTCCGGATGCACCCGCATGCGCCACGACGCCATCATGGGCGCGCACTCCACCCGGCCAAGCCCCAGCACATCGCCCCAGCGGGTATCGCACCCCACCTCGTCGGTGACCACATGCCAGTTGAAGCTGCCGATGCCCGCCCCGTCCATGACCATTTCCAGGTGCTGTTCGCTGCGGCGCAGGGCTTCCTCGGCCCGGGTGCGATCGGTGATGTCGTGGATGATGGTGTACAGCAGGGTGCGTTCGAACAGCCGCACCGGCACGGAGTGCACTTCGACCTCGCGGGTCTCTCCCGAGGCCAGGCGATGGCGCGAGAGGAAGCTCGTCAGCCGTCCCTCGCGCAGGTCGGCCAGCCGCCGCGCCTGTTCCTCGGGGCCCAGGGTGCCGATGGCGCTGACGGTCATGCCGCACAGCGCCCCGTCCGGGTAGCCGTAGAAGACGGATGCCGCCGGGTTGCCCTCGATGATGCAGCCCGTTTCCGCGTCCACCAGCAGCATGACCGCCGAATGGTACCGGAACAGCTGCTCGTACAGCGATACGCCGAAGGACAGCGATGCCGGAGGGTCGCAGACATGGCTGCCGGACAAGCCTGCTCCGGACAAGCCTGCCCCGGACACGTCCGCCCCGGACACGCCTGCCCCTGACGGAACGGAGGAGACCCTGAAAGGAGGCTGGTCCCCGGCTGCGGGAAGTTCGGATAATTCGGGGGATGCGGAGGCAGCAGAAGCGGCAGGGGAAGAAGGGAAACTGAAGGCATCGGACGTGGGCTGACCGTTACAACCCGGTGACCCGGACGAATCCGGCTGGCCGATGGGCGAGGCTCCACGCCCGCGCGGGGACTTTCGCCCCTCATCGCACCGAACCGTCCCGGCACCCGCCGTCGCCGACGGTCCGGGGGTCTTTCGCCTGTTGCCGTGCGCCATGTGCCGCCCTCCCTCTGGTCAGGCATTCTATGCCCACTCCGAAGAATATGCGCAAACCCGTTAGAATGGCGTCTGCCGGGCCCTGGCCCCGCATTCGTCCGGCAACCGACCGGCAACATACCGGCAACCGCCCGGCAACGGGGCGCTTTCGAAGTTCCCGCAGGGCAACACGCCAAACAAGAACCCCAGGCAAAAAAACGCGCGGGAAGGATCTGCCCTCCCGCGCGCCGTGGTGCCGTATCGAGTTGCGCGCCGCCGCAGCGGCCGCGCCTACTGGACCATCACGAACTTGCCGCCCTTGACCTGCAACATGACCATGGAATCCTCGCCCAGGCCGTTGTGGTCCTGCGGGCCAAGGGTGAACACGCCGCTCACGCCCACCAGCCCCTTGGTGGCCTCCAGCGCGTCACGCACCCTTGCCGGTTCCGTGCCCACCTGGCGCATGGCCTCCACCAGCAGCAACAGGGCGTCCCATGCATAGCCGGAGTGGGTGTTGATGGGGTACTGCGCGTCGTACTTGTACTCGTCGCGGTACAGGCGCACGAACTCGGCGATGACCTTCTTCTGCGGGTCGCTGTCGGGCAGGGCTTCCCAGGTCATCAGCTTGGTGGCGGGCATCAGGTCGCCTTCGGACGCCTCGCCCGCCAGCTTGATGTACGCCGGGTCGGGCAGGCCGTGGCATTGCAGCAACGGCATGGTCAGGCCCAAGGCATGGTGGTTCTTGGACACGATGGACCCGGCGGGTCCGATGGTCCAGCAGATCACCGCCTGCGGCCCCTTGCCCGCCAGTGCGGTGAGTTGGGTCTTCATGTCCACGTCGGTGGGCTTGAACTGCTCTGCCCCCACGATCTCGATGCCGTATTCCGGGGCCAGCGACCGCAGCCAGCGTTCGCCGTCCTGCCCGAAGTTGTCGCCCGAAAGCAGTAGGGCCACCTTGGTCAGCTCATGCTTTTTCAGGTACCCCAGCACCTTGCGCACCGCCGTGGACGACCGCTGCGGCGACTTGAAGACCGACCGGGCCGTGCCGAAGTCCATGTTGCCCAGCTTGCCTTCCATGATCACCGGGTCGCCGCCCACGGTCATCACCGTGGGAATGCCGGAGGATTCGATCTGGCGCTTCACGGCCATGCCTTCGTCGGTGCGGGTGGGGCCGATGACGGCAACCACCTTTTCCTCGCTGACGAAGCGCTTGAAGGTCAGCACCGCCTTGGTGGGGTCGCCTTCCGTGTCGCCCAGCACCAGTTCGATGGGGCGGCCATTGATGCCGCCTTCCTTGTTCACCTTGTCCACGAACATCTGGGCCACCAGCTTGGTGGGGGTGCCCACGGGGGCGGTGGGACCGGACAGGGCGAAGAACGCGCCGATCTTTACCGGATCGGCAGCCTGCGCGGTGGCGGCGGGCAGGCCCGCGCCCAGCAGCAACGCCGGAAGTGCCAGTGCGGCCACGCCCAACCGGCACACCGCGCGGAACATGGATGCGAAGTTCATGCGAATCTCCTCTCCCACGCGGCGCAGGGGGCGGCGCATGGGGCGTGGTTGCGCGCCGTGCCGGTACCGCGAGACATCACGGCACCGGGGCGGCGCGAAAGGTTCATGGCTTCCCGGATGCAGCCTTGCCGGACGGGCGCAGCGCAGGCGCGGTAGCGGGGACATCCGCGCTGTCCCCTGCGCCATCCGGCCCGACAGCAGGCTGACGCAGGGTGTCCAGCACCGCCTCGCCGCCGTGCAGCACATGGGCGCGCATGGCCTCTGCCGCGCCATCCGCATCGCCCGCCACCACGGCGGCCACGATGCGGGCGTGGTCCTCGTCCGACCATTCCCCGGCCTCGCGCAGGGGCACCAGCGCGCGGATGATGCGCTCCACCACCCCTTCGATCTCGTCCAGCAGGCGGGCCAGCAGCAGGGAACCGCCCGCCGCCCGCAGCAACAGGTGGAACTCGGTGTTCAGTTCGGCCAGCCGGACCACGTCGCCCCTGGCCGCCGCCGCGCGAAAGCCCGTCAGATTGGCGCGCAGGGCCTCCACCTGGTCCGGCCCGGCCCGGCGCGCGGCCAGCGCGGCCACGCGGGACTCCAGCAGGGCGCGCACCTGCACCGCCTCTTCCACTTCTTCGGCATCGAAGGGGCGCAGCACGTAGCCACCGGCGGAGCGCTTCTGCAACAGGCCCTCCTGCTCCAGCCGGTGCAGGGCCTCGCGCAGGGGGGTGCGGCTGATGCCCAGTTCCGCCGCCAGGCGGTCCTCCACCAGCCGCTGTCCGGGCTCCAGTTCGCCATCGATGATCATGCGCTTGAGCATGCGCGTCACTTCCTGCCCCAGCGACTGCTTGACCAGTTTCGCCATCAGTTGCCCTCCTGCGTGGTGCTGCCGCGCCGCGTGTCGTCCTGCATGTCCTTGTCCGCGCCGGACGCTGCGCCGGACGCTGCGCCGGACGCTGCCCCGGCCCCGCCCCCACCTTCCCCATTGACGGGGCCAAGGAACGCCTCACGCAGCAGTTCGTCGGAAAGTATGTCGGCGGAACTGCCGGAAAACCGGATCTGCCCGCTGGTGATGATGTACCCCCGGTTGCAGATGGCCAGCGCGCCCAGCGCGTTCTGTTCCACCAGCAGTACCGAACAGCCCATGGACGGCAGGTCGCGCACCACCCGGAAGATGGCCGCCGTCACCCTGGGCGCAAGGCCAAGGCTGGGTTCGTCCAGCAGCAGCAGGCGGGGGCGGGCCATCAGGGCGCGCCCCATGGCCAGCATCTGCTGCTCGCCGCCGGAAAGGTTGCCCGCTGGCTGGCCGATGCGCTCGCCCAGCACTGGGAACATGTCCAGCATGCGGGCCAGGTCGTCGGCCACGGCGGCGCGCGCTGCCCGGCCCCCGCGCTTCAGGCGCAGGTACGCGCCCATCTCCAGGTTTTCGCGCACCGAAAGTTGGGTGAACACCCGCCGCCCCTCGGGCACCTGCACCACCCCGGCGGCCACGATGCCCGCCGGACGCGCGGGCAGCGGCGCACCGTCCAGCAGGATGGACCCGGATGCGGGCCGGGCAAGTCCGCTGATGAGCGACAGCAGCGTGGTCTTGCCCGCGCCGTTCATGCCCAGCAGGCATACCGCCTCTGCCGCGCCCACCGAAAGGGACACGTCGAACAGCACCTTCGCGCCGCCGTAGGAAAAGGAAACCTCGCGCAGCTCAAGCATGCAGGCCGAACTCCTCGCCCCCGCCAAGGTAGGCGTTGACCACTTCGGGGTTGCGTTTCACCTCGCCGGGGGCCCCCTCGGCGATCTTGGCGCCGGAGCACAGCACCACCACGGCATCGCTCACGCGCATGACCAGCGACATGTCGTGCTCGATGAGCAGCACGGCCACCCCGCGTGCGCGCAGGGCCAGGATCAGCCCGCCCATCTCGTGGGTTTCCGCCGGGTTCAGGCCCGCCACCGGCTCGTCCAGCAGGATCATGCGCGGGTCGCCCACCAGGGCGCGGGCCAGCACCAGCCGCTTCTGGTCGCCGTAGGGCAAAAGCCCGGCGGCTTCATCTGCCCGGCCCGAAAGACCGGTGAAGTCCAGTGCCTGCATGGCCGCGTCGCGCATGGCCCGTTCGGTGCGGCGCACGCCGGGCAGGCGCAGCATGCTGGAGAGCATGCCGGTGCGCACGTGACCGTGCAGCCCCACCATGACGTTTTCCAGCAGGCTCATGGAGCCGAACACCCGCAAGTGCTGGAAGGTACGGGCAAGGCCCAGGCGCGGCAGACGGTGGGCGGACATGCCGGTAATGTCGCGCCCGTCGAAGGTCACGGTGCCGGAATCGGGGCGCACCATGCCGGTGACGCAGTTGACCAGGGTGGTCTTGCCCGCGCCGTTGGGACCGATGAGCGCGGTGATGGCCCCGGCCTGCGCCGTGAAGCTGGCCGCGTCCAGCGCGCGGATGCCGCCGAAGGCCACGGAAAGGTCGCGTACCGCCAGCAGGCTCATGGCCGGGCCTCCCCGTCTTGCGGCGTGACTGGCCTGATTGACGAAGCTGGCGTGACCGGCGTGACGGGCGTGACAGGGCTGACTGGGCTATGGGGCGCATTCGGGCCACCGGGCCGCCTGCCGTTCCCCATGCCCTTTTTCAGCATGTCCCGCAGCCACGGCGAAACCCCGCGCGGCATGAAGATGAGCATGACCAGCAGGATCGCGCCGAATATCAGGTCGTGATGCTCCTCGAACACGCCCAGCATCTGGGGCAGCACCGTGAGCAGCAGCGCCCCGGCCAACCCGCCCCACAGCGAGCCCATGCCGCCGATGAGGCACATGGTCACGAACTCCACCGACTTGAAGATGTCGAAGGTCTTGGGCGCCACGATGCCCAGGTAGTGCGCATGCAGCGACCCGGCCAGCGAGGCGAACACGGCGGACAGCACGAACACCTGCACCTTGTAGCTGGCCGTGGGCACGCCGCAGGCTTCCGCCCCCGGTTCGGAATCGTGGATGGCCCGCAGGGCGCGGCCCACCGGCGAATGCACAAGGTTGCGCGCGGGAATGAGCAGCAACAGCGCCACGCCCCACACCAGCCAGTAGAACGAGCGGTCAGTGTCGAACGAAAGGCCCGCCACGGCCAGCGGCGGCACGCCCACGAAGCCGCTGGAACCGCCGGTGACATCGCTCCACTGCACCAGGATCACGTCCACGATGAGGTTGAAGCCCAGCGTGGCCATGACCAGGTAGTTGCCCTTCAACCGCAGGGTGGGCACCCCCACCGCAGCGGCGGCCACGGCCACCCCGCAGGCGGAAACGCCCATGGCCAGCCACGGGTCCACCCCGTGGGTGGTGGAAAGGATGGCGCTGCCGTAGGCCCCCATGCCGAAGAACGCGGCGTGGCCATAGCTGATCTGCCCGGCGTAGCCCATCAGCAGGTTGAGCCCCGTGACCACGATGAGGTTCACCGCCACCACGTTGAGCACGGTGAACTGGTAGCCGGAGCGCAGGGCCAGCGGCAGCAGGGCCACCGCCACGGCCAGAACCAGCCACCCGCGCGCGAAGCGGCGGGCAGGCGGGGTGAGCAACGGATGGCGGCCCGCCGCAGGCACGGTCGCGGGGGAAGCAGGCGCGGTCGTGCCCATACCGTTGGCCTTCACGGCACCGGGATCAATTCCGGGGGCGGTCATGCGCGCCTCCCGGTGGTGCCGAACAGCCCCTGCGGCCGCACGAACAGGACAAGGATGAGCAGGCCGAACACCAGCACGTCGCGGTAGGCGCTGGTCACGTAGCCCGCGCCGTAGCTTTCGAACAGGCCCAGCAGCACCCCGCCCGCCACGGCCCCGGCAAAGCTGCCGTAGCCGCCCAGCACGGCGGCGGCAAAGCCCTTCAGCCCCAGCATCAGGCCGATGTCGTACGAAAGTGAGGTGATGGGCGTGATGAGCATGCCGCCAAGGGCGCCCAGCGCTCCGGCAAAGGCGAAGGACAGCGTGGTCAGCCGTTCCACCTCCACCCCCATCAGCCGGGCGGTGCGCGGGTCCGCCGCCGCCGCGCGCATGGCCTTGCCGGTCACCGTGGCGCGAAAGAACCAGGCCAGCGCCGCGATGCCGCACAGGGTCATGCCCATCACCCACAGGTTCTGCGGGGTCAGCACCGCGCCCAGCAGGCGGAAGGGCACGTCGGGCGACAGGGGCGGCAGGGCCAGGGGCAGCTTGCCCCAACCCTGCTTCATCAGGCCGCGCATCAGCGTGGAGGCAGCCATGGTGATGAAGATCAGGATGATCATCTGGCGGCTGCGGGCCGGGCGCAGGCACACCCGCTCCACCAGCGCGCCCGCAAGGGCCACGACAAGAATGGTGGCGGGAAAGGCCGCGACGATGGGCAACCCCTGGCTGACCAGCAGGCTGTACAGCACCAGCCCGCCAAGGCTCAGAAAGTCGCCCTGGGTGAAGTTGACGATGCCTGTGGCATTGAAGATCAGGCTGTAGCCCAGCGCCAGCAGCGCGTAGACCGACCCGGTGGTCAGCCCGCTTACCGTGTACTGTGCAAGGGCGTTGATGGCGTCTGGCGGCATGAGGGTGTGCGTCCGGTTGCGAGAGGCGGCGTGGGCTGAAGTGAAAGGCGCCGTGCACACGGGCGCGGCTGCTGCATACCGTATACAAAGTACGAAATCGGGTCAATCTTGCGTTTGCCGACTGGCTGCCCAGTGCGCACCTGATACGCACCAGATACGCCCCCGATGCGCCCTGATGCCCCCCGATGCGCCCCGATACTCACCCGGTGCTCACCTGACACGCGCGGGGCCACATTGACATGGCAATCCAATGCGGACACACAGAAACGGGGGAAGCCCGCGCACGCCACACCGCTGCCGCACGGACGCCCCGCCCTTCCCGCCCCAGGGTTCCAACCGTCAGGGAGCCGCCATGTCCCCAGCCCCGCCTTCGCAAGGATCATCCAAGACGCCCCGCGCCCCTTCCCGCCCAGGCCTGCGGCTTGCCCCCCGCGTGGTGCGCACTTCGTGCCGGGGGTGCCACGGCGTCTGCCAAGTGCTTGTACATCTGGATGATGCGGGCAACCCGGTGCGCGTCACCGGCGACCCGGACAGCCCCACCAGCAGGGGGTACCTCTGCCCCAAGGGCGCGGCGGGGCCGCAGTTCGTCGCCCACCCCGACCGGGTGCGCCGCCCCCTGCTGCGCACCGGGCCACGCGGCGCGGGCCAGTGGAAGGAAATCGGCTGGGAGGCGGCGCTTACCCTCATGGCCTCCACCTTCGACCGGGTGCGGCGCGAATCCGGGCCGGAATTCATCGCGCTGTGCCAGGGCACGGGCCGTCCGTACACCGAATTCACCGGGCGGTTCATCCACGCGCTGGGGTCGCCCAATTTCGTCTCGCCGGGCCACAACTGTTTTCTGCCGCGCGTCATCGCCTCGTCCATCACCATGGGCTGGCTGCCCGTGGCCGACGTGTACGGCCACGGCGGCGCCATGCCGCGCTGCATGTTGGTCTTCGGGGCCAACGCCATGGAAACCGGAGCCGCCGACGGCATGTGCGGGGCCATGATGCGCCGCGCCCTGCGCGGGGCGGAACAGGTCATCGTGGCCGACCCGCGCCGCACCTCCACCGCGCGCGCGGCCACGCACCACCTGCAACTGCGCCCCGGCACGGAATGCGCGCTGGTGCTGGCCCTGTTGCACGTGATCATCGGCGAAGGGCTGCACGACGCGGACTTCGTGTCCCGCCACTGTACCGGCTTTGCCGAACTGGCCGAGCACGTGCGCGCCTTTTCGCCGGAATGGGCCGCGCCCATCACCCGCGTGCCCGCGCAGGACATCATCGTCGCCGCCCGCGCGCTGGCCACGGTAAAGCCCGCCTGCCTGCTGTGGGGCAACGGCATAGACACCAGCGTCAACGCCTTCCAGACCGGGCGCGCCCTGCTGCTGCTCACGGCCGTCACCGGCAACCTCGACGTGCCGGGCGGCATGGTGCACTGGGTGCCCCCGCCGGACATCCGCTGCAAGTCGCCGCTGGAGAACAAGAAGGTGCTGGGCATGCACCTTTTGTCACCGGAACAGAAGGCCCGCATGATCGGCGCGGGGCGCTTTCCCTTCGGTCCCGGTTGCCACCAGCCCACGTTCTGGGACGCCTGCGTCAGCGGTGAACCGTACCGGCCCCGCGCGGTGTGGCTGGTGGGCACCAATCCCATGCTCACCGCCACCCGGGGCGACGTGGTGGAAGCCGCCCTGCGCGACCACGTGGAGTTCAGCGTGGTGTCCGATTTCTTCCTGACGCCCACGGCCCAGCTGGCCGACCTGGTGCTGCCCGCCGCCCACTGGCTGGAGCAGGACGATGTGGTCTACTTCCACAAGCTGTGGTGCGTGCTGGCCCGGCGCAGGCTGGCCCATGGCCCGCAATCCGGCGAGGTCCGCGACGACCGTGCCGTCATTCTGGACCTGGCCCACCGCCTGGGCCTGGACGAGGCCTTTCCCTGGCCGGACTGGGACGCCTACCTGGCCTGGCTGCTGGAACCTTCCGGCATGGATTTTCGCGCCTTTTCGGAAAAGGGGCTGGTGCTCGGCCCCATGCGCTACCGCAAGCACGAGACGGACGGCTTTCCCACGCCCAGCGGCAAGGTGGAACTGCGCAGTTCCGTCATGGCCGGGGCAGGCCGCCCGCCCCTGCCCGTGTACGTGGAGCCGCCCCTGTCGCCGCTATCCACGCCGGATGTGGCCGCCGCGTACCCGTTCATCCTCATGTCCGGGTGCAAGGTGCTGCCCTTCTTCCATTCCGAGGGGCGGCAAATCGACACGCTGCGCCGCCTGCGCCCGGAACCCCGCGTGGCCGTGCACCCCGATGCGCTGGCCCGCCTTGGCCTTGCCGACGGCGATGCGGTGCGGGTGGTATCCCCGCACGGGCAGGCGCGCTTTGTGGCCGCCGCCGACGACAGCCTGCCGCCCGACGTGGTGCAGGCCGACCACGGCTGGTGGTTTCCCGAACGGCCCGGACCGGACCACGGCTGGCGCGAAAGCTGCGCCAACCTGCTGTACGGGCACGACCACTTCGACCCGGACAGCGGCGCGGAACCGCTGAAGTGCGGGCTGTGCCGCATCGAACGGGCGTAGGGGTTCCAAATTGTCCTTTCGCCCGTTGGCTGACCGACCCGAAGGGCGCGAAGCGTGCCCGTTAGGTGAGCTTGCGAACCTTACGGGCATCGTGCGCAACGCGGTCAAACTTCACCTGCCATGGCTTTGCTGTCCTTATCCGTAAGATTCGCGCTGCGCGCTCACCTAACGGCTAAGGCTCGGTCGAATACGATAAGAGTATGCGTTGCGGCCGCCATCCGTAAGGTTCGCTTCGCTCACCTAACGGCTACCGCACTCCCTCATGGCAGGCTCGTTTTCCTTGCCAACGAACGAAAAGCCTAATTTGGAAACACCACCTGGACCGGAAAAAGACAAAGAGGAAAGGGTAACGAGGGTTCCCCGCCACGCCCGAATCCCCCCGAATTGACCGGGCACACCACTTCCCGTATTCTGACGCATCTTTCTTCGCGTCCCGGACGGACCGCCTGAACGGCCGCCGGAAAACCCCCAGCAGGAACGCACGATCATGAGCGATCACAACGCCAGCGAGCCCGACCGCAAGGCCGAGCCGGGTCTCGACTTCATCCGCGCGCTGATTACGGCGGACAACGCCAATGGCCGCTTCGACAGCCGGGTGCACACCCGCTTTCCCCCGGAACCCAACGGCTACCTGCACATCGGGCATGCCAAGTCCATCTGCCTCAACTTCGGGGTGGCACGGGAATTCGGCGGCAAGTGCAACCTGCGCTTTGACGACACCAACCCGCTGAAGGAAAGCCAGGAATACGTGGATTCCATCCGCGAGGACGTGAAATGGCTTGGCGGCGACTGGCAAGGCCGCGAATTCTACGCTTCCGACTATTTCGAGCAGCTCTACCAGCACGCGGAGCAGCTGATCCTGGCGGGCAAGGCCTACGTGGACAGCCTGTCGGCGGACGAAATCCGCGCGCATCGCGGCACGCTGACCGCCCCCGGCACGGAAAGCCCCTACCGCAACCGCAGCGTGGAGGAAAACCTGGACCTGTTCCGGCGCATGCGCGCGGGCGAGTTCAAGGACGGCGAACACGTGCTGCGCGCCAAGATCGACATGGCCTCGCCCAACGTGGTCATGCGCGACCCCACGCTGTACCGCATCCGCCATGCCCATCACCACCGCACCGGTGATGCGTGGTGCATCTACCCGATGTACGACTACACGCACTGCATCTCGGATTCCATAGAGGGCATCACCCATTCCGTGTGCACGCTGGAATTCGTGAACAACCGCGAACTCTACGACTGGACGCTGGATACGCTGGGCATCTACCACCCGCAGCAGCTGGAATTTGCCCGGCTGAACCTGACCTACACCGTGCTGTCCAAGCGCAAGCTGATCCAGCTTGTGGAAGGCGGCTACGTGAACGGCTGGGACGACCCGCGCATGCCCACCATCAGCGGGCTGCGCCGCCGGGGCGTCACGCCCGAGGCGTTGCAGGACTTCTGCGCGCGCATCGGGGTGGCCAAGGCCGATTCGGTGGTGGATTTCTCGCTGCTGGAATTCTGCATGCGCGAGCACCTGAACGCCGTGGCCCCGCGCGTGATGGGCGTGCTGGACCCCATCAAGGTGGTCATCGAAAACTACCCCGACGACCAGGTGGAAACCTTCGACATGCCCTACCATCCGGAAGATGCGTCGCACGGTTCGCGCACGGTGCCGTTCTCGAAGGTGCTGTACATCGAGCGCGACGACTTCCGCGAAGACCCGCCCAAGAAGTACCACCGCCTGGCCCCCGGCGCGGAGGTGCGGCTGCGCTACGCCTACTACATCACCTGCCGCGAGGTGGTGAAGGACGCGGACGGCAACATCACCGAACTGCGCTGCACCTACGACCCGGCCACCAAGGGCGGTTGGTCGCAGGACGGGCGCAAGGTGAAGGGCACCATCCACTGGGTGTCTGCCGCGCATGCCCTGCACGCAGAGGTGCGCCTGTACGAGCACCTGTTCAGCGTGGAAAACCCCAACGCGGCGGAAGAAGGCAAGACCTTTGTGGACTACCTGAACCCCGATTCGCTGAAGACCGTCACCGCCATGCTGGAACCGGCCCTGGCCGACGTGGCCCCCGGCACCCGCGTGCAGTTCGAGCGCATCGGCTACTTCTGCGCCGACAAGGACGGCACCCCCGGCAAGCCGGTGTTCAACCGCACCGTGGGCCTGCGCGACAGTTGGGCGAAGATTGAGAAGAAGGAAGGCGCGTAAGCAACGCCAACCGACGAGAGAAGAATGCACGACACCCCGGCGGGAGCCATCCCGCCGGGGTGTTTGCGTTTGTCGAGTGTGTAACGCGGCAAGCTGATGCCGCAACCAATCAGTATTTGTCGAGATCGGATAGCAAATCCTGTGTCGGCAGGCCTACGGTTGCCAAGCCATGCTCGATCTGAAAAAGCAAAATTGCGCGCTTCGTCTGCAACCCGTACACCCCGTCAACTGCCCCTGAATAGTACCCCTTTGCCTTAAGTTTCGTCTGTATACTCGACACCAGCGTCTTGTCATGTTCACCCAGCTGGGCTGATGGAGTGGTTGCTTTCGAGGCATTTTTCGAAGGAGCAACAGCAGGAGTAGATGGCGTTGTGCCATACGAAGGCGTCGACGGCGAAGAGTACGACGGTGCGGAATACGGCGTATAATACCCACCCCCGCCTGATGATGAGTAATGACTACGGTGGCTTGAATGACTTCAGTGGCTCGAATGGCTTCTGGAGTAGCCCCCATTTGAACCGGACCCCCCGCCAACGATAGGAGATAGGTCTAGCCCTATGTCCAAGCCTAGTGCTAACGGGGGAGCAGTGGTGGAAGTGTTGACCACAGCCCAGCGTCGACGTTGGACGGTGGCGGAGAAGGTTCAACTGGTCCAGGAGTCGTTGCAACCGGGGATGAACGTTTCGTACGTCGCCCGCAGAAACGGCCTCTCTCCCAGCCTGTTGTTTCGCTGGAGGAAGCTCATGAGCGACGGAGGCAAGACCGCTGTCCAAGCGGATGACCAGGTCGTCGGCGCCGGAGAAGTTCGGGCGCTCAAGAAGCGTATACGCGATCTGGAGCGGATGCTGGGCAAGAAGACCATGGCGGTCGAAATCCTTCAGGAGGCGTTGGAGATTGCGCGCGAAAAAAAACTGATCTCGCGCACTCCGTTGCCCTGGGAGGACGGTTCCCGATGAAGCGTGTAGCCGAGGCGCTGACGGTCTCGCGCTCCAGGCTAGCCGAACAGGTGAAAGAGCCCGTTCGGGGACGTCCACCCCACTACTCCAAGGCTGAGGATGAGGTGCTGTTGCCCCTGATTCGCGACATCATCGACCATCGGCTGACCTACGGCTACCGCCGGGTCTGCGCGATGCTGAATCGTCGCCTGGTCCAGGATGGTCATGCGCGCGTCAACCACAAGCGCGTGTATCGGATCATGCGCCTTCATGGCCTGCTTTTGGCCAGGCACAGGGGCTACCGGCCAGACCGCAGCCACGACGGCAAGGTCATCACCCTCAAAAGTAATCTTCGCTGGTGTTCAGATGGGTTTGAAATTCATTGCGACAGTGGCGAGGTGGTGAGGGTAGTCTTCGCCCTTGATTGCTGCGACCGCGAGGCCATGGGGGCAATTGCGCCCACGGCGGGCATCAGCGGCCAGATGGTGCAGGACTTGATGCTGGAGTGCGTGGAGAAGCGGTTTGGGGCCGTGAAGGCCCCACAGCCCGTCGAATGGCTTTCGGACAACGGTTCCTGCTACACGGCCAGGGAAACAGTGGCGTTTGCGACACTGCTAGGCCTGCTTCCGCGCTTCACGCCGGTGCGCAGTCCGGAAAACAACGGCATGGCCGAAGCCTTTGTGAACACCTTCAAGCGGGATTACGTGCATATACACGCCCGCCCTGATGCGGCAACGGTTCTGGCCCAGCTTCCCGGATGGTTCGAGGACTACAACGAGAGGCACCCTCACAAGGGCTTGCGGATAAAATCCCCCAGAGAACATATCCGCACATCAGCAACCGCAGGGTGTCCGGTTTAGCAGGGGCAACTCCACTTACTGCTTCTTCCTTGAACATTGACGAATATGTGGTCTTCTTACCATCAGACATAAAAGACCCCCATCATGTGTTCAAAGTTTAAGCCTAGTGGGGCTTTTTTACTTTGTCTACCTGATGGGGGTCATACCAAGACCGGGGCCTTCTATTATGCACTGTACGCCTGCAAAGTTGTGGTCAGCGGGCTGTTCTGCCTGCTGCACAAACGTCTGTTGCAGGCCGCCTGAGGCAGCTGGCTATTTTACCATCTGGTCAAGTTCGGCATCTGTCCGGGCAATGGCAATGCGCGTGCCGGGCTTCATAAAACCTAAAATTTTTATCATGGCCTCTTCGGGCACGCTGATGCAGCCAGAGGTTGGCTTGTCTTGAGAGCAGTGCAGGAAAATTGCCGAGCCAGCGCCCTTGACGATGTTGGCTGTGTTGTATTCGACAACCGCGGCGTATTTGTATGCCACAACCTCTTTCGACAGGTTTTCTGCAGAATTCCAGTCTTTGGGCGTTACATCGGTAGTTACCCACTGGTTATAGCGGGCCGAGGCCACGTCATCCACCCACTGCTCGTTGCCAGTCAGCGTTGTGTAGGCAATGCTGACAGCAGGAGGCGTGGACAAACCAAAGCCACGGCGAATTTCATACACGCCCACCGGGGTTTTGCCGTCGCCTTCGCGTTTTTCTGTGCTGCACCCGTTTCTGCCCACATAGGCATCTGTGCGCAGCAGTTCGGTACGCTTGCCATTGCTGTTGGAATAGACGGTAAGCGTGCCCGTTGTGCCTGAGGCAACAATCTCAATCTGCGTTGGCGCAGCCTGCCATTCGCTTTGGCACATGCCTGCGCATGCCCACATGGTTACAAGAAAAAAAACGCAGATGGTGAGCAGTGTTTTGCGCATAATGACTCCGTGGGCATTTGTAGGGGTGCGGCAAGGTGCGGGGCAAAAAAGGGCCAGCCCACTGGCGCTACCTGTTCCGCAGATGGCCTTGCTGGAATACTGCCAGAATTGCGGAATTATTATGATGCAGAGGGGGGGGCAAAAAACAAGGGTCATGACTAGGAGAGAGGAGTTTTCCGGAGGATTTTGAGGACCAGTTGGTAGAGGTCCTCTCCCCGATGGTTAAACCTGAATTCACATTCCTTCAAATGGAAGTAAAATGTGCGCTTTTGCAGGCCCCTGAAGCGCACGAGGCGAGTTTTGGCATATCCCCAGAAACTTTCTATCCCGCTGATATGGCAATGCTCCGTGGCGAATTCGTTTTCACTGTGCTGGACCCGGAAGTGTTTCTGATACCCAAGGTCCACAAGGCCATCGTAACTGCGCCAGCCGTCGGAATGGATAACGCTTTCAAGGTCAACGCGGCCACGAATAATCCGCTGAAGGGTTGCCTTTGAGCAGTCAGGAACGATCTCGGTATACACTCGACCCTGACGCTTGAATAAGCCGAAAACAATGGTTTTCCCACGAGCTCCGCGTCCTCTGACGCCTCGAACTCGTCGTGCGCCGAAGTAGCTTTCGTCCACCTCAACCTCTCCGGCCACAGGGGATTCAGCCTCGCAGGCAGCAGCTATTCGCTCTCGAATGCCCGCGACGATGCGGTTAACGGTGTTTCGGTTGAGGCCAGTAACCTGCGCCACCTGAGAGGCGTTCAGATCGATGGCGAAAAGCCGCACAAGTTGCCTGGTTTTGGCCTCCGAAATCTTTGAACGGAGAATGTATTTATTACGTGGCGGCATGATTAGGATGTAGCCCCATTTAGGCCTCTCTCCTAGTCATGACCCAAAAACAATTGTGGCAGAGGGTTGCCCCGCGTTTGAACGCCGGGGCACAAAATCAGATAGGCCCAGATTCTGCCCCGCTGCTGCCCCAATGTTGCAAGGTGCGGCTATTCTGCCGCAGCGGTTACAGGCTTGGCCTGGGCTTTGCTTGTGCCCCGCACAAACCATGTTTTGTACAGAATCAACAGCATATACAGGGCCGCAGGCAGGGCGAATGAAGCCGGAATGCGCGATACAATGTATGTGGCATAGTAAAGCCATTTTCCGCTGAGCATAATTCGCTGCATGCGTATCTGCGTTTCAAATTCTTCAAGGGTCATATCCTTAAGCGCTTCAAGCCCATACTCTCCGTACTTCATGGCTTGTTTCAGCGTGGAGCGTCCATACGTCCCGTTTTTTGCAATTTGACCCTCCCCCGAAAAGTATGCCATTGAAAAATTAGTGTTCCTGACATAGGAGCACAAGAATAAAACGTAGCAGATTCACCGAAGAACAGATTATTGGGATCTTGCGGCAAGCCGAGGCTGGCGTTCGTGTTGTCGATCTTTGCCGTCAGAACGGCATTTCGGATGCGACTTTTTATAAATGTCACAGCACGTTCGGTGGCATGAACATCTCTGACGCCAGCGGTTGCGCCAGTTGGAGGAAGAGAACGCCCGGCTGAAAAGACTTGTAGGTGAGCAAGCGCTTGATATCGTCGTCCTGAAGGACGTGATCTCAAAAAATTTTTGAAGCCCGCAGCCAACAGGGAAGCCGTGCATCACATTCAGGCTGCGCATGGCTACTCAGAGCGGCGGGCTTGCCGAGTGGTTCAGTTTAACCGAAGTTCAGCCAAGCGACCACCATCTGAAGACCGTGATCTTCTTTTACGAGCGCGGATGCTGGAACTGGCAGAAGATCGGCGGCGTTTCGGTTCTCCGCGCCTGCATGAGTTACTGCGCCGGGAAGGGTTGGTGCAGAACCACAAGCGGACAGAAAGGATTTACCAGGAAGAAAACCTTTCGTTGCGTACCCGCAAACACGTGAAGCGTCCAAGCCATGCCCGTATTGTCCAGGCTGCCCCTGCTGGCCCGGATGAACAATGGGCGATGGATTTTGTGAGCGATTCCCTTATGGGTGGGCGGCGCATCCGGATTTTGACAATTGCCGATCTATGGGATCGTTCAAGCCCCGCGCTCGAAGTTGATATGTCATTGCCTGGAGTGCGGGTAGTGAAAATTCTTGAAAGGCTACGCCTTCAAGGTCGGCTGCCGCAACGTATCAAGGTTGATAACGGGCCAGAATTTAGCGGTAACGCCCTGGATACATGGACTTTTGAGCACGGGTGCAGATTGAGTTCTCTCGTCCGGGGAAGCCCACAGATAATGGGCACATTGAAAGCTTTAATGGAAAATTCCGGGATGAATGTTTAAATCAGAATGTGTTTCTGTCCCTGCTCGATGCCCGCAGAACGGTTGAAGCATGGCGACAGGATTACAACCAACGGCGACCGCATAGCTCATTGGGCTGGCTGACACCGGAAGAATTTCGCGCAAAGAATATAACCTGTAACCCATTGGAAACCACTAACTTACAAGTGGTATACGCAGTGGGGTAAGGTCAGTCATACAAAAACTATTCACGCACCCTCCTACACATCATGATTCGCTAAAACCCGACTGAAGCCACCAATAATAACGACACCCCGGCGGAATAGCTCCCGCCGGGGTGTTTCTGTTATTGGGGTGATGGTTGAAGCGCCCTGCCTGCCCTCCCCCTCAAAAGAAAGAGGTGGAGCAAACAGGAATACCTCAGTATCCCATGTGCTTCTTGACCGACTTGACCATCTTGCCGAAGGCCTTGTCCTTTCTGCGCCGGTCGAGCTGCGACATTTCGCTGAACTCGGCCTCTTTCCGCAGTTTCAGGTAGTTCCGGTAATGCGTGGCGGACAGTTCGCCACGGTCCACGGCGGCCCGCACGGCGCAGCCCGCCTCGTGTTCGTGGCGGCAGTCGGCATAACGGCACTCGCCCGCCAGCAGGGCGATGTCCGCAAAGCCTGCGTCCACGCCGTCCGCTGCGGCCACGGTGCCCACCTCGCGCATGCCCGGCGTGTCCACCACCAGCGCCCCGCCATCCAGCATGGTGAGTTGGCGGCGCGTGGTGGTGTGGGTGCCTTCGCCGGTGGCGCTGACAGCACGTGTGGCCCGGTCGGCACGCGTGACATGCGCGTGCCCGTGCAAGCCCCCCGCCCCGGCCTGCCCGCTCGTCAGCTGGTTGAGCAGGGTCGTCTTGCCCACGCCCGACGAACCGAGCAGGCAATAGGTCCTGCCCGGCGCTAGGGCCTGCCGCAACGCATCCAGCCCGGCCCCGGTCACACTGCTGAGGGCGATGACCCGCGCGGGCGTGACGGCGGCCACCACCGCCAGCAGGTTGCCGAGGTCATCCGGGGTGACCAGGTCCGTCTTGGTCAGCACCACCACGGGTTCCACGCCCCCGTCCGCCAGCATGACCAGATAGCGTTCCAGCCTGCCGGGGTTGAAGTCGTAATGGCACGATTGCACGATGAACGCCGTGTCGATGTTGGCCGCGATCATCTGCACACCGCAGCCATCGCCCGCCGTCTTGCGCCGCAGCACGGTCCGGCGCGGGAACACCCGGTGAATGATGCCCGCCGTTCCGTCGCTGTGCCACTGCACCGTCACCCAGTCGCCCACGCACGGCAGGTCGACGGGGCTGTCCGTATGGTAGGCAAGCCTGC
>Ga0247728_10073_pt1 | contig 43027 bp, 32 predicted proteins | sample SalenrCarbi39_FD_183048 | JGI IMG/M metagenome (GOLD analysis project Ga0247728, IMG submission 183048) | Saline wetland microbial communities from Lincoln, Nebraska, United States - Carb-i39 | ecosystem: Environmental > Aquatic > Non-marine Saline and Alkaline > Salt marsh | place: USA: Nebraska...
CCACCGCCGTGCAGTACAACCTGCCGGTCATCGCCACCGTGTACAACAACGGGGCGTGGTGCGCGGAAAAGAAGAACCAGGTGGACTTCTACAACAACCGTTTCGTGGGCGCGGACATCTGGTCCAACTCTTACGCGGCCATCGCGGAAGCCATGGGCGCCACGGGTTACAAGGTGAACACCCAGGCCGACCTGGCCGACGCGCTGGACGCCGCCCGCAAGAGCCGTAAGCCCGCCGTCATCGAGATCATGACCGACGGCACCCGCCTGGCCCCGCCGTTCCGGCGCGACGCCCTGGCCCTGCCCACCCGGCACCTGCCCAAGTACGAACACCTGGACAAGCGGCACTTTCCCAAGTAGCCGCCAGGGCGTTCGCCGCGACGCCCGGCACCCTGCGTCGGGCGTCGCCTTGCATCAAGGCAGGGACAAGGACAGGCCCGCCCCCCATGGGGCGGGCCTGTTGCATTGCCGAAGCAAACAGGCAGGCTCGACCGATTACGTTCGCCCGTCGCGGGTGCGCACGGCCCGTACGCCGTACTTCTTCATCTTCTCGTACAATGTGGCCCGCGAAACACCCAGTGCAAATGCGGCCCTGGTGACATTGCCGCCCTGCTCGCGCAGGGCGTCTTCGATGATCGCCGCTTCGCTGTGGGCCAGGATGCCCGCAAGGCCGTTCCGGTCCTGCTGCGGCGGGCAGGCTGCGGCGGGGGCGGCTTGGGCCGGGCGAATTTCCGGGGGCAGGGCGCACACGTCGATGGCGTTGCCCTCGCGCATGGTGGCGGCATGCAGGATGGCGTTGTGCAATTGCCGGATGTTGCCAGGCCATTCGAACGATTGCAGTGCGGAAACCGCAGCGGGGGTGAAGGTTACGCCGTCGTGCCCCATGCGCGCAAGGAAGTGGTGTGCCAGGGGCAGGATGTCTTCCGCCCTGTCGCGCAGCGAGGGAATCTCTATGATGAAGGTATTGATGCGATAGTACAGGTCTTCACGGAACGAGCCGTCCTGGATCATGTCCTTGATGTTGCGGTTGGTGGCCGCAATGAGGCGAAAGTCCACGGGTTCTGCCGTCACCGCGCCCACCCGGCAGATGGTGCGGCTTTCCAGCACGCGAAGCAGCTTGGCCTGGGCCTGGATCGGCATGTCGCCGATTTCGTCAAGGAACAGGGTGCCACCGTCGGCCAATTCTATTTGCCCCATCTTTCCGCCGTGGTGGGCGCCGGAAAAGGCCCCACGCACGTACCCGAACAGCTCTGATTCAAAGAGATCCTTTGGGATGGCAGCGCAGTTGATGCTGACCAGCGGCCCGGCGTTGCGCGTGCTTTCGGCGTGCAGCGCATGGGCTGCCAGTTCCTTGCCCGTGCCGGTGGCGCCCAGGATGAGAACCGGTGCGTCCATGCGGGCATAGCTGCGCAGACGGTCCTTGAGTTGGCGCATGGATGCGCTGTCTCCCTGCAGGCTGGTGAGCGAATACTGGGCATGCAGGGTGGCGGCCATGCGCCGCTTGTACTGGCTGAGCTTGTGCCCCAGTTGCTCTATCTTGTTGGAAAGGCGTTTCAATTCGCTGGGATCGTTGAAAATGGCTTGCGAGATCATGCCGACCAACGATCCGGCGGCATCGCGCACGGGAATGCGGTTGACCACCAGCTTCTGGTCAGCCTTGGGACCGGGGATACTGCATAGGTCGCCCATCTCTGCCTTGCCGGTGGCCATCACTTCGGGCGCGCGCGACGAGGGAATGACCGTCGTGATGTTTTTGCCAATAATATCCTGTGGGCGCTTGCCCAGCAGTTCTGCGTAGGCCTTGTTGGCGAAACGGATCACATAGCTGGAGTCGCAATACAGAACGCCCATGGGCAAATGGTCGAATACCAAAGATGTCACTGCTTCGTTGACTATCGTGTCATGTGTTTTTGCCATGGGTAATCCTGTTTGTGGAGTGCTTTACATTGCGTGCCAGGAAGCACATGAACATGGATAGCTGCGAGTAGTCACTACTGTTTTTTGGGGCTTTTTTTTCGCTTCGCCACCAGTTGTTCGCACAAGCGTATGGCAAACCGGCGCTATTGCAAAAAACTGTCTGGAGATACGGACGGTTTTCCATGGTGCGGGCCCGAAAAGGCATTGGCTCGCGCCGCGCTTTTGCTGATAGTACTGCAAAGTTACACGATATTTTTGCTTTGTTCCAAAAATCTCAAGGCGCGGCATGTCGGTTGCAGCTTACTCGCCCAGAACGCGCCGCCCCTGGCCGGGGGGACGCACGTTGCGGAAAGGCATGAAGGATACGGTGCCATGCAAACAGGATGGACTGTATCGCATCGGTCATGGGCATGTGATGCACATGGTCGATGATGGTAAACCGTGTAGCACAAGGAGAGAATCCATGAAAAGAGCAGCCATGCTGGCAGTCGCGCTCCTCATGACGGTTGTTCTGGCGGCGCCCGCGCTGGCGGCCTACGACGGGCCGAAGATCAAGTTCCGCCTGGCACACACCACACCTCCGGGTAACCATATCACCCTTGCGTACCAGAAGTTCGCAGATTTGGTCGCGGAAAAGTCGGGCGGCAAGATCACCGTGCAGGTGTTCCCCAACGCCATTCTGGGCAGCGACCGTGTGCTGGTGGAGGGGGCGCAAAAGGGCACCCTGGAAATCGGCGTGAGCTCGACCCCGAACCTCGCCAACTTCTCCAAGCTGTACTCGGTGTTCGACCTGCCGTACATCACGTCGCCCAAGTTCCAGAAAAGCCTGTACGCCGCCATCGATCCGGGCGGTGCGCTGTACGACTACTTCCTGAAAGTGGCCAACGGCGTGGGCCTGCAACCCGTCATGTACGCGGAATACGGCTACCGCCACTTCGTTTCGGTGAAGCGCCCGCTGAACAAGGCCTCGGACCTTGCCGGGCTGAAGATGCGCACCACCGATTCGCCCGTGGAAGTGGGCGTGGCCAAGGCGCTGAACACCAATCCGTCGCCCATTGCCTGGGGCGAGGTGTACACAGCCCTGCAACAGGGCACCATCGACGCCGAAGGCAACACCTTTCCCCATCTGTTCGGCGCCAAGCACCATGAAGTGCTGAAGTACGCCATCACCTCGGCGCACAACTACTGCATGCAGGTCGCCATGGCCAACAAGGCGTGGTGGGACGCGCTGCCCGATGCCGCCAAGCAGGTCATCAACGAGGCCGCCCGCGAGGCCACCCAGTACCAGCGCGACGTGCTCTACCCCGAGAACGAAAAGGCCGCCCGCGAAGGTTTCGTCAAGGCGGGCATCACCATCCACGACGCCACGGACGCGGAAATCGACGAATTCCGGAAGCTGACCCGGCCAGTGTGGGACTCCGTCACCTTGCCGGCCGAACTGATCAAGCTCGTGCAGGACACGCAGAAGTAGCATTGCGTGCCCGGTCCGACGGGGGGAGGGGCGAGCCTCCCCCCCCATTCCCCTGCCTGCCCGCCACCTTCCGGAGATCATGCACATGCCTGAAAGAAACACCTTCTCCTGGGCCACCGCCAACGAGTGGCTGGAAAAGCCCTTCCTGGTCCTGGGGCTGATGGCCATGATCCTGGCCATCACCTACCAGACGGGCTTTCGCTATTCCATGGCCACGATCAACGAAATGCTCAACGACGCGGGCACGGTGGCCGTTCTTGCCCGGTTCGTCGACGTCGAGGGGTTGAAAGCGGGGCTGCAACGCATCATCGGTTGGTCGGTGTGGTCCGAGGAGCTTTCCCGCTATCTGTTCATCTGGATTTCGTATCTTGCCGTTCCCCTGGCCATCATGAAGCGCAGCAACATCCGCGTGGACGTGCTGTGCGCAAAGCTGCCGCAGCGTGCGCAGGACATGGCCTGGATCATGGTGGATGTGTGCACCCTCGTGCTGACGGGGGCGCTCTGCTACATGGGCTTCGGTCACGTGCAGATGCAGATCGCCATGCCCCAGACCACGCCCGCCATGGGGATCAAGTACTTCATTCCGTACCTGATCCTGCCGGTGGGTTTTTTCCTCATGACCCTGCGCACTGCACAGGATTTCTTGCGGCAGGCACGCACCATGCCCGCGCTGGACGTGGCGGGCGGGGTTGCCAGCGGCGTGCTGCTGTTCCTGCCGGTGCTGCTGTCCGACCAGTGGGGCGCGGTGTGGCTGCTGTTCGGCTATTTCGTGCTGTTTTTGCTGATCGGGGTGCCCATCGCCTTTTCGCTGGGGCTCGCCACCATCGCCACGGTGCTCGGGGCGGGCACGCTGCCACTGGAGTACCTGGCGCAGATCGCCTTCGTGTCCATCGACAGCTTTCCGATCCTGGCCATTCCGTTTTTCATCGCGGCCGGGGTGTTCATGGGGGCGGGCGGTCTTTCGCGCCGTCTGTTGGCCCTTGGCGATGAATTGGTGGGCGCCCTGCCCGGCGGCATGGCGCTGGCCACCATCGTGACGTGCATGTTCTTCGCCGCCATCAGCGGTTCCGGCCCGGCCACGGTGGCGGCCATCGGCAGCATCACCATCCCCGCCATGGTCGAACGCGGCTACGACAAGTTTTTCGCGGCCGCCGTGGTGGCGTCCGCTGGTTGCATCGGCGTGATGATTCCGCCGAGCAACCCCTTCGTCGTATATGGCGTGGCCGCGCAGGCTTCGGTGGGCAAGCTGTTCCTGGCGGGCATCGTGCCTGGTGTCCTGTGCGGGCTGGTCCTCATGGCGGTGGCCTACCACATCTCGCTGAAGAACGGCTGGCGCGGCGAGACGAGGCACCGTGACTTTCGGTCCGTGATGCAGGCCATGTGGGAAGCCAAGTGGGCGCTGCTGGTTCCGGTCATCGTGCTGGGCGGCATCTACGGCGGCATCATGACCCCCACCGAGGCGGCGGCGGTGTCCGCGCTGTACGGCATGATCGTGGGCCTGTTCATCTACCGCGAAATCACCTGGCGCAGGATGTGGGACTGCATGGTGGAATCGGCGCAGACGTCGTCCGTCATCATCGTGCTGATGGCCATGGCCACCCTGTTCGGCAACATCATGACCATCGAGCAGGTGCCAGAGCACATCGCCGCGCTGATCCTTGGCCTGACCGCGAACAAGATCGCCATCCTGCTGCTGATCAACGTGTTCCTGCTGTGGGTGGGTACCTTCATGGAGGCCCTTGCCGCCATCGTGATCATCACTCCCATCCTGCTGCCGTTGGTGACGCAGGTGGGCGTGGATCCCATTCACTTCGGGGTGGTCATGGTGGTGAACCTGGCCATCGGCTTCATCACGCCGCCAGTGGGGGTGAACCTGTTCGTGGCCAGCAGCATCAGCAAGGTCAGCATCGGCGATGTGGTGCGGGCGGCCTGGCCGTTTCTGGTGGCCATGATCGCGCTGCTCATGGCCATCACCTACATCCCGGCCATTTCGCTGTGCCTGCTGTAGGCGGGGGGTGCATGCGCACGATACTGCTGGACGAGGCGTTGCGCGCCACCATGGAGGCCGAACACCTTGCCCGTGCCGACGGTGGCCTGCCGGTCTGCCTGTGCGTGACCGACGGCAGCGGCGATCTGCTGGCCTTCGCCCGCATGGACGGGGCGCCGGAACGGCTGGTGCCCATCGTCATCGCCAAGGCGTACACGGCGGCGCGCATGCGCGCCACCACGGAAGGCTTCAGGAAACGGCTGCTCGACGGCGGCCTGACCCTGGCCGACTTCTGCGATCCGTTGCTGACCAGCCTGCCCGGCGGGGTACCCCTGCTGGCGGGGGATGGCCGGTGCGTGGGTGCGGTGGCCGTGAGTGGGCGTGCGCTCGCCGACGATGCGGCGCTGGCGGGGACGTATGCCCGCCTGCTGGAAGAACGGCTGGACCTGACACGGGGGGCGGGCTGAGGTCGGAGCCTGCGGGCATGACCTGTGAGACGTGCCCAGCGCCCACGCACGCAAACAAAGGCCGCCCCGGTGGGGCGGCCTTTTCGCGCAGTTGCCTTGCGTGGTGTCCGGACGTGTGCGGCTAGAGTATCTCCACCCCGTCCTCGGTGACCAGCACCATGTATTCCCAGCGGATGCCACCCCATTCGGGGTAGTACAGGCCGGGTTCCACGGTCACGATCATGCCGGGTTGCAGCACCGTTTCGTTGCGCGGGTTCAGGCTGGGCGGTTCGTGGGTTTCAAGGCCGATGCCGTGCCCCAGCGCGTGGGTGAACTGGGCGGCCACCCCTTCCGCCTCGAAGTGGGCGCGGGCGGCGCGGTAGGCGTCGGCCACGGGCAGGCCGGGGCGCATGATTTCCATGGCCTTGGCCTGTGCGGTCTTGGTCCGTTCCAGGGCGCGCAGGTAGTGGTCCGCCGGGGTGTCGCCCACCCAGAAGGTGCGGGTCTGGTCCGAGCAGTACAGGTCCAGCCGGGCACCCACGTCCACCAGGACGGGGCAGTTTTCGGTCAGCACGGCGTTGCCCGCGCGGTAGTGGGGCAGCGCGCCGTTGGTGCCCGCGCCCACGATGCACGGGAACGACAGGCCGCTGGCGCCGTTTTCGCGGAAGTATTTCTCGATGTCCCAGCCAATTTCCTTTTCGGTGCGGCCGGGCGCAAGGACGGAGGGCAGCCATTCCATCATCCGATGGTTCAGCGCGGCCGATCGGCGCATCAGCTCGATTTCCTCGGGCTCCTTGATGATGCGCAGCGCCTCGACCATGCCGTCGGCGCGTTCCAGCGCAAGGCCGGGCGAAAACTTGTCGAAGAAGGTCAGGGTGGTGGTCTTCGCCTCGAAGCCCACGGTGCCGCGCACCTTGTCCTTGATCAGGGTGTTCAGCTGCCCGGCGGCGTCGCCGGAATAGATGAACACGCGCTCTTCGGGCCACAGGCGGCGGGCCGCGTCAAGGTAGCGGGGGTCGGTGCACAGCCAGTCGTTGCCGTCGGCGGTGAGCAGCAGGTACCCGGCGCTCTCGTTCAGCTGCTCGTCGTGCAGTTCGAAGCCGGAAAGGTAGAACCGGTTGGCCGCGTAGCTGACCAGCAGGGCGGACAGGCCTTTTTCGCGCATGGCGGCGCGCAGGGTGTCGCGCCGCGCCTCGTAGCGTTGTGCATTCATGGTGGTCTCGAATCGGGTCGCCGGTCAGGCGGCCGCGTCACAGCTTGTAGGTGGTTTCCGCTTCGCCGAGCACCATGCGCCCGGCCCATTCCACGCCCTGCATGACCGAATGGTCCATGTTGGCGGCCTCGTATTTCCACCCGCCGAAGCGCCCGCGCGAGTATATGCCGTGCGCTTCCAGCCACGGCTGGATGCAGCGCAGGGCGGCGTCGCGCCCCAGGGTGGGCACCGGGTAACCGTAGTCCACGGCAATGGACCACCGCGACGCGATGCGCTCCCGCTCGTCCGGATGGAGCATGGAGGTGTTTACAAGCCCCTCCACGGTCTTGTCCATCAGGGTGTCCAACTGCTCGGGCTTGTGGTCCGACCACGATGTTTCGGCCATCAGGGCGCGCTGGTGGCCGGGCCGGGCCGCGTTGTTGGGCGAGTAGTTGTGGAAGTTGGTCAGGCGGTAGAAGGGCGCGTTGGATTCCGGAAAGTACATCCAGCAGGTGTCGTCATCCCGCATGCCGTCAACGCCAACCCCGGCCACGTACACCCCGTTGCGGGCCAGTTGCCCGGCGGCGGCGCGCAGCTCGTCGCCCGCCATGGCGGCGGCGGGGCTCGCGCCGATCTGGTCGCGGATCAGGATATCCAGCGGCCCGGTGGTCAGCAGCTTGTCGTAGGTGATGGTCTGTCCGTCGGCGGTGTGCACGGCACGGGCGGCGGGGTCCACAGACGCCACGGGGGTGTTCAGGCGCACCTTGTCGGCCAGGCGCGCGGCCAGCCGGGTGAAAATTTCGCCGGTGCCGCCGTGCAGCGGAAAGCGGAACAGGTTGTTGGGGCCCCAGCTCACGTTGTCCTGTTGCAGCACCAGGTTGCGCAGCACCATTTCAAGGTCGATGACGCTGACCCGCTCACCGATCCACTGATAGCTCATCAACTCGGCGGGGGTGGCCCACACCTTGAAGTTGTAGGGCCGCATGAAATGTCTGGCGATGCCCGCACCGAAGACATATTCGAACCATTCCGCGAAGTTGGTGGGCGCTTCTTCGCGCCGGTGGCCGGGCAGCAGGGCCTGCACGCATTCCCACTGCATGTCCGGCGGCAGGTGGCGGATGTTGTTCTGGAAGGGGTAGGGCACCCAGCGTTCGGCAATGCGCACCCGCGCAATGCGCATGTGCTCCAGATACTGGCCGTCCAGCAGGCTTTCCACCAGTCGGTCGAAGTAGGTGTAGTGCGAGAACACCACATGCCCGCCGATGTCCCAGGTGAACCCCGCCGCATCGCGGAAGCTGGCTGCCAGCCCCCCCGCGTAGGGGTTGCGCTCCAGCACCAGCACGGAGTGTTCGCCAAGCTCCGCCAGCCGGTGGGCCGCGCCAAGGCCGGTGGGGCCTGCGCCGATGATCAGGTATTTGACGTGCATGCAGTGTCCTGCGGGGTGCGCGCGATGCGTCCGCGCGGTTGCCGTATGCCCCGATGGGGCGTGATGGTCGTGGTGGGATGGCCCAACATGCCCAATGTGTCCAGCCGGGGCAGCCGGGTCAGGTGTGCCGATGTGCCCGCCCGGTCAATCGTGCCTGACGGCCCCTGCGCGGGCAAGCCCGGCCGTCAGGCCCCCGTGCGCGTGCCCAGGGCCGCCAGCTTGCGCAGCAGGTCGCGTTCCAGTGCCTCGAACTCGCGGCGGCGCATGGCCAGCACCTCGGCCGCGTCGAACATGCCCGAAAGCTTGTAGCGGTTGCCAAGGCCGTTGCCGAACTGCGCCGCGCCCATGCGCACGGCCTTGCCGCTGCGTTTCATGTGGCGCACGGGCAGAAAACCGGTGTAGCAGGCCATGCGCCCGGCGCGGGCCCGGCGCAGGTCGTGTTCCAGGTCGTCGTACTGCGAGGGCGACAGCGAAAGGGAAAATCCCCCGGCCTCCAGCAGGTCGGCGGTGCGGAACATGTGGCAGCATCCGGTCACCGAGATGCAGGGCCGCAGGTAGTCGAACCGACCCATGTCCGTGACCTGGGCGTGCAGGTCGCTGACGGAAAAGGGCAGTGCATGTGCACGGGCCGGGGAAAAGGCCACCTCCGGCGACAGGGTGTCGCGTTGCGGTTCGCCGGTGGTGTTGCCTGCATTGTTGCCCGTAGCGTTGCCTGACGGGGGCGGGGTGTCGTCGGCGAAGGCGGCAAGATCCGCCGGGGTGCCTTCCGGTGCGCGAAAGTGCGCGGTCAGGTGCAGGTCGGCGGACTGGACAACATACGGGGCATGCCAGTCCAGGGTGCGCCCGCCCCAGGCGGCGGCATCCGGCTGGCGGCGCACCGCCCCGGCCAGGCGGCGCAGCCAGTCGGCGGGCACGGCGGCGTCGTCGTCCAGATAGGCGGCAAAGTCGCAGGCGGCCACCTCGGGCAGGTGCATCAGCCAGTTGCGCGCGGCGGCGGCCCCCACGTTGACCGGCAGGTGCACGGCGGTGCAGCGGTCCGCGCCGAACCGGTCGGCCCAGGTGCGCACCACGTCGCCGGTGCCGTCTGTGGAGCCATTGTCCAGCAGGGCAATACGGGCCATGTCCGGCAGGCCGGGTGCCAGGTGAGTGAGGGCGGTGTCCAGTTCCTGCGCCTTGTTCCACGAATAGAGCAGCACGGCGGTGGACCCGGCGGGTACGGCATCCGGGGTATCCACGCCGCGCCAGACGTCGTGGGCGCGCAGGGCGAGGTTGACGTGCCAGGGCCGGGCGGACAGCACCGCGTCCCACAGGGGCAAGGCGGCGGGGGCATCGCCCAGGCGGACCAGGCAGTGGGCGGCATGTTCCACCGGGGCCAGCCAGCAGCCACTGCCCGGTGCGGCGGTGCCCGACCGATCAGATGCAGTGGGTGCGGACGCAGGCAGGCCGGACACGGCCAGTGCGGCATCGCGAAAATGGGCCAGTGCGGCGTCATGGTGGCGGGCGGCGGTGGCCCCGCCATCAGCAAGCCCCACACAGGATGAGGCGCGGTTGGCCGCCAGGCAGCCGTGAAGATGGTCGAAAAGCGGGGCGAGGGGAGATGCGCCAGACGTGCCGGGTCCGCCAGACAGGGCAGATCCGCCAGACGGGGCAAGCCGGGCTGCGGCCCGGTGCAGGTGCCCGTCCAGCCAGTCCAGGTCGCCGGATAGTTCGCCCACGGCTACGGCCTGCTGCACCCAGAACAGGTTGTCCGGGTCGCGTTCGCGTTCGGCGTCCACATGGCGTTGCAGGCGCACCCAGTCGGCCTGGGCGGCCAGCCGTTCGTAGCGGGCAAGGTCCGCCGGGCGGCGCCAGGCCCCGTGCACGGCGGCCAGCAGCGCGGCCAGCGCGGGATGCAGCCAAGGCAAACGTTGATGCAGCAGCAGCACCTGCCCGGCCAACTGGCCGTTGCAGGGGTCGTCTTCCCACGCGGCCAGCAGCAGTTCGCGACCAGTGCGCAGCAGGTCGTCACGCCCTGCGGGGGCAGTGGTGTTGGCGGGCGAAGCGGCGGGGGATTGCGAGCGGGTGATGGCATCGGCCGCGCAACGCAGCCGGTGGACGGACCCCACGCTGCCATGCGTCAGGCGAATGCGCAGCCACAGCGGCAGGCGCTGCCAGGCAAGGGCAAGGGAGGCGTGCGGCATGGCGTCGTCCCTGTAGGTAGTCCGTCGAGGGCCGATACCCCCGTCAGGGTCGCGAACGAAGGGCGCGGGACGGGATCAGTCGGCGCAGTTCACGCAACGGCTGGCTTCCGGCATGGCCATCAGCCGGGCCAGCGGGATGGGCTCGCCACATTCCACGCAGAAGCCGAAGTCGGGGTCGTCCTCGTCGATGCGCTTCAGGGCGTATTCCAGGCCAACCTGGCGATTGCGCAACTGGGCCAGGGCGGCCTCGTTGACACTCTTGTTCTGGATGGCGTCCATGCGCGAGACTTCGTCCATGCCGTCCGCGCCGGGGGGAACAGGCTTGGTCAGTTCCTTCAGGGCCTCGATGTCCTGCGCGATGCGGGCGAGATCGGCGACGATCCGTTCGCGGAGTTTTTGTCTGTCGTTGGGCGTCATCGTGGTGCTCTCTTCCGGGGCGAGCGGGAAGGGCGGTGGTTGCTTGTTTCGTCGCGGCGCGTCCTCCCGCGCGATGCGCGGCACAAGACGCGGCGACGCCGGGCGAAACGCCGCAGGAAACCACCGTGGGGCGGACCGGCGCACGCCGACCAGCCGACACGGTTCAGGCGCCACCGTGGGGCGGCGTCATGGGTTGCCGGAGCTTCGTCCGCATGGATCCCGGACGAGATTTCAGCCCTACCCCATTTGCCCGCGCTTTCCAACCCCTTGACGCATGACGGGCCACGGATGGCCGAGGAATGTTTGCCGCGCGGTAGCCGCGCGCGGATGGAGCGGGGTGGCGGGCGCATGGCCGCGTTGAGCGGGCGGCGGCTTCCTGCTATGGCTGGGCATCGACACGGGAGGCGGATGTGCACACGGCGGCCACCATCGCGGAATTTCTCGGGCGCATGGCCCGGCAGGGGTATGGAACCGGGACGGGGGCCATGCCCGGTGGCCTGCCCGGCCCCGCGCAGACCGCCCCCGGCGAGGCGGACGCGGCCACGCCCCATGCCTGGGCCGCCGCGCTGGGCGTGCCCGTGTCCGTATCTGGGCTCGAATCCGCGTCCGAACCCATAGCGGCAGCGGACGTCTCCTTCCTGGCCGCCGGGGAGTATCACGAAAACTGGCTGGTGCGCGCCCCGGCGGGGCCGGTGGTGCTGCGCGTCAACCGGGGAGGCGCTGCGGGCAGCCAACTGGGACTGGCCGACCAGATTTCCTACGAGTACCGGGTGCTGCATGCCCTGGCCGGGTGCGGGGCCACCCCCCGTCCGCTGGCCCTGGCCCCCTGTCCCTTGCCCGCCCGTGCGGTGGGGGGCGACGGGAATCCGCCCGGCGCCCCGCCGCCGGGTGACGCTCCAGCGCCCCTGTGCGGCGGCGCCCTGCTGATGCAGTGGCTGCCGGGCCGCCCGCTGGACTACCGCACCGATGCCCGCCATGCCGCGCGGGTGTTCGCCGCCGTGCACGCGGCCCCGGTGCCCCCGGCGGTGGAACTGCCCCCGCCCGGTCCGGTGCCGCATGTGCTGCCACGTGGCGTGCTGGCCGCGCAACCGGACCCGGTGGCGGCCATCGTGGCCGAAAGCTCGGTCCTGCTTGACCGGCACGCCCGCCATCCGCTGGCCCCGCGCATGGATGCCGCGCGGCAGGCGCTGTTGGCCTACCGCGACCGGGTGGCCCGGCTGGCCGGGGATACCCGCCATCTGTTTGCACGGGAAGCCCCGGTCATCGCCAATACCGAGGTCAACTCCGGCAACTTCCTGGTGCCCGGCGACGCGGAGACGGCACCGTGCGGTCGCGCGGGGTTCGCCGCGCCCTGCGGTGCATGGCTGGTGGACTGGGAAAAGGCGGTGGTCACCACCCGGTATCAGGACCTGGGCCACTTTCTGGCGGCCACCACCACCCTGTGGAAGACCGATTTCACCTTTGACGCGGCCTCGCGCGCGGCCTTTCTGGATGACTACCGGGCGGCGCTGCGCGATGCGGGCCAACCCGCGCCGGGCGCCGAGGAATGCGCGACGAAGGCCGACGTCATGGTGCGCGCCGTGCTGCTGCGCGGCCTGTCGTGGTGCCTGATGGCCTGGCACGAATACGCGGGCGGCGGGCGCGCGCTGGCCCATGCCGACACCTTTCGGACCATTGAACGCTATCTGGGGAACATCGCATGGTTCTTGCGGTAGAGGGGCTGTGCGCCTCGTACGGAGAGGGCGACGCCGCGCCCGGCAGCGCGGGGCTGGTGGCCGCCGCCGTGGGCCGGGCAGTGGCCTTTGCCGCCGGGCGGCGGGGAGAACGCACGCCGTCGCCGCCATCCGTCCATCGGGCCGTGGGCGGCGGACGTTGCGCGTCGGGAGAAGCGGTGTTCAGCGGGGTCACCTTCCATCTGGCCCAGGGCGAGATGGCCTGCCTTGTCGGCCCTTCCGGCGTGGGCAAGACCACCCTGCTGCGGGTGCTGGCCGGGCTGCATCCGTACGATGCGGGCAGGTTCACCGTCACCCCGCCCGCCGGGCACGACGACGCGGTGATCCTGGTATTCCAGGACTATCTGCTGTTCCCGCACCTGACCGTGCACGACAATGTGGCCTTCGGCCTGCGCGCGCGCGGCCTGGGCCGCCGCCAGCGCATGGCGCGGGCCGGGGACATGCTGGCAGACTTCGCCATCGGCGATCTGGCCCACCGCTATCCGGCCCACCTTTCCGCCGGGCAGCGCCAGCGGGTGGCCCTGGCGCGCGCGCTGGTGTGCAACCCGGCCCTGCTGCTGCTGGACGAGCCCTTCGCCAACCTGGACCGCACCCTGCGCCTGGAAATGGCCGCCTATGTGCGCGATACGGTGCGCCGCTACGGGGTGACTACCCTCAGCGTCACCCACGACCTGGAAGAGGCGTTCGCCGTGTCCGACCGCATCGGGGTGATGCTGCACGGGCGGCTGGCCCAGTTCGGCACCCCGGCGGAACTGTACGGCCGGCCCGTATCGCTTGATGTGGCGCGCTTCATGGGGCCGGTCAACGTGCTGGATGGTCCGGCGTGCACGGCCTTCGGCCTGCCCCTGCCGGGCGGCTGCCTGTGCGGTGGCGGCGACGACTGTGCGCCGCTGGCCCTGCGGCCCGAAGGACTGACCGCCATCCCCGATCCGGTCGGGGCCGCCGTTGTCACGCGGGCCGTGTTCACTGGGCAGGTCACCCGGCTGACCCTGACCCCGGCCCGTGCGGAGGGTGTGCCCCTGCCCGGCGTGCCGGTACTGGTGGTGCACACCCTGCGCACGGACATGCCGACGGGGACGCGGGTGCGTGTGGAACTGGCGTAGCATGCCCGGCCTGCCGCATCACGCTGTTTCGGCCACTGTTGCCGCGTTGCCATGCCCGGTGAGGCAGTGCCGCGCCAACTGTCCCGGATGGGGTGCCGCCACCCTCAGTCCTTTTCCGCACCGCAACGGATCAACGGCCACGGCACGCGCACCGCGTATCGCGCGGTTCGGCTCCGGCTGCCCGGTGCGCCATGGGGCAGCGCTACACTTTCGTCGCATTGCCGGAATTGTTGCGATGGGCTATGTCCCATGCATGATGGCCCACCCTACGGACGAAACACTGCTCACGTCACATGCCGACGCCAGCCCCGCCGCTGCTGTCGCGTCTGCCCGCGTGCCGGGCGCGGAGGCATGCCGACGCACGGTGTCGCTGGTGGTGCCCGTGCTGAACGAGGAGGACGCCGTCCCCCTTTTCCTTTCCACGGTGCGGAAAATCGTGGACCGCGAACCCTACGACTTCGAATTCGTCTTTGTGAACGACGGCAGCAGCGACCGCACCGTGGATGTACTGTTGGCCGAGCACGCCCGCGACCCCCGCGTGAAGCTGGTGGACCTTTCGCGCAATTTCGGCAAGGAACTGGCCCTGGCCGCCGGGTTGCAGGCCGCGTGCGGCGATGCCGTGGTGCCCATGGACGTGGATCTGCAAGACCCGCCGGAGGTGCTGCCCGACTTTCTGCGCGCCTGGGAGGAAGGGGCCGAGGTGGTGGTGGGCGTGCGCCGCGCCCGCGCCAGCGACACCGTTGGCAAGCGGGTCAGCGCGCGGCTGTTCTACCGGCTGTTCAACCGCGTGAGCGGCAACCCCATCGTGCCCGACGCGGGCGACTACCGCCTGCTTTCGCGCCCGGCGGTGGACGCCCTGAATGCGCTGCCCGAGCGGGTGCGCTTCACCAAGGGGCTGTACACCTGGGTGGGTTTCCGGCAGGTGGCCGTGCACTTCGACCGTGCCCCGCGTTCGGTGGGCATGGGCAAGTGGAAGCCGTGGAAACTGTGGAATTTCGCCATCGACGGCATCACCGGGTTCAGCACGCTGCCCCTGCGCATGTGGAGCTACCTGGGCATGGTGGTGGCCCTGGCCGGCTTTGCGTATGCGGCGCTCATCGCCGGGCGTACCCTGCTGTCCGGAGTGCAGGTGCCGGGCTATGCCTCGTACATGGTCACCGTGCTGACGCTGGGCGGACTGGTCATGGTCTCGCTGGGGATCATCGGCGAGTACCTGGGCCGGGTGTATGAAGAGGTCAAGCGCCGCCCGCAGTACGTGGTGCGGCAGCGGGTGGGCTTTGACGGGAAGGATGCCGCCAACGGCGTCACGCCCGGTGGGGTGCCCTGCGGCGGAAAGGGCGGCACTGGCACCGCCGCCGCATATTGCCCCTGCTGTGGCGCGCGGTTGGCGGGGCAGTCCTCTCCGGCATCGCCGTCAGCCTGTCAGGCCTCCCGCCGGGGCATTTCCCGCGCCTGCCCCGGCGACGATTCCGGTGGCGATTCCGGCCCGCATCCCGCCTGATGCCGCGCACCCCCATGGAACAGCCTTCCCTTCCCCAGCCATCCGGCCCGGCCCAGCCATCCGGCCCGGCCCAGGTGCCGGGTGCGGAACCCGCCATCATCGCGCCGGGGCACCCGGCGCCGAAAGCCGCCATCACCCGGCAGGCCTTCCTGTACCTTCAGGCCTCGGTCATCGGCACGCTGGCCAATTTCGTGTCGCGCTTCGCGTGGTCGGAACTGGTGGGCTTCGAGGCGGGGGTGCTGCTGGCCACGTACACCGGCATGGTCATCGTGTTCCTGCTGTCGTACCGCCGGGCCTTCGGCGTGCAGCGCCCGGATGCGGCCATGTGCCTGCGCTTCGTGCTGGTGGCCCACGTGGGCATGGCCGTGGTGTGGGTGGTGTCCGTGGCTGCGCTGCGGGTGGTGGAGGCGTTGGTGGTGCTGCTGCCGGGGTGGCCCGTGCCCCCGGATGGTGGCGTGGGCGGAGCGGCAGGCGGCATGGGCCCGGCCCTGCATGCTGCGGACGCATGGCGCGCCGTGCTGCCGCAAGGGGCGGGCGCGCTGCTTGCCCCGGTCATGGGCCGTGCGCTGGAAGGCGGCTGCCACGCGGCGGGCATCGTGGCCGGGTTCGTGGTCAATTTCGCGGGGCACAAGCTGTACAGTTTTCGGCGGCGGGGCAGTGCTGGTGCGGCTGGAGCGCGCGCCGATGCGTTCGCCGGGGATGCGGGAACGGGTGCGGCGGACGCATCCGGTTCAACGTGCAATCCGGGGCATGGGGTGACGCGAGCATGCATCGCCCCCGCCCGGCTGGCGAACGTTTTGGCCGTGGCCGTGCCCGTGCTCTACGTGGTGGCCTACGCGCCCCACGGCATGGACACCAGCGACTTCGGCTTCTTCTACGGGCATGCCTGGCGCGTCCTGCTGGGCGAGGTGCCCTACCGCGATTTCTTCTACGTCAAACCTCCGTTGTCATTGTACTGGCATGCCGTGTGGCTGTGGCTGACGCCGGAGCGGGTCACCGTGCTGGCGGGCAAGGCCGGGTTCTACGTGGAAATGCTGGCAGCCTCGTGGCTGGGCGCGCTGTATCTTGCCCGCGCGGTGGACCTGCGTCGCCTGGGCGTGCCCCTGCCGCTGCTGGCCACGCTGGGGTTCGTGTGGTCGGTGCATTCCTTTCCGCCCATGCCGTGGCACACGGTGGATGGAGTGCTGTTCGGCGCCGGGGCGCTGTACGCCGTGGTGGCCGGGCACCCGCTGCTGGCCGGGGTGCTGGCCGCAGCCAGCGCGCTGACCAAGCAGTCGTATGCGCTGATGCCGCTGGGGGTGGCCGTGGCCGCGTTGGTGGCCGGTCGCGGGGGGGCGTGCCTGCAAGGCGGAATGGGGCCGTACGCGCGGCTGCGCGGGCTGCACTGGCGCGGTGCCGGGCTGGCGGTGTCGGGTACGGCTGCGGCATTCGTCCTGTTTGCCGGGCTGCTGCATGCAGCCGGGGCGTGGGATGCCTTCCGGGCCATGACCGCCGGATTGAGCGGCCAGGTCGGGCCGGGCGAGGCGTTGCAGGCGGGCATCGTGCTGTACCTGACGCAGGAATTGCACCTGCCAGCGCTGGCCCTGCTGCTGTGGGGCGCGTGGGCCGTGCTGGACGGCAGGCCGCGCGGTGGCGTGCAGCCGCTGGTGCTGTACGTGCTGCTGCTGGCGGGGGATTACCTGTACACGGTGGCGGCCACCCGTACCTGGATCGGCTACGGGGCAGACTGGCCGCTGTTTCTGGTGACCGTGGGCGCGGCCTGCGTGCTGTTTGGCGGTGACCTGCTGGGGCGCCGTGCCGTGGGAGCCGGGGCGGATGTTGCTCCGGCAGCGGGCGGAAGGGCGGCGAAGGGTGCGCCCCCCGTTGCGGTGCGGCCTGATACGGGGTCGCCTGACGCGACGGCCTCTGGCGCACCACCCGAGGTCGATACGTCTTTTTCCGCCGTATCCCCGACGGGCCGTGCTGCCGTGCTGCTGGGCGCGGCCCTGCTGCTGGCGTGGTCCACGGGCATCAGCTGGGGCTACAAGACCCCGGCCTTCTTCGCCGCCCCCTTGTGGTTGGCGGCCATGCTGGTGCACGCGCGCCTGGGTGGCCGGGCGGCCACGCTGGGGTGGGTGGCCCTGGCCTGCGGGCTGGTCATGTTCCGGGCCGGGTACCAGTACCCGTACATGTTCCCGCAACGCCCCCTTTCGCGTGCCGAACTGGTGCACGATGCGGGCGCGGTGTTCCCGCGCCTGACCGGGGTGAAGGTGGACGACGTTCTGCTGGGCACCCTGCGCGACCTGCGCGACCTGCGCGCGCGATACGGGGCCAACTACAAGACATTGCCCGGTTTTCCGCTGGCGTACCTGCTGACCGGCGACCGCCCCGCACTGTCTGCCGAATGGTTGCAGGACGGCGAGATCAATGGCCGGGTGGACGAGGTGTACGGCCAGTTGGTGGACCGTGACGTGGTGGTGTTCATGGAGCGCGACCAGATGGACACCGTGTCCCCGGACGGGTACGCGCGCACCCGCTATTCCGTGCCCGCGCGGGTGCGGCGGGAATGGCGCATGGTGGACGAGACGGAGCATTTCGTGGTGTTCCGGCGTCCGTAGGGTGCCCGCCGGGCTGCCTGCGGGCGGCGCGCGGCTTTCGGGGGCAGCGGGGGCGGGGCATGGTGCGGAGAATGAGGCTGCCGGAGAGGGGCCAGGGGCGGCCCGGCGCATGCGCTACCGGTACGGCGCGAAGCGCAGGTCCGTGGTCAGTTGGTCGATGAGCTTGCGGTGCCCGGCGGGAAAGGTGAAGCGCGGCAGGTCGGCGAAGTGCACCCAGCGGTACTCGGTGGCCGCGCCCAGAACCGGCGGCACGGGCGGTTCCTCGGGCACATCCCCGTCCAGCGCGCACAGGTAGCAGTGCAGGGTAACCCGGTAGGTGGTGTACCCGTGGCGGATTACCGCCAGCTTGTCACGTACCGCAATGCGGAAGGCGGTTTCCTCGGCGTATTCGCGCACGATGGTCGCGTCCGGAACTTCGTCCTTCTCCACGCAGCCGCCGGGAAATTCCCAGAATCCCGCCCACACGCCCTCATCGGGCCGCTTCTGGATGAAGATGCGATTGCCGTGCACCAGCACGCCGGTGGCTACGTCCAGCGGGGTGATGGGCTGCTTGCGCCCCGGCACGGGCCGCTCGTGCGGAATGCCCAGGCGCAGGCTTTCGCACAGGCCGGACAGCGGGCATGAAGCGCATTGCGGTTTCTTGCGGCAGACCAGCGCGCCCAGTTCCATGAGCGCCTGGTTGAAGTCGCGGGCGCGCCCCGTGGGCAGCAGCGCGGCGGCCAGCGCCCGGATGCGTGCGGCGGCGGGCTGGGCGCGCACGGGGGTGTCGATGTCGAACACCCGCGACAGCACCCGTTCCACGTTGGCGTCGATGCAGGTCACGTCGCGGTTGAAGGCGATGCCCGCGATGGCACCCGCCGTGTACGGGCCGATGCCCGGCAGCGCCCGGATGGCATCCGGGTCGTCGGGCAGTTCGCCGCCGTGCCGCTCCACCAGGGCTTTTGCCGCCTTGTGCAGATTGCGCACCCGCGAATAGTAGCCCAGCCCCTCCCATGCCTTGAGCAGTTCGTCCTCGCTGGCGGCGGCCACGCTGGCCGCGTCGGGGAATTGGGTCATCCAGCGCAGGAAGTAATCCACACCCCGGTCCATCTGCGTCTGTTGCAGCATTACCTCGGATATCCACACCGAATACGGCTCGTAGCCGAACCGCCACGGCAGCGGGCGCTTGTGCACGGCAAACCAGTCCAGCAGGGCCTGGGCAAAGGCTTCCGCAAAGGCGGCGGTGGGCAGTTCGCGGGGCTGGCCGGTATCGGCGGGGGCAGCGGGGCGGTTGCGGGGGGCCGTGGGGGCGGGTGCGGCGTCGGGCGGGGACTGGTGCGGTTGGGCATCCGGCTGATTGTCCGGCAGGCCGGGGGCGGCGCTGGCGCATGCGGAATGGGGGAAGGTGTCGCGGGCGGGCATGGGCGTGGATGTACCGCACCCACGGCGCGGCTGGCAAGGCGCGGAGACGCACGGGGTGTCGTGCGGAGGGCTTGCCCGCGCGACGAACAAGGTGGGCGCCGGATCGACTCCAGCCCCCACCCTTGAAACATCAGGCCAGCCTACGCGTGGTGCACGCGGCTCAGAAACTCGCGCAGGCGCGGGTTTTTCGGCGCGCCAAAGAATTCGTCCGGCGGGCCTTCTTCCTGTATCCGGCCCTGGTCGATGAAGATGACGCGGTCGGCCACCTCGCGCGCAAAGCCCATTTCGTGGGTGACGATGACCATGGTCATGCCTTCCAGCGCAAGGGCGCGCATGACTTCCAGCACTTCGCCCACCAGTTCGGGGTCCAGGGCGCTGGTGGGTTCGTCGAACAGCAGCACTTTCGGCTGCATGGCCAGCGAGCGGGCAATGGCCACGCGCTGCTTCTGCCCGCCGGAAAGCTGGTCCGGATAGGCGGTGGCCTTGTCGGCCAGGCCCACTTTTTCCAGCAGGGCCAGGCCCAGCCGGTTGGCCTCTGCGCGGGAGGTGCGGCGCACGCGGATGGGGCCAAGGGTCACGTTGTCCAGCACGCTCATGTGCGGAAACAGGTTGAACTGCTGGAACACCATGCCCGCTTCCGTGCGCACGTAGTTGATGTCGGTGGCGGGGTCGTACAGGTCGTGCCCGTCCACGACGACCTTGCCGGAGGTGATTTCCTCCAGCCGGTTGATGCAGCGCAGCGCCGTGGACTTGCCCGAGCCGGACGGCCCGATGATCACCACCACCTCGCCGGGACAGACGGTAAGGTCGATGCCGCGCAGCACCTCGTTCTGGCCGAACCGCTTGTGCAGGTTGCGGACCGTGATCATGGGGGATTCGCAGGTTTTCATGGTGTCATCCCCCTTCCAGGGGTTGTTTCCAAAGTAGGATTTTTGTTCGTTGGCAAGGAAAACGAGCCTGCCATGAAGGAGTATACTCTTACCGTATTCGACTGACATGGCAGACGAAGTTTGACGAAGCCAACGGGCGAAAGGACAATTTGGAAGCAACCCCTATCTGCCGAAGCGGGCGTTGAGCCTGCGTTCGTATACCCGCAGCACGCGGGCGATGCTCAGCGTCATCACCAGGTACATCACGGCCACGGTCAGCCACACCTCGAAGGCGCGAAAATTCACGGCAATGATCTCCTGCCCCTGCCGGGTCAGTTCGCCCACCCCGATGACCACCAGCAGCGAGGTGTCCTTCAGCGAGATGATGAACTGGTTGCCCAGCGGCGGGATCATGCGGCGAAAGGCCTGCGGCCACACCACGTGCAGCATGGTCTGCATGCGGGTAAGCCCGATGGAGCGCCCCGCCTCGGTCTGGCCCACGTCGATGGATTCCACGGCGCCGCGCACGATTTCCGCGATGTACGCCCCGGAATTGACCGCAATGGCGACGATGCCCGCCGTCACTGGCGGAATGCGCATGCCGATGGCCAGCGGCAGGCCGAAGTACAGGAACATCACCTGCACGATGAGCGGCGTGCCGCGTATGGCCTCTACGTATATGTCGGCCAGGGTGCGGGGCAGTTTGCCGCGCGCGGTCTTGGCCAGCCCGGTGGCGGTGCCCACCAGAAAGCCGATGGCCAGCCCGCCCAGGGTGATGATGATGGTCAGGTGCACCCCGCCGAGCAGCAGGGGTACGCTTTCCCACATGACGCTTGCTTTGAAGTCCAGTGCCATGGAATGCCTTTGGGTGATTCTCGCGGGGAGGGTGCGGGAACGGGCAAGGGGATGGCCCTGCGGCCATCCCCGTCGTGCCCGTTCAGGCGGTCAGGCGGTCAGGCAGGCGCAATGCCCGCCATGGCCGTCATCAGCAATGGGGCAGGGCTACTTGCCGGGGGCGTAGCCGAACCACTTCATGTACAGCTTGTCGTAGGTGCCGTCGGCCTTGGCCTTCTTCAGGGCCTCGTTCACCTTGGACACCAGCGGGCTGCCCTTGGGGAAGCCGATGCCGTACGACTGGCCCTGGTACAGCGGGCCAACGGTCTTCACCTTGCCCTTGCCGGCGGTCAGGGCGAATTCCTTCACCACGGGCATGTCGAACACCACGGCGTCGGCGCCGCCGCTCATCAGTTCAAAGAACATGCCGTCGTTGTTGGGGAACAGCTTCACTTCCTTGGCGGCGGCACTGGCCTTCACGAAGTCCACGGACGACGTGGCGGTCTTGGTGGCCACGATCTTGCCCTTCAGGTCTTCCACCGACTTGATGGCGGTGTCGCCTTCGCGCACCAGGATCATCAGGCCGGAATCGTAGTAGGGGTCGGAAAAGTCGATCACCTGCTGGCGCTCGGCCTTGATGGTGATGCCCGCAATGCCCACGTCGATGTTGCCGGTCTGAAGGCCGGGGATGATGCCGTTGAAGTCCATGGGCTGCAATTCGTACTCCACGCCCACGGTCTTGGCCACGGCTTGCCACAGTTCGATGTCGAAGCCGGTGTACTTGCCGTCCTCGCCCTTGAACTCGAAGGGCTTGAAGTTGGTGTCGTGCGCGACGACAAGCTTCTTGGCCATGGCGGGGGCGCACAGCGCGGCCACCAGGGCAAGGCCGAGGGCGATCTGGATGAGACGCTTCATGGGTTCCTCCGGTCTGTTGCGGCTGGTGCGCTGGTGCGCGCACGGCCCGTGGTGCGTCCGCGCGGCGTGCGTGCGAACCGGATAGGAATTGCAGAATCCGGACGGGAAATCAAGGGTGGCGGGCCGCGTCAGCGGCTGGTGTACGGGAGCATCAGCCGCTGGTGCAAGGGGTCCACCTGTTGCTGCACGAAAAACGGGCCGGAAGGGGGATCCCTTCCGGCCCGTGGCGTCGTAGCGGAGTACAGGCTGCGGCTACGCGGTCTTGCGCATGGCCGCTACGCAGCCTTGCCCCCGGCGGCGGGGACTGTGGGGGCAGCGGGGACGGCGGGTGCGGGGCAGGCGGGCTGGCCCGGTTCGCCGTCGTCGAAGAAGGCCAGGCTGGCGGACGAGATGACCACGATCACCGAACCCACGTTGTGGAACACCGACGCCATCACCGGAGAGAGCAGGCCGTAACCGCTGCCCAGGATCGACAGCGCGTTGAACAGCATGCCGAGGCCGATGTTGATCTTGATGAGCGAGATGGCCCGGCGCGAAAGGCGCACCAGAAAGGGCAGGCGACCGATGTCGTCGTGGGTCAGGGCCACGTCGGCGGTTTCCAGCGCCACGTCGGTGCCTGCGCCGCCCATGGCCACCCCCACGTCCGCCCCGGCCAGGGCGGGGGCGTCGTTGATGCCGTCGCCCACGAAGATGACCGTGGCCCCGGACTGCTGCTGGGTACGGATGGCGGCAAGCTTGTCGGCGGGCTTCAGCCCGGCGCGCCAGTAGTCTATGCCCGCCTGCGCCGCGATGCGCGCGGCGGCGGTTTCGTGGTCGCCGGACAGCATACCCGCGTGGGCAAGGCCTGCCGCCTTCAGCCCGCTGACCGATGCGCGCGCGCCGGGCCGCAGGGTGTCGGTGACGGCCAGCAGCCCGGCGGGGGCCGCATCCACGCGTACCAGCAGGGCCGTGGCCCCACGCGACCGCAGGGCGGCCAGCGGTGCCGCAAGACCGGGCGCGCGATCGGAAAGTTCCGTCTCCACCTCGGCGGTGACGCCGCAGACTTCCACGGCGTGGCCGTCCACGGTGGCCCGCACGCCCACGCCCACCTCGGTGAACGCGCCTTCCGCCGTGGCGGGCGTGATGGACCGCGCCTCGGCCCCGGCCACGATGGCCCGGGCGATGGGGTGGGTGCCGCCGCCTTCCGCCCCGGCGGCCAGGGCCAGCAGGCGTTCTGCGGTCATGCCCGGCACGGGCAGCACTTCGTCCAGTTCGGGCCGCCCGTAGGTGAGGGTGCCCGTCTTGTCGAACAGCACCAGGGTGGCGGCGGCCACCTTTTCCAGGGCCTGCCCGCCGCGCACGATGATGCCCGCGCGGGCTGCGCGGCCCACGGCGGCCACGGCGGCGGTGGGCGCGGCCATCAGCAGGGCGCAGGGGCACCCGGCGATAAGTACGGCCACGGCGCGCGACGTCTCGCCAGAGGCGGCCCAGGCCACGGCGGCACAGGCCAGCACCACCGGGGTGAACCATTGGGCGTACTTGTCCACCAGACGGGCTGCCTTGGGGTTGTGGGCTTCCGCCTCTTCCACCAGGCGCACCACCTTGCCGATGGTGGTGTCTTCGCCCACGCGTTGCGCCTCGACCACGATGACGCCGTTGTAGTTCATGGTGCCCGCCAGCACCGTGTCGCCGGTGGTGCACGAGCGGGGCAGCGGTTCGCCGGTGATGGAGGATTCGTCCACGGCGGTGATGCCGGACAGGATTACCGCATCCACGGGAATGCGTTCGCCGGGGCGCACGCGCAGTTGCTGGCCCACGCGCACTTCGGCGGCGGGCACGGTGCGCTCGCGGCCGTCCGGCTCGACGATGGTGGCGGTATCCGGCGTGACGGCGGCCAGGGCCTTGATGGACCGGCGGGCCGCATCGCTCAGGAAGCCCTCCACCAGCGAACCCGCCTTCATGATGCAGGCCACGATGGCGGCGGACAGGTATTCGCCCTGCGCCACCGAGGCGATGAGGGCGATGGAGACCAGTTCGTCCACGTTGACCTGCCTTTCCAGCAGGCCTTGCACCGCGCCCTTGACGATGGGCAGGCCGTTGACGGCGGCCCCGGTCAGGGCCAGGGCGGCGGCCAGCCATGCGGGCGCGCCGGAAAGCGACGCGATCCACGAGGCGGCGGCCAGAATGCCGCCCAGCAGGCAGAGCAGTGTTTCGCGCGAGGAAATCAGTTCACGGTAGGAGCCGGGGCAGGCGAAGCGTCCGATCACGGGGTGTGCCTCCAGAATGTTTGACGGTCAAACTTCTTTATGTCCAAGATAGTTTGACCGTCAAGGTATTTTCTGTGCACGAGTAACATTCCGGAACGGCAGAGGAAAGCAGGGAATAGGGGGCAAGGCGGTGGCGAGGCAGTGGCAGGACGGTGGAATTGCGGGGCGGCGGCCATGCCCGCCCGATGGGGGAGATAGGTCCTTTTGCCCCGTGTCCCTTACCCCAGCGCCACGTCCAGGGCCATCATCAGGGTGAACCCGGCAATGACCCCCATGGTGGCAAGGTCGCCATAGCCCGACCCTTGCGATTCGGGGATCACTTCCTCCACCACCACGAAGATCATGGCCCCGGCGGCAAAGGCCAGCGCATAGGGCAGCAGGGGCTGTGCCCAGATTACCGCCGCCGCGCCGATTACGGCGGCGATGGGTTCGACTATGCCCGAGGCCTGCCCGAACATGAACGCCTTCATGCGCGAAAAGCCTTCGCGCCGCAGCGGTACGGATACCGCCGTGCCCTCCGGAAAATTCTGGATGCCGATGCCCAGCGCAAGGGCCATGGCCCCGGCCAGCGACGCGGAGGGCAGGTCTGCGGCCACGGCACCGAAGGCCACGCCCACGGCCAGCCCTTCCGGAATGTTGTGCAGGGTGATGGCCGTCACCAGCAGGGTGGAGCGTTGCCACGTGCTCGGCAGCCCTTCGGCGTGTTCGATGGGGTTGTGCAGGTGCAGGTGGGGCAGCAGCATGTCCACCAGCCGCAGGAACAGCGCGCCCAGCACGAAGCCGATCGCGGCGGGCACGAACGACCAGCGCCCCAGGTGCTCCGACATTTCCAGCGCCGGGGCCAGCAGCGACCAGAAGCTGGCCGCGATCATCACCCCGGCTGCAAAGCCCAGCATGACGTCCAGCGCCTTGCGCGAGAAGCTTTTGGTCAGGAACACCAGGGCCGCGCCCAGCGCGGTGACGCCCCAGGTGAACAAACCGGCGAGAAAGGCCTGGATGACGGGGGAAAGCTCGGTGAAGGCGGTGTACATGCCCGGTCTCCGGATGGGGTGAGGGAAGTCGGCCGGAAGGCTTCAATACGCCGAGTATACCCGGAAATGGCGTGCCGTCCACTGGTGCGGACGGGGTGGCGTGCCGGGTGCGGCGGCTGCCTTGCCCCCTGCCTTGCCCCCTGCCGTCTACACCCGGCGGGAATAGCGCAGCTTCAGCCAGATCACGGCCAGTATCAGCGCCAGGCCCACGGCGTTGGCGGCCATGACCGGCCACGATCCGATGCCGATGCCGTAGACCAGCCACAGCGAAACGCCCACGGCCAGCAGCCGGAAGGTGGGCAGCGAGATGTCATTGGCGGAGCGGGTGCGGGCAATGCGCACCACCTGCGGCAGGTAGGCCAGCGAGGTCAGCAGCCCGGCCACGTAGCCCACGGCTTCGATCAGGGAGGACAGGGCGGCGGCATCGATGATCGGGGCGGGCATGGGGCCTCCGGCGGGATGGGCGAAAGGGTGTGCCGTGGGGGCTAGGGAGTGGCGTTGTTGCTGTCCGTGTCGAGGTGGTCGTCCTCGTTCCCGGCCATGCGCGTTGCCAGGCCCTGCACGTCTTCGGCCAGTTGGCGCAGGGCGTAGTAGAAGGCGTAGAACTGGGTCAGCATGGCCAGGTCGAAACGTCTGGTGGCCCCGGCTTCGCGCAGGGCCAGCAGGCGCCCGTCCGCGCGGGCCATGGCCGCGCCAAGCAGGGCGGCGGGCGACACCGGTGACTCGGGGGCGTTTTCCGGTCCGCTTCCGGGGCGCCACCCCAACGCGGACAGCCATCCGGCCAGTGCGCCGATGGGTCGCGCACCGGTGACGCCGGTAGTCATGGCAGCCATGTGCCGCAGGGTGTGGGCCACGGTTTCCGCCAGGTCGCGCATTTCCGGCGCCATGATGATGTCGTGCCCGTCGGGCGTGCAGGCGTTCAGGCTGCGCAGCATGGTCCGCAGGTGGTCGGTGGTGCGTTCCACCGTCGTGGACAGGGTGTCCAGCGGCTGGTTGTCGTAGAAGTAGATCAGCGATTCGTGGCGACGCACCTTGGAAAGGCGCTCGCGGTTGCGCGGGATGGCGCGTGCCAGCGGGTCCAGCAGGTCGGCGGGCACGTGGGTCTGGCGGGCCAGAAAGCGGTCCACCAGGGTGGCCAGGTGGGCGGCGCAGTTTTCCGCCTGTGCGGCCAGGTCGCGGCGCAGGCCCACCGCTGCGCGCACCGGCCACAGGGTGACCGTGACCACGAAGGCGCAGCCCACGCCCACGGCGATTTCCAGCACCCGGAACAGCCCCACGTCAATGCGTTCCGCATGGCCCGCGCTGGCCAGTATGACGATGCTCACGGTGATGGCCGCCATGCGGTAGCGCGGATCCCAACGGGTGAGAAAGGCGCACAACCCCGTGGTGACGAACACCGAAACACCGTTCCATATGGGCGTGTCCGGAAAGATCATGATGGCGGCAACGCCCATCACGGCCCCCATGACCGTGCCGATGAACCGGTACAGGCACATCTCGATGGCCTCGGCCACGTTCATCTGCATGGCGATGACGGCGGAAATGACGGCCCAGTAGCCGTACTGGATGTGCAGCACGTCGGCCAGCAGCAGGGAAAGAACGGCGGCTATGCCGGTCTTGATGCCGTGGCGGATGTGGGCGGGCGAAATGTCGGCGAGGGTGGGGCGACGCATGGTGGTCTCGGTCGCAGGGTGGACGGCGGTTGAGGATGTGCGGGACGGAACGGTGTGGCGCGGGAGCGGGCGTGGTTCCGTGGCTGCGCCGGTTCCGACCAACTCCGGAGGGCACCACATACGCCGGGGTCGTACGGCTGGCAAGCGGTGTGGCGCGCGGTGCGCGGCGCGCGAAAGGGGAAGCAGGGCCGATTCTGGTGGACCATAGCCTGGTTGCGTGTGCGCGGGTCAAGCGAAAAGGGGCGAAAAGGGGCGGAAAGGGCGAAAAGGGGCGGAAAGGGGCGAAAAGAGTGCGGAGGGAAAGGCTGTGGTGCGCTGTCGAACGTCGGATGCATCCCGGCTGTATCGCGCCCCGGCCCGCTGCAGGACGAACCACGGCCTGCGGCCATTCCGAGGTGGCTGCGGCCATTCCGGGGCGGCCTGCGAACGTCTTCAAGGGTGCCGCGCGCGGTTTTGACGTCTGTCGTCCCTCGTCGCCTTGCCGCCTGAACCGGGTCGCCGCCCTGCCAGCTGCATCAATGCTCCGGATCATGGCGCTCTGGTCGCTTCGGTGGCGCGGACCGGGGTGAAACGGAGTGTGCCTGCCCCAGCCGAAACCTGAGTGCGGCTTTCTTGATTGCCGTGGCGGGTTCGGACAGACGGGCCTACCAGAGGGACGTTATTCAGGAACTCTGCGGAATTCCGGCAGACGACAAGGGGCGGGACGGCGCGGCTTGCAATGCGAATAGCAAATGTGAGCATTTCATCGCATATTTCCAATGCGACGAAACATTCACATTTGCAGCCGGGCAGCACATAGCGCCGACAGGCTGCACCTTGATTCAGGAGGTGCGCCATGCACGTATTTGTCACTGGAGCCACCGGATGGGTTGGCTCGGCCGTGGTTCGGGAATTGATCGGCGCTGGCCATCAGGTCACGGGGCTGGCGCGCTCGGCGGACAAGGCGACCGCGCTCGCGGCCACGGGGGTGGGGGTCCTGCTCGCCACCCTGGACGATGCGGATGCCTTGCGCGCTGCTGCTGCGGCGGCGGATGCCGTGGTCCACACGGCGTTCAACCATGATTTTTCCAGATTCATGGAAAGTTGCGAGCAGGACCGGCGCGTGATCGAGACGCTGGCCAGCGCATTGAGCGGATCAGCCAGGCCGTTGCTCGTCACTTCCGGCTTGTCGGGCCTGCCGCGGGGAGCAACTGAAGCGACCCGGACAAACCCGGCGATGCCGCGCAAATCCGAGGCTGAGGCACGGGCTTCGGCAGAACGTGGCGTGCGCGTGGCGACAGTGCGCCTTGCGCCGTCCGTGCATGGCCTTGGCGACCACGGCTTCGTATCGTTCCTGATTCGCCTGGCGAAACAGAAAGGCGTGTCGGCCTACATTGGCGATGGGCAGAACTGCTGGTCCGGCGTGTTTCGGCTGGACGCCGCGCGCGTCTATCGCCTTGCGCTCGAACAGGGCGTGACCGAGCCGGTCTATCACGCGGTCGCCGACGAGGCGGTGCCCTTCAAGGCGATTGCCGAACTGATCGGCAGGCGCTTGAACCTGCCCGTCGCGCCGCGTGACCGCGAGCACTTTGGCTGGTTTGCCAACATGGCTGGCGCGGACATGTCCGTATCCAGCGCGCGCACGCGCGCACTGCTGGGCTGGACGCCGCAAGGCCCGCATCTGCTCGCCGACCTGGATCAGCCCGGCTATTACGCCGATTGACCATGGCGGGGCGGCGCCGCCATGGCGTCGCCCATCTCCACGATACCCTTTTCTCCAACCACCACCATGAGCAAAGAACAAACGCACCACGCGGATGCCCCGTCCGCATCCGCTTCGGCCGCTTCCGGGGTTTTTCTCAGGCTGCTTCCCGTCACCCTGGCGGTCTTCGTCAGCTTTTTCACCATAGGCATGCAGATGTCGGTTCTCCCGCTGCATCTGCATGAAACGCTGGGCATGGGAACACTGGTCGTCGGGCTGGTTGTCGGTTCGCAGTTTGCCGCCGCGCTGCTGTCCCGCGCCTGGGCCGGGAATTTCGCCGACATGCGCGGCGCCAGGCGCGCCGTCCTGACGGGGCATCTGTTCGCGGCCTGTTCCGGCGCGACCTACCTTGCCTCGCTGGCCTTTGTCGCCACGCCCGCCACATCGGTGTGGATACTGCTGCTGGGCCGGATACTGCTGGCATTGGGCGAAAGCCTGGTCGCCACGGGGGCGCTGGGCTGGTCCATCAGCCTGGTGGGGCCGCAGAACGCGGGCAAGGCGATGGTCTGGGTGGGCATTGCCATCTTCGGCGCGTATGCGCTCGGAGCGCCTGTCGGCGCGGCGGTGGACAGCCAGTGGGGGTTCGCGGGCGTGGCCGTCGCCCTGATCTTCGTCCCCTTGCTGGCAATGGCCGTAGCGTCGGGGGCGCGCGCCGTCCCGCCCACGGCGACGCGGCGCACGCCGTTCTACAGGGTGCTGGGTTCCGTGTGGATGCCGGGCATGGGATTGGCGCTGTGCAGCGTGGGCTTCGGGCTGTTCACGGCCTTCATTGCCCTGCTGTTCTCCGCCAGGCATTGGGGCGGCGCGTCACTGGCATTCAGCGCATTCGGGCTGGCGTACATCTGCGCACGTATTTTCTTTGGGCACCTGCCGGACAAACTGGGCGGCGCGCGCGTGGCGCTGGTGAGCGTCGCCATCGAAATGGCGGGGCAATGGCTGATCTGGGGGGCCGATGGCGCATTGACCGCCCACTGGGGCGCGGCGCTGACCGGCTTTGGCTACTCGCTGGCCTTTCCGGGCTTTGGCGTCGAAGCCGTGCGGCGCGCGCCCCCGCAGGCGCGCAGCCTCGCCATGGGTGCGTATGTGGCGTTCCTGGACATCGCGCTTGGCGTCACCAGCCCGTTGGCTGGCGCGTTGGCCGGTGCGGAGGGGATCGGTGCGGTCTATCTGGCCGGGGCGATTGCCGCCGCGCTGTCGCTGGTTGTGGCCCTGGTGCTGCTGGTCACCCCGACGTCGCAGAAGACCCTCCGTGCCTGATTCCATGCAACCCGGGCGTGAAAGACAGAGGCGGCGCGCTGCCGATGCGGAAGATGCCGCCAGAGGGACCGGTCGCGCGCCGGAAGGCCGGAGATTCGGTCCGTCGCGGCGCGCAGGTCCGGAAGCGTGCCGGTCAAACAGAAAGGCATTGCCCTGAAGGAAACGACATGTATTCGAGGAAATCCAACAAGTCGCACGGGTACGCCCTCATGCGCATGGCCCTGCGGTCCCGTATCCGGCGGCTGGAGGTCGCATGAATATCCCCACGCCAGGAAACATGAAGCCGTTTTTCGTCGGCCTGATCAGCGTCGCCGTGATCTTCGGCCTGTTGTTCGCGTGGCGCGCGTCCCGGGTCGGGGCCGCCGCGCCCCGCACGCAATCACCGGCGCTGGTATCGACGATTTGCGTCCGGCCCCGCAGCGTGCCCAACGAGTTGCAGGCCGTAGGCAGCTTGCAGGCTGTGCGCGAAGTTCTGCTGGCGCCCGATACCCCCGGGCGGGTGACGGCCATCAACTTCACCGCCGGGCAGGTCGTCGAGCAAGGCGTCACGCTGGTCCGGCTTTACGATGCTCCGGAACAGGCCGACCGCAGCGCCGCGGTGGCGAAGGCCGATTTCGCGCGGTTGCAGTTGCGGCGTTCGCAGGATCTGGCGTCCAGCGGGGCGGAGCCGCGCGAATTGCTGGAGCAGCGCAAGGCGGAAGCCGTCCAGACGGCGGCCGCCGTCCGGCAACTGGATGCGCGCATCCGGCAAAAGAACATCCAGGCGCCGTTCTCCGGACAGCTTGGCATCCGTCGCATCAACGTGGGGCAATACCTTGGAGCGGGCGATGCCATTGCCACGCTGACGCAACTCGACCCGCTGTACGTCAATTTCGCGTTGCCCCAGCAGGAACTTTCCAGGCTGGCGACCGGCGCGCGGGTACAGGTTGCGGTGGATGCCGTTCCAGGGCGGACGTTCGAGGCCAGGGTCAGCGTCATCGAGCCGCGCGTTGACGGCGAGACCCGTAATGTCGTTGTCCAGGCCACGCTGCCGAACCCCGGCAACCTGTTGAAGTCCGGCATGTACGCGACCGCAAGGCTGATGCTGCCGACGACCGATGACGCCATCGTGTTGCCCCTGACGGCAATCCAGACGTCCGCCTCGGGCGACAGCGTCGTGCTTGTCCGGGATGCCGACACCCAGGGGACCGGCCAGGCGGTGGCCGTTCCGGTCGTCACGGGCCGCAGGCTGGGCGGGGAGGTGCTGGTGGCGCAGGGGGTGAAGGCGGGCGACATTGTGGTGGTTGCGGGGCAGAACCGGCTGCGGCCGGGTGCAAGGGTGAAGATCAACCCCGATCAGCCCGCAGGCGCGTCGGCGGACGCCGTGTCCATGCCAGATGCGTCCATGCCAGATGCGTCCATGCCAGATGCGTCCAAGCCCGTCGCGAATTCCCGGTGAGGAAACAGTCATGAACATCACGGACATCTTCATCCGGCGGCCCATCCTGGCCCTGGTCGTCAGCCTGCTGATCACGCTGGCCGGCCTGGCCTCGGTCTTTTCCCTGCCGGTGCGCCAGTATCCCTACCTCGAAAACGCCACCATCAACATCGCCACGTCGCTGCCGGGCGCAACCCAGGAGGTCATGCAGGGCTTTGTCACGACGCCCATCTCGCAGGCGATCGCCACGGCCAGCGGCATCGAGTACCTGAGTTCGACGACGACCCAGGGGCGCAGCGAAATCAAGGCCCGGCTGGTGCTCAACGCCAACGCGGACCGGGCGATGACCGAGATCCTCGCCAAGGTGCAGCAGGTCAAGTACCAGCTTCCGGCAGGCGTGACCGATCCGGTCATCAGCAAATCCACCGAGGGCGGCACCGCCGTCCAGTACGTCGCGTTCTACAGCGACACCCTGACCGTGCCGCAGGTGACGGACTTCGTGACCCGCGTCGCCCTGCCCCTGTTCGCCGGAATACCGGGAGTGGGATCGGTTGACACCAACGGCGGGCAGACGCTGGCCTTGCGCGTCTGGATCGACCCCGTGAAGCTGGCCGCCCGCGGGCTGTCGGCGGGCGAAATCGCGGCCGCCCTGCGCGCCAACAACGTGCAGGCCGCACCGGGGCAGCTCAAAAGCCCAATGACCGTCACCAACATCAGCGCCGCGACCGACCTGCGCAGCGTGGACGACTTCCGCCAGATGGTGCTCAAGGCCGACGCCCGCGGCGGCGTGGTGCGTCTGGCCGACGTGGCGACGGTGGAGATCGGCGGCCAGAACTACAACAACGCCTCGTTCGCCACCGGCGTCCCGGCGGTGTTTGCGGCGATTTTTCCGACGCCGGACGGCAACCCGCTGGACATTGCCAGACAGGCGCAGGAATTGGTCCCCCGCATCCGCGAAATGGCGCCGCCGGGGCTGAAGGTAGTGCCGAACTACGACGTGGCGCGGTTCGTCAACGCTTCGATCGGAGAGGTCAGGCACACCCTGGTCGAGGCCATCGTGATCGTCATAGCGGTGATCTTTGTGTTTCTGGGCGCGTTCCGTGCGGTTGTCATCCCCGTCGTCACCATTCCGCTTTCCCTGGTGGGGACGGCGGCATTGATGCTGGCCTTCGGATTTTCGATCAACTTGTTGACGCTGCTGGCGATGGTGCTGGCGATCGGGCTGGTGGTGGACGACGCCATCGTGGTGGTGGAGAACATCCATCGCCACATCGAGGAAGGGGCATCGCCTGCGGACGCGGCCTTGCTCGGCGCCCGCGAAATTGTCGGCCCGGTCATCGCCATGACCATCACCCTTGCGGCCGTCTACGCGCCGATCGGCCTGATGGGCGGATTGACGGGGGCGCTGTTCAAGGAGTTCGCCTTCACGCTGGCGGGTGCGGTCGTCGTCTCCGGCGTGGTCGCGCTGACGTTGTCGCCAGTGATGAGTTCGATGCTGCTCGATTCCAGGCAAGGCGAGGGGAAGCTGGCCAGACTGGTCGAAGGCTACATGGGGCGGCTGACGGCAATGTACCGGAGCCTGCTGGCGCGTACCCTGGCCGCGCGCGGGGCAGTCCTGCTGTTCGGCGTGGCCGTGCTGGGGGGCATTGCCGTGCTGTTCGTGGGCATCCGCCACGAACTGGCGCCGGTCGAGGACCAGGGGGCGGTCATCGTCATAGCCAAAGCGCCGCAGTACGCCGGTGTCGGCTATACCGCCCGCTACGCCGGAAAGATCGAGAGGATTTTCGAATCGCTGCCCGAGTTCGACAACAGTTTCATGCACATCGGCGGCACCGGGCGCGGCCAGAACCAGATGCTGGGCGGCGCGATCTTCAAGGATTGGTCCGAGCGTTCCCGATCTTCCGTTGAGATTCAGGGGCAGATTCAGGCGGCTGGCGCGAGCATTGATGGAGAAACGCTGACGGCGGTGCAGGTTCCGCCGCTTCCTGGCTCCAGCGGTGGGCTGCCGGTACAGATGGTGCTGCGGTCATCCGATGGTTTTCCGGAGTTGTTCGGGACGGCCGAGCAACTCAAGGCTGCGGCTTACGGGAGCGGGTTGTTTCTGTACGTGCAGAACGACCTGGCGTTCGACAGCCCGCAGGCCCACGTTGCCATCGACAGCGCCAAGGCGCGCGAGATGGGCGTGACCATGCAGGCCATTGCCGACACGCTGGCGGTGCTGGTGGGTGAAAACTACGTCAACCGCTTCAATTTCCACGACCGCTCCTACGACGTCATTCCGCAGGTGAACGGCGACAACCGCATGACCCCGGACGACCTCGGCCGCTTCTACGTCAAGACAGGTTCCGGAGCGCTGACGCCGCTTTCGACGGTGACGCGCGTGGAAACACGCCCCCAGGCCAACGGCCTGACGCAGTTCGGCCAGATGAACTCGGCCACGCTGGAGATGCTGCCGCGCCCTGGCGTCAGCATGGGCGAGGCCGTGGCGTTCCTGCAATCGCAGCCGCTGCCGGCCGGCACCAGCGTCGACTGGCTCAGCGACAGCCGCCAGTTCGTGCAGGAAGGCAACCGCCTGTTGGTCTCGTTCGCGTTTGCGCTGGTGGTGATCTTTTTGGTGCTGGCGGCGCAGTTCGAAAGCCTGCGTGACCCCCTGGTGATCCTCGTCACGGTGCCGCTGGCGGTGTGCGGCGCACTGGCGCCGCTCTGGCTGGGCTACGCCACGCTGAACATCTACACCCAGATCGGCCTGGTCACGCTGATCGGCCTGATTTCCAAACACGGCATCCTGATGGTTACGTTTGCCAACCACATCCAGCAGCATGAAGGGCTGAGCCGGATCGAAGCCATCGAGAAGGCGGCTGCCGTTCGCATGCGCCCGGTACTGATGACGACGGCGGCGATGGTCGCCGGTCTGGTGCCGCTGGTGTTTGCCGAAGGCGCGGGCTCCGCCAGCCGTTTCTCGATCGGCATCGTGGTGGTGATGGGTATGCTGGTTGGCACGCTCTTCACGCTGTTCGTCCTGCCCACCGTGTACAGCTTCATCGCCAGAGACCATCGCGCGGCGGTGGAAAACCAGCGCTCCCGCGAACTTGCAGCGACGGAGGAACCCCATGTCGCATGAAGTACCCCGTCGTCCAGTGTGCCGGGCGCTGCCGGGCGTCCTTTTGCCCCTTTTGGCCCTGACCCTTGCATTCGCGTTTACCGGCTGCGCCAGCGGGCCGGACTACAAAGCCCCGGCCCTGCCTGAAACGGCGGCTGGTCCGTTCGTCAGTCGGCCTTCGCAGGTCGATGCCGGTTCACCGCCGCCTGCGGATTGGTGGCGGCTGTATGATGATCCCGCGCTCGACGCGATCGTGCAGGAAGCCTTGTCCGCCAATACCGACCTGCGCGTGGCGATGGCGAACCTGGACCGGGCGCGCGCGATTTACGGAGAGGCGCGTGGGGCCATGCTCCCCTCAACCGCCGTAACCACCGGTGTCACCCGTGGCCGTGACCAGACCTCTTGGGACGGTCAAGGGCAAGCGCCCGTGCAGTGGAACTACACTGGCGGCCTGGACATTTCCTATGAACTTGACCTGTTCGGACGCGTGAGGCGCGAAATGGAGGCGGCAAGCGGTGATGCCGAGGCCACTGCCGCAGCCTGCGATGGAGTCAAGGTGGTTGTGGCCGCCGAGACGACGCGTGCCTACGTGGATGCCTGTGCCTATGGCGCGTCCCTTGACGTGGCCCGTTCCTCCGTCGAGTTGGCGCAGCAGGCGCTGGATGTTGTCAGCCATCAGGAGCGCGCAGGTTCCGCATCACGGCTTGATGTGGAGCGTTCCGGCTCCCTGCTGGCCCAGGCCAGGGCAAGCGTGCCCCGGCTTCAGGCGCGGCAGGACGCGGCATTGTTCGAATTGGCAGCTCTGATGGGCCGCACGCCCTCGCAAATTCCCGAGTCTGCGCGTGCCTGCAACAGGGTGCCGGACATCGCGGATGTCATCCCGGTCGGCGACGGTACCGCCATGCTGCGCAGGCGCCCGGACATTCGCCAGACCGAGCGCCGGTTATCCGCGGACACCGCGCGCATCGGGGTGGCGGTGGCCGACCTCTATCCCCGTGTGGCGCTGGGCGCTTCAGCCAGCCTTCTGCGCAACGACGACCTGAGAGGCGACCGTACCGTGTCGTTCGCTTTCGGGCCGCTGATTTCCTGGACGTTCCCGAACATGACCGTGGCACGAAGCCGCGTTGCCCAGGCAAGGGCGCAAGGTGTGGCATCGTTGGCCCGTTTCGACGGCGTCGTGTTGACGGCGCTCAAGGAGTGCGAGCAGTCACTGGGCACGTATGAAGGCGCCGTCGAGCAGCGCAACGCCCTGGTTCAGGCGCAAACGCACGCCGAGAACGCGTTTGGGCTGGCCGAACAGCGGTATAGGGCTGGGGCCGTCAGCTATCTGGACGTGATTGCGGCCCAGGACAGCCTGATCAGGGCGAGGGCGCAGGTCGCGACGGCCGATCAGCAGGTCGGCTCTGCCCGGATCGATGTGTTCAAGGCCTTGGGCGGCGGCTGGAAAGAGCGCCCGGCGGTCGAGTAGCGGGCTGCCTTGGCGGGAGAGCGCGAGGGGCCTGTCAGGTGGAACCGCAGATTCCGCTTGGCAGGCCCTTTCGCAATATGACGAAATCGGGCGTGAACGTGACGGCAGGCGCGCCTTGGTGGAAGCCGCACCCGTCAGGGCGCAACTCTCCACCGTTTCAGGTAGAGTCAGCTCCGCGCCGCCCCCTACCGCCTCAAAAACGATGGCAGCGCAAAATACACCCCCGCCACCGCATCAAACATCCCGCCCGGCAGGAACGTGGCCAGCCGGAACAGCCGGAACTTCAGCGACGATGCGGCATACGGCGCAATGGCCGCCCGCGCCTCGCTCCCCTTGCCCTCGCGCCACAGGGCCACCCCGCGCTGGAAGGCGGCGCGGCGGCGCAGCAGCGCCACAAGGTCGGCGTAATCCCGCTCGTAGTCGCGGTACATGCGGATGTGCTTGGCAAGGATGGCTTCCGTCTCATCCGCGAACTGGGCGAACTTGCGGAAGGTGGTGCTGCCGCCGTGCACCCGCCAGCGGGCCAGCGGCGCGTCAACGTGGTCCAGTTCCCAGTCCCAGGCGATGCGGTAGAACACGTCCGCCTCTTCGCACACGTTCAGCGCCTCGTCGAACCAGTGCCCGCCCATGCCCGGCGCGTCCAGCGCGCTGCGGCGGATGACGGCGGAGGACATGGAAATCCACTGGGTGGTCATCAGTTCGCGGAACACCTTGCCGCGCGCGGGCGGGGCCGCCTGGAACTGACGGCTCAGTTCCTTGTCGCCGCTGAACATCACCGTGTCGCAGCTCACCAGCCCCACGGCGGGGTTGGCGCGGAACAGCGCCACCTGCCGGTCCAGCTTTTCCGGGTGCCACAGGTCGTCGCAGTCAAGGAAGGCGATGAACTCGCCCCGCGCCCGGGCAATGGCCAGGTTGCGCGCCGCGCCCAGCGGCACGGTGCGCTCGGCGCGGAAGTAGCGCACCTTGTCGCCGCAGCTTTGGGCGATGTCTGCGCTGCAATCGGAGGAGCCGTTGTCCCAGAACACGATTTCCCAGTCGTCAAAGGTCTGGGCGAACACGCTGTCGATGGCGGCGCGCAGGTGCTCGCCGCAGTTCAGGCAGTTCATGATCACGCTGACGGCAGGGGCGGAGTGGGCGGCGGTGTCGGTCATGGCAGTTTGTTTCTCGGGGAAGGAACCGGGGCGGTTCTTTTCCGAAGAGTTGTCGGAAGTTGTGTTTGTCTGCCTCAAGCTGGCAGACAAAAGATAGGGGTGCAGGGGACAGCGTCCCCTGCCCGCCGGAGGCGTCAAAAAAACCGTCCCCTACGCCAGCGCCTCCAGCAAGGCATCGCACACCAGATCCACGTCGGCGTCGCTCATGCCGGGGTGCAGGGGCAGGGTGGTCAACTGGCGGCCCAGCATTTCGGTGACGGGCAGGGATTGCGTGCCGCCGCCGTAATAGGTCAGCAGGTGGTTGGGCTTGTAGTGCATGCCGGTGGGAATGCCCTTGGCCTGCAATGCGTCCACCACATGATTCTTCTTGTCGTCCAGGATGCGCACCGGAAAGATGTGCGGCACCACCACGTCGCGGGGGTCTGTGGTCAGCAGGGCCAGATGCGGCGCACCGGCAAGCCGCTGGCGGTAGCGCGCGGTCAGGCGCATGCGCGCCGGGGCGAATTCGCCGGGCAGGCGGGCCAGCTGCACGCGGCCTATGGCGGCCATGATGTTGCTCATGTGGTAGCGCCAGCCCTGCCGGGTAACGTCGAAATCCCAGCTGCGCTGGCCGGAGAAGCGCTTTTCCGTGTCGTTGGCCACGGACAGCAGGCGCGCGTCGCGACACAGTTGGGCCACGGTCTGGTCGGCGGTGACGATGCACCCGCCCTCGCCGCTGGTGATGTTCTTGATGCCGTCGAAGCTGAAGCAGGCAATGTCGCCAAAGGTGCCGATCATGCGGCCATCGTGCAGGCAGCCGAAGGCGTGGGCCGCGTCCTCGATGACGCGCAGGCCGTGCCTTTGCGCAAAGGCGTATACTTCATCCAGCCCGGCGGGGTTGCTGGCATAGTGCACCGGCATGATGGCGGCGGTGCGCTCGGTCAGGCGGCGCTCTGCGTCGGCAAGGTCGATGGTGCAGGTTTCCGGCAGGGCCTCGCAGGCCACGGGCACGGCCCCGGCCCCGCTGATGGCCTGGAACGAGGCCACGAAGGTCAGCGACTGCACCAGCACTTCCGCGCCCGACTGCACGGCGGCCTGCACGGCCATGTGCAGGGCGGCGGTGCCGGTGTTGGCGGTGACCACGTTCTGCGCGGGCACGCCGAGGTAGGCGGCGATGTCTTCTTCGAAGCGCTTCACTTCGTTGCCCATGCCGAGGTAGCCGTCTTCAAGGATGACGCGGCTGACGGCGTCGGCTTCGGCCTGGCCCACGATGGACCGGGAAAGACGCAAGGCGGGGGTGGTCATGGCGTGTCGCTCTGGTGTTGGCGCGGACGCGGGAGCGCCGCGAGGCAGGTTGTGGGCGGGACATTTGGGGTAGGCCCCGTGGTGGCCGGTCGGGTCGCCACGGGGCCGGGATGTGCGTGTATGTGTTGCCGGTGTGGGATGCGGCCTGCGGCAGCCATCCCCTCTGCCCGCCGCTACCAGCGGTACGGAATCTCCGGCGCGTCCCTGGGGGCGCGTTCGCTTTCCGTGGGGTCGTGCGGCAAATCCGCGCAGTTGCAGATCAGCGCGGGCGTTTCGCTTACCGCCGTGAACCCGTACCACACCAGCGGCGGAATGCGCAGCAGCCGGTAGTTGTCGGGCCTGCCCAGCAGGAATTCTTCCGTCGCGCCGAAGGTGGGCGAGCCGGGGCGGCTGTCGTGGATGACCACCTTCATCCGCCCCACGGGCACCGCGAAGTGCTGCGTCTGGCGGGTGTGGCGTTTCCACGCCTTCACCGCGCCGGGTTCCACTTCAGAGAAGTACAGCTCGCCGAAGCTCGTGAACAGCGGCGAATCGGGCCGCAGCATGTGCAGCACCGGGCCGCCCTCTGTGGGGATGACGCGCAGGTCCAGCGTCAGCACCCCGTCGATGGTCGTGGCGTTCACGGCAGCATCCTTTGCGCGGGGGCGCTATTTCGCCCAGCCAAAGCCCTTGGCGCGGGCCTTGTCGGAGTATTCCGCGATCTGGTTCATGGTGAAGGCGTGCATGTCGGGTCGGTCGGCACCCGCCGGGGTGTAGAACGCCCGGTACCATTCCGCCGTGAAGCGGATGGTTTCCGTGAAGGTCAGCGTGGCCTGCCAGCCAAGGTACGCCAGCGACTTGTCGCAGCACAGCTTGAGCAGGGTGCATTCCTTCATGCCCGCCTGCCCGGCGCGGTCCATTTCGCTGGCAAAGCCGGTCCAGTAGGGGGCAAGGGCGTCCACCACCTCTGCCACGGTGTTGTTCACGTCCGCCGCCGGGCCGAAATTGTAGGCCTCGCCCGACAGGGGGAACGGCCCCTGCTCGTTCAGCAGCAGCTTGGCCCCCAGCCACAGGTAGCCGGAAAGGGGTTCCAGCACGTGCTGCCAGGGGCGCGTGGCCCACGGGCTGCGGATCTGCACGGCCTTTCCTTCGGCCCAGGCGCGCGCGCAGTCGGGCACGATGCGGTCCGCCGCCCAGTCGCCGCCGCCGATGACGTTGCCCGCGCGGGTGGTGGCGCAGCGCACGCCGGTCTTGAAGAACGAGCGGAAGTACGAGTGCGCGATGATCTCTGCGCAGCCCTTGGACGCGGAGTACGGGTCCTCGCCGCCCAGGTGGTCGGTTTCGCGGTAGCCCCACACCCATTCATCGTTGCGGTAGCACTTGTCCGAGGTGATGCACACCACGGCCTGCACCGAAGGCGTGCAGCGCACCGCCTCCAGGATGTTCAGGGTGCCCATGGCGTTGGCCTCTATGGTGGCCGCCGGGTCGTCGTACGACTTGCGCACCAGGGCCTGCGCCGCCAGGTGAAAGACCACCTCGGGCGCAAAGTCGGCCACGGCCTTGCACACCGCCGCGCGGTCGCGGATGTCGGCGCGGATGTCCGTGATGCGGGCGCCAAGGCCCAGCTCGTCGAAATTGGCGGGGCTGGTGGGCACGTCCACCGACAGCCCGGCCACGTCCGCGCCAAGCTGCAACAACCACGCGGTCAGCCACGACCCCTTGAACCCGGTATGGCCGGTGACCAGCACCTTGCGGCCGCGATAGGCATCTGCAAACATTGTATGTCTCTCCGTATTCTCGACGGGGAAGGCGGTGGGAGGCTTTTTATGCGTCTCCGGTGGGCAGGGGGCTGTGCCCGCTCTGCGATCGCCATCCGTGCGTTGCGGTCCCTATCCGTAAGGCTCGCACGCGCGCCTAACGGCTAGGGCAAGGTTCGCGCGGTGCGTTCACCTAACGGCTGCCATCCTGCCCCCCCGCAATGAAAAATTTAGGGGGGAGGGGTGCGGGGAGGGAGACCCTTTTTAAAGGGTCCCCTCCCCGATTCGCTTTTTCAGCGAAGTTTAAATCTTAAATCCCTTGGCCCACGGCGCACTGCCCTTGTCCCACATGGCATTCAGCTTCTGCCAGTCGCGCAGGGTGTCCATGCATTCCCAGAAGCCTTCGTGGGGGTACATGGACAGCTGCCCGTCGGCGGCCAGGCGTTCCAGCGGCTGCTTTTCAAGGTCGCACGATTCGTCCTCGTCCAGGTAGTCGAGGAATTCGCGCTTGAACACGAAAAAGCCGCAGTTGATGTATTCGTTCAGCACCGGCTTTTCCTGCCAGGACAGGATGTTGCCATCCGCGTCGGTCTGCACCGCGCCAAAGCGCGAGGGCATGCGCACGCCGGTGAAGGTGCCGATCTTGCCAGATTTCTTGTGGAACTCCACCAGCTTGTCGATGTCGATGTCCGACACGCCGTCACCGTAGGTGACCATGAAACGGTCGGTATCGATGTGCTGGGCCACCCGCTTGATGCGCGCGCCCTTCAGGGTTTCCTGCCCGGTATCGCACAGGGTCACCTTCCAGTCGGTGCAGCTGTTGCACGCGTGGGTGGTCATGGCGCCGGTGGCAAGGTCCACGGTGAAGTCGGTGTTGCGGATGCGGTAATCGTGGAAATACTGCTTGATCACTTCGCCCTTGTAGCCCAGCGGCAGGACGAAGTCCTTGTGGCCGTGACGGGCGTAGATGCTCATGATGTGCCACAGCACCGGACGGCCGCCGATTTCGACCATGGGCTTCGGCTTGAATTCGGTTTCTTCGCGCAGGCGGGTGCCCTTGCCCCCGCACATGATGATGACCTTCATGCGATACCTCGTGATGGGGTAATGTGCTGTCGTCGTCCGGATTGTTATAGCAGAACGCGCGGCGTTGCGGAACGGGCCTCTGCCCTGTGCGCCCGAACGGGCGCGGGCGATGTCGCCGGGGCCGGGGTGCGCCGGACCGCACGCTGCGCACGGCACGCGCGGCCCACGTTGCGGGGACCATGAAAACCGTGGAATGCGGCTGCGTTGCCGGTCGGATGTACTGGATGGGATGGGTGCGGTGGCGTCATGATGACGTGCGGAACCTCCGTTCCGCGCGCGGGTGGCTGGCCGACATTCAGGGGACGGCGCGGCGCACTGGCGTGCCGCGTTTCCACCGGAATTTCCGGCCCTTCTACGTGGCGTGCTAGATACGCTTGCGCGTGCCGCTTGTCCATAGGTGCGGCACGTGATTTTCGCGCGGGGCGGGGGATTGCGGTGCGTGTTGCGGCATCCGCCACGTCCGTGTTCCGTCTCCGCGTCGTTCCGCCTACGCCTGCCGGGCCACCTGTGCAAAAAACTCCAGCAGCATGTCTTCCGCGCCCTGTTCCACCACGCACGGCCAGTTCAGCACCTGCGTGCCCACCCGTTCCGACACCGGGCAGGCCCCGGCGGCATAGCCCAAAGAGGCCAGCCCCGCCCGCGCGCCCACGACGGGGTCCATGAACCACGTCCACGCGGTGTGCACCCGCGCATCCATCAGCGATTTCAGGGCATCGGCGCGGGGGTGGGTGAAGGCCAGCCGGTGGGCGACGATGCGCAGCGCCGGGTCGGCATAGGCGGCGGGCAGGTGTGCGGCCAGCGGCGTGCCGTAGGCGGCGGTCAGGTAGCGTTGCAGCAGCGCCTCGCGCCGGGCGGCCTCGGCGGGCCAGCGGTCCAGTTCGAACAGCCCGATGCGCGCCAGCACGGCGGGCAGGCGCGCCGGGTAGGCGTACGCGCCCGTGCGCTCCACCACGTAGTCGTCGTCCAGAAAGGTCATGCCGGGGTCCGACAGCCGCCGCAGCACCGACTTGCCCAGCATGGCCAGCTGGTACAGGCCGTAGCTGGCAGGCCGGGCCAGCCGCCGCTCCAGCAGGAACTGGCCGAACAGTCGCCGCTGCTGGGCTTCCGGCAGGGTGGGGGCGTTGGTCAGTTGGTCGGCTACCGCGTCGTACAGCCCTGCGTCGCGGGTATAGAAGAATCCGCCCACCACCGTATTCATGGGCTTGGAATGGTCCGTGGAAAAGAACGCCGCGTCGCCGGTGTTGCCCACGGCCACACCGTCGCGCGTGGAACCCACGGTCAGGGCGCAGTCCTCGATCAGCGCGGCGCCGCAGCCGTCGGCCAGCGCGCGCAGTTCTCCCACCCGGCAGGGAATGCCGAAGCTGTGCTGCGCGATGATGGCCCGCGTCTTCGGGGTGATGGCTTTCGCCACCGCGTTCGGGTCGGTGCCGAAGGTGGCCGGGTCCACGTTGGTGAACACCGGGGTCGCGCCCGTGCGCAGCACCGCGCTGGCCACCACCGAGCAGGTGAACGCGGGCAGGATCACCTCGTGCCCGGCGCCCACGCCCAGGGCACGCAACGTGGCGAACAGCGCCATGCGCCCGCCCGCCGTGGCCAGCCCGCGCCCATCGCCCACCACCGCCGCAAAACGGCGCTCGTATTCCGCCACCGTGCCCGCCGCCTGCGTGGGCGATTCCAGCACGCGCCGCACCTCTGTCACCTGCGCCTCCGTCAGGTAGCCGTGCCCGGTCACGAACCCGTAGTAGGGCCGCGTACCCAGCATGCGGGTCAGTTCCTTCAGCTTGCGGGTGATGGCTGCGAGCATATGCAGGCTCCTTGGGGGGAGAGATGAGAGGTAACCGGGGAAGGG
>Ga0247728_10074_pt1 | contig 42568 bp, 38 predicted proteins | sample SalenrCarbi39_FD_183048 | JGI IMG/M metagenome (GOLD analysis project Ga0247728, IMG submission 183048) | Saline wetland microbial communities from Lincoln, Nebraska, United States - Carb-i39 | ecosystem: Environmental > Aquatic > Non-marine Saline and Alkaline > Salt marsh | place: USA: Nebraska...
CATTGGCGTTCCCGGCGGCAGATCACCCGAAGGCGCCCTGCGCCGCAGGGAAGCTGCCGCCGAAGGAACGCCGCGCATGAAGGCTCGGGGTTCCAAGGGGCGGAGCCCCTGGAACGCGGGGGTGCAGGGGGCCGTCGTTTCACGGCCCCCTGCCCGCCGGAGGCATAACGAAATCGAGCGTTCCCAACAGCGCACGACGGCCTTCGTAGAAACCGCCACCAACCGCGCTCAACACTCCCCTCCTCCTCCAATCCCCTCCCCTCCTACCACACCTCAGCCTTGACTTCCCCCCCAAACCCATGTACCGATCCTCCTCTTACGATATTTGCCGGACGGGGTATTCATGTTCGATAGTCTCTCGGACAGGCTGACAGGAGTTTTCCGGAAATTCAGCGGCACGGGCCGCCTCGACGAAGCCAACATTCAGGATGGCCTTCGCGAGGTGCGTCTTGCGCTGCTAGAGGCCGACGTCAACTTCAAGGTCGTCCGCGACTTCATCGAGCGCGTACGCGAACGGTGCCTCGGCCAGGACGTGCTGAAAAGCCTCACCCCTGCCCAGCAGGTGGTGAAGATCGTCCATGACGAACTGGTCGAACTGCTGGGCGGCGGCACCACCCAGCTCGACCTGCGCGGCAGGCAGCCCTACGTCATCATGATGGTGGGCCTGCAAGGCTCGGGCAAGACGACATCGTCGGCCAAGCTGGCCAACCTGCTGCGCAAGCAGAAGATGCGCCCGTACCTGGCCCCCGCCGACGTGTACCGCCCGGCGGCCATCGACCAGTTGCACACGCTGGCCAAGCAGCTCGACATTCCGGCCTACCCCTCGGCCCCCGGCATGAACCCGGTGGACATCGCCGTGGCCGCCGTGGAAGACGCGCGCGAAAAGCAGTGCAACGTGGTCATCGTGGACACTGCGGGCCGCCTGCACATCGACGAAACCCTGATGCAGGAGCTGGTCTCCATCAAGGGCCGCGTCGAACCGCAAGAAATTCTGTTCGTGGCCGACGCCATGACCGGCCAGGACGCGGTGACGGTTGCCGAATCGTTCAACGCCGCGCTCGACATTTCCGGCGTCGTGCTCACCAAGATGGACGGCGATGCCCGCGGCGGCGCGGCCCTGTCCATCCGCGCGGTCACCGGCAAGCCGGTGAAGTTCGTGGGCATGGGCGAGAAGCTCTCGGATATCGAGGTCTTCCACCCCGACCGCGTGGCGGGCCGCATTCTCGGCATGGGCGACATGATGACGCTCATCGAGAAGGCGCAGTCCACCATCAAGGCCGAAGAGGCCGAGGAACTGGGCCGCAAGTTCCAGAAGGCGGAGTTCGACCTGGAGGACTTCCGCACCCAGATGCGCCGGCTGAAGAAGCTGGGCTCGCTGGAAGGCATCCTGAAGCTGATTCCCGGCATGGGCGCGTTGCGCGAAAAGCTGGGCGAGATGAACGTGCCGGAAAAGGAGATGGGCCGGGTAGAGGCCATCATCAATTCCATGACCATGAAGGAACGCCGCAACCCCAAGCTGCTGAACGGCAGCCGCCGCCAGCGCATCGCCATGGGGTCCGGCACCACCGTGCAGGACGTGAATCAGCTGATCAACAATTTCGAGCAGATGCGCGGAATGATGAAAAAGGTCATGGGCGGGGGCAAACCCGCGCCGGCCGGCAAGATGCCGCGCATGCCCAAGCTGCCCGGAATGGGCGGCATGGGCGGACTGGGTGGAATGGCCGGGCTGGGTGGCCTGGGGGGCCTTGGCGGCATGCCGGGCATGCCCGGCATGGGTGACGGCGAAGGCGCGCCCGGCGGTCCCAACCCCGTATCCAAGACCGCGCTCAAGAAAAAGAAGCAGCTGCGCAAGCAGCAACGCAACAAGAGCAAGAAGCGCTGAGGACGAAAAGTTGTCGGGTGGGAATTCTCGCCCACTTGCGCTTTTCCCGAGATACCATACTATACACAGACTAGTTGGAGACCAAATCATGTCCGTTAAGCTGAGACTCGCCCGCATGGGCAACAAGAAGCGTGCCTTCTACCGGATCGTCGCCGTCAACAGCGCTGCGCGCCGCGACGGTCGTCCCCTGGAATTCCTGGGCTTCTACAACCCCATGGTGAATCCTGCCGAAGTGAAGATCGACACCGCAAAGGTGCAGAAGTGGCTGGACCAGGGCGCCGAGCCCACCGACACCGTCCGTACCCTGCTCAAGAAGCAGGCCGGCTAGTGCGGCGCCGGTAACCCGGTATCCTGTCGCGGAGGCGCCTCGCCGGAAGCTGTAATCCTGCAGAACATCCTGTGGAGGTGGCCATGCTGAAAGATCTGGTCGAATACATCGCGAGATCCCTCGTCGACAAGCCGGAAGACGTGCATGTGACAGAGGTCGAGGGCGAACAGACGTCCGTTCTCGAACTGAAGGTAGCGAAGGAAGACCTCGGCAAGGTCATCGGCAAGCAGGGCCGCACGGCGCGTGCCATGCGCACCATTCTGGGAGCGGCTTCCACCAAGGCGCGCAAGCGTTCCGTGCTCGAAATCCTCGAGTAACCGGTGCGCCATGACCCGCCACGGCGTGGCGGGTTCGCGACAGCAGCCTATCATAACGACTAGCCCGGAAGCGCAAGCCGAAGGGCTCTTGTCGCTTGGGCGACCGGGTACGTGCGCGGCAGGAATGAAACCTGCGCCACGTCCCTCGCGCCTTACGCCTTCACCCTACAATCCACGCAGCGGGCGCACATGAGCGACGACACCTTCATCGAAATCGGCCTCGTCGGCAGGCCCCACGGCCTGCGCGGCGAAGTGGGCGTGGACTTCTGGGCCGACTCGCCCGACCTTCTGCGCGGCACCCTGTGGCTGCGCCCCGGACGCGGCGCGCCCCGCCCCCATACGGTGGCTGCCGTGCGGCGCCATCAGGGACGCCCGCTGGTGCTGTTCGAAGGCATAGCCGACCGCAGCGCGGCGGAAACCCTGCGCGGCATGCACGTGCTGGTGCCCAAGGACCGCCTGCCCGAACCCGGCGAGGACGAGGTGTACCTGCACGAACTGCTGGGCCTGCGCGTGCTGCTGCACGATACGGGCACGCTGCTCGGCACCCTTGACGACGTGCAGATGCCCGGGGGCCAGGAGGTGTGGTCCATCCGCACCGCCGACGGCAAGGAAGTGCTGCTGCCTGCCGTGGACGAATTCGTGGCGTCCATAGACCTGGATACGCGCGAGGTGCGCATCACCCCGCCGCCCGGGCTGCTGGAACTGTATCTGGAGACGCCGGACAAGTCCGATGCCCGCGCACCCGATGCGGATGCCGCCAGGCCGGATGGCCCGGACGAGGCGACCGGCGCATAGCGCCAGGCAACCGCCATGCACTTCACCCTGGTCACCCTGTTCCCGGAATTCTTCGACTCGCCCCTGTCCGCAGGGCTGATGGCCAAGGCACGCGAGTCGGGCACCGTGGACTTTTCCTTCCGCAACCCGCGCGACGCCACCACCGACCGCCACCGCACCGTGGACGACCGCCCCTACGGCGGCGGCCCCGGCATGGTCATGCTGCCGGAACCGCTGGCCACCACCCTGCGCGGCCTGCGTGAAGACGCCCCCAGGGGCCGCATCCTGATGATGGCCCCGCGCGGGCGCCGCTTTACCCAGCAGATGGCCCGCCAACTGGCCCTCGAAGAGCACGTGACCATCCTGTGCGGCCGCTACGAGGGCTTCGATGCGCGCATCGAGGAACTGTTCGACATCGAGCCGGTATGCGTGGGCGACTTCGTGCTCAACGGCGGCGAGACGGCGGCGCTGAACGTCATAGAGGCCGTGGCGCGGCTGGTGCCCGGCTTCATGGGCAAGGAAGAATCGGGCGAGGACGAGAGTTTTTCCGACGGCCTGCTGGAATACCCCCACTACACCCGTCCGGAAGTGTTCGAGGGACTGCCCGTGCCAGAGGTGCTGCGTTCCGGCGACCATGGCCGCATCGCCGCGTGGCGGCGCGAGCAGTCGCTGGCGGCCACCCTGCGCCTGCGGCCCGAACTTCTGCCAGAGGCCCCGCTGACAGAAACCGACATGACCTTCCTGCGGCACAAGGCCGCCGAAACCGTGGAACGGCCCGGCCGCAACCTGCATTGCGCCCTGGTGCACTACCCGGTGCTGAACAAGGAAAAAAAATCGGTGGCCGTGTCTTTGACAAACCTCGACATTCACGATATAGGCCGCTGTTCCTGCACGTATGGACTTGGCGGGTATTACATCGTAACCCCCATCGAGGACCAGCGGCGCCTGCTCGACGGCATTCTCCGGCACTGGACGGAGGGTCCGGGCCTGGCGGCAAACCCCGATCGGGGCGAGGCGCTCGGGCTGGTACGCGGCGCCGAAACGGTACAGGACGCGGTTGACGACATCACCCGCCGCACGGGCCAGCGCCCCCTGGTCATGGCAACCAGCGCGCGCGGCGCGGGCGACACGACCGTCGGCCAGGTGAGATCAATCCTTGCGGAACGCCCGGTGCTGCTGTTGTTCGGCACCGGTCACGGCTTGTCGCCGCATCTTGTGGCGGCGTGCGACGGCACCCTGCGGCCCGTCCGGTGGATGGACGGGTACAACCACCTTTCGGTGCGCACCGCCGCCGCCATCATCATGGACAGGATTCTCGGCGACTGCTATTAGGCGGAACCGACGAACCCACGATAGCGAAAAACTCCGGTCCAAGGGAGACACGATCATGAATATCATCAAGAAAATCGAAGGCGAACACCTGCGCCTCGACCTGCCCAAGTTCAAGTCCGGCGACACCATCAAGGTGCACCTGCGCATCGTGGAAGGTGAAAAGGAACGCATCCAGGTGTTCCAGGGCAACGTCATCCGCATCCACCGCGGCACTACCGGCGCCACGTTCACCGTGCGCAAGGTGTCCGACGGCGTGGGCGTGGAACGCGTGTTCCCCCTGCACTCTCCCTTCATCGACCGCGTGGAAATGGTAACGGAAGGCCGCGTGCGCCGCAGCCGCCTGTACTACCTGCGCGAACTCAAGGGCAAGGCCGCGCGCATCAAGCCCAAGAACCGCTTCTAGGCCAGACTGCTTCATGCAAGGGGGGTCCGGCACGCCGGTCCCCCCTTTTTTCGTTGGTGCGACAGGCATCCCATCGCCCCGATGGTATGTTGCGCACGCCCCGGCACCTCGGGCCGTGCAGCATCCGGCTCCGGTCGTGCACCTCGCATTCCGTTTCGGCCCGCTCCACCCGTCCCGTCACCCGCAGGAGGCCGCATGTCACCGCCCCCCCGCCGCGCCAGCGCTCCCCGCGCATCCTCCGTGCGCGGCACCCACGGCGCGTCCGGCATGCTTCAGGGCCTGCTGGCGGACATGGCTCCCCCCCACCCGGCAACGGCGTACATCGGTATAGACGAGGCCGGGCGCGGCTGCCTTGCCGGGCCGGTGGTGGCCGCCGCAGTCATCCTGCCCCCCCACGCCGACGCGGCCAGCCTGGCCGCCCTGCTGCCCGACCTTGCCGGGCTGACCGATTCCAAGAAGCTCACCGCCGCCAGACGAGAAGTCCTGGCCCCGCGCATCCGCCAGCACGCCGTGGCCTGGGGCCTTGGCGTGGTCTGGCCGCGCGACATCGAGCGCATCAACATATTGCAGGCCACCTTTCACGCCATGTGGCGCGCCGTGCGTGCCCTGCGCACCGGCCCCGCCGGGCGGGACGGCTCGGTCGCGCCCGGTTTCGATCCGGCTGCCCTGCCCGATGCGCCCCATTGGTCTGGCCTGCTCGATGTTCCGCTGATCATCGACGGCGACAAAACCATTCCCGCCGCCGTGTTCGCGGGCCTGCCGCCCTGTCCAAGCCGTCCAATCCGTCCGATCAGTCAGGCCAGTCCGACCAGCCCAATCCGTTCGGCCCGCGCCGTCCCAGCTGCAAGCCCATGCCCCGCGCCCGCGCAGCGTGCCGTGGTGGGGGGCGATGCGCTGGTCCCGGCCGTATCCGCCGCGTCCATCCTGGCCAAGACCTTCCGCGACCAGCTCATGACCGCCCTGGACCGCCGGTTTCCCGGCTATGGCCTGGCCGTGCACAAGGGCTACGGCACGGCGGAGCACATGGCGGCCATTGCCGATCTTGGTCCCTGCCCGCAGCACCGGGCCACCTTTCGCGGGGTGCGACCAGAGGCGCCGCAAACCCAGGGATCGTTGCTGTGACCCCGCGCCGCCCCCGGTCTCCTGCTGCGCCATCCGCCACGGCGTCCGCCAATGCAGCAATCGGGGCACGTGGCGAGGAAGCGGCGGCCCAACTGCTTGCCAAACGCGGCCTGCGGGTGCTGGCCCGCAACTGGCGGCACGGCGGCCTTGAACTGGACATTGTCTGCGACGACCGGGGCACGCTGGTTTTCGTGGAGGTAAAAACCCGCGCCGCCAGCGGCCCCGCCCGCCCCGACGAGGCGCTGACCCCGGCCAAGCGCGGCAAGCTGGTACGCGCCGCCCGGCAGTACCTGGCCGCCCACGACTGCTGGGACAGGCCGTGCCGTTTCGACCTCGTGTGCGTGGTGCACGACGGGGCAACCCTGACGCTGGAGCACTACCCCCATGCCTTCGACCTCACCGCGTCTCTGGGTGGTGGCGACACCGCTTGGCAACCCTGGTGACCTTTCGCCCCGCGCCCGCGACGTGCTGACCGAAGCCGCGCTGGTGCTGGCGGAAGACACCCGGCGCGCCGGGCAGCTGTTTGCCCGTTGCGGGCTGTCCGCCCAGCGGTTCATGAGCTTTCACGACCACAACGAGGAAGAGCGCCTGCCGCGCATCCTCGACGAACTGCGCGGCGGGGCGCACATCGCGCTCATTTCCGACGCGGGCATGCCGCTGATGGCCGACCCCGGCTTTCGGCTGGTGCGCGCCTGCCGGGCCGAAGGCATCGACGTTTCGGTGCTGCCTGGTCCATCGGCCCCGATCACCGCGCTGGCGGGCAGCGGCATCGCCCCGCAGCCGTTCACCTTTCTGGGATTTCCGCCGCGCAAGCGTTCTGACGTGGAAAAGCTGTTCGCGGAATATGCCACCGTGCGCACCACCCTGGTCTTTTTCGAACGCAAGGACAGGCTGGCCGATACGCTGGATGCCGCCCATGCCGCGTTGGGGCCGCGTGAGTGCTGTATCGCGCGGGAATTGACCAAGCCCCACGAGGAGTTTATCCTTCTACGGTTGGAAGACAGGGCGCAACTGACCCGCGAATTGCTTGGAGAAATAACGGTGGTCATTGGTCCTCCGGAATCCGTGACCGCCACCCCGAGCGCGGAAGTGCTGGCCCTGCTGGCCGACGAGGCCAAGGCCGCCCCCGACGAGAAGCCGCGTGAACTGGCCCGCCGGGTGCACGAGGCAACCCGGGGCTGGACGGTGAAGGATATCTACAAACTGTTGCAGGACAACAGGTAGGTCGCCCCCGGGGCAGCCGACGAGCCGCCCCGCGATACCCGACCTCGCCGAGCGGCCCGACCTCACAGACGGGTCCGACCGGCCCGGCTGGTCCGACCGACACGGCTGGTCCGACCGACACGGCCAACCCGGCGCCCCCCCGGCCCGGCTGATCCACTGCCCCACAACACGACAACGGCCTTGCCACGGTGCCCCATGCCCACGCCCGCCACCGCCATGCCCGACGCCAAGACCCTGCTGCTGTGCTTTCTGCGGTCGTATCTTGTCGGCGCGGCGTTCAACACGCGCGGGCACCAGAACATCGGCATCGTGTTCGCCATGGAGCCGGGGCTGGCCGCCATCTATCCGGACCCGCGCGCCCGGCGCGATGCGCGCAAGCGCTACCTGCGCCACTTCAACACCCATCCGTTCTGGGCGCCGCTGCTGGTCGGCACCTTTCTGTCGCTGGAAGCGCGCATCGCGCGCGGTACCTTTCCGGCAGAGGTGCTGCGCAACCTGAAGGACACCACCGTGTACACCCTGTCGGCCATCGGCGATTCGGTGTTCGGCGGCAGCATGCTGGTATTCTGGTCGCTGACCACCTGTGCGCTGGTGGTTTCCGGCAACAACGGGGCGGCCTTTCTGTGGAGCCTGATGCTGTTCGTCTCGTTGCAGGTGTTCAAGCTGTTCACCTTCGCGGCGGGCCTGCGCGAAGGACTCAAGGTGCTGCAACGGCTGAAGCAGTGGGACCTCATCAACTGGGGCGAAAAGCTGAAGCTGTGCAACGCCGTGGTGCTGGCGGGCCTGTTGTGGCTGATCTGGCCGCATCACCAGCATGTTCCGCGCTGGACGCTGTCCGCGTTGCTGCTCATGCTGGCCTCGTGGCTGATCGGCCGCTTTCATGTTTCGCGCATTTTTCTGGCTGTCTGCGCCACTGCGGCGGCCTTCGCCCTGCCGTGGGCGGATGACTGGATGCCTTTGCCCTGGGGCTTCTAGCCCACCGCCCGCATCACGAACCATACCGACGCCATAGCCGACAGGATACACGACGTGCAGGAACCCATCGAAGAGACGCAGGAAGGACTTACCGTGACGGTGTGCGTGGCCAACGACCAGGGCCTGCACGCCAGACCGGCCGCCCGCCTGGCCCAGGAAGCGCAGAAGTTCGGCGCGGAACTCTTTCTTGCCATGGACGGCATGGAAGTGGACGCCAAGAGCATTCTGGACATCCTTTCCCTGGCCGCCGCCAAGGGCACGTGCCTTACCCTGCGCGGCGTGGGCACCGATGCGCGCCACGCGCTGGAGCACCTTTCCGCCTTGTTCCGCAACCGCTTTCGCGAGGAGTAGCCGGTGGCGCGCGAGATTCTGCAAGGCATAGCCGTTTCGGCGGGCGTTTCCATCGGCAAGGCGTTCTTCACCAACCGCCGCCGCAGAAGCGCCTCGTTCGAAATCATTCCGCCCGGTGCGGCGGATTCGGAAGTGGCCCGCCTGGAGCAGGCCGCAAGCGACGTGCGCGACGACCTTGGCCGCGCCCGCGACAACGTGCCCGCAGAACTGCGCGACCACGCCGCGATCATCAATTCGCACATGATGATCTGCCAGGACCCCAAACTTATCCGCGCCGCCTCGCAGCGCATCCGCGACCACCACATTTGCGCCGAATGGGCACTGGACCAGACGGTGGACGCCATTGCCGCCGCGTTCTCGGCCATAGAGGACCCGTACATCCGCGAGCGGGTGCAGGACGTGCGCGCCGTTGCGGAACGCATCCAGACGCGCCTTGTGGGCCGCCACGCCGAACCGCTGCGCCCCCCGGACGAGCGCATCGTGCTCATGGCCCACGACTTGACCCCGGCAGACGCCATGGGCCTGCCCACGGTCAAGATCATGTCCTTTGCCACGGCGGAAGGCGGCAAGACCTCGCACACCGGCATTCTGGCGCGCAGCCTGCAAATCCCTGCCGTGGTCGGCGTCTCGTCGTTGGAAGAATCCATCACCGACGGTGACCTGGTCATCGTGGACGCCCTGCGCGGCCTCATCCTGGTGGACCCGGACGAGGCGGAACTGGCCGATTACACCGACCTCAAATATCAGTTCGAAAACTACCAGAAATCCATCCGCCGCCAGTCCACCCTGCCTGCGGAAACCCTGGACGGCTACCGCATCGACGTGCAGGCCAACATCGAACTGGTGGAGGAAGTGCCCCAGGTGCTGGACGGCGGCGCCGACGGCGTGGGCCTGTACCGCACCGAATACGCCTTTCTGAACCGCCGCACCTCGCCCACGGAAGAAGAACTGTACGACGAATATTCCCAGCTTGCCGGACTGCTTTCGCCCCGGCGGGTGGTGTTCCGCACGCTGGACGTGGGCGCGGACAAGATGCTGTCCGAGCAGACCCAGCTGGAAGAACCCAACCCGGCCCTGGGCCTGCGGGCCATCCGCTTCTGCCTGCGCCACCAGGAGGTGTTCCGGCGGCAGTTGCGGGCCATCCTGCGGGCCAGCGCGCACGGTTCCGCCTCGCTGCTGTTCCCCATGATCTCGGGACTGCACGAGCTGCGGCAGGCCAAGCACATCCTGAACGAGGTGCGCGCCGAACTGGACGCGGCGGGCCTGCCCTACGACCCGGACATGCCCGTGGGCATCATGGTGGAACTGCCCTCTGCCGTGCTGATTTCCGAGGCGCTGGCGCAGGAAGTGGACTTCTTCAGCATCGGCACCAACGACCTGATCCAGTATTCGCTGGGCATCGACCGGGGCAACAAACACGTCTCGTACCTGTACCAACCGCTGCACCCGGCCATCGTGCGGTCCATCAAGTATGTGGTGGATTCGGCCCACCGCATGGGCATTTCGGTGTGCGTGTGCGGCGAGGTGGCGTCCGACCCGTACTGCCTGCCCATACTGCTGGGCATGCAGATTGACGCCATATCCATTGCCCCGCAGGCCATACCGGGCATCAAGCACATCCTGCGGCGCACCAACATGGAAGAGTGCAAGGAACTCTTGCGCGACGTGCTGAGCGCGTCCACCGTCTCCACGATCAACCGCATGGTGAAGGAAACGATCTACAATCGGTTCCCGGAAGAGCTGACGTTCTTCTCGTCCATGCTGGACCAGGATGATTAGGGGCTGACGCCTTTCTCGCAGAGCGGGGCCGGATGGCGCATAGCTCCAATGCGCACGCACCTACGAAGACACGCCAGCCCGGTAGACCACGCCCGATTTCGTTATGCCTCCGGCGGGTTGGATTTAGGTTCAGCGCTGCTGCACCCGGCTTCTACGAAGACAGTCCAGCCCTGTTGAACACGCTCGATTTCGTTATGTCTCCGACGGGTTGGGTTTAGGTTCAGCGCTGCTGCACCCGGCTTCTACGAAGACAGTACAGCCCTGTTGAACACGCTCGATTTCGTTATGTCTCCGACGGGTTGGGTTTAGGTTCAGCGCTGCTGCACCCGGCTTCTACGAAGACAGTCCAGCCCTGTTGGACACGCTCGATTTCGTTATGTCTCCGACGGGCAAGGGGCCATTGAACGATGGCCCCTTGCATCCCCGCGTTCCAGGGGGCGCTGCCCCCTGAACCCCCGACGTTTCCTGCGCCGCATTCTTACGCCGGGCAGCTTCCCTGCGGCGCTGGCGCGCCTCGGGCGATCTGCCCGCCTGAATGCGTATGCGCGCAATGCTCTCGGTATCCCGGCATAGCTCCAGTGCCTTTATCTCCACTCTTCCTGCACCGCATTCCTTTCGCCGCCAGCTTCCCTACGGCGCAAAGCGCCTCCGGGTGATCTGGCGACGGGAATGCGATGTGCGCGAATCTCCCGCAGCCTTGACCTGCAGGGTACGTTGTGCTGCGCTTGCGAGTACGGGGGGGACGAAGGACGAATGATTTGAAGTAATCAGTATGTGACCAAGAAAAAATGCGTGCCGGTGCTTGGTTGATATGAACACGCCATGGGGCTTGGTCTGCCGCTTGGAGTGAACGCCAGTGAAGACGGCAACGTGATGTGCGTAGAAGCTTGTGACGCCGGGCTTTGGCGGCGGCACATGCGTCGCAACGGGGGCATGGGTAAAGGCACCCTCGCGTGGCAGTGGCTGCGGGAGCCATGCGCGCATTGGCGTCACCGGCGGCAGATCACCCGAAGGCGCCCCGGCGCCGGAGGGAAGCTGCCGCCGAAGGGACGCCGCGCAGGAAACGCTGGGGGTCCAGGGACTTCAGCCGTTAGGCGAGCGTGAAACGCGAGTCTTACGGATGAAGATAGCAGAGCTGGCGAAGCCCCCCTGGAGCGCGGGGTTGCAAGGGGCCGCCGCTCTGCGGCCCCTTGCCCGTCGGAGACATAACGAAATCGGGCGTGTTCAGCAGGGCAGGACTGTCTTCGTAGAGGCCGCATTTAGAGGAACTGCGCGACATCCTACCCGTCGGAGACATAACGAGATCGAGGGTGTTCACAAAGGCAGTCGTGCCTTCGTAGAAGCCGGGTGCAACCGCGCACGACCTCGCCTTGTCTCTCCCCTCAGCGCAGCGCCCCGCCCCCAACCCTTGCCATTCCCGCCGATTTCTGGTCTTGAAACCCCTTGCGCGCCACATCACCGCGCGGCACCGGCACCCGGCTCACGTTTCGACATGCAGCCGCCGCCCACCGGCCATCCGCCACCGCCCCGCCGGGGTTCTCCCCCCCCACGCGCGCCTGCAACCGCACGAACATTCCCAAAATATATGAGCAAAAAAAACTCGCCCTCCCACATCGCCCAGAACAAGAAGGCCCGGCATCTCTATGAACTCGACGATTTCATGGAGGCGGGCCTTGTGCTGACCGGCTCGGAGGTCAAAAGCCTGCGCGCGGGCCACGTGAACTTCCGCGACAGCTACGTGGATTTCCGCAACGGCGAAGCCTTTCTGGTGGGCCTGCACATCGCCCCGTACGACAACGCGGGCTACGCCCAGCACGACCCCGACCGCGACCGCAAGCTGCTGATGCACGCCAAGCAGATCGACACGCTGGCCTTGCGCGTGGCCCAGAAGGGCCTGACCGTGGTGCCGGTGAACCTGCACTTCAGCAAGGGCCGGGTGAAGGTGGAAATCGCCGTGGGTCGCGGCAAGAAACTGCACGACCAGCGCGAGGACCTGAAGCGCCGCGCCGCCGACCGGGATACGGAGCGCGAACTGGCCCGATTCTAGGGGATGTTTCTAAATTGTCTTTTCGCCCGTTGGCGGCGTCAAGCTTCGCCTGCCATTTCGGTCAAATACGAACAGAGTATATTCCCTCATGGCAGGCTTGCTTTCCTTGCCAACGAACGAACAGCCTAATTTAGAAACACCCCTAGAGTATCCCTGCAAATCATTGCTTGCCAACTCCAAAAAAATCCAGGTCGCACTGGCGCCCTTGAATCATCCCCCTCCCCTCGGCCATCTCCCAGCCAATCCCCAACCGCATCAGCCGGATAGCCCCGTGTCCACCCAAGCCCCCCATCTCAGCACCACGCAGGAACGCTCCCTGCGCGACATCTTTCCCGGCGATTCGCTGCTGCTCACGCCGGAACAGACCCTGATCTTCGCCACCGACGCGGGCCGCCGCATGGGCACCCCGCTGGCCGTGGTACGCCCCACCACCGAAGCACAGGTGGTGGAATTGCTGCGCCTGGCCCAGGCGGAAGGCCTGCCCGTGTACGCACGGGGCCGCGCCTCCAACCAGGTGGGCGCATGCGTGCCCGCCCGGCCCGGCATCGTGGTCTCGCTGCTGCACATGAACCGCATCCTCGACATCGCGGACGACGACTTCGTGGCCGAGGTGGAGCCGGGCGTGGTCACCTCCGACCTGCAACGCGCCGTGGAGGCGCGCGGCCTGTTCTACCCGCCGGACCCGGCCAGCATCGACATTTCCACCATCGGCGGCAACGTGGCCACCTGCGCGGGCGGCATGCGTGCCCTGAAGTACGGCGTCACCCGCGAATACGTGCTGGGGCTGACGGCGGTGCTGCCCGGCGGCAAGGTGCTGCGCACCGGTGGCCGCTGCCACAAGAACGTGGTGGGGCTGGACCTTACCCGCCTGTTCGTGGGGTCGGAAGGCACGCTGGGCATCGTCACCCGCATCGCGCTGAAGCTCCTGCCCCTGCCGCAGGCCACGGCCACCCTGCTGGCCGGTTTCGCCTCCATGGAAGCGGCCATGCACGGGGTGCGGCGCATCTTTCGCGCGGGCATCCTGCCGGTGGCGCTGGAATTCCTGAGCCCGGAAGTGCTGGACTGCGTGGCCCGCCGCCAGACGCCCCCGTGGCCCGACAGCGTGCGCGGCGCGCTGCTGATCCGCCTGGACGGCAGCCGCGAATCGCTGCCGCTGGAGGTGCGCCGCATGCACGACGCCCTTCACACCAGCGCTGGCACATCCGGCAACGAACCGCCGGTATGGTCCGCCCACGGCGTGGGCCACGACGAGGAAGAACCCCTGTGGGCCATGCGGCGCGGCATCAGCCCTTCGTCGTACCTGGTGCGGCCCAACAAGATCGGCGAGGACATCGCCGTGCCGCGCGGCCGCCTGCTGGACGCGCTGACCGGCATCCGGGCCATCGCGCAGGCGCACGACCTGCCCATCCTCACGTACGGCCACGTGGGCGACGGCAACATCCACGTAAACATCATGTACGACGGGGCAGACCCGTCGGAAACCACCCGCGCCGATGCCGCCACCGTGGAGGTCATGCACCTTGTCCGCTCCATGGATGGCACCCTTTCCGGCGAGCACGGCGTGGGCATGGCCAAGAAGGAATTCCTGCACCTGCAACTCTCGCCCCTGGAAACGGAACTGATGCGCCAGGTGAAGCACGCCTTCGACCCGCTGGGGATCATGAATCCTGATAAAGCGTACTAGGGGCACTTCTAAATTGTCTTTTCGTCCGTTGGCTTCGTCAAACTTCGCCTGCCATGTCGGTCGAATACAAGAAGAGTATACTCCCTAATGGCTGACTCGTTTTCCTTGCCAACGGAGCAAAAATCCTAATTTATAAGCGCCCCTAGGGGGCGGCAACACACCATGAGCACGGACACCTCCTCCAAATCCATGCCGCACGGCACCACGGCGGGCGACACCGCCGGGCAGCCCCGCGCCTGCCTGCTGTGCGGCCAGTGCACCGCCGTGTGCCCCGCCTTTCTGACCACCGGGCAGGAAGAACTTTCACCCCGCGCCAAGCATCTGGTGTTCGCCGCCCTGCGCGACGAACCGGGGCGCCTTGGCCTGAAGCCCGCGCGCGAACTGGCCGACCGTTGCCTGTCCTGCGGGCGCTGCGCGGCCATCTGTCCGCAGGGGCTGTCGGTGCCGCAGGCGCTGGCCGCCCTGCGCGCCCGGCATCCCAACTGGCAGCAGTGGCTGTGGAAGCAATGGATAGAGCATGGCCGCCTGCTGTGGCCCGCGCTGGCCCAGATGACCCGCGTGGTGCCCGGCGCCGTGGTGCCGGACGGCGTGCAGCACATGCTGCGGTCCGCCTCGGCCATGCTGCCCCCGCCGCCGCCCGCCCCGTGGATAGTGGCGATAGTTGCCGACCGGGCAATACCGGAAAGCCCGCATGGCAGCGACGGCCCCGAGGGAATGCGCAACGACGCGGCGGACAACGCACCGCGCGGCGAGGCCGCCCGTCCCCCGGCCATGCTCTTTGCCGGGTGCACCGCCCGGCGCATCCGCCCCCGCTGGAAGGACACGGCCCGCGCCCTGCTGCGCTGGCTGGGCCACCCCGCGCCCGCCCAGGGCGATGAAGAATCCTTCACCTGCTGCGGCTCCACCCTGGAACATGCGGGCATCCCGGACGCCGCCGCTGCGGCCCGCGCCCGCAACCTGGACGCCTGGCGCGCCGCAGGCCGCCCGCTGCTGGTCACCTTTTGCGCCACCTGCCACCACGGCCTGTCCGAATACCCCGGCCACGCCGACCTCGACTGGCAGGACGGCGAGCGCGAGGCGTGGACCGCCGCCCTGCGCCCCCTGTCCACCCTGTGGGGCGAGGCCGCGTTCCGCATCACCACCGATGCCCCGGCCCTGCCTGAAGCCGGTGCCCCCGCGCCCGTGCGCTACCATCAGCCCTGCCACCGCAAGGGCACCGACCCGGATGCCGTATGGCTGCGCGCCCTGCTGGGCAACCGCATGCGCGCCCCCGGCGGGGTGAACTGCTGCGGCATGGGCGGCGTGCTGCAACTGGCCGCGCCCGACCTTTCACGCACCGTGGCCGATGCCTGCTGGAACGCACTGCTGCCGGAGCGCACCGCCGCGTCCGCGCCCGCATCCTCTCCCGTGCCTTCCCCGGCATCTGCGTCGGCATCCGCACCCGAAGCCCCAACCGGCACGCCCCATGCCGCACGGACGCCGGACATCACCGTACTGACGGGGTGCAGTGGCTGCACCCTGCAACTGGCCGCAACTGCGCCCCCCAACGTGCGCGTGCTGCACTGGCTGGACGTGGTGGGCGTGCCGCACTCCTAGTCCGGCCCGCATCCGCGTCGCCTTTTTCGTGCATCCTCGCGGGCGGCACCACCGGCACGTCATGTCCGGGGCTGCCGCCCGCCGGTTGTGCATGCCATCTGGCCGCGCACCGGCGCCAACACCCCGCACCTGCATTGTCCGGCACGCGAATCTGCGTCACGATTGCCTGTCATTACGGTGGAATGCGCGTGAATCAGGGGTGCGCGCATTGCCAATCGCAAGTATTTGACTTATCTGAGGTGGGTTCGGCCACACGCCGCGCGGCACAGGCTTCATTCCTCTGTCGTACAGGGGGTGCAGTGCGCCATCCGCAGGTGCAGCCGAACCGCCCGCACATCGGCCCTGCGGCCATCGCCAGCCCCGCCCCCGCGCGGGGCCTTATGCGCGGCAACCGGCCATCGCCGCCCCGCGTTTTCATCGCCTCCACCTTTCGGGAGAAGGAATGTTCGATACCCTGTTCAAAAGCATCTTCGGCTCTTCCAACGACCGCTACATCAAGCGCTGCCGTGCCCACGTCGAGGCCATCAACGCTCTGGAACCGCAGATGCAGGCCCTTGCCGACGCAGACTTTCCGGCGCGCATTGCCGAATACCGCGAACAGGCCCAGAACGGCCGCAGCCTGGACGACCTGCTGCCCGAAGTCTTTGCGCTGACGCGCGAGGCGGGCAAGCGCGCCCTGAACATGCGCCACTTCGACGTGCAGTTGGTGGGCGGCATGGTGCTGCACGAAGGCCGCATCGCCGAAATGAAGACCGGTGAAGGCAAGACCCTTGTGGCTACCCTGCCCGTGGTGCTGAACGCCATCTCCGGCCTTGGCGTGCACGTGGTCACCGTCAACGACTACCTGGCCAAGCGCGACGCCGCGTGGATGGGCCGCCTGTACAACTTCCTTGGGCTGTCCGTGGGCGTCATCGTGCACGGCCTGTCCGACGAGGAACGCAAGGAAGCCTACGGCTCCGACATCACGTACGGCACCAACAACGAATTCGGCTTCGACTACCTGCGCGACAACATGAAGTTCTACCCGCACCAGCTGGTGCAGCGCGAACACAATTTCGCCATCGTGGACGAAGTGGACTCCATCCTCATCGACGAGGCGCGCACCCCGCTGATCATCTCTGGCCCGTCGGAAGATTCCACCGGCCTCTACCGCCGCGTTGACGACATCATCCCCAAACTTTCGGCCGAAACCCACTTTTCCGTGGACGAAAAGGCCCGCACCGCCACCCTTACCGACGAGGGCGTGGCCAGGTGCGAAGAACTGCTGGGCATCGACAACCTGTTCGACCCCGGCAACATCACCTTCCAGCACCACGTGTTGCAGGCCCTGAAGGCCCACCACGTGTTCCGGCGCGACGTGGACTACATCGTCACCCCCGAAGACCAGGTGGTCATCGTGGACGAGTTCACGGGCCGCCTCATGCCGGGCCGCCGCTTCAGCGACGGGCTGCACCAGGCGCTGGAAGCCAAGGAAAAGGTGAAGGTGGAAGCGGAAAACCAGACGCTGGCCTCCATCACCTTCCAGAACTACTTCCGCATGTACAAGAAGCTGGCGGGCATGACCGGCACGGCGGATACCGAAGCCGTGGAATTCCAGCAGATCTACGGGCTTCAGGTCATCACCATTCCCACCAACAAGCCCATGGTCCGCAAGGACTATCCGGATTCCATCTACCGCACCCGGCGTGAAAAGTTCGAGGCCATCGTGGCCGCCATCGGCGAGCTGCACAAGAGCGGCCAGCCGGTGCTGGTGGGCACCATCTCCATCGAGACGTCGGAACTGCTTTCGGCCATGCTCAAGAAGACGGGCGTGCCGCACAACGTGCTGAACGCCAAGCACCACGAGCAGGAAGCCGAAATCGTGGCCCAGGCGGGCCAGCACGGCAAGGTCACCATCGCCACCAACATGGCGGGCCGCGGTACCGACATCGTGCTGGGTGAAGGCGTGCGCGAAAGCGGCGGCCTGCACATCCTGGGCACCGAACGCCACGAAAGCCGCCGCATCGACAACCAGTTGCGGGGCCGTTCGGGCCGCCAGGGCGACCCCGGCTCTTCGCGGTTCTACCTTTCGCTCGAAGACGACCTGATGCGCCTGTTCGGGTCCGACCGCATCTCCGGCCTGATGCAGAAGCTGGGCATGGAAGAAGGCGAACCCATCGAGAACCGCATGGTCAGCCGGGCCATCGAAAACGCCCAGAAGCGCGTGGAAGGCCACAACTTCGAAATCCGCAAGACGCTGCTGGACTACGACAACGTCATGAACCAGCAGCGCGAGGTCATCTACACCCTGCGCCGCGAGACCATGATGGAGGCGGACCTTGAAGAGACCGCCGTCGAATTCATGGACGACCTGTTCGACGAAATCTACGGCGATGCGGAACAGGGCAAGGGCAACGAGGGCGACGACGCCAAGGCCTACGCCATGGCCCGCCTGCGCGACGTGTTCAACATCACCCGCGTTTTGCCCCTCGGCAACGATCCGCGGACGGATGGCAACCTGCCCGACCGCGAAACCGCGCGCGGCGCCGTGCTGTCCATTCTGGACGAACTGAAGCGCGACACCGGCGAGGTGTACCGCGACATCGTGCGCTTCTTCCTGCTGGAAGAAGTGGACCGCTGCTGGAAGGAACACCTGCTGAACATGGACCACCTGCGCGACGGCATCGGCCTGCGCGGGTACGGCCAGCGCGACCCCAAGCAGGAATACAAGCGCGAGGGCTTCGAACTGTTTCAGGAAATGCTGTTCCGCGTGCGCGAAAACCTGTTCCGCGCCCTGACCCGCCTGCGCATCCAGCGCGAGGAACAGGCACCGCCCGAAGAACTGAAGCAGGAATTCAAGCACAAGGAAGAGCCCAAAAGCCTGAACTATTCCGGCGCGCAGAAGGAAACCCCGTCCGCCTCGCCCGAGCGACGAGCCGAGCCCAAAGTTGGCCGCAACGACCCGTGCCCCTGCGGCAGCGGCCAGAAATACAAGAAGTGCTGCGGCGCGTAACGCGCCGTACGGCACAGTCGCACACAATCAGGGGCGGCGCGGGGGTTCTCGCGCCGCCCTTCACTTTTCCGGGACTTGCCCGTAATACGCACGGCGTGCACCGCTGCACGCCGGATGGCGCCACCCCCGCGCGACGGCATGGCCAAAAGGCACGCCCCGGCAACCACGGCATGCCATTGCATGCCACGGCACACCCTGCGCGCCGTCACGCGCCAGCGGGCACCCCACGCACCCGACAACCGGCCCACCGGGCCGAACACGGAGCCAGTATGGCCACCAACGACACCCCGGCAGCGTCCCCGACCACCAACGGCGAACCCCCCGCCCCCTGCGCGGCCCCCAAGGGCTTCCGCTTTGCCACCACGGGCGCCGGGTTCCGAAAGTCGGGTCGGGACGATCTGGCCCTGGTGGTCAGCGATACCCCCGCCGTGGCCGCCGCCGTGTTCACCAAAAACCTGTTCCAGGCCGCCCCGGTGCTGGTTGCGCGCGACATTCTGGCCCGCTCCCCCAAGGCCCGCGCGGTGCTGATAAATTCCGGCCAGGCCAACGCCTGCACCGGCGACGAGGGGCTGGGCAACTGCCGCGCCACGCTGGAACTGGTGGCCGCCGCCACCGGCCTTGCGCCGCAGGACATCCTGCCCGCGTCCACGGGTGTCATCGGCTCGCAACTGCCCATGGACAAGTGGGCCGCCGCCGTGCCCGCCCTTGCGGCGGACCTTGGCCGGAAAGGCCCGGAAGATTTCGCCAAAGCCATCATGACCACCGACGCCTTTCCCAAGTTCGCCTCGCGCACGGTGGAGCTTTCCGGCGGCACGGTGACCCTGGTGGGCATGGCCAAGGGCGCGGGCATGATCTGCCCGAACATGGCCACCATGCTGGCCACCGTGCTGTGCGACGCCGACGTGGAGCCCGCCGCCTGGCAGGCCCTGTTCCGCGATGCGGTGGACGCCACCTTCAACCGGGTGACCGTGGACGGCGACACATCCACCAACGACACCGTGTTCGGGCTGGCCAACGGCGCATCCGGCGTGGCCGCGCGCGGCGCGGACCTGGCCGTGCTGGGCGCGGCGCTTACCGGCGTGCTGGGCGACGTGGCCTACATGCTGGTGCAGGACGGCGAAGGCGCCACCAAGGTCATCCACATCAACGTGGCGGGCGCGCGCGACGACGCCGACGCGGAACTGGCCGCGCGCACCGTGGGCCATTCGCAACTGGTCAAGACGGCCATGTACGGGCGCGATGCCAACTGGGGCCGCATCGTGGCGGCGCTGGGCCGCAGCGGGGCCACCTTCAACCCTGCGGCGGTCATCGTGTCGCTGTGCGGGGTTGAGCTGTTCCGGGGCGGGCAGCCCACCAATCTGGACTTTGACGCGCTGCTCAAGGAACCGCTGGCCGGGCGCGACATCGTGGTCAACATCATGCTGGGCAACGGGTCCGGCAGCTACCGGCTGCTGGCGTCGGACCTGACGCACGACTACATCAGCTGCAACGCCGACTACCGCAGTTAACGGCGGAAGGTTGGCGGCTGGCTGGTGGCGGCTGGCAGGGAACTTACAGGGATCGGCTGACTGCTGGCGACTGGCCGACAAGGGCCGACGACTGGCGGCGATGCCGGTCGAAGGTTCACGGCTGGAAGCCGGGGTTGCATGACGGGTTGCGGTTCGCGCCGAATAGCGCGTGCTGACGCGCGCAATATGGCGACGATGCCCCCCGTCTCACCTTCCGCCCCACGAAAGTGGGCCACGCGCTTGACAGCGCGCCCGCCAACCGGGTACACACGCTTTCTCGCGCGGCGTGCCGCGCGACAATGGAGAGGTGGCCGAGCGGCCGAAGGCGCTCCCCTGCTAAGGGAGTATACGGGCAAAACCTGTATCGAGAGTTCAAATCTCTCCCTCTCCGCCAGACGGCAAAGGGTCACGGTGCAAACCGTGACCCTTTTCGCGTTTAACTTCATGCAATTACACTCTTTTCTGGCATTACGAACCAGTCCCCGCACACCAGAAAGCCCCTCGCGGCAGCCACGATGCCAAACTCCAACGAACGGACCATGGCATCGCGGCCTTCGTTGCGCGAGAAGAACGGAAGGTCATCTCCCCCCGGACCAAGGCCGCCCTTGCTGTAGCCAAAGAGCGAGGGGCAAGCTGGGGTGCCCCACCGAGGCGACGCACCTCCGGCAGTACGGCAACGCCGCCGGAGTGGACGCCGTAAAGCAGAACGCCGACGCACGGGCGCAGGCCTTCGGTCCCTCCCCGAATCCATCCAGACATCGGGAATAACGTCGGCCAAGGGGATAGCCGAAGAGTTGAACCGTCGTTGTGTTGCCACCCCTCGTGGTGTTAAGCGGCATGCATCGACCGTCAAAAATCTGCTTACTCGATTATAGTCAACCATTTTAAATTTTCTGGACGCCAACAGACGATACTTAAAAGGGCGCCTTGAATGCCATTCAAGACATCAGAATTTGCATAACCACTTATCTGCAATGCACAATATTGCATATTATCAAGAATATATGGAATGTTATTTCTTTATACCAACATATATTCTAGGCGCTATTTATATTTTGCATTGAACATATTTATTTAACTATTACATGAGCATTCTGTATAAATACTGAATACTCTCCACAAGCAAAGAGAATATCGAATTTCAATATTGATACAAAAGTAACAACTCAATTAAAATATATTTTATTCAACTTGCAATATCATTACTCACGCCATAAATCTCCACTATATACATACAATATATAATATTGCGCTATGGTTTGCGGAGATACATTGCAGAAGATACATTCGGATGACCATCTGGAAACATTTCAGCAAGCCGATTCCGCAAGGCAATCATATATTCAGAGATCTTTCTGTCATTAGGCTTTCCCCCGTGGGCTAAGTCCCAAAGAATCCAAGTTGCAGCATTGAAAATTTGCTCTGCGTTATGAGCGCAGAAGTATGCGAAACGCCATTCGACACCCACATTGAGTTCAGGATGAAGTAGTGGTGCTTCAATCTTGCCAGAAGGGTGTACGGCAAGATCGCGCAGTCGATAGATCACTTTGAGGTTCTGCCGAAGAGTGGATACCCCCTTCGACCTCAGGCTGAATGCTTGGCGGAGCACCTCGGCAACCTGTGAATAGCGTGGGGTTCGTTTGGTACGCCACCGTTCAACCAGGCTGGACGGAAGTGCGACATTCGTTTGCACAAGAGAGTAGAAGGCATCGATAGCGATAGCAGCGGCCATAATCGCCTGCATAGAAGCCTCGAATTCGCGCTCAAGTGTCGCAGCCTTTTGCTCTTCATCTGTCCCTGACCATGCGATATCTCGATCAACTCGCTTCGCCTTTGCCTCTTGGAGGTGCCGAAGAGAAATTTCTGTCCAAGTGGGACACACATCAAACCGCACATGAAGCGTTACTTTGCTCGTAAAATTTCCGTCATCACCAATGCCGATCGTGAGACCACCAGAGGGCACGGCAACTGTCATGCCCCGTGTAATGAAAATTCCTGGCATGCTTTTTCAAGACTCCTTTGCTACCAGAGAGCTAACGTGGCAACACAGCATAGCACCATCCGGGGTATGTTGTCGTAAGGCGTCCGCCTTGTCACTACAGTTAATCACATCCTGGACTGGTCGGCATTCTCTTCTTGATTTGGTGTCCTTAGAAGGACTTCGCCAAAATGTATATCTGTTGATTTTTTTGTTGAATTGCCCGCTCAGCCTGCCAAACATTCTCTCCGCTAACAAAAGCATTTAATACTATTACACACTACAAAATCCCCATATCTTGACGCTAAATTCAGTTTTATACCTGAGTTATATTTTTACCCAAAAAAACACACCATACAATCCTTCGGAAAAAGAGATGGGCACCGCTGTGGCCCTTTTCAATAATTGAAAGAGGTTTCGGACCCGTTACCCCCCAAGATCGACAAGGAGGGTTTTGTTTGTACCCCAACTAGCCCATATGCGTGAAGGTTTGAGATGCGCTGTGACAGGAGGCTGTATGGCGGTGTATCCCCCAAAAATTTCTTTATATCCCTACAGAGGGCGCGACCCCAGAAAACTCGAGAAACGGCGTAAAGACAGAATGATAGCCAACGCCATTGAAGAGTACGTCAACACCGAGTTCACCACCCTCATGGCGCATGACCATACGCACAGCGCCTTCGACTACGATTCCATCGCAGGCGCCATAGGTGAAAACGAACGCACCGTATCGCGACTGATGCTTGAAACCGACGGGGTATCAGGCATCATCATAACCTTCCCCAAGCACAAGTCGCCACCTTACTGACCGCACCTGTTAGCTACAGTTTTTTGCCTAACCGATAACTTGCCTCGAATCCCCCCTACTGCGAATGCTCTCAAGACGCTTCGGCAGACACAAAGAAAGACTGTTATTTCGGCAGCAAACGCATCTAAACTGTCGATTTTCTCCCTCTCCGCCAGACGGCAAAGGGTCACGGTGCAAACCGTGGCCCTTTTCGCGTATAATTTCAAATCCGGTATCCGCACATGGCGTGTGCCAAATGCCCCGCACTTCCCGCACGGCGCCCCGCCCCCCCCTTCACCGCATCCAACTTTTCCGAAAATAAAAATTGACCTTGCATATAGACACGGTATGCATGGGAGAAAACCCCGCAGGAGGTTCCCATGCCCAGAGTGTTCGCCCTGTTGTTTCTCGCTTTGATATTGGCGGGTTGTGCCCGTGTGCCCAAACCGGTGGGGCATGCCTTTTCCACGCAGCAGCAGTTGGAAGCCGCCGAGCACTGGCGCGAACTGGCCGCAACGATACTTGACGGCCTGAAGCTGGAACCGGGAACCCCGGTCCATGTGGTGCAGGACGACCGGTCCGATTTCGGGCGTGCGTTCTCGCAGTTCATGCGGCACGAGGCCATGCTGCGCGGCATGCCGGTCAGTTCCTCGCCCAAGGGCGCCATTGTGCTGGACTGGGGCACCCAGATCGTCGAGCACAAGGGGCCGCGCCCGCAGAACGCCCCCTTCCCCGGAACGGGCCTGCTGCTGGCCGGGCTGGGCATGGCGGGCGCGCACACCTACACTCACAACGACGCCACCTGGCATGACAGCCTTGATACCATCCTGATCATGAGCGGCCTTGCCATAGAGGCCGCGCACGCGGCTCCGCAGTGGGGAGCCATGCAGACCACCGACACCGAACTCATCATCGGCGTCGTGGCCAGGCAGGACGGGCAGCTTCGCCGCAACTTCCTGGCCGTCTACTACATCGACAAGGCCGAGAAGGAGCAATACTGGGAACGTCAGGTTCCGTGGGAAGCGCCTGCCGTGCTGCCCACCAGGCAACTTCAGGTCGTCAACAAGTAGGGGGGCCGCATGAAACCGTTCGCTACCGTTTTCCGTTCCGGCCACGCGCTGCTTGTGCTGCTGGCCTTGGCCTGCGTCCTGCTTTCCGCCGCCTGCGCGCCCCGGCAATCGACGGACGCGCAGAATACCCCCTATGAGCTGGGCAGCGACTACGTGGAGGCAGGCTACTCCATCGCCGACAAGCTGGATTCCAACCTGCGCCTGCCCATTTCCAAGGACCAGCCCATCATCGTGGCCAGCTTTGTCAACGTGAACAACCTGACGGAATCCTCCACCTTCGGCAGGATGATAGCGGAACACGTGGGGTCGCGGCTTTCGCAGCGGGGCTACCATGTGGTGGAACTGAAGCTGCGCCAGAACTCGCTGTTCGTGCAGGAAGGCAAAGGGGAATTCATGCTGAGCCGTGACGTGCGGGAAATCAGTCGGATGCACAACGCCGCCACCGTGGTGGTCGGCACGTATGCGGTGGTGCGTTCCAGCGTTTCCGGCCACAGCACCCCGCAAGAAAAGATCTACGTGGCCTCGCGCATCGTCCGGGCCGACGACAGCATGGTTCTTTCGTCCTGCGATTATTCGGTGGTGAACAGCCCGGTGGTTTCGCCCCTGGCCGAATGGTAGGTTAGCCGTCGATTGCGGCTACCCGCAGACATTCGTGACACAGGCCCTGCAGGCAGGTCGGCATACCGACCTGCCTGCAGGGCCTGTCGCGTTGCGGCGCACGGGCCGCGCGCCGCAAGAAATCCGGTCTTCCAGGGCTGGGCGCGCAGGCCGTTACCCCCCGCCGCCAGCCTCAATTCCTCTTGATCAACCCCACCAGGAACAGCAGCACGATGGCACCCACCACGGCGGTGACCAGCGATCCCATCATGCCGCCGCCGTGCACGCCCACCATGTTGAACAGAAAGCCACCCAGCACTGCGCCCACCACGCCCACGGCCATGTTGCCCAGAAAGCCGAAGCCGCGCCCCTGCATCAGTTTGGCGGCCAGCCAACCCGCCAGCGCGCCCAGCAGCAGAAACCAGATGATGCCCATGTGCGTATCCTCCCGTTGTGAATGACCACGGCTGAGCGGCATGCCGCCGCGCCCGTCCTGCCCGTCCCATTGATCGTTTCGGGCCGCCTGCATTTTCTTGCACTATCTTCAATCTACCCGGAAGCAGCACACTTGTCTGTATCCGCGCGGCATGGAATGACTGGCGCCGTCCCCACAGGCGCGCGGCACGCGTAGCGCCCGGCGCAGATGCACGGTCTTTGCCCGGTCACGCACGCGGTTGCCCACAACGCTTACGGGGGTGTATGCTGCGTCCAGCAGCCTGCCGGGCGCTGCATGCCAGACCCCGCGCCCGGCGCGCCCTCGTCCGCAACCGCCACTCAACCGTTAAGGAAGATTCCCATGCGCATCCTTGTCCTTCTCCTTGCCCTGCTGCTGTTGCCGGGCGCGGCCATCAGCGCCCACGCCGTGCTCGGCCTGTTCGAAAACAACTACCGGGTGGTGTTCGACGCCGTGCCCGACATCAAGGACGAAAAGATCTACCTTGGCGAATCGGTGATGGGCGACATCACCAAGCGCGAACTGAAGGGCAGCACCGTGGTGCTCACAGTGGACGTGAAAAGGGAATTCCTGGGCAACATGGTGGATACCTCGGTGTTCGTGGTGGAGGGCGGCCACCTGAAGCACGCCACCCTCGGCCAGTCGTCCACCCCGCTGAAGGAGGGGGCCAACGTGCTCGGCTTTACCGATGCGCTGCGCCTCAACCTGTTCAAGGCCAAGGCGGCCATGAACGACCTTGGCGATTACCTGCGCAAGAAGGCCGACGAACTGGCCAGGTAGCGCACGTTGCCCAAGTCACCCAAATAGCGCAGGACACGCCCGGTGACACGCCGGGGGCAGAATCCGGCAAACGCACACGGCCCGGCTGGGGTACGGGACACATCCCGCCCTGCCGGGCCACTTCGTGCGGATAGAAGGCTGGTCAGTGCCGGAACTGACCGGTGCTGTCAGGGGGTGACCGGTGCTGTCAGGGGGTGACCGGTGCTGTCAGGGGGTGACCGGTGCTGTCAGGACTCAGCTTTCGCAACGTCCGTTCCGCGCCAGCCCGCATATCAGGCTATTCCAGCCGCCCCAGCATGATGGAGGTCACCAGCCGGTGGCGCGAAACTCCACCTCGCCACCAGTAGGCCACGGGGTGGCCGGTGGCGTCGGTGGCCAGCCCGATGACCCCGCTGCCCACGCCGCCGATGCCCGGCTCTCGCGTATCGCGGGGCAGTGCGGCCAGCCATGCGGCGCTGCCCCGCTCCAGGCCGGGAGCGATGGCCGGGGGCGCCTCCACCTGCGGTGGCCTAGTCTGCCCCGAGAATGAGCCGGGCACGGGGGTCAGTGCCTGACCCGCAACGGGGTGCACAGCCGATGCACCCGTCGGCAACACGGTCCGCGCCGCCTCCGATCCGGGGCTGCCCACCTCGCGCATGGCGGCAAGGTCACCGTGCGGACTCAGGGTACAGTCGGCAACGGGCAACAGCACCTCGCCGGGCCGGGCCGGATTGAGGCGCGGCGTGGCCAGCGCCACCATCACATGCCCGGTGGCGGAACTGGCGCTGCGTTCGGCGGGCCGCAGCCAGGCCACCACATCGCCGGGGCGCAGGTCGGAAACCCGCTCCAGCCGCAGCCAGCCCGTGCCGTCGCCCTTGGGCCCGGCGCGCAGGATGCTGCGGTGAAAATCCTCCGCCCGTGGGCGGTAGTGCTTGCCGCTGCGGTCCACGGTGGCCAGCGCCGAGGGGTTCACCTCATACAGCAGCAGCGACAGGAAACCGGAACAGTTCAGCTCGAAGCGGCCCGTGTCCTCGTCCACCACGTAGCTGCCGGTGTAGCGGGTGCTGCGCACCTGCGAAAGCACGCGCACCGCCTCTGCGTACAGCGCCCCGGCGCCTTCCGTGGCGGGCTGGTCGCCGAAGTTCGGCATATGTTCCGTGGCTGGGGCGGCGGGGGCGGTGGAGGTGTCGGGGCCGGAGGACGCAGGCCCGACCGACGCGGAATCGGACAGGGCCGGACCAAGCAGGGCCGGACCAGACTGGGCAGGACTAGACAGGGCCGAACCAGACGGAGCAGGATCGGCGGAAACAGGGCTGCCGGAAACGGAACCGTCAGGCCGGGAAGGCGCCGACGCCGGGGCGGGGGGGGCCTCGGCTGCGTCAGCCGTTGCCTGCGGCATTGCCGCTTCTGCCGCCACGGCGGGTGCACCGGGCAGGCACGCAAGCAACCACGTCAGGTGGCACGCCAGCAGCCACCGGGCCGCCACGCGCAGACGTTGCCAAGAACGAATTCCCGGCCACCCCGCCGACAGGGTCAGTGCCTCGGCCCGCTGCTCTCCGTCAGTACACATCGGCTCTCCTTCCCGCGTCGGGTCCGCATCATGTTCGCATCTGGTCGCGACGGGTCGGGGGCGACTCCGGGTCGACTCTGCGGCGGGTCTGCTTCGAATCTGGGCATGCCCCATCATCTCCGCGCAAACCCTGCGCTGCCTGCGCCATGCGGCAAACGACAGCCTACGCCCCGCCTGGCCGCAGGTTCAGCATATCGTAAATGGTGTCCATGTCCACGGCGGCACGCACGGCATCGGCCAGCCGGTCCAGCGCCGGGTCCAGCGAATAGGGGGCCACCACGCGGCCCAGTGGGTCCAGCCCCCGGCGCACGCGCAGCCCGTCCAGGAAATGCCTGCGAAAGCCGTCGGCATCGAACACCCCGTGCAGCGAGGTGCCCCACACCCGCCCCCCGTGGGTGCCCCAACCCAGCGGGCCGCCGTCCTCGCGCAGCAGGAAGGGGAAGGCAGCGCCCGCACCTGCGGGGCAGCCGGGGCCAATCTGGCTGTCTGACCCTATCTGGCTGTCTGGCCCGATCTGGCTGTCCGAGTCGACTGGGCCGACGGAATCGTCGCCATCGTCCCCCACACCGTCCCCGCCGCTTCCCTCGGCCACGGTGATGCCGTGACGAATCTCGTACCCCGACACCGGCAGACCGCTGCGCGGGTGCATCCCCACCGTACGGCGCAGGGTCTTTTCCGCCGCCAGTTCGGTGCGCACCGGCAACAGGCCCAGCCCCTGCTCGTCTCCGCCGCCTTCCAGCCCCAGCGGGTCGGCCACGCACAGGCCCAGCATCTGCAACCCGGCGCAGATACCCGCCACCACCGGCCCGTCCGGGTTGCGCGCAAGGCTCCCCAGCGCATCGGCCATGCCCGTGGCGCGCAACGCCCGCAGGTCGCCGGTGGTGTTCTTGCTGCCCGGCAGGATCACCGCGTCGGGCATCCTGCCGTCCGGCGCTGGCAGGTCAGCCGGGGTGCGGGCCACGCGCAGCCGCACGTCCGGTTCGCCGCGCAGGGCGTCCACGTCGGTAAAATTGCTGATGTGCGGCAGGTCCACCAGCACGATGTCCAACAGGGTGTCCGGCAGGATGTCCGGCAGGATGTCCGGCACGCCGTCCCGCCCCGTGCCCGGCGCCCCATGGCGCAGGCCCGGCAGCCCTTCCTTGAAGGTCACGGAGTCCTCTTCCGGCAGGCCCAGGTCGCGCAGGTACGGCACCACGCCCAGCACGGGCCGCCCGGTGCGCTCCTTCATGAACTCCAGCGCTGGGTCCAGCAGGCTGGCATCGCCCCGGAACTTGTTCAGCAGGTAGCCCGCCACGTGATTGCGTTCCCAGTCCTCCAGCAGTTCCATGGTGCCCACCAGCGCGGCGAACACCCCGCCCCGGTCGATGTCGCCCACCAGCAGCACCCGCGCCCCGGCATGGCGGGCCATGGCCATGTTCACGATGTCGTGGGCCTTCAGGTTGATTTCCGCCGGGCTGCCCGCCCCCTCGATAACCATCACGTCGTGCTCTGCCGCCAGGCTGTCGTAGGCGGCAAAGGCCGCGTCGCGCGCCTGCGGCTTGTAGCCCACGTACTGGCGCACCCGCATGACGCCCACGGGCCGCCCCATGACGATGACCTGCGACCCCACGTCGGAACAGGGCTTCAGCAGCACCGGGTTCATGCGCACGTCCGGGTCCAGCCGACAGGCTGCCGCCTGCACCGCCTGCGCCCGGCCCATTTCCAGCCCGTCGGGGGTGACGCAGGAATTGAGCGCCATGTTCTGCGCCTTGAACGGGGCCACGCGTAGGCCGTCCTGCAGGAAGATGCGGCAGAACGCGGCGGCAAGGATGCTCTTGCCCGCGTTGGAGCAGGTGCCCTGTATCATCAGGGCCGGGGTGCGGCAGGTGCGGGGCGAAATGTCGGCGGGCAGGACAGGGGATGCGGACGGTGCGGGTGCCGAGGATGAAGTGGTCGGGGTGGACGGGGGAGTGACGGAATTCATGGGCCAAGGTCTAGCGCGAATCGCACCGCTCCGCCAGAGCGGCCTCCCTCAACTCGGGACCAATTCAAACCGGTTCGGGCCGCCTTACGCAACTGCCATGCCCGCCACCTTACCCGCCCATCGCCCTACCCGCCGCCGTCCCGCCAGACGGTCCATCATCACGGCGCACATCCCCCACACCCCGCCGTAATTTGTTCTCACGCCTTGCCCCAACATCCCCGGTGGGTTATCTTTCGGAAAGGCTCGGGCTTTCCTTCTTTCGCCGCCGTTCCCGTGCGGCCCCCGGCCCGCCTCCACCGCCCCTTCGGCAACCCCCAACCGGGAGCACCGCCATGAACAGAACGCTCAAACTCGTGGCCGCCGCCATCGGCGCCCTGGTCATCCTTGCCGCCGCAGCCATCGCCATCGTGGTGGCCACCATCAACCCCAACGACTACAAGGGCCGCATCGCCGATGCCGCGCGCTCGGCCACGGGCCGCGAACTGGTCTTCGACGGCGACCTTTCGCTGTCCTTCTTTCCGTGGCTGGGCGTTGCCTTCGGCCCCATGCACCTCGGCAATCCGCCGGACTTTCCCAAGGCGCCCGCCCCGTCCCCTGCATCTGGGGATGACGACATTTTCCTGCGCATCAAGGGCGGTGGGCTGCGCGTGGCCTTCATGCCCCTGCTGTCCAAGCGGGTGGAGGTGGCGGAACTGATGCTGGACGGGCTGCACCTGAACCTGGTGCGCGCCGCCGATGGCCGCACCAACTGGGACTTCGCCAAGCCCGGCCAGGCTCCGGCAGCGCCCGCGTCCCCCGCGGCTCCCACCCCCCAGCCCGCACAGCCACAGGCCTCGGGCGGCGCCCCCATGGCCGTGGCCGTGGACAGCCTGTCGGTGAACGGGGCCTCGCTGTCCTTCCGCGACCTGGGCACCGGGCAGCAGTTCCGCGCCCGCGACCTGAACATCAACGTCAACGGCCTGGCCCCCGGCGGCGACCCCGCCGACATCAAGCTTGTCGTGGCCATGTCCGGCCAGAAGCCGGACATCGAGGCGGACCTGTCCGTCATCGCCAAGGTGCAGTCCGACCTGGACGGCTCGGTATTGCGGGTGAACGGACTGACCGTGACCCTTACCCCCAAGGGCGGCGTGGTGCCCGCCGGGCTCGGCAAGGTGGAACTGGCGGGCGATCTGACCTTCCACACCGTGCCGCAGCGGCTGGACATCGCCCGGCTGTCGCTGTCCACACCCACCATGAAGGTGGGCGCCAACGGCACCGCCGCGCTGGGGGCGCAGTCGTTCGAGGGGCTGCTGACCCTGGCCGGGTCACCCCGCAAGGCGCTGGAATCGCTGGGCACCCCCATGCGCACCGCCGACCCCAAGGCGCTGGACGCCCTGGACCTCACACTGGACGTGCAGGCCACGCCCGCCAAGGTGGATGTGCGCACCATCACCGGCAAGCTGGACGACACCGCCATTCAGGGCAAGGCGTCCGCCGTGATGGGCGCGGTGCAGGTCATCCGGGCAGAGTTGGCGCTGGACGCCATCGACGTGGACCGCTACCTGCCGCCGGAAGGGGACAAGCAGGCCGGGGGCAAGGCCCCCGAAAAGGGCGCTGCACCAGCTGCCGGCAAGGACGGCAAGGCGGCCCCGCAGGACGGCACGGCAGAGGCCAAGAAGAGCCTGCGCACCATCGACGCGGACGTCACCTTCAAGGCCGGACGGCTGGTAGCCGCCAAGGTACCCATGACCAACGTGCTGGTGCGTCTGGTGGCCGACAAGGGGCTGGTGCGCATCAATCCGCTGCAACTGAACCTCGGCGGCGGCGCGGTGAACGGCGACATCACCGCCGACACCCGCGCCGAAGCGACCAGGTCGCGCATCGTCACCACCGTGAAGGGGGTGGAGGTGGGCGAACTGCAACAGGCCGCGCTGGGCAAGCGCCATGTTTCGGCCCGCACCGACGTGAAGACCGACCTCACCGCCACCGGCGACGACTGGAACGCCGCCAAGCACACCCTGGCGGGCACGGCCTCGCTGGCCATGACCCAGGGTACCATCCACGGCTTCCAGATCATCCCCGAAGGCATCAAGGGCGCGGAATCCAAGCGTGCCGGGTCGTCCGGCCAGAAGTTCGACAGCCTCACTGCGTCCATCCGCGCCGACAAGGGCGTGGTCAGCAACAAGGACCTCAAGTTCGTTTCGCCGGGCATCGGCGCCACGGGCGCGGGCACCGCCGACCTTGGCCGCAACGTGGTGGATTACGCCGCCACGCTCGACGTCACCGGTTTGCCCAAGATCCCCATCAAGATCAGTGGCGCGCTGGATTCGCCCAGCTACGGGGTGGACCCGACCAAGATGCTGATGAACACCCTGGAAGGCGCCGGTGGCGTCATTCAGGCCCCGGTGGAAAAGGGGGGCGAAGCCGTGAAGGGCATCGGCGGGGCCATCAAGGGCCTGTTGCCGGGCCAGAAGCAGTAGCAGGAACCAACAGCCGCCCGGTATGCGTATCCACCCAAACGTGGGCGCATTCCGGGCGGCATTGTGACCGTACGCGTCTTCGGGGCGCACGCGGGGGGAATGGCAACGAGCCGCGCACGGCACGGCACCGGCACGCTGCCCATGCCCTGCCGAGGACTGTCCCGAGGCACCGGGAGTGCCCGCCCCTTCCCATTCCCCACGAACCACGGACATCAGCCCCCAGACCACGGAGCATATCCATGAGCGAACTGATCACCGCCGCCTCGCTGCCGGGCAAGGCGGCCCCCGACTTCCGGCTGGCGGACGCATCGGGCGCGCCGCGCGCCCTTGCCGACTTTGCCGGAGCATGGCTGGTGCTCTACTTCTACCCCAAGGCCAGCACCCCCGGCTGCACCCGCGAGGCGCGCGACTTTACCTGCATGCTGCCCGACTTTGCCGCAGCGGGCGCGGCAGTGGCCGGGGTAAGCCCCGATTCGCCGAAAGCCATCGGCAACTTCACGCTGAAGCAGGACCTGGGCGTGGTGCTGCTGAGCGACCCGGACCGGGCGGTGGCCAAGGCCTACGGCGCCTTCGGCACCAAGATGCTATACGGCAAGGCGGTGACCGGCATCGTGCGGTCCACCTTCCTCATCGGGCCGGATGGCACGGTGCGGGCGGCGTGGTCGCCGGTGAAGGTGGACGGGCATGCCCAGGCGGTGCTGGACGAACTGCGGCGGCTGACGACAGGATAACATCGCCCGGCGTCCGACAACTGTCCGATGCCGTAGTCGCAACGCACGGATAACAGAACCATACGGAACAAACGAAACGGGGCGGTTTCCCGTGGTGAACCCACGGGAAACCGCCCCTTTCAACGTCACACGGCGCGCAAGGCAGCGTATCCGCCGCCAGACGCCTGCACCCGGCATCGGGCGCGATGCTACATTTCCACCTGCTGGATGCCGTCCAGACGCCACATCTCGTTGCCGGTACGCACGAAGTGCCATACCTCGCGTACCTGGCTGGGGGCATCGGCCTGGGCATCCTCGCGCATCAGCACGTCAAAGAACACCGTGGCCACGCTACGGCCCTTCTCTTCGGTGACGGACAACACGCTGGCGTTGCAGTACAGCACCTCGGTCCGCGAGGGGCTGGGGTCGTCCTGGGCTTGTTGGGTGATTTCCCGAAGTATCTCGGGGGTGGTGAACTGGGCGATGTCGTCCAGGTCGCGCCGGTCCCACGAGGCTTGCAGGCGGTTGTAGGCCAGCTTGGCCCCGCGCAGGAAGTCCTCGGTGTCGAAGCCCTCGGGAATGCCAGGCGACGCGGGTTGTGCGTCGGCGGCAGTGGCCGGGGCGGCGCGCAGGGCATCCCACCCGGCGCCGGACTGGGCGCCGTAGTCGGCGGCGCGGCGCATGCCGCCGGGCTGACCGGAAGCGGAGGCCGGTGCGGGGGTGCTACCGCGACGGGCGGCAAAGAGCTTCAGCCCCATGAAAACCACCAGCGCCACGAGCAGCATGTCCATCATGCCCACGCCGCCAAAGCCGCCGCCGAACAGCAGCGAGCCTATCAGGCTGCCCGCCAGCATGCCGCCCAGAATGCCGCCGAACCCGCCGAAACGGGAGCGCGGGGCCTGCTGCGGGGTGGCGGGGCCGGGCTGCGGGGTCTGCTGCTGCCGGTTGAGGTTGGGGCTGGCAGGAGAAGAAGGCGAAGGCTGGCTGGGTGTGAAGCTGCGCTGGTAACTGGGGCTGCCGCCGAACGACTTGCCCCCGCCAAGGCGCTTGGCGTCGGCGAGGTCGGTCATGCTCAGGCAAAGGGCCACGGCCACGGCCAGGCAACAGGCAAGAATCCGGGTACGGGTCATGGGTACTCCCGATGGTTGCGTGCGGTTGGTCGAAGTCGGGGTAGACAGGCGGGCTGTGCCCACCGGCATACCGCATCAGTTGCGGCCCGCAAGGTATCGGGCCGGTGCAACGACGGGGGTGTCGGTGCGGCGTCGGTCCACCATCGAAACGGCGGCATGCGACGGGCGGCGCTGCGGCTTCTGGCCGGGAGCGCCGGGCAGATGCGTGGGAAGGATGACTTCGGCAAAGCCGCAGACAGCCCCAATCAGCATGTTCCTTCACTGCAACGTCACGCGACGCCAGCGGTGAAAGGACGATTGGTGCAATCAACGGATGACGCCAAGCCCCTTCAACATCTGCACGAACAGTTGGCGGTCGATGGGCTTGGGCACGTACGACGTGGCCCCGCCCTTGTAATAGGCCTCCACCACGTTGCGCGGATCGTCGAGGGCGGTGGTCATGACCACGGGCACCTCGTCGGCAGGGGCCACCCCGCGCTCGCGCTCCATGGCGCGGATGCGCCGCAGGGCCTCCTGTCCGTCCATCTCTGGCAACATGATGTCCAGACAGACAAGATCATACGGCTGCTGCGCGTTCAGCGCCGCCGCGAATGCCTCCACCGCCTCGACACCGCTGACGGCAATGTCGCTGACCCCGTAAGGAGCAAGGATGGTCTGCAAGTACTTGCGGCTGGTGAAGTCGTCCTCGACGATGAGCACGCGCATGGGAAGGCCTCCGGACCGATTCTGACGCCGGGCCGGTGCGCCGTGAAGGCAGCACCGGTGGCGTTCGGGCAATCATAAGGCTTCGCCCGTGGAATGCAAGCCATCAAGCGGCAACCAATCACGCGCCCTACCCACTGCATGCGCCGTGCAGTGCCTCTTTATCGCGCTGTTCCGCTGGCCTGCGGATGCGACAACGCCCGGCCCCGGCAAACACCGGAACCGGGCGGACAGTGCGGCGCGCAGCCGGCGGGTTAGCCCGCCGTGCGCTACTTGGCAGGCTTGAAGGCGTCGAAGCGGGTCCAGAGCACCGCGCCGATTTCCACGTCCTTCATGGTGCCATCAGGCCCCTTGACCTGCTCGGGCCCGGTGGTCAGCGCGGCAAAGCCCCACCAGCCCGCCAGCGGGCAGGCAGCGGTGAACACGCCGTTGGCGTCGGTCTTGACCACCTGGGTCACGTGGAACTCGGTGGGCGCGGCGTACTTGCCCTGGGCATTGTAGTATTCCACTTCCACGTCCACGCCGGGGGCGGGCTTGCCGTCCAGCATGGCCACGCCGGTGAACACGCCGCCCGCGTAATTGCCGAAGGGCCGGGTAAGGGGAATGATCTCGAACTTCAGCCCCGCCGGGGTGTCCCAGCCGTCCTCGTTGCCGAAGGCGGGAACCACCACCTTGGTCAGGTGCTGGATGTAGCAGTCTTCTTCCGGTTCCCAGTACAGCTTGGGTTCCATGGTGAACATGTACACGCCGGGCTTGGGAAAGGTGAAATCGGTCTTCCAGGCGGCCTTGCCCATGACCTTGGCTTCCTTCAGCGAGGCCAGCAGGTCGGTGCGCTCGGTCTTGTCACCGTCCACCCGCACCACGCCGAAGGCCTGGGGGCGTTCCAGGTTCATGCCGTGCCCCTCGAAGGGGTGGGAGAACGACAGGGTGACGGTGGTGGCGCGCTTGGTGGCGGTGGCCACCGGGGCGTCGGGGATGATCATGCCGAAGTGGGCAAGGGCCGGGGCCGCCGTGACGAGCACCAGCGCCAGCGCGCCGACAAGCCTGCGAAGCTGCATAGGATACTCCTTTCCTGTTGATATGCGTGCAAGAATACGAAGCGTAAAATATGAAATGCTTCGTTACACGAAACATCATGTCGTGTCACCATTAAAAGCACGCAAGGGCCGAGATGCAGGCCGTCTGGCCCGCGCTCTCGGCCCTCTCCTACGGGGAACGTGGTCGGCTGCAACGGGAAATCAGGCGAAGCCGCCGTTCACCCGCACCACCTGGGCATTGACCCAGCCGCCTTCCGGCCCGGCCAGGAAGGACACCACGGCGGCTATCTCTTCCGGCGTGCCCAGCCGCTCCAGGGGAGCAAGCTTGCCGATGGCGGCGATCTGTTCTTCGGTCTTGCCGTTCAGGAACAGGTCCGTGGCCACCGGACCGGGTGCCACGGCGTTGACGGTGATGGACCGCCCCCGCAGTTCGTTGGCCAGCACCCGCACCAGCCCTTCCACCCCCGCCTTGCTGGCGATGTACGGTCCGTAACCGGGAAACGACTTGGCGATGACGCTGCTGGAAAGGGCAATGATGCGCCCGCCCGCCGTGAGCGTGTTCGCCGCCCGGGACAGCACGTTGAAGGTACCGGTCAGGTTGGTGCGCATCACCCTCTCGAAGGCGGCGGTATCGCCCCCGGCAATGGGCAGCATGGGCATGACGCCCGCGCTGTTCACCACCACCCCCACCGGGCCGAAGGCAGCGTGCGCGGCGTCGAACAGGCGCTCAACGTCGCCCGCCTCGCCCACATCGCCGGGCACGGCCACGGCACGTCCGCCCGCCGTGGTGATGGCGTCCACCACTTCAAGCGCGGCGGCTGCGTTGCTGGCGTAGTTGACCACCACGCCGAACCCGTCCCGCGCCAGGCGCAGGGCGATGGCCCGGCCTATGCCGCGCGAACCGCCGGTGACGATGGCATTCCTTGCTGTCGATTCCATTGCATGCTCCTTGCGGTTGCCACGCGCGGGTTTGGGCTGTGGAGGGGGAAGGGGCTGTGGAAAAGGCCGGATAACGGCAACCGGCGGCGGCTATCCGCGCCAGTCAGGGGAGACGGGATGGGCCGGGGTGCGCGCCGCCACGGCGCAGTCTACGGCCACGGCACCGGCCCGCAGCAGGCAGTCCGCAGCGCGGGCCAACGTGGTGCCGGTGGTGCAGATGTCGTCCACCAGCAGGACGCGCCTGCCGCGCACTTCCGGGTGCGCGACGAACGCCCCGCGCAGGTTGCTGCGGCGCTCCTGGCGTGAAAGCCCGGTCTGCGGGCGGGTGGGTACCACGCGGGTCAGCCAGCCGGGACGCAGCGGCACGCCCAGGACGGCGGCGGGCAGGCGGGCGAGTTCCAGACACTGGTTGCAGCCCCTGCGCCGCAGCCGTTCCGGGTGCAGGGGCACCGGCACCACCCCGTCGGGCCGGGGCAGGTCGGCGCAGGCCGTGGCCAACAGCCCCCCCAGCAACCGTGCCGCGGCATGGTCTTCGGCAAATTTCACCCGCAGCACCAGATGACGCAGGGCGCCCTCGTACAGCCCGTGCATGCGAAAGGCCGCCCACGGCGGCGGGGTGGCCAGGCAATGCCCGCAGGGGGTATCCGGCAGCGCGGACAGGGCATGCGGCGCGCCGCAGCGCGGGCAAATGCCGCCCCGGCGCGGGGCCAGGGCCACGGCGCAGGCCGGACACAGGGGCGGGGCATGGGAAGAGGATTCCGGCGTGCCGGGCGGTGCGGCGGCATGCCCGTCGCACGGCCTGCCGCACGCGGCGCAACGCACCTCGGCCAGGCCGCAGGCACGCGCCCACGCCAGAAGGCGTGCCCGAAAGGGATGCACCGGCTACTGGTTCACGGCCATGGCCTGACCGTCGAACATGGCCCGCGCGGCGTTGCCGCCGTATTCCAGCACCCGCGCGCAGGTTGTCGGATCGTTGGCGATGTCGTCCGGGCCGTCATAGCCCGCCAGCAGCAGCGGTTCGGCCAGGGTGATGTTGAACGCCGCAAGGAAGTAACGCAACGTCAGCAGGCTGCCGTCAAAGATGTGCTCGCCCTTCTTGCGACCGGCCACCAGGGCCACCCAGGCCGTGCGGCGCGGCAGGGACAGCAGGCGCACATCGCCCGCCTCGCGCCGCAACCAGTACGACTGGCCCCTGTCGATGAAGGCCTTGAACATGGCAGGCAGGTGATAGAAGAACACCGGCGCGGCAAAGAACAGCGCGGGTGCCTCGTGCAGCATGGAGAACAGCGGCGCACTGCGGTCGGTGCCCTCCAGGAAGCACCAGCCGTTGGGATCGTGCTGGCAGCGGTAGCAGGACACACAGGGGCGCACCTCGTACTGGCGCATCAGCGTGACCTCTATGTTGCCGCCAGCCTCGGCGAATCCGCGCGCGAACAGCGCAGCCAGTTTGTCGCTGTTGCCGTTGGCGCGCGGGCTGCATGACAACGCCCGGGCAGGAATGGTGCTTGTGTTCATGGCTACTCCTTGCCGTGCCCCCCGGTGTGGCGCCCCCCACCGGCATCGTTTGGCCCCGTCGGCCCGTGCTGCCGCGCGTCGTCGCCGTCCGGCGTGCCTCGCCGGAAGCGGATTTCCGCATGGCTCTCGTGCCGGGTGACATCGGCCAGCCAGCCGGAAACCGTGTGCAGCGCACCCAGCGCCGCATCCACGGACCCGTGGCCGACCAGAAACACCAGAGCCGCATCCGGCTTGAAACGGAGGTACCAACCTACCTCCATGCCCACCCCTCAGCAGGTGGCGCGCAAATCGACGAGCAGCGGTTCCGGCATGTCCATAGGCTCCGCATATAACAGCCTGTACGTAAAGGCTACAGGGAAAACTCCGTGAAGTACGGGTTGTTCAATTTTTCGGAACCCACGGTGGTTTCCGGCCCGTGGCCGGGGTAGACCACGGTGTCGTCGGGCAGGGTAAATATCTTCTGCACCACCGAACGGCGCAGGGCGTCCAGGTCGCCGCCGGGAAAGTCCGTGCGGCCGATGGACCGGTGGAACAGCAGGTCGCCCACGATCACCGCGCCCGCCTGCGGAAAATGGAACGACAGGCTGCCCGGCGTGTGGCCCGGCGTTGCCAGGGCGCGGCAGGCGATGGCGCCCAATTCCAGCTCGCCCTCTTCCACCGGCTGGTAGCTGAACGGCGTCACCTTCGGAAAGCCGAAGGCTCCGCCCCGGCCCAGTTCCGTCTCCATCAGGAAGGCATCGGCGGCACTTGCCAGCACCGGCGCGCCAGTGGCTTCCGCCAGGGCCGCCGCGCCGTAGATGTGGTCGAAGTGCAGATGGGTGATCAGGATGTGCGTAAGCGCAAGCCCGTTCTTTTCCGCGTACTGGAGCAGGGGACGCGGCATGCCGCCGGGGTCCACGGCCACGGCAGCCCCGCCCAGGTGCACGAGATAGCCGTTGGTCTCCAGCGGCCCCATGGGAAAGGTGGAAATGCGCGGCTTCACAGGGCTCACAGGGCCTCCAGCAGCAGTGTTTCAAGGGGGACGCGATCGGACGATCCGCGTTGGGCGGGGCGCCCGGCCGCGATGAGGGCCATGAATTCATACCGTCCGGCGGGCAGGCCAAGGACCTGTTCCACTTGGTCAGCCTGGTTGACGATCTCGCCCAGCCACACCGCGCCAAGGCCCAGCGCGTGGGCGGCCAGCAGCAGGTTCTGGATGCAGGCCCCCGCGCCCTGATGGTCCTTCATGGGGTGGTAGCATGTCTCCCGGTCGAGAAACACGGCCACCAGCACCCCGGCGTCGCGCACGATGCGGGCGTACTTGGTGCAGCCCGCCAGCGCCTCCTGCCTGGGGTCGCCGGGCCGTACCACCAGAAAACGCCACGGCTGGTTGTTCAGGCCGCTGGGTGCCCAGCGGGCCGCGTCCAGCAGGGCCACGACCTCGTCGCGGGTGACCGGTTCGCCGGTAAAGCGGCGGATGCTGCGCCGCTCGTGCAGGGCGTCGAGCACGGCGCGGGATGCATCGGGAATATGCGGGTCCGTCATGTCCGTCATGGGTAGTTTCTTGGTAAATGCTTCAGGAAAATTTGTCGGAAACGGATGTGCCGCTCGGAGAGTGACGGGTTGTGGTGCCCGGCGGACAGGTACGCGCCAGTCCGGTCACAGTTGGCTGGTCGCACCAGTCTGGCCGCACCAGTCTGGCCTGACCGGACGATTTGAACCATAGCCCAAGCCACCGCCCGGTTCAACCATTCCCCGCGTGCACCGGACGGTGCTCCGCCTCGCCTCCGGGCCATGGCACACCTTGCCGCGCACAACTGCGCACGACTTTCCAACGGTGCGAAAAAACGGTATAAGCCATGTCCATGAAGCAGCCCACAGCACCAGGCGCCGCCGCGCCCGACAGTTTCCAGCCCGCCGACACCACCTGCCCTTCGACGCGGGCCGCTCGGTCCGAAAATCCGGGCCAGCCCGTGCGACAGGTACCGCTTACCCGGCGCGACCTGATCGCATTCGAACACCGCCTGCGCGACGCCATGGCCCGCGTGCTGTCCTTCAAGGCATACAGCCTGTATTTTCCCCGTGCCGCCAGCGGCCCGGAACCGCTGTGGCTGCCGCAGGAACGCAAGCTGCTGGTCCCGCTGATGCATCAGGGCGAACAGTTGGGCGTGTTCGTGGCGCGCGGCGTGCCCGCGCGCACGGCGCGTGCGCTTTCGCCCGTGCTGCCGGGCGTGGCCGGGCTGTGCCTGGAAAACCTGCAACTGTACAAGGCCAGCCTGACCGACCCGGTTACGGGGCTGGCCACCCGCCAACATCTGCTCGACGCCATAGCGCGCGAGGTGGACTGCATCCGCGACTGCTTTTCCACCGCGTCGGAAGGCAAGTGCGACCTGGTCGCCGGGCACCGGGCCAGCATGGGCGTCATCGCCGTGCGCCTGGGCAGCCTGCGCGAGGTGGCGCGAGACCACGGCTACGTCTTCGCCGACCGACTCATCGCCGCGCTGGCCGAAGAACTGCGCCGCGCCGCGCCGGAACAGGCGCTGGCCGCCCGCACCGGAGACTTCGAATTCGCCCTGTTCGTGCCTGCTGGCACGTCCGGTGGCTGCCGCAAGCTGGCCGTGGACATGGTGCGCCGCCTGCGTGGGGTGACCATCACCTGCGGGCTCACCGACGAACCGGTGGGGGTGACCGTTTCCGCCGGGTTCGCCGTCTACCCGCAGGACATGGAAGGCGCGGCCTTTGCCCGTGACCACGGCGAACAGGCCCGGGTGCTGCTGCGCAAATCGCGCATGGCCGCCGCCGTGGCCGTGGAGGCCGCCGCACTGGCACCGGGCGACGGCGACGGCAAGGGCGACGCCGCGCCCGGCGTACCGGTGATGGGCTTTTCGCGCATCCTGGCCGAAGGTGGCCGGGTGCTGGAAACCCTGCCCCTGTCACGGGTGGTGGTGAGCCTTGGCGGCAACATGAACGCCCGCGAAGGGCAGCGCTTTTCCGTGTGGTCGGTGGCCTACCCCGTGCGCGGCGGCTCGCAGGAGCCGCGCCAGCCCCTGTACAAGGGCGAGGTGGTGCTGATGGAAGTGCGCGACAACACCTCGCTGGCTGAAATCATGCACGTGGGCGACCCCACCTGGCCGGTGGAACCCGGCGACCGGCTGACCCTGCTGCCCGAGGAAAAGGGCGTCACCGTGCGCGACGGCGCAGGCGAAGCCCCACGCACCGATCCCCTGACCGGGCTGTTCCGCCACGGCGACTTCCTGGCCCGCTGGAGCGCGGAGCGCGAACGCTGCGACGCTTTTGCCCTGGCGCTCATCCGGCTGTCGGACGAGGGCCGCGAGCCGGAAGGCCGTGCCGCGCATCCGGAACAGCTCATGGCCGAGGCCGCCCAACTGTGCCGCGACCTTCTGGGCCCGCAGGCCCTGGGCGGACGCTACGGCCTGAACAGCCTGATCTTCTTCCACCCCGGCATGACGCCCGATGGCCCCGTCGGAACGGGCGGGGCGCGGGAAACATACGGCGCGCTGTGCCACGAACTGGAACGCCGCCTGCGCATCGGGGCCGCCGTAGGGGTGGCCTGCCATCCGTACCTCAGCTACCGCAAGGCCGACGCGCTGGAAAACTGCCTGAAGGCCCTGGAATACGCCATGCTGCTGCCCGCGCCGCGCGTGGGCGTGCTGGATTCTCTGGCGCTGAACATCAGCGCGGACAAGCGCTACAGCCTGGGCGACACCTTCGGGGCCATAGAGGAATACAAACTGGCCCTGCTGGCGGACGAAGGCAACACCATGGCCTGGAATTCGCTGGGGGTGTGCATGGCAGGGCTGGGGCGGCATTCCGAGGCGCGGCGCCACTTCGGCGAGGCGCTGACGCGCAAACCCGGCGACCCCATGGCCCTGTACAACCTGGGCACGGTCTGCCAGTCCGAGGGCGAAGCTGCGGAGGCGCGCGACTGCTTCCGCAAGTGCCTGCGCAACGCGCCGGGGCATGTCTACGCCCTGATCCGCCTGGGCCAACTGGCCGAAGGCGAGAAGCGCTTCGCCCAGGCCCGGCAGTACTACACCAAGGCCGCGAAACTGGACGGGGGCGCGGCGCTTACCTGCCGCCACCTGGCCCGGCTGTGCATGCGTCAGGGCCGCCCCGACGAGGCCCGCGAGCACCTGCACGAGGCGCTGCTGCACAACCCGCAGGACGCCATAGCCCTGCAACTCATGGCCCGGCTGTACCTGGACGGCGGCGAGGACCCGGAAATCGCGGAAGTGATGGCCCGGCAAAGCGTGGCCCTGCGCCCCGACCTGAAGCAGGGCTGGCTGGAACTGGCCCGCGCCCTGCAAGTGCGGGGGCGCGACCATGACGCCCGCGAGGCCCTGCTGCGCGCCGGGGAACGCTGAGGAACATGGCGTAGCGCAGTGGCCCGCACGCTGCCGCGCAGGCGGGGCAGGCCGCAAACGGGCGGCACGGAGGCGACAAGCCCGCACGGGGACGGCATGGGGAGCCACACGGGGGCTGGCTGCATTGCGCGCCCCTTGCGCCCTGCCAATTGATTGGGTACTCTTTCAGTGTGAGGACCCGATGCCCGGAACGCCACGGACGTTCCCCCCTGCCTCACCG
>Ga0247728_10075_pt1 | contig 40877 bp, 31 predicted proteins | sample SalenrCarbi39_FD_183048 | JGI IMG/M metagenome (GOLD analysis project Ga0247728, IMG submission 183048) | Saline wetland microbial communities from Lincoln, Nebraska, United States - Carb-i39 | ecosystem: Environmental > Aquatic > Non-marine Saline and Alkaline > Salt marsh | place: USA: Nebraska...
GAGCCGATGTGCGCGGTGCCGCCGCCGGACAGTGGGCATGCCCCCCCGGAAACGGATGGGAACCGCCCCCGGCGTGGCCTGTGCCTGCCGGTGGCGGTTCCCGTCGCCGCGCGATGCGACAATGAATCCCTGCGGCGGCCAGGATTCCGGGAAGGCCCAAGCGGAATGATTATAGTATAAAAAGTATTCCCTTGCCTAACGCCGGGCCGCCCCCATCGTCAATGGGGCGAAACACGAAAAAGCCCGGCCATGGGCCGGGCTTTCATCGGTTCTGCAAAGTGCGTGCGGCGGGGCCGCGCGGGTTACTTGGCGAAGCCCACGGCGCGGCGTTCGCGGATGACCGTGACCCGGATCTGGCCGGGGTAGGTCAGGTTCTTTTCGATCTTGCCCGCGATGTCCTTGCACAGCATGTAGGTCTGGTCGTCGTCCACGTTGTCGGAATTGACCATGACACGGATCTCGCGGCCCGCCTGGATGGCGTAGGCCTTGGCCACGCCTTCGAAGCCGGTGGCGATGTTCTCCAGGTCTTCCAGCCGCTTCACGTAGTTTTCCAGCAGTTCCTTGCGGGCGCCGGGGCGGGCGCCGGACAGGCCGTCGGCGGCCTGCACCAGCACGGCCAGGGCCGACTTGGGCGGGGTGTCCTCGTGGTGGGCGGCGATGGCGTGGATGATTTCCTTGCTCTCGTTGTACTTCTTGGCGATGTCCGCGCCAATGATGGCGTGCGGCCCTTCCACCTCGTGGTCCACGGCCTTGCCGATGTCGTGCAAGAGGCCCGCGCGCTTGGCCTTCTTGATGTCCATGCCGAGTTCGGCGGCCATCATGCCACACAGGGCGGCCACTTCCAGCGAGTGTTGCAGCACGTTCTGCGAGAAGCTGGTGCGGTACTTCAGCTGGCCCAGCAGGCGCACGATGTCGGCGTGGATGCCGTGCACCCCCGCGTCGAAGGTGGCCTGTTCGCCCACCTCGCGGATCTGCACTTCAAGCTCCTGCTCGCACTTGCGCACGATGTCCTCGATGCGCGCGGGGTGGATGCGCCCGTCCTGGATCAGCCGTTCCAGGGCCATCTTGGCCACCTGGCGGCGCAGCGGGCTGTAGGCGGAAAGGATGACCGTCTCCGGGGTGTCGTCGATGATCAGGTCCACGCCCGTGGCCGCTTCCAGCGCGCGGATGTTGCGCCCTTCGCGGCCGATGATGCGGCCCTTCATGTCTTCGCTGGGCAGGGTCACGGCCGTCACCGTCTGCTCGCCCACGTAGTCGCCGGCGTAGCGCTGGATGGCGTTGGCGATGATTTCCTTGGCCTTGCGGTCGGCGGTTTCCTTCGACTCGGTTTCGATGAGCCGGATCATCTTGGCGGCTTCGTGACGGGTGCGCGATTCGATGTCTTCGAAAAGACGCGATTTCGCCTCTTCGGCGGTCAGGCCGGATATTTCCTGCAGGCGGCGTTCCTGTTCATCGATGCGGGAGGAAATCTGCTCCTCCATGCCGGCCAGGTGACGTTCGCGGCGGGTCAGCTCTTTTTCGGCGGCGAGCACCTCGTGCTCCTTTTCGGTGGCCTTTTCGAGCTTTTCCTCCAGGCGTTCGCCCTGTTCCTGCATCTTGCGGTCACGGGCCTTCAGTTCGCGTTCGCGTTCCTTGAACTCGTGTTCCAGTTCGCGCTTCTGGTGAAAGATTTCGTCCTGGCCCTGGAGCAGAATTTCCTTTTTCTGGGCCTGCGCTTCCTTGCGGGCTTCCTCGACGATGCGCTTGGCGAGTTCGTTGGCATCGGCGATGCGCTTGGAGCTGACATAGCGGTGCAGGGCATAGCCCGATGCCGCGCCGATGATCGCTCCCACGACGACGTAGATGATTTCGATGAGCCCCATACTGCAACTCCCGTTATGGTGTCGGACCAACGCCCGATGTAGTGTCCGGCAAGCGGGTCTGGCGCGCCGATCGGGCCGTGCGTGTGCGCCCCAAGGGGGCGGCTGATTGCCACGGCGTCAAGACGCACCGGATCACCGTGCCGATTCCATGAGCACGGGGAAGACAGGAGTTCGGGCAAGGAGGGGACGGACGGCCGCGTCGCCGGGGTCCGCGCACTTTTGTGCTAAACGCGGATGCCCCGCCGGGCGGGCCTTGTTGGGGGCGAGGGGGCATGGACGAACCCCGGAGCGCCGTGTGACGTGCCAAAGCAGGACCTGACTATGTCAGGGTGGGAACCTCGGGCGGGCCTTCAGGCTCCCCGGCTCGGGGCCGGGTCTGCACACCGGTCCGCCGTACAGGTTCCCTGTTTTCTTCTTGTGAGGTCAGCGATGGCAGGTCAATCACGCACACTCCAGGGATCGTTATGCATCCGCGCAACGGGAGTTACGCAGATTCCTCTATTTTCGCCAGCAGGGCTTCCATGCGGGTACGCATTTCGTCCTTCTGCTGGGTAGACTGCAACAGGTCGTCCGCCAGTCCCAGAACCAGAAAGGTCAGCAGCTTCTCCTTGCTGAGCTGTCTTCCGTGGAACTTCAGTCTGTTGAACCGCTCTTCCACCAGGGCCTTGGCGGTTTCGACCCTTGCGGGGTCGGCCTCGGCCTTGAAGGAAACCTCAAGCCCCAGCACGGTGAGGTTGTATGTACGCATGGGGCCTCGACGCGCCTAGGCGTCGCCGGTTTGGTCCCTGAGGCGGAGCAGCAGCGCGTCGATGCGCGTAAGCACCGCATCTTTCACGGTGCGCTCCTCTTCAAGGGCTTCCTTGAGGATTCGATTCTCTTCCACCAGCGTCGAAAGCCCGCCTTCGACCTCTTCCCGAAGGCGACTGTTCTCCTCGCGCAGGGTTTCGAGCTGCGACAGGAGCGCCGTGACGCGGGTTTCAAGCAGGTCAATCAGTTCCATGTCTGTTAACTAGCCGTTTCACGGCGTGAAATCAAGAGTTCCTGCGGCGCGGCAGGTTCGTCTGGCGGCCCCGCGCGATGGCCAGCGAATCGTCCGGAACGTCCTTGGTTATGACGGAACCGGCACCCACCAGGCTGCCCGCGCCTATGGTCACCGGGGCCACCAGCGCACTGTTGCTGCCGATGAACGCCCCTTCGCCGATGACGGTCTTGTGCTTGTGCACCCCGTCGTAGTTGCAGGTAATGGTGCCCGCGCCGATGTTGGCGCCGGGGCCCACCTCTGCGTCGCCAAGGTAGGTCAGGTGGTTGGCCTTGGCCCCCTTGCCCAGGCGGGCCTTTTTCATTTCCACGAAGTTGCCGACGCGCGCGCCTTCCTCCATCACCGCGCCGGGGCGCAGGCGGGCGTAGGGGCCCACCACGCAGTCGGGGCCTATCTCGGCCTTTTCCACGTGGCTGAAGGGGTGCACGGTGGCGCCTTCCGCCACCACGGCGTCGCGCAGCCAGCAGTGCGAATGGACAACGGCTGCGCGCGCTATGCGTGAAGCCCCGTATATTTCGCAGGGGCCGTATATTTCCGCGCCTGGCTCAAGCACGGCGCGCGGGCTGATGCGCACGGTTTCCGGCGCGTGGATGAGCACGCGCTTCTCTATCCAGTTCAGGGCGATGCGCGCGCGCACCAACGCTTCCGACCGGATCAGCTCCGCCGGGTCGTTGACGCCCAGCAGGTTGGGGTCCTGCCCGCATTCCACGCCGATGACGTCCATGCGCTCGGCCACGGCCAAGCCCACGAGGTCGGTGATGTAGTATTCGCCGCTCTTGTTGGCGTTGGTCAGGCGCGGCAGCAGTTTTTCCACCGCGTCCATGCGCAGGCAATAGATGCCCGCGTTGATCTCGTCCGGTTCCGGACCGTACAGGGTTTCGTCGTAGTCCTTGGCCTCGACGATGGCCACCACGCGGCGGTTGTGGCGCACCACGCGTCCGTAGGCGCCGGGGTCGGGCAGGGTCAGGGTCATGAAGGCCACATCCGCGTCCAGGGCTTCCTTCAGGAAGGTGGCCACGGTGGATGTGGGCAGCAGCGGGGTGTCGCCGTTGACGACCACCACGCGGTCAAGGCCCGCGGCCTTCAGTTCGTCCCAGGCGGCCTGCAGGGCGTGCCCGGTGCCCAACTGCTTTTCCTGCACCACGAAGCGGTGGTCCTCGCCCTTGAAGGCTTCGCGCACCATGTCGGCCTTGTGGCCGATGACGGTCCACAGGTTGCCGCCGAACAGCGGCTCCAGCGCATCGTACACGAAGCGCAGCATGGGTTCGCCCAGGATGGACTGCAATACCTTGGGCTTGTCGGAATGCATGCGGGTGCCCTTGCCCGCTGCCAGTATGAGAGCGCCGGTAATGGACGCCATGGTTCCTCCGTCACGAAGGGATGTGTTTCGGGTGTGCGCGCCGGGGGGCGGCGCGTCGTCCGGTTTCTAGCCCCCCGTGCAGGGGCTGTCCAGTGGGAAGGGGGAGGAACGGCCCGCATTCCGGCCACGCGGCGGATACGGGACGGCAGGGTGCCGGGCACGCCCCGGACGGACCGTGGCGCAGGGCGCGCGTTCCGGCGGGCGGGTCCGCACGCGTTGCCACACCCGGCGCAACCGGCTACAGGGACGGAGCGCGCACCGCGCGGGTGGCACTAACGGGGAGGGACCGTGAGTGTGCCCTTGTGCCCGCCGGAAAGGGACGCGCAACCGGGGTAGACGACATGCTCAGACTGGAGATTCCGGGCCGCGAGGCCCTTGAACTGGACCATCTTGTTCTGGACTACAACGGCACCATAGCGGCTTCCGGCGCGCTGGTGGACGGCGTGGCCGAACGCATCACCCGGCTGGCCGACGAACTGACCGTGCACGTGGTCACGGCGGACACCTTCGGCTCCGTGGCCTCGGCGCTGGCCGGGCTGCCGGTGCGCCTGCACGTGCTGCCGCCCGGCATGCAGGACGAGGCCAAGCGCCGCTACGTGGCCGACCTTGGCTCGCTGCGCACCGTGGCCATGGGCAACGGGCGCAACGACCTGCTCATGTTGCTGGAGGTGGGGCTTTCCGTGGCGGTGATGGGCGACGAGGGCGCCTCTGTGCAGACGTTGTGCGCCGCCGACGTGGCCGTGCGCCACATTTGCGACGGGCTGGACCTTTTGCTGCACCCGTTGCGGCTGGTGGCCACGCTGCGCAGGTAGGGGGCGGCCCACCATTTCGCCGCTGGTGTCGGCGTCCGCGTCAGTGTCCGCGCTGGGGCGGATGCCGTTGCCGGTGCCCATGGCACGTGGGTTTCGTGGCGTCGGGGCGGACGCACCCGTATGGCCTCCGGTGCGCAGTACCGTTCCGCGCCGGCCTGCCGCAGTTGCGGCCAGCGTGCGGCCATGCCTGCCCTATTGTCCGTTCAGGGCACGCTCGACGATGCGGGCGTAGGTGCCGTCGGCCTTCATGTCCCGGATGGCCGTATTGAAAGCGTGCAGCAGGGGGCGCTGCCCGTCCTGCCTGCGAAAGGCCAGATGCACCGGCATCACCGCCAGCGGCTGCGGGGCCATGGTCACCAGGCTGGTCAGCCCCAGTCGTTCCCGCAGCCACAGGGCGCCTTCGCGGGTGATGATGGCGCCGTCGAGCCGTCCTCCGGCCACCTTCAGCATGTTCTGGGCTTCGCTGCCCGCCTCCTCGGTGGTTATGGCGCCCGTCACGCGCGCGGCGTCCAGCGTGTCGCCGTAGCTCCACCCGCGCACCACGCCCGGCCGCATGCCCCGCAACGCGGCCAAGGCCGTCCCGTCCTGTCCCGCAGGTGGCGTTGCGGCCTGTCCCGCCAGGGCCTCGGGTATTGCCGTATTTGCCGGAAGCACCAGATGCAGGCGTTCTTCGAACAGCGGCGCGGAAAAGTCGTGCACCAACCGGCGCTGGTCGGTGGCGTACAGGCCGCACACGCCGATGCGCTCCCCGGATCGACCACCGGGGCTTTCCCCCGAATGTTCGTGGTTCAGCTCCGCGATGGCCCTGGCCCATGGCGTGGGGGTCACGATTGCCGCAAGGCCCATGCGCCGGAAGGCCTCTGCCGCGAGTTGCGGGTAGATGCCGCGCGCGCCGGATTGCGCGCCCGAGCCCCTGTAGGCATATGGCGGCTGGTCATCATCGCACAGGACGTGCAGCAGTGGTGGGGCAGGCTGGATGTGCCGGACCGCGCGGGCTGGCTCTGCGTCGGCAATCCGGGCGTCGGCGGCATGGGTGACGGGCGGGAGGGCCAGCAGTGCGATGCCCAGCACCGGCAGGGCCACGGCCAGCAGCAGCCGCCAAATCGCGCCGGGCAGTCCCTGCCGGGCACATGCCCTTGCGGGAGTGTTCTCCGCCTGCCCGGTGCCGTCTCCGGCGTTGTTCGCCGTGGCAGCGGCGATGCTGTTGGCGGCGGCATCCGCCGCCTCAGGGCACGGCGACATCCTGCACCATTCCGTCATCCAGGCATTCCAGCATGCGCGAATACAGCGCGGCGCGCTGCGTCCCGGGCGGGGCATCGCGAAAATCCACCAGCACCCGCACGGTCTCGCCGGGCCAGACCAGCACGGTATCCTTGATGCCGCTGTCGGTGGCCGAACATCCGGAGGGGGCCATGGCCAGGGCTGCCACATGGGGCGGGCTGCCGCGTCGCTCCAGCACCCGCAACTGGAAGCCCGAAAGGTGCAGGGCATGGGGGATGGACATGGCGTCGTTGGACAGTTCCCAGACCTCGGTCGCGCGCTCGGGCACGCGCGGCGCCGGAAAGTCGTCCGGCAGCAGGGCGTGCGTGTCGTGCCGCAGGGCGAACGGCTGGCCGTTCAGCAGCCACGAGGGGCGGCCCAGCACCTCGCCGCGCGAGACATGCAGGCGGCGCGGCGGCCCCTGCGGCATGGGGGGCTCCGACGGGAATTCGCACAGTCGCACGGGCAGGGGCTGGGCATAGTCCACGCGCTGCATCACCCGCAGCCGCAGCAGGCGTGCCGCCTCCCCCTCGCCGGGTGCCCCGGCCCCGCCGGAGGTCGCTCCGGCCCGGCGCATGGGGTCGAAGGGCAGGTTGACCAGATGCCATTCGTCGCCGGGGTTGGCCGCACGCAGATCCACCAGGATGTCCGCCCGCTCTCCGGGGCCCAGTAACAGGCGCTGCAAGGGCAGCGGGCGTTGCAGCATGCCGCCGTCCGTGCCCATCAGCGTGAAGGGGTGCGGTGCGCCGTCGGGGCGGGCCAGCCCCACGTGCAGGATGCGCGCGTTGCACATGTTCACCAGACGCAGGCGGTACATGCGGGTTACCACGTCCATCCGGGCACCGGGCACGCCGTTGATGGTGAGCACGTCGCCGACAAGGCCCGATATCCGGTCGTCCAGGCCGGGTGCGTATACCGGCACGCCGTTGCGGTCCAGGCGGCGGTCCTGGAACAGCAGGGGAACGTCCGAGGGGCCGCTGCCCGGCGCGGGCAGGCTGGCCCGGAAGGCACCGGTGCCCGTCGCCCCCAGGGGCTCGATGTCCATGGCGGCCAGGGCGGCGCGCTCTTCCTCGTCGTCCACGATGCACAGCCCCACCATGCCCTGATGGGTCTGGCGGCCCGAGAACCCCGGCGCGATGGCATGGTAGGGGTAGATGCCCGCCCGGTTGCGCAGGGGGACGCGGTATTCGAGGCTGGCGCCGGGCAGCAGCATCATCACCGGGTGGCCCCCCATGCGCCAGTCGGCGATCAGGCCGTGCCAGCGCAGCAGGGTGGGGGCGTCCAACCGGTTGATCAGGCGCACCCGCAGCGAGGCGCCGCGCTGGATGACCAGGGTGGGGTTCCAGTAGGGGTGCCCGCCGTGCTCGGTCTGAAAGGACAGCGGCGGGGCGGGGGGGGCATCGTCGGCGGGCAGCCGTGGGTCGGACGTTGCGGAAAGCTCGATGCGTGCCGCGCCATCCATGAGCCCCATGAACGAATGGTCGCCGGGCACGGGCAGGGGGGTATCGAAGGTGGCGGCGGTTTGCAGCCCGGCCAGGGGGCGCGGCGGCGCGGGCGGCACGGTGAGCGGGCTCGGGGCGGGGGCATCCTGCGCCGCAAGGGCGGACCCCGTGGCCGCCAAGGCCCAGGTCGCTCCGGTGAGTGCGGTGATTCCGGCCAGCTTCAGGAACCGTCGTCTGCCGATGCGCCGCATGGTTTCTCCTGCGTTTCCGGTGGGGTGCATCGCGCTTGCCGGGCTGTCCCGGCATTCTCCCGCGCGGCACCGAGTCTGGCCTGGCGGATGCACCGGCTGGGGCGGAAGGCGCGGATAGTGCGCAATGCCCCGAAATACTAAGCGGATGATAGCGTGGATGCCCGCGAAAGTGAAGCGCGTGCGGTATCGCGCTGCGGCGTGCCCCTTGCGTTCCCTTCTTCCCCTTCGGCCTTGCCCCCCTGTTTGCCTTTATCTGCCGTCGGTATGGCGGCTACCCGGCATCCGAGCGCCACCGGCGGCCGCCCCGCCGTCCGTGCCGGGCGGCTGGGGGCTGGCCAGGTCGGGGTGTCCCAGCGATACCGGGGCCGCCTCGCCCGGCAGCACCAGCGGCGCGGGTTTGCCGGGGGCCAGTTCCAGGCGCAGGGCCTTACCGGGGCAGCGCAGTTCGCACACCCCGCAGCCCATGCACACGGAGGCATCGATGGCCGGACGGGCGTCATGCCGGGTGATGGGGCGGTCGCCCGGGCGTGCGGCGGGCAACGGTTCAGGGGGCGCGGGCCGTTCGTCCATGCGCACCGCGTCGAAGGGGCAGATGCGCGCGCACAGCCCGCAGCCGGTGCAGGCGTCCGGGTCCACGCACGCCACGTAGCCCGAGGAAACCAGCATGGGCGTGCCCTCGCGGTGGGCCTGCATGGCCCCGCAACAGCAGGTGCAGCAGTTGCAGATGGCGTAGTAGCGGCCCAGTACCGCTTCCTTGAAGAATGCGTGCGAGACGTGGCCGCGCCGGTTTTCCGCCTCCACCACGTGGATGGCTTCATCCGGTGTGACGCGGCGGGCCTTGTCCGGGTGGTGCTCCAGCACGAAGTTTACCACCGGGCCGCCAGCCAGGATGCACACGTTCACCGGGGTGCAGTGGTCTTCCTTTGTCAGGCGGCAGGGGCAGTCCAGCAGGGCCAGGGCGTCGGCATTGTCGAGAATGATGTCGCGCGCCATGCGGAAGGGCAGCACCGTTTCCGGCACGGTGGTGGACACGGGACGTTCCACCGCGATGAGCCGGGGCACGGTGCCCGGCGGCATGACCTTGCCGTGGTAGCTTTGGGCGAATTCCGGCCCGAATTCCTCGCGCGTGCCCCATACCCCCAGCAGGCCGCCCAACCGGGCCAGCGGTGCGGCCAGCCAGCGGGCCAGCGGATGCCGCCCGGTGCCCATGCCGATGTAGAACAGCGGCCAGCGCAGGTAGATGTAGCCGTGCAGGGCCTCGATGAAGCTGCCGTGCGGGCGGGTGAGGGCCTCGCGCCAGAAGGCGCGGGCAGAGGGGCGCAGCGGTGCCAGCAGCAGCCGGAGCAGGAAACGGGACAGCGAACGCGGGATATCCGTGAGGCGCATGGGACCTCCCGTTGGCGGGCGGGGGACTCCGTGAGGCCAAGGTGCGGGACACTGCCGTCATGATGCCTGCATCCGGAAGGCGATGCAACAGCGCACGGCATTGTCACGCAATGTTCGCGGATTGGGCATGCAGCGGGGCGTCAGTCTTTCGAATGCGGGCCGCCGTCTTCGCCTGCGGGGGGGATATGGCGCCAACCGTGGGCGAAATCCGCCGCATACAGGCGCGACGCGGTATCGCCCGCCGCTTCGCCCGGCAGCACAAGGAACACCGTCTGCCGTGAAAAGCCGTGCGTCCGCATGGTTTCGGCCAGTCCGCCCGCCGTGGTCCAGGCCAGCGCCTGATCGGGCCAGCCCACCCGGTGGGCCGCCAGCACCGGAGTGTGCGGGGCCACGCCAGCCGCCGCCAGTTCCTCTTGCAGCCGTTCCGGCGCGGCGGCGGAAAGGTACACGGCCATGGCGCTGCCATGGCGGGCCAGTTCACGCAGCCGTTCCGCGTCCGGCACGGGGGTGCGCCCCTCCAGCCGGGTGATGACCAGCGACTGGGTGACCTCCGGTGCGGTGAACGACACCCCGGCGGCGGCGGCGGCGGCGAAGGCGGCCGTCACCCCCGGCACCACCGAGCAGGCGATGCCTTCCGCGTGCAGCAGGCGCATCTGTTCGCGCACGGTGCCGTACAACGAGGGATCGCCGGTGTGCACCCGCGCGGCGGTGCCGCCCGCCAGGGCCGTTGCGCGCAGCAGGGCGTGGGTCTGTTCCAGCGTGAGCGGCGCGGAATCGACCACCCGTGCGTCCGGCCTGGCGCAGGCCACCACCTGCGGGGGCACCAGCGAGCCCGCGTACAGCACCAGGTCTGCCTCGGCGATGATGCGCCGGGCCTTCAGGGTGAGCAGTTCCGGGTCGCCGGGACCCGCCCCCACGAACCACACGTGGCCGCCGCTGGGGCAAGCGGGCGCCGGGGAAGAGACGGGGGCAGCGGGTGAGGCTGCGGGAGACACGGCGCGGGGGCCGGTGGAGGAAGTGGCGGGTGCGCCGCCGGAGTGGTCACTGTCCTTGCTGGGCATGCAGGGTCCTGTCGGCTTCGGCCAGAATGCGCGCGTATTCGCCGCTGGCGCGCATCCGGCCCAGCGTGGCGTCGAAATCCGCCGCCAGCAGGGCGTTGGCGTCGGTGCGGGCAAAGGCCATGTAGGCGGAAACGTAGTCGTAGGGGGGGCGCAGCAGCACTGGTGCCCTGCCGGGGGCAAGGCGGTGCAGCAACGCGCGCAGGGTGGGTTCCGTGCCGGGCACGGCCGCTGCCTCGCGGCGCAGCACGGCCTGCACCCCTTCCTGCAACGAATAGAAGGAACTGGTGCGGATCAGCCCCTTGCGGGCGATGATGGCGTCCAGCGTGGGGCCATAGCTGTAGCCCAGGGCCAGGGCCACGGGCTTGTCGCCGTACAGGATGGCGTCGCGCGCGGTGCCGCTGGTGTCGGAGGCCAGATGGTGGTCATCCGGGTGCACCATGAGGATGACGTCTTCGTCGTACAGGGGCACGGTGGTGTAGTGCAGGAACTGTTCACGGTCAGGGGTGCGGTAGACCGCAAGGGCCGCGTCCAGCTTGCCTTGCCGGACCAGGGACAGTCCCCGGTTGAAGGGGGTGGCCACGAATTCCACGGTGCGCCCCAGACGGTGCAGCACGGCGCGGGCCACGTCCACGGCGGCACCGTGCGGCTGGCCGTCGTGCAGGTAGTTCCACGGCGGCTGGTCGAGGATGAACACGCGTAGCGGCGCGATGGTGTCTTTGGCGGCACCCGTGGCGGCGGCACCCGTGGCGGAGGTGCCGCCGGAGATGACGATTTCGGGGGTCTGCGCCCGGCTTGTTCCCGGCATGAGCAGCGCGGGCAGCACCAGCAATGCCAGCAGCACCAGCATCAGGGCAGGCAGGCTCGGCAGGGCGCGGGGCGGTGCCGTGTCGCTGCCTGGACGGTAAGGGAAGAGGCGCGGGGTCATGCTGCGTCACCTTCGGGCCGGGTGGCCGCCACGATGAAGACGGGGTTCATGGCCGCAAGGCGCAGGTCGCCCAGCAGGGGCACGGCCTCGCTGGCCTGGATGCAGGCCACTTCCGCGGGCCAGCCGTGCCGGGTCAACGCGGCGCGCACCCGCTCCAGCGTGCCCAGCAGTACGCAATGCACCACCAGCCGCCCGCCGGGGGGCAGGCGGCGGCATACGGCATCCAGCAACGGGTCCGCCTGGGGGGAATGACCGTCGCCGCTCAGGCCGCCGCCCATGAAAATTCGATCCGGGTCGGGCAGCCCGTCGAGGCAGTCCGGCAGCGCGGCGTGGACCACGTGCAGGTTGGGCGCGCGGAAGCGGCGGCGGTTCTGCTCGATCAGGGCCACGCGGGCCGGGTCGCGCTCCACGGCCACCACCAGGCCGTCGCGGGCCAGTGCGGCGGCCTCCACGGCAACAGCCCCGCTGCCCGCGCCCAGGTCCCACACGGTATGGCCGGGGGCAATGCGCAGGGCGGCGAGCCCGGCGGCGCGCACCGGCCATTTGGTGATCAGCCGGGCCTGCACGGCGAAGTCGGTGTCGGGGATGCCCAGCACGGGCAGGGCGGATCGCCCGCCGGGGGCATGCGGGGACGGGGCGGGGGCGGCGCGGGGCACCAGCAACACCGTGCAGTTGCCGCCCAATTGATCCAGTTGATCCAGTTGGTCCGGTTCTCCCCGTTCCCCCACTCCGGCGGCATGGCCCCCTGTATCGCTGCCGTCGCGGGGCAGGGCGAGTGTCACGTGGCGCTCGCCGGGGCTGCCCATGTCGGCAAAGGCATGCAGCCGCAACCCGGTCACCCCGCGTTCGACAAGGAAGCGGGCAATGGCCCCCGGCGTGTTGTGGCCGTCGGTCAGCACGCAGACCGGAACGCCTTCGTGCTGGGCGCGGCGCAGGGCCGACGCAAGGGGGCGATAGTCGTTGCGGCCATGCAGGGAAACGCAGCGCGCGTCCTGCCACGGCAGGGCCAGCCGGGCAGCGGCCTGTTGCAGGCAGGATGCGGCGGGCAGCACCCGCAGCGCGTCGGGGCCGAAATGTCCCGCCAGCCGCGCGCCGATGCCGAAAAACAGCGGGTCGCCGTCGGCCAGCACCGCCACCCGCAGCCCGCGCGTCCGGCACGCGTCCATGGCCTGCAGGGCCGCATCCAGCGCCGCGCCGATGACGATGCGCTGGCCGGGATGCTCCGGGAACGAATCCAGCAGGCGCGCCCCGCCCGCCAGCACCTGGGCCTGCGCCAGGACGGCGGCGTGACCGGGTGGCAGGGGGGTGCCGCGCAGCCCGCAGCCGATGACCGTGACAGGAGGTCTCGTGGCGGTCGCGGCAGCGGCCTGCCCGGTTGGGGGAGTGGCGTGGGGGGGCGTTGCGTGCGTCATGCCGTCACCAGGCATCTGCCGTCCATGTGAAAAAGGTGCACCGTCACCGTGACGCTTTCCGCCCCGCCTGTCCAGCCATGGGCGGCATCGCGGGCGCGCTCGGCCACGGCGCGCAGCACGGCGGGGTGGGCCGGGTCGGCCAGCAGCAGTTCCAGGGCCTGCCCGGCGGTGTTGGCGGCGGCCACCGCCGCGCATGTTTCCGTGCCCGCGCCCGCGCTGGCGGACCAGCGGGCCAGCAGGGGCAGGTCCAGCGGGGCCGTGTGGGCGTGGGTGTGCGGCAGCCCCTGCGCCAGCTTGACCAGCTTGCCGAAAAAGCAGCCCCAGGTCACGCGGGCAAATCCGCGCTGGGCGGCGGCGGCCAGCGAGAAGGCCGCGAAATCCGCCGCCTGCACGAAGGCCAGCGGCGGCAGGGCGGGGTGGGCGCGCATGAGCAGGGTTTCGCTGCGTCGTCCGGTGGACAGGCAGACCTCGGTCAGCCCGGCAGCGCGGGCCACGTCCAGCCCTTGCGCCACGGCGGCCTGCCACGCGTCGTGGCTGTAGGGGCGCACCGTGCCCCGCGTTCCCAAAATGGAAATGCCGCCCACGATGCCCAGGCGCGGGTTCAGGGTGTGCCGGGCGATGCGCTGGCCCTCGGGCACCCGCACGGTGACGCGCACCGTGCCCTGCCAGCCCGCCGCCGCGCATTCGTGATGCACGGCGAAGGCCAGTTGCCTGCGCGGTTCGGGGTTGATGGCCGGTTCGCCCACGGCCACGGGCAGGCCGGGCAGGGTGACCCGGCCCACGCCCGTGCCGCCGCGCAGCAGTACGGTGATGCCGTCGTGCAGCGGACATAACGCGGGCGCGGGCGCCGTGTGCGGGGCGGGGGAAACGGGGGCGCCGGGGGGGGCATCGCAGCCGGGGAAAGGCAGGGGCAGGTCGGGCGTGCCGCCTTCCGTCAGTTCCCCCGCGTCATAAATCAGGCCGCCAGCGGCATGCGCCAGGCCGTCAGCGCCATGAGCCAGGCTATCCGGGTCTTGCGACAGGGTTGCCCCTGCGGGGGCGCATTCCACCAGCGCCTCGATGCGCGCCCTGTGGGTGGCGTCCGGATCGTCGCCGCCGTCCTTGATCACCACGCCCAGTGCCGCGCAACAGCCCGCGCGCGCGCCAACAAGGGGCGTCACCTCGGCCACGGGCACGTCCAGCCAGCCCGCCGGGGCGGCGTTGCCCCCGCTGTTTTCGCTGCCCCCGCTCTCAACGCTGGTGGAGGCGAACGGCGGCAGCGGCACGGCCACCACGTCCGGTGCCGCGCCGCGCAACAGCAGGCGCAGGGCGGCCATGGCGGCGGCTGCCAGGGCAGAACCCGTGGTGAAGCCCTCGCGCAGTTCCACGCCCTGCGGCTGCGCGTCTGGGGGTGCGTCGCCGGGTGTGACGGGCGAAGTATAGTCCGTGCAAATATTTTTCATATCAACGGATTGGAACAATCGATTTGACGTGGGGGCGCCGCTCTGTAAGCACCGGAACATGCTATCAGCAAACGCCTCGTCACGCAGCAGTGGGGAAGGCGGGTACGCCGGGCCGGTAACGGACGGCGTTTCCGTCCCTTCCGGCACGGGCACCGGAATGGTGCAGCGTCTGCTGACCCACGTGTGGTGCCAGCGCGCGGTGCGCGTGGCCCTGGCGCTGGTCTTCGTGGCGGCGGGCGGGGCCAAGCTGGCCGACGTGCGCGGCTTTGCCGAAATCATCCACCATTACGGGATACTGCCCGTGTGGTCCGTGGGGCCGGTGGCGCTGCTGCTGCCCCTGGCCGAGGTGATCGCCGGGGTTGGGCTGCTGTTCGCCGTGCGCGGCAGCCTGGCGGCCATCACCGCCATGTGCCTGCTGTTTCTCGGCGTGCTGGGATACGCGCTGGCGACGGGGCTGTCCATCGGCGATTGCGGCTGCTTCGCCCCCGGTGAACTGCCGGAGGGCGTGGAAGATGGTTCCGCCCTGCGCGGGGCGCTTGTGCGCGACCTCGTGCTGTTGGCTGGCGTAGCCTATCTGTATGCCTGGCGTCGGTTGCGCCGTCGCGTTGCCTGAAGCCTGATGCAAGGGCCCGCCACGGGCCGTGGCATGCCCCTTCGTCGCGGGTCGTTCCGGGGGTGTGCAGGATTTTCGTTCCACAAACTCTTGAGGAGGTTGCGATGTCTTTGAAGAAGCTGGTTGCCCCGTTGGTGCTGCTTGCCGCGCTTGGTCTTGCCGGGTGCAACAATCCCTTTGCCGGGCCGTCCGAGGTTGACCTGGAAGCCAAGGCCGTGAAGCTGTCGCGCGACACCGCCAAGGGCGGCTACGAGCTGCTGACCGTGGCCGAACTGAAGAAGTGGCAGGACGAGGGCAAGGACATGCTCATCGTCGACACCATGCCCTTCGAGGATTCGTACAAGAAGAACCACATTCCCAATGCGGTGCAGTTCCTGTTCCCCATCCCGGACATGCCGGAATGGAAGATGACCGAGACCGGCGACAAGAGCGAGCAGGACTTCGAAAAGCTGCTCGGCCCGGACAAGGACCGCCCGCTGGTGTTCTACTGCGGCTTCGTGAAGTGCACCCGCTCGCACAACGGTGCGGTGTGGGCGAAGAAGCTGGGCTACAACAAGGTGTACCGCCTGCCCGGCGGCATCGTGGCCTGGAAGGAAGCCGGATACCCCGCGAAGACCGTGAACTAGCCGATTCCGGCGGGGCGGCGCACCATGCGGCGCCCCGCCTTTTCTTTTGCCGCCGACCGACCGGGACGGGCCGGAAGCGGATTTCCCGCTTGCCCGACCGCAGGGCGCGGCATATCAGGACTGGCATGAAGACAGACCGTCCCCCGAATCCCGATGCGGACGACGCAGCACGCGCCGCCTGCCCGGACGCGTGCCCGGGCGCCTGCCCGGACGCGTGCGACCTTGCCTGCGGCAACGCGTGCGAAGGCTGCGGGGATGGTGCGTCCGATGACTGTCCGGTGCCCGGTGATGCCCCCTGCGGTGCCCCCCGCCCCCTGCCGGATGACGATTTGTCAGCCCCGGTCAGTCTGACGGCCCCCGTCCCGGCGGATCCCGTGGTCGAGGCCATCCGTCGCAGGGCCGAGAACCTGTTCGACACCCGCCAGTTGCTCTGCGCAGAGGCCGTGCTGCACGCCGTGGCCGAGACGCTGGGCGGTCCCCTGTCCCCGGACCAGGCCGCCGCGCTGGGCACGCCGTTCTGTCAGGGCATGGGCGGCGCGGGCTGCACCTGCGGCGCGCTGAGCGGCGCCGTGGCCGCCGTGGGGCTGTTCCGTGGCAGGCCGGAGCGCGGCGCGGGCGGCACCAAGGGCCGGGCGCTGGCCCGCCGGATGCACGACGCGTTTCGCGCCGACTGCGGGGCCACCTGCTGCCGGGTGCTCATCCGCCACGTGCGCCACGACAAGGCGGCCCACTTCGCCCAATGCCGCAGTCTTACCGGCAAGGGGGCCGTGCTGGCCGCTCGTGCACTGCTGGCCGAGGGCGTGCTGCCCCTTGACGGGGCATTGTCCCTTCCGATGGACACCGGCCTGACCCTGTGGCGCAACCGCCTGCGGGCGCTGCTGCGCCTGCCCTTGTGCCGCCGGGGCTGACCCCCGGCGGGTTTCCTGCCTTTCCTTCGTTTTCTGCCCTACACCAGCAGCACCGTGGAACCGGTGGTCCGGCGCGACTCCAGCGCGCGGTGCGCGTCGGCGGCCTGCGCCAGCGGGAAGGTCTGGTTCACCTGCACCTGCACGATGCCCGCACGCACCACGTCGAACAGGTCGCGCGCGTGGGCCAGCAGGTTGGGCCGCTTGGCGGTGTAATGCATCAGGCTGGGCCGGGTGAGGAACAGCGAGCCCTTGGCCGCCAGCAGGGCGGGGTTGAACGGCTCCACGCTGCCGGACGACTGCCCGAACGAGACCATGGTGCCCATGGGCCGCAGGCAGTCCAGCGATGCCATGAACGTGGCCTGCCCCACCGAATCGTACACCACGTCCACGCCGCGTCCGTCGGTGAGTTCGCGCACCCTGGCCGCCACGTCTTCCTGCCGGTACAGGATGACGTGCTGGCAGCCGTTGGCCCGCGCGCGTTCGGCCTTGGCCTCGTCGCCCGCCGTGCCGATGACCGTGGCCCCCAGATGCCGCGCCCACGGCACCACAAGCGACCCTACGCCCCCCGCCGCCGCATGCACCAGCATGGTGGTGCCCTCCGTCACCGGGTAGCAGCCGTACAGCAGGTAGCGCGCGGTCATGCCGCGCAGCATCATGCCCGCCGCCGTGACGAAGTCGATGTCGTCGGGCAGCACCACCAGCCGGTGGGCGGGAATCAGGCGGCGTTCGGCATAGGCCCCCACGGGGTTGCCCGCGTAGGCCACCCGGTCGCCGGGCTGCACCTCGGTCACGCCGTCGCCCACGGCCTCCACGGTGCCCGCGCCTTCCATGCCGGGGATGGCGGGCAGCGCGGGCAGCGGGTACAGCCCGGTGCGGTGGTATACGTCGATGAAATTGAGCCCCACGGCCCCGTGGCGCACCAGCGCCTCGCCGGGGCCGGGCGTGCCGGGGGTGTGGTCTTCCCAGCGCAGCACTTCCGGCCCGCCGGTTTCATGAAAGAAGATGGCCTTGGATGGTTCGGACGATGTGGGCATGCGTGCCTCCCGCGTGGGGCAGAGGTGGATGTTTGCCTTGCATGGTAGGGCAGCTTGGGGGTTCGCACAAGACGGTCCGGAAAAGTAACCGGGTTCCTCAGGGGGAACAGGGGGAACAGGGGGAACGGGGGGAACGGGGGGAACGGGGGGAACGCGGGGAGTGTGGGGAAAGGGTCGGGAACGGAGGGGTGGACGGGCGGAGGATGCCAGCCGGAAGGGCGGTGCGGAAAGGCGGCAGCCGGGCGGATGCCGCTGGCGGCTGATGGCGACGGGCCGTACAGGCGACGGGCCGTACAGGTGACGGGGCCTACAGGGCGACGGGCCATTGTCCCTGCGCGGGACGCCAAAAGGAAAGCCCCGCCGAAGCGGGGCCAGTGGGGCGAGCAAAGGCGGGGTTACCGCGGCTCGCGCCGCCTGTATGGCATGAAAGCGCGGGCCGGGCAAGGGGCGGCGGGTCACACCGGCGACGCGATGCGGTTCCCCACCGTATCAACGCCGGTAAGCCGCGACATGGCCGTCAGGTATTCCGCGTTGCGGTCCAGGTAGAAGGCCAGGGGCTTGGAGAAGTTCTTGCCCACGATGCCGTCCACGAACAGCTGGCTCACCTCGCGCTCGCGGGTCAGCACCATCTGCGAGCGGGCCAGGATGGCCTTTTCTTCCGGCGACATGTCGCGCACCAGCAGCGAAAGCACGTTGCGCGCGCGCGGCTGGTACATCCAGAAGTACATCATGTCCAGGGCATTGATGATGATGGTCCGCTCCAGGTCTTCGGCCTCGGCCTCCACCGCGCGGATGAACTGCTTGGGCTGCGAGAGCAGTTCCAGCACGTCTTCTTCGGGGAACAGCAGTTCCAGCCTGGAGAAGGTGTCGAACAGCTGGTGCAGCTTGCTTTCGTAGTCCCAGCGGCGGATGCGCATGTTGTTGTTGCGGTCGGCATAGCCTTCCACGGCACCGGCGATGGTGTCGGACGCCATCTTGGAGATGACCGCCGCATAGGGCTGGATAAGCGCGGTGGGGTTGGGCACGTGCATCAGCACCAGAAGTTCCACCAGCATCTCGCTGTAGAGCAGTGAGGTGGGGATGGCCAGCACGCTGCGGAAGATGTTGCCGAGCACCGCCTCCTTGGGCAGGCCCCGGTAGATGTTGTGCGCGGCGATGTAGGCCCCGTTGGCGGCCGAAATGACGGCGTAGACCAGGGTGGGGTTGTTGCTCACCGTCATCCCGAAGCCCTGTTCCAGCAGCAGCACGCGGATGACGTTTTCCAGCAGCGGCACGGAAATGCCCGTGAACAGCAGCGAATCGCTTATCCGGCTCCAGCTCACGTAGTCGTTCCAGCGCAGCAGGGGCGACCGGCTTACGCCGCCGCCGCCCGTCACGGCCTGGATGACGTTGCGCACCCCGGTGATGCCGAACCAGATGGTGGTCCACAGCATGGCCGTGAGCAGGCTGTCCTGGGTCTGCATGAACGAGAGCACGGCGGGGATGAACCCGGCCAGAACCTTCAGCGCGTTGGATACGCCGGTGTTCAGGTAGCGCATGCCCATCCAGCGCTTGCACACGGCCCCGCCGCGCATGTGCAGCGAAAGGCCGTTGCCGCCGCTACGCGCAAAGCCCCCCAGGGTGGCGATGTTGCCGCGCGGGGTGACGCGCGAGGTGTCGGTGCGCACCACCCATTCGCGCGACCGGCGAAAGCCGAAGCGCGAACAACCCGGCAGCCGCCGCACCAGGCTTACCAGCGTGGGGCTGGGCAGCACGGGGGTGCGCCGTTCCAGCATGCTTTCGCGCAGGTACACCTCGGTGTGCACGGGAATGATCTGGCGCATGGTGTCGCGCGGGTCGTCGATCTGCTTCTGGGCGCGGCGGGGCAGCGTTTCGCGGAACACCAGCCCCATGCCGTGCACCCGGTGCGAGCGGCTGGTGGAATCGCTGCCGATGCGCGATTTCAGCTGCACCGACTTGTAGAACGCTTGCAACCGGGGGATGTTGCGCAGGATGCGGCGGAATTTTTCGCACCGTTCGGGGGCATCGAGCCCGCCGGTTTCGGCGTAGTCCCGGATCAGCGCGCGGATAAGCCGCTTCAGCCGGGGGGCGCTGCCGCTGTTGATGGCCAGTTGCAACTCGTTGATGGCCCGGATGTTGGCCACGTGGGCCTCGTCGCCTTCCGCCCAGTCCTTGAGGTTGAACAGTTCGAGGTGGGTGATCAGCCCTTCGCAGTCCCACAGCAGCTCGAGCACGTCGGCCACGGTGAGTTCCGAGAGGTTCAGGGTGATGCGGTAGCCGCTGTGCAGGCTGGTCAGCCAGTCCAGCAGGGCGCGGGGCGGCGTGCGCAGGATGTCGGGCACGTCGGCCCCTTCATGGGGCACGAAGGGCGAGGGAATGTCCGGGTTGCGCGCTGGGACCAGCCACAGGTCGTGCACGGTCTCGGCATCCAGTCCGTCCAGGCGCTGCACCAGGGCCTCTATAGCCTCGCGTTCCGGCTGGGTGGCCATGGACCATTCGTCGCGCAGTTCCTCGACCCGCCCCTGCAAGGCGGGCACCAGCCGCTTGTGGATGAATTCGGCCAGGTGCAGCAGCGATGCCTGCCCCGTGCCCACGAAGGCCAGGAATTCTTCGCGGTGCAGCGGTTCCAGGGTAAGCCCGAATTCCTCGTTGATGGTGCGGCGGTGGCGCTCGTTGTAGCGGCGCAGCACCTGCAACACGTATTCCGCGAGATATTGCGAGGCCTTGCGGCCTTCCTGCATCAGGTGCTGGGTAGGGGTTTCTTCCAGAAACGACAGGAAGCCCTGCGAATCGGAAAAGCCGCGCGGCACCCAGATGAGTTCGGCGTACTGGTTGCGCGCGGGTACCCGGAACTCCACCCCGATGCGGACGGAAACCCCCATGATGTCGGCGGCCTGCATCAGTTCGCGGGCGGCGGCGGATTCCACGAAGTTGTAATAGATGACCGTAAGATGCCGGATACCCTTGATCCACGCGTCCATGATCAGGTGGGTGGGGTTCTTGCGGCCCTTGGTGTTGGCGTCGTGCACGTGGTTGTCGAAGGCCAGCTGGTTCCACTCTTCCGGCATTTCCAGCAGGTGGTACTGGGCCAGCAGGGTGCGCACGATGCGGGGCTTGCCCGACGCGGCGCGCCGGAAGTCGTGCGCCAGCTTGAGCTGGCGGCAGGTGTCGCCATGGGCGCGCACGAGATCCTTCATGATCTGGATGAGCACGCGCGCCGTGTTGCGGCGCAGGCCGGTCTGTGCGCTGTACAGCACCTCGTCGCGCAGGGTCTGGAGGGCCAGCAGGCGGTCTTCCGCCAGGCCCGCCTCCAGCGAATCCAGCAGGTTGATCACCGCGTAGGCCACGCGCAGTTCGCGCGAGACGGCAAGTTCCTTGATGCCGTGCGGGTGCAGGCTGGCATCGAACAGCTTGCGCACGAAGGGGCTGGGAGTGCGGGCCTTCTCCAGCACCTTGTTGACCATGAGCAAGAGCTCGTGGTCCTGCTGGTCGAAGAAGAGCGTGCGAAATGCCATGGATATGTCGCAGTGACGCCGTGCGTCCGTGAAGGGTGCGGGAGCCCCGGCAAGGGCTCCGTGGCGATGCCGGAAAATGTGGGCGGCAACCGCGTGATTACGGGAGGTTCCCGTGCATGCATTGTTACGGAAAGGTTACGACGCCGTCAATCGGGGCGCGCGTCGGGCGCGGGCAACGCACCGCCGATGCAGGGAAAGCCGTGCGCAAGGCCCGCCGGGGAGTGTGCGGCCTTGCGGCTATGCGTGCTGGTCGCCGTACAGGTAGGCGGTGCCGCTGGCCACGTGGCGCACCGTGCCGCCTATCCACGCCTCTGGCGTCAGGCCGTCCCGGCGGTTGACGGATACGCGGATGACGGCGCCGCTGGGCTGGCGCACCGCCAGCGCCGTTTCGCCGTTGGTCTGGGCGGCGCGGTGCAGGCCGTAGGCCAGCGATCCGGACCCGCAGGCGGATTCAAGAAGGATGCTTCCGGTATCGCGTACCCGGACCACCGGAGTGATGGAGGGCGCCGCAAGGGGGCCGTGGCACCAGATGCACCCGGCTGCCGGTTCGCCATCCAGTTCGTAGCGGAAGATAAGTTCGGCGGCATGCCCGCGCCAGTCATCGGGAAAGGGGTGCGTCGAAGCATCCAGCAGCAGGTGGGCTATGCCCGGCAGGCGCACCAGCGCCAACCCCTCGGCCAGCGGCTGCACCAGTGGGAACGCCGTGGTATCCTGCGCCGCCCTTTCACCCGGCCATGCCGTTTCCGCCGTTCCGGCAGTGATCGGGGTGACTGGGGTGACGGGGGTGACGGGGGACGGCAGGGGCATGCGCACGGCGGCGTCCGGGCCGTGCGGGGTGTGCACCACCCGCACCGGCAGGGGGGCGGAGACCCCGGAACTTGTGATCTCGCCGGACATGAGCCCCCCCGGACCGGCGTGCAGCACCCGCTTCAGCGCCAGCAGTGCGGCCAGCGAACGGCAGGCATTGCCACAGAATTCGCCGCCCATCATGTCGATGCGCGGGCGCGCGCCCGCCAGCGTGACAAAACCCACCTGTTCGGCGTGCACGTGGTGTTCGCCCATCAGCTCCGCCGCCACGGCGGCGCGCAGGGGCGCGGGCACCGGGTCGGTGACGAGGATGGTGGTGTTGCCGCCGGGGCTGAACTTGTGGAAGCGCAGGGCGCTCTGGTGGTGCATGACGAGGATGGGTTGAATGAACAATCTTGTCGTGTCAAGCGGACGCCATCCCGTGGGGGGAGGGTGGTCGCCAAGGCGCGAACGCTGTCGGAATGCCGGAACATGCTGGAATATAGAGAATTGCCACGGTGTGTCGCGCGTCGGGTGGCTTGGAGGCGCGGTGCGGCCCCGGACGCGTGGTATCTTGTGCATGATGCCTTATGGTTAGCTAACTGTCCAGCATGACGGCACAAATTTTGATGATAAAATTGTTAAAACATAAATATTTGAAATAGCACCATATTTACAAAAAAGACATTATTGAAGAAAGCGGTTCCCTTCATGGTCCGATTGGGATAGTAAATCGCTATCAAAAACCCTAGTTTCCCTGCGAGGAGGCAAAGATGAAGAAGACAGTATTGCTCGTGCTGGCACTTCTGCTGGTGCTGTCGGGCCAGGCGTTCGCCGCCGACACCATCAAGCTCGGCTTCGTCATCCCCCTGACCGGTGACATCCCCAAGGTGGGTGAGGCCTCGAAGTTCGCCGCCGAAATGCTGCGCGAAGAAATCAACGGCAAGGGCGGCCTGGATGTGGGCGGCAAGAAGTACAAGCTCGAATTCGTGTTCGAGGACAACGAAGCCAAGCCCGAATCCGCCGTCAACGCCATGCTGAAGGTCATCGAGCGCGACCAGGTTCTGGCCGTGGTCGGCCCGCAGTCGTCCAAGCAGGCCGTGCCCGCCGGCGGCGTCGCCAACGACAACGAAACCCCGATGATCTCGCCGTGGTCCACCAACCCGGATACCACCAAGGGCCGTCCGTGGGTGTTCCGCGCCGCCTTCCTCGATCCCTTCCAGGCTCCCGTGGTGGCCAACTTTGCCACCAAGCAGTTCAAGGCCAAGAAGGCCGCCGTGCTGTTCGACATCTCCAACGACTACTCGAAGGGCCTTGCCGAGTTCTTCAAGGCGGAGTGGGAGAAGATGCACGGCGCCGGCGCCGTTGTGGGCATGGAATCGCACGGCACCAAGGACCAGGACTTCTCGGCCCAGCTGACCAAGGTCATCGCCGCCAAGCCCGACTTCATCTTCCTGCCTGAAAACTACAACATCGTTGCCCTTATCGTGAAGCAGGCGCGCGACCTTGGCTACAAGGGTCCCTTCATGGGTTCCGACGCCTGGGGTTCTGCCGAGCTGATGGACCTGTGCGGCAAGGAATGCGTGGGCCAGTACTTCTCCACCCACTACGCCGCCGCGGGCGCCACCGGCGCCACCAAGGAATTCATCGACAAGTACAACAACAAGTACGGCTACATCCCCGACGATGTTGCCGCCCTTACCTGGGACGCCACCCGTCTCGTGCTGCAGGCCATCCAGAGCGTGGGCAAGGTTGACTCCGATACCCGCAAGATGCGCAAGGCCGTGCGCGACGCCATGGTCGGCATCAAGAGCTTCGACGGCATCACCGGCAAGATGAGCTTTGACGAAAACCGCGACCCCATCAAGTGCGCCGTTGTCGTCAAGATCAGCGAAAAGGGTGAATTCACCTTCGCCGAATCGGTCTGCCCCAAGTAGTATGATGACTCCCCGCGCGGCCCACGGGCCGCGCGGGGCCTTTGCTGCCGCACGCACACCGCGGCTTCCGCTTCCATCCGCGCCGCCCCGGCGGCGCGCCGGGTTGCCGCCCGGCCAAGGTGCCACCCTGCGCGGGTTCCCATCCGGAACCCGGCACCTGTAAGCGGAACCTACGAATCACCTTTCACGGACGGCGCGCACGACGCGCCGCCCGTGTTCTGCCCCCCTGACGCACGCACGGCGCGCGCCAAGGGGCAAAACGTTCCACGGAGGGTTTCGGGACTGTGGAAATCTTCATCCAGAACCTGTTCAACGCGCTCCAGTGGGGCAGCTTTTACGCACTGATCGCCCTGGGCTACACCCTGGTGTACGGCGTGCTGCTGCTCATCAACTTCGCCCATGGCGACATCTTCATGGTGGGCGCGTACATCGCATTTTTCGTGTCTTCGCTGCTGCTGGGCGACCTTCTGGGCGTGTTCAACCTGCCCGGCTGGGCCGCGCTGGCACTGACCGTACCGCTGACCATGCTGCTTACCGCCGGGGTTGGCGTGACGCTGGAGCGCATCGCCTACCGCCCCCTGCGGCGCAAGGGTGCGCACCGACTGTATGTGGTCATCACCGCCCTGATGTGCGGGCTGATCCTTGAAAACGGCAACCTCGCCCTGCTGGGCGCCAGCCGCCGCAAGCTGCCCGACATGGTGGACAAGGTGGTGTACACCTTCGGTTCCGTGTCGGTGACCAACCTGAAGGTGTGGGTCATCATCACGGCGTTCCTGGTGTTCTTTCTGCTGCAATTCATCGTCACGCGCACCCGCATCGGCATGGCCATGCGCGCTGTGTCGTGGGACAAGTTTGCGCTGCCGCTGATGGGCATTCCGCTCGATTCGATCATCGTGTTCACCTTCGTGCTGGGGTCGGGCTTCGCGGGCCTTGCCGGGCTGCTTTTCGCCATGTCCTACCCCATCCTCGACCCCTACATGGGCGCCATGGTGGGCTGGAAGGCCTTCATCGCGGCGGTGGTGGGCGGCATCGGCGACATTCGCGGGGCGTTCATCGGCGGCTTTCTGCTGGCGTTCATCGAGATCATGGTGGCGGCGTTCCTGCCTTCTACCTTCAGGGACCTGTTCGCCTTCACCATCCTGCTGATGATCCTGTGGCAACGGCCCACCGGGCTCTTCGGCGTGGCAAAGACCACCAAGATCTAACCCGCGACGCACGCCAGAGGATACGCGAACATGCAGAAATACACCCTCAACGCCGCACTGGCGGCGCTGTGCCTTGGCCTTGTGCTGCTGGCGCAGTTCAACATCATGGACCAGTACACCCAGACGGTGCTCATGTTCATGGGCATCAACATCATCTTCGCCAGCAGCCTGAACATCGTGAACGGCTACATGGGCGAATTCTCGTGCGGGCACGCCGGGTTCATGTGCGTGGGCGCCTATGCCTCTTCCGTGCTGTCGGTGGTGCTGTTCACCTCCAACAAGATGGTGGGCGATGCGCTGCTGCCGCCGGAACTGGCTCCCATGCTGTTCCCGGTGGTGCTGATCGCGGCCGGGCTTGTCTCGTCGGTGTTCGGCCTGCTGGTGGCGCTGCCCTCGTTCCGCACGCGCGGCGACTACCTGGCCATCATCACCATAGCCGCCAACTACATCGTCATCTCGGTCATCGAGAACCTGGACATCATCGGGGGCCCGCGTGGCTTTCACGGCATGAAGCGGGTCATCAACGGCATGCGCGACCTGGTGGACATCCCCTGGATGTTCATCTGGGTCATCCTTGGCACGCTGTTCTCGATATGGATACTGCGCCGCCTGGTGAACTCCACGTACGGCAAGGGCATTTCCGCCGTGTGCCAGGACGAGGTGGCCGCCGAGATCATGAGCGTGGACACCAACCACGTGAAGCTGGTGGCCTTCATGGTGTCGTCGGGTCTCGCCGGCGTTGCCGGGGCGCTGTACGCCCACGTGTACGGCTACGTGAACCCGCAGGCCTTCAACATCCTGAAGTCCACGGAAGGCCTGGTCATGGTCTACCTTGGCGGCATGGCCTCGCTGTCCGGCTCGGTCACGGCGGCCATCCTGTTCACGCTGCTTCTCGAATCGCTGCGCTTCATCATTCCCGGCCTGGATGCGGCCCTGCACGCGGTCAACCTGTTGCCCGCCGGATACGAACTGAGCCAGGTGTGGAAGTGGGTGATCATCCCGCTCATCCTCATCCTGCTCATGCAGTTCCGGCCCGAAGGCATCATGGGCAACCGCGAGCTTTCGGACATCTTCCCGAAGCTGCGCCGCTTCTACACGTTCAAATAGGGGAACGAGGACATGCCGCTGCTTGAAATGAAAGGCGTGACGCAGCGCTTCGGCGGGCTGCAGGCCGTTTCCGACTTCAACATATCGCTGGAAGAGCGCAAGCTCATCGCGCTCATCGGTCCCAACGGCGCGGGCAAGACCACGGTGTTCAACCTGATATCCGGGTTCTACCAGCCCACCGAAGGGCAGATCATCTTCGACGGCCAGCCCACCGCAGGGCTGCGTCCGCATCAGGTGACGGCGCGGGGCATTGCCCGCACCTTCCAGAACATCCGGCTGTGGCACGAGATGAGCGTGCTGGACAACATCCGCATCGCCCAGCACCACCGCCTGGGCTACACCATCTGGGACGCCTTTCTGCGTACCGGCCGCTTTACCAAAAGCGAAGGCAACATCGACGCCATCGCCTGGGAAATGCTGGAGGCCATGGACCTGAAGGACGCCGCGCACGAACTGCCCCGCAACCTGCCCTACGGGTTGCAGCGCCGGGTGGAGATTGCCCGGGCCATGTCCATCAAGCCGAAGCTGCTGCTGCTGGACGAACCGGCGGCGGGCCTGAACTCGGCGGACGTGGACGGCCTGATCAAGCTCATCCGCTGGATTCACGACGAGTTCGACATCGCCATCTGGATGATCGAACACCAGATGAAGGTGGTCATGAGCCTGTGCGAATGGATCAAGGTCATCGATTTCGGTAGCACCATTGCCGAAGGGACGCCGGAGGAAATTCAGTCCAACCCGGTGGTCATCAAGGCATACCTGGGAGACGATACGATCTGATGCTGCTCTCCATCGAGAATCTCTACGTAAAGTACGGCAATATCGAGGCGTTGCACGGCCTTTCGTTCCATGTGAACGAAGGGGAGATCGTCACCCTCATCGGGGCCAACGGCGCGGGCAAGTCCACCACGCTGAAGTCCATCATGCGCCTGCCCCCGCCGGAGGCGCCCAAGGTCAGCGGCGGCGACATCCTGTTCAAGGGCCAGTCGCTGCTGAACGTGGAACCGCACGACGTGGTCAGCAAGCTGCACATCGCGCTGGTGCCCGAAGGGCGGCACATCTTCGGCAACCTGACGGTGATGGAAAACCTGATGCTGGCCACCTACGCCCGCAAGAACGACCCGACCATCGGGCGCGACCTGGAACGGATATTCGACCTGTTCCCCAGGCTGGCAGAGCGGCGCACCCAGCGCAGCGACACCCTGTCCGGGGGCGAGCAGCAGATGCTGGCCGTGGGCCGCGCACTGATGACCAGTTGCGAGGTGCTGCTGCTGGACGAACCGTCCATGGGGCTCGCCCCGCTGCTGATGTACGAGATGTTCCGCACCCTCAAGGAACTGAACCGCGAGGGGCTGACCATCATCGTGGTGGAACAGAACGCCCGCCTTGCCTTGCAGGTGGCCAGCCGTGGCTACGTGCTGGACACCGGCGAGATCGTGGCGCAAGGCCCCTCGGAGACCCTGCTCAGCGACCCGGAAGTGAAGAAGGCCTACCTCGGCGGGTAGCCGCCGCAAGGCAGGGAATGGAACTGAAGCGGGCCGCTCCGGAAGGGGCGGCCCGCTGTCGCGTGCGGGGAGTGCGCGCGGCGTGATGCCATCCGGCCGGGGGCCTCCTCCCGGCCGTGTACCGAAGGACGCGCCCGATGCCGTTGCGGCATGCGCCGATGTGAAGTGACCGGAAAGATCAACATAATCCGGTTGCGCGGCTGGGTGCCCGAGCGTATAGGATGAAATGTCCGGAAAGGGTGGGCGGTTGCCGTCCCCCCGGCCGCGCTGTTGGTCATCCACCTCACGAGGGGTTCCGCTGTGTCAGACAAGTCTTCCTCCCCGCCCTCCGCCCGCCCCGACGCCACACAACCCGGCAAGGAATCGGACAAGGCGGCATCCGGTCGAGATAATGCACCTTCCGCAGGGGCGTCGCCCGCTGGAACTGCGGGGGTGGCCACTACCACGCGGCCAGAGGCCCGACCGGGCGACCGGTCTTCTCCTGCGGGCACCGGCGCCACGGGTGTGGCCGGTGCAACTGGTGCGGCGAACACGAGCGTCCCTCGCCCATCGGGGCCTGAAGCGGGGAAGCCCGCCGAACGCCCCCTGTCGCGCTTTTCCGAGCGAGCCCCCGACAAGGCTCCCGACAAATCATCTGACAGGGCTCCCGCCCAGGCATTCGGCAAGAGTCCGGACAAACCGGCGGACGCCCCGGCGACCAAGCCCGTCGAACGGACCCCCGAACGAACGGGTGACAGGCCCGCGCGGCCTTCGTACGGCTTTGCCGGACGCTCCGGCACGGGCAGCGGCGGCGAGTCCGGCAAGGCTGCGGGCAGCGACGGCGCAAAGCCTGCGCCCACGGCTTCTCCGGCCAGTCCGACCGGTCCGGCCAGTCCGACCGGTCCGGCCAGTCCGACCGGTCCGGCTAGTCCGGCCAGTCCGGCTGGTACGGCTGGTCTGGCCAAACCTGCCCCGGCCAGGCCTGCTGTCACCGCACCCGGATCCCGGCCCGGCGAGAGCGGCACCAAAACCGCCGATGTGACCACCAGGCCCGCTGGCGGCATCGCGGCGCAGCCCGCCCAGCCATCCCAGCGTGCATCGGCCACACCGGCCAGTCCGGCCACGGCGGCCAGTCCGGTCACACCGGCCAGTCCGACCACACCGGCCACGGCGGCCAGCCCGGCGGGGAGTGCCCCCGCTCCCGGCCCGTCGACCAGGCCCGGCACGGGGGGCGCTGCCGTCACTTTTGGCACTGCTGCCGCCCCGGCGCCGTCCTCCGCGCCGTCCTCCGCATCAGGCCCGTCCTCCGCATCAGGCCCGTCCTCCGCATCAGGCCCAACCGGCCCAGCCGGCCCAACCGGCCCGGCTCCGCGCCCGGCCCTGCCGCCGGATCCCGACCGTGCCGCCGCCTTCGCGCCGGAAGAGGTGATCCCCGCCGTGGGTGCGCCGCGTCCGGTGCCGCCTCCTCCGCCTTCCTCCATTCCGCCCGATGCGGCGGCGGCAGCGGCCGCCGCGCTGGAAGGCCCGCAACTTGACGCCGCGCTGGAACCCCCGGTGCCGCAGGGCGGCATTCCCGACATGCGCGGGCTGGACCCGGCGGACGTGGATTACACCCCGCCGCTCATCGAATGCATGGCCTTCCTGTTCCGCCTGCACGGCAAACCCGTATCCACGCGGTTCCTCATCGCCGGTTTGCCCATGTCCGACGGGCCGGTGCATCCTTCCGCCTGCATCCGCGCCGCGCGTACGGCGGGTATGGCCTCCAGCGTGGTGTACCGCCCCACCCTGGACCGCATCTCGTCCCTGACCCTGCCGTGCATCCTGCTGCTGCGGCAGGAAAAGGCCTGCGTGCTGCTGGGCCTGAACGGCGACAAGGCCGAGGTGCTGTTTCCCGAAACGGGCATGGAGCCGCGCAGCGTGCCCGTGGACGAACTGACCAAGGAATACACCGGCTACGCCATGTTCGCCCGGCTGGAAGGCAAGCTGGACCGCCGGGCCAGCGAGATAAAGCTGCTGAAGGCCAAGCGCTGGTTCTGGGACACGCTGCTGCACTTCCTGCCCATCTACAAGCACGTGCTGTTCGCCAGCGTGGTGGTGAACCTGCTGACCATCGTCAGCCCGCTGTTCTTCATGAACGTCTACGACCGCGTGGTGCCCAACAGCGCCACGGAAACGCTGTGGGTGCTGGCCATCGGCATCGGCATCGCCTACGTGTTCGACTTTCTGCTGCGCAACCTGCGCAGCTACTTCGTGGACGTGGCGGGCCGCAACGCCGACATCGTGCTGGCCAGCCGCCTGATGAACCAGTTGATGACCCTGCGCCTGGACGCCAAGCCCGACTCCACGGGGTCGTTGGCCAACAACCTGCGCGAGTTCGAATCGCTGCGCGAATTCTTCGGCTCCACCACGCTGCTGGCGCTGGTGGACCTGCCGTTCCTGGTGCTGTTCGTGCTCATCGTGTGCTTCATCGGCGGGCCCATCGGCGTGGTGCCCATGCTGGCGGTGCCCATGGTGGTGGGCATCGGCATGCTGCTTCAGCTGCCGTTCCAGCGGGTGGCCGAGGCGGGCTACAAGGAAGGCATGCAGAAGAACGCCCTGCTGGTGGAGATCATCAACGGGCTGGAAACGGTAAAGTCGTCGCTGGCCGAAGGCCGCATGCAGCACGCCTGGGAAAAGGTGGTGGGCATGAGTGCCTCGTCCAACGCCCAGTCCAAGGGGCTGGCCAACATCTCGGTAACCATGTCCATCCTGTTCACCCAGTTGGTCAGCGTAACGGTGATCATCTGGGGCGTGTACCGCATTTCCGACGGGCTTCTGACCATGGGCGGGCTCATCGCCTGCAACATGCTGGCCTCGCGCGCCATGGCCCCGCTAAGCCAGGTGGCGGCCATGCTGGCGCGGCTGCAACAGTCGCGCATGGCCCTGAAGTCGCTGGACATGCTCATGAACCTGCCCACCGAACGGCCCGATGACCGTCCCTATGTCGATTTCGGCCCGCTGGAACATTCCGTGGTCTTCGAAAGCGTGTCCTTCGCCTACCCCGGCTCGGAACGGCTGGCGCTGGAAAACGTGAACACCACCATCCGCCCCGGCGAACGGGTGGGCATCATCGGGCGCATGGGGTCGGGCAAATCCACCCTGGGCCGCCTGGCCATCGGGCTGTACCAGCCGCGCGACGGCGCGGTGCGTTTCGGCGGGGTGGACATCCGCCAGATGGACATGGCCGACCTGCGCTCGCGCGTGGGGTACCTTGCCCAGGACAACTACCTGTTCTACGGCTCGGTGCGCGACAACATCGCCATCGGCGTGCCCAACGCCGACGACCGGATGATCCTGCGCGCCGCCACCATCGCCGGGGTGGTCGATTTCGTGCGGGGGCACCCGGCGGGCTTCGGCATGCCGGTGGGCGAGCGGGGCATGGCCCTTTCGGGCGGGCAGCGCCAGGCCGTGGCCCTGGCCCGTTCGCTGCTGCACGACCCCGACGTGTTGATACTGGACGAACCGTCCAGCAACATGGACAATTCGTCGGAAATGGCGCTCAAGCGGCGCCTTGCGGAAGTACTGGATAAAAAGACGCTGATCCTGGTCACCCACCGGGTGAGCATGCTGGACCTGGTGGACCGGCTGCTTGTGCTCGACCATGGCCGGGTGGTGGCCGACGGCCCCAAGCAGGCCGTCCTTGCCGCGCTGCGCGGCGATCAGGTGCGCGCGGCGGGGCCCGCGCGCTTTTCGGGCGCGCCCGCCCCGGCACCCAGACCACCTCGTCCACCGCAACAGGGCTGATGCGCGGCGCACCAGCGGAGCACGATCATGGAAAATGACAAGACCACAACGGGCGGGCCGGGGCCCGCGATCCCTCCCGGCACCCGACCCGGCCCTCCCCCGGTCATGCCTCCGGTCATGCCTGGGGCCATGCCCGGAGGGGCTGCGCCCGGCATGGGCGCCCCGGGTGGCACGACCCTTGGCCAGCGCCTTGCCGAGGCCACCCGCACCAGCGCGCTGGGCAGCGGCGGGGCGGGGCACGGCGTGCGCCGCGACGACCTGGAATTCATGAGCGAAGTGGACGCGGCCCTGCATCGCAAGGGGCATCCGCTGGCCTTCCTGCTGTCCGCCTCGCTGGGGATATTCTTTCTGGCGTTCATTGCCTGGGCGGCCTTTGCCGCGCTGGACGAGGTGACGCGCGGCCAGGCCCAGGTCATTCCCTCGCAGCGCATCCAGGAAATCCAGAACCTGGAAGGCGGCATCATCAGCGAGATATTCGTGCGCGAAGGGCAGATCGTGGAAAAGGGCACGGTGCTGGTGCGCCTGGACAACGAATCGGCCGCCAGCTTCTTTCGCGACGCCGTGTCCAAGTCATACGAGCACATGGCCGCCATTGCCCGGCTGGAGGCGGAAATGGCGGGCAAGGACCCGGTGTACCCGCAGGAAGTGGTGCAGAATGCGCCCCAGGTGGTGGCCGACCAGACGTCCATCCACAATGCGCGCAAGCGCCAGCTGGAACTGGAACTGGGCGTGCTGGAAAGCCAGCTTTCGCAGAAGCGCCAGGAAGTGGAAGAAATGGTGGGACGGCAGGGCCAGTTGGGCGCCAGCCTGCGCGTGGCGCAGGAACAGCGCGACATCGCCCGGCCGCTGGTGGAAAAGCAGATATACTCCAAGGTGGACTACCTGAGCCTTGAGCAGCGCGTCATCCAGTTGCGCGGCGACATCAGTTCGCTGGCCGTGAACATCCCCAAGGCCCGCAACGCGGTGCACGAGGTGGAGCAGCGGTTGTCGCACCGCAAGGCAGAGGTGCGTTCGCAGGCGGTGGAAGAAATCAACAAGCGCCGCGGGGAACTGAACTCGCTGCGCGAAACCCTGTCCGCCGGTGAAGACCGGGTAACCCGTACCGACCTGCGCGCCCCGGTGCGCGGCACGGTGAAGCGCATCATCATCAATACCCAGGGCGGGGTGGTGAAGCCGGGTGAATCCATCATGGAACTGGTGCCGCTGGACGACACCCTGCTGGTGGAGGCGCGCATCCGCCCGGCGGACATCGCCTTCCTGCATCCGGGCCAGAAGGCCATCGTCAAGATCACCGCCTACGACTTCTCCATCTACGGCGGCCTGGAAGCGGGGCTGGAACAGATCAGCGCGGACACCATAGAGGACCGCAAGGGCGAGTTCTACTATCTGGTCAAGTTGCGCACCAGGAAGAACGCCATCACCTATCGCGGCGAAAGCCTGCCCATCATGCCGGGCATGACCGCCACGGTGGACATTCTCACCGGCAAGAAGACGGTGCTCGATTATCTGCTGAAGCCCATCCTGAAGGCGCAGCAGAATGCCCTGCGGGAGCGTTGATGCTGCAATGGGCCAAAGGCGAAGGAAACGGCGCGGGTAGCGTGCCGTACCATCCCGGTCCGCCGGTCGCGGCGGACGGGGCCGGGGGGGCGTGTACGCGCCGCAAGCCCGGCTCGCGTGGCCCGGTTGGGAGGTTTTTCGGGCATCGCCTTCGGATGCTGCCAGTGTTTGCCCTGCTTGCCCTGTGTGCCTTGGCCACGGGCGGCGGCCAGTGGAACGGCGCGTGGCCCGACACGGCCATGGCGGGGGGGGCATCCCCCAAGGCCGCGCCCATGCAGGCGGAGGGGGCAGGCACCGCCGTGCGCACCGGGGTGCCCGCCACCCCCGAGGTGCGCGGTGCGGTGGCCGGTACAGCGCCGGAACTTGCCGGAACAGCACCGGAAGTGGCCGGATCTGTGTCGGACGTGACCGGACCGGAAAGGGCAGTACAGTCGGGGCGGGTTGTTGCCGATATGCCTCATGGGCAGGCAGCCCCGCCCGAGGTTGCGGACAGCGCGCGGCAGGCGGGTGACGGACGCGGCACCACGACGACCGCCGGGAACGCGGGCGGAGGCGATGCGTCCCCCGAGGTGAACGGGGCCGACGAAGCTGCGGCGGACACGGCCAAAGCAGACACGGCCAATGCGGACACGCCCCCGGTGGGCTTGCCCGATGCGCCCCTTGTGGCCCAGGCGGAACAGGCGGAGCGGGCCGGGCAGGCCGGACAGGCCGGGCAGGGCGGACAGGGCGGACAGGCGAGGCCGTCAGGGCAATCAGCTCAATCCGCGCAGTCTGGCCAATCTGTACAATCCGGCCAGCCTGCGGAACCACGGCAGGGCGCCTCGTCGGCCTCGCGCGGCATCCGGCTGTTCAACACCATAGAGTTCCGGGGGCCGCTGAAGAATCTGCCCAAATGGGACCGGGTGCTGAACGTGGATCGCAAGACGCCCGGGCTGATTCCGGAACGGGCGCTGGGCGGGCGCAATGCCCTGTGGGGCGAGTTGCGCTCCGAATGGCGGGGCCTGTCCACCATGGACAAGCTGCGCAACGTGAATTCCCTGTTCAACCAATGGCCCTACCGGCTGGACAGTGAAGTGTGGGGCGTGGTGGACTACTGGGCGGCTCCGGTCGAATTCCTGCGCAAGTCGGGCGACTGCGAGGACTACGCCATAACCAAGTATTTCGCCCTGAAGCAGCTTGGCGTGTCCGTGTCGGACATGCGCATCGTCATCCTGCTGGACTCGATCCGCCGCTTGGCCCATGCCATACTGGTGGTATATACGGGGGGCGACGCCTACGTGCTGGACAACCTGTCCAACGTGGTGCTGTCGCACCAGCGTTACGGACACTACGTACCTCAGTACTCCATAAATGAAGAACACCGGTGGGCGCATATCCCTATCAAGGGCGGCCCCGGCACCCGAAGAATGCAATAGCTCGCGGAGGACCCATGGCAGAGAACAGCGCATCGACAGGCACGCCGGACCGCGACAGACCCGCTGGCCGTTCGCGGCTTCTGTGGTTCGGCATCGTGGTGCTTGGGGTTACCGTGGCTGCCGCCACGGTGGGTGCCTACTGGAACATCACTGATGCCCGGCACAAGCTGGAGACGGACATTGCCCAGCGCCAGGCCGTGCTCACGCTGGCCCGGGTGGAGTCCATGAACCTGTGGCTGGATTCCATGACCGAGCAGGGGGCGCGGCTGATCAATGCCGACCTGTTCCGGTTGTTCGCCTCCGAGGTGAACCAGCTGGAAGGCGACGTGGGCCTGATGCTGAACAAGCCCGGCCATGATTCCGGCCAGAACGGCGACAAGGCGGGCAAGCCGGGTAAGCCCGGCGCTCCGCAGGGCCCCGGAGCCGGAGACGACGACATCTCGCAACTGGCGGCGCAACTGCCGCTGATGCGCAACCTGCTGCGCGAGTTCGTGACCTATTCCGACTTCGTGTCCGGGCGCATCGTGAACACCCGTGCCCAGACCTACATTTCCACAGACGCCACCCCCGTGCCGCTGAACGAGGACCAGCAGACCGCCATCCGCACCGTGCTGGAAACGGGCCGGATGCAGTTCTCGCATGCCCGCTCCACCCAGACCGGGCTGGTGCTGGACCTGTTCATGCCCATTCTGCCGCCCCAGTTCGAGGCGGCCACCGGCGCGCGGCCCGTGGCCGTGCTGCTGCTGTCCAAGATCATCTCCGGCAAGGTGGGCGAGTTTCTGGCCGCCTCGCCGCTGGTGGAGAAGGGGCAGGTGTCGCGTCTGGTGCAGCGCACCCCGCACGGCTTCGAGGAAATCGCCCCTTCGGCCCAGGAAGGGCTGAAGAACGTGCCCCCGCCCGCCTTCGCCGAAACCGGCGACCTGCCCTTCATGCAGCGCACCTCGGTGGATGGCGGCACGCAGGTGTACTCCACCGGGCGCAAGGTGCCGAACATCGATTGGTGGACCGTGGAGGAAATTTCCGCCGACCTCGCACTGACCCGCCTGGCCGAGCGCGAGCGCACCGTGGTGGGGCTGGCGGTGCTGTGCACCCTGCTGCTGGTGGTCATGCTGGCTTCGTTGTGGTGGTGGCTGGTGGGCCGGGAACAGCGCGAAATCGCGCGTGACTTCAAGGCCCTGTTCGAGGTCATCGACGATCAGAAGCAGCTTCTGGACGGCATCAACTCGGCCATGACGCACCCGGTTTCGCTCACCGACGACCAGAGCGTGTTCCAGTACGTCAACCGGGCCTTCGCCCGCGCCGTGGGCCGCAGCCCCGAAGAACTGCTGGGCATGGACATGCAGGCGGTGTTCGGCTTCGACACCGCGCGGCGCATCACCGCGCCCGATGCCCAGGTGCTCATGGGCGGCGACCCGGCCACGGTGAACGAGGTGGTGTACCTGCAATCGCGCAGGCGCCATTTCCAGATCGTCAAGGCACCGCTGTTCGGCCCCGACGGCAGGCAGGTGCGCGGCGTGGTTTCGGTGTTCCACGACATCACGGAACTGGTCGAGGCGCAGGAACGCAACCGCCGGGTGGTGCAGCAGACCATCGACGCGCTGGTGCGGGCCATCGAACAGACCGACCCGTACCTGGCGGGCCATTCGCGGCTGATGGGCACCGCAGCCAGCCTGACCGCGCGGGCCATGGGCCTTGGCGAGCGCGACGTGGCCACGGTGGAGGCGGCGGCCAACCTTTCCCAGGTGGGCAAGATGTTCGTGCCGCGCGACATCCTGAACAAGCCCGGCAAGCTCACGGCGCAGGAAAAGCATGAGATGGAACGCCACGTGGAATACGCGCGCGACGTGCTGTCCTCCATCGAGTTCGACCTGCCGGTGCTGCCCGCCATCATCCAGATGAACGAACGGCAGGACGGCAAGGGGTACCCCGAGGGCCTTTCCGGCGAGCAGATATCCGCCCACGCCCGCATCCTGGCCGTGACCAACGCCTTCTGCGCCATGCTGCGACCGCGGTCGTACCGCCCGGCCCTGCCGTTGGAGAAGGTGCTGGACGCCCTGGAAAGCCAGACCGACAGCTACGACGTGAACGTGGTGCACGCCCTGCGCGATGTGCTGGACACACCGGCGGGCGAGCGGCTGATGGGCCAGATCGGCGGGGCAGCCGTTGGTGGGGCCAACGGCGAGGCTTAGCCGGGCAAACGCCGCCACCCGCGTGGCGACGACCGGCACGGCAGAAAGCAACGGGGGGGCGCCATGCGGCGTCCCCCCTTCGCGTTGCGTGTGTGGTCGGGCGTGCCGACGTTGGGGCACGCCCGGAACCCCAGCGGCAGATGGCCGGGCAAAGACAGCGCCGGGGGGCGGTTCAGGACCGGGCCGGTGCCCGAATCGGAGCCTGGTGAGGGGGGCAGACCCCGGATCAGGCATCGGATGCGGCGTTCAGCGTTGCCACGAATTCCTTGACCTGCTCTTCGATGGCATCGCGTATGGCGCGGGTTGCCGCCAGGCGTTCCTCTTCATCGCCGACGAGCGCGGCGGGGTCGTCGAAGGGCCAGTGATGGCGGCGAACCAGGCCGGGGAACAGGGGGCACTGCGTTTCGCCTTCGGCGCACACGGTGACCACATGGTCGTACATGCGGCCCTGCCGGAACAGGTCGAATACCGAGCGGGCCGTGGCCCCCGATATGTCGATGCCCACTTCTCGCATGACCTGTATGGCCAACGGATTGATGGAGCCGGGTTCCAGCCCGGCGCTTTCCGCCTGAAAGGCGGCCCCTCCGTGCTTGCGCAGGAAGGCTTCGGCCATCTGGCTGCGGGCGGAATTGTGCACGCAGATGAACAGGACACGGGTGGCATGCATGGCGGCCTCCATTTGGCTTTTTGGCAAAATGGCATTGTTGCGTGACAAAATGGTGTCACTATGAAAAAAGCCGGGGCCCGCAGGCCCCGGCGTATCGTTCGGCAATGGATGTGGCGTGCGCCCTGTCGGGTGCGCCCTTCGGCAATCAGCACGCCGCCAATGATCGGCAATTGTCCGTGATCAGATCATCGCCCGCGATCAGGCGCGCATCTCGGCGGTCAGGCGGCGCAGGTCGCCTGCCAGCCCGGCCAGGTCGTGCACGGCCGTGGCCGAGCGGGACATGATCTGGGCGGTGTCCTGGGCGATCATGTTCACCTCTTCGGTGGACCGGCTGATCTGTTCGCTGGCGGCGGACTGTTCCTCCGAGGCCGTGGCGATGGAGCGCACCTGGTCTGCGGTCTGGTCCACCATGGCCACGATTTCCTTCAGCGCGCCGCCGGACTTTTCGGTGAGTTCGGTGGAACGCACCACCGCGTCCACGGCTGCCGCCGTGGCCTGCACGTTGTCGCGCGCGCCGGACTGGATGGAGGCGATGGCCTGGCCCACCTCGCGGGTGGCGCCCATGGTCTTTTCGGCCAGCTTGCGCACCTCGTCGGCCACCACGGCGAATCCGCGCCCGGCGTCACCGGCGCGGGCCGCCTCGATGGCGGCGTTCAGCGCCAGCAGGTTGGTCTGGTCGGCGATGTCCTCGATGACCTGCATCACCCGGCCGATGTCCTCGGCCTGGCGGCCCAGTCCTTCCATGTTGGCGCGCAGGTCCACGGCCAGGTCCCGCACGCCGGTGATGGCCTGCACCACGTCGGCGACCAGGTGTTCACCCTCGTCGGCCTTGGCGCGCGCCCCTTCGGCATTGGCCGCCGCCTGCGAGGCGTTGTGGGCCACTTCCAGCATGCTGGCGTTCATCTGCTCCATGGCGGTGGCCGTTTCGGACGCGCGGGCGCGCTGCCTGTCGGCGCCGCCGTTGGCATCCTGCACCTGGCTGGACAGTTCTTCCGCCGCCGTGGCCACCTGGCGGGCAATGGCGTCGGCCTGCTCGGCCACGCGGGTGATGGCGGCATGCTGGGCCTCGGTGCGGGCCTGCTGGGTGCGCAGGTCGGTAACGTCGGCGTAGATGGTGAAGGCCCCGATGAGGATGCCGTCAAGGTCGTACAGCGGGGCCACGTCCACCTGCGCGTGCACGGTCTTGCCGGTCTCTGTTGTCAGGTCCACGCTCAGGTTGCATTCGGCGCTGCCGCTCTTCAGGCAGCGGCGGGTGGCCATGTCGTCAACGTCGCGGCCATACACGAAGCGGTCCAACTGCTTGCCCTCCCAGTCCCTGGGGGTGCCGGGGCGCTCCAGCAGTTGCACCAGCGCAGCGTTGGTGAACAGTACCTTCTCGTCGGGCGAGCTGATGGCAAAGGGCATGGTCATGCCGTTCAGGACACCCTGGGTGAAGCCGAGCTTGTTCTTCATCTCGGCCACCATGGCGTTGACGGCGCCAATGGTGTCGCCCACGGCGTCTCGCGCGTCGTAGCGCATGGTGGCGGAAAAATCGCCCGATGCCACGGTGCGGGCATAGGCAGCCAGTTGCCCCATGGGTTTCATCAGCTCGCGCACCAGCAGCCACACGAACAGCACGGCCAGCGCCAGCGCGGCCACGCCGCCGCCCGCGGTCCAGCGCAGCATGTCGGTATCCGCGCCCTGCAACATCTCGTCGCGGGTCATGGCCACGGCCAGGTACATGTCCCACGGCTCGAAATAGCGCACGTAGCCCACCTTGTGGCCCTGATATTCCCATTCCAGGAAGCCGTTGCGGGTTTCCATCATCTGTCTGCCGTAGGCGTCCTGCAGGATGTTGGTGCCGGTGCGGGTGGGGTGCAGCACGCGGGTGCCGTCGGGCGCGAAGATGAAGGTGTAGCCGCGCCCGCCCACATGGGCCTGGCCGAACATGGTGCGGAAGGCTTCGGTAAGCAGGGGCTCGCCCACGAACAGCGCGCCGACGACCTTGCCGTAGGCGTCCTTCACCGGGCGGTAATGCGTGCGGAAAGGCTTGCCCATGACCATGGCCCGCCCCGTGTAGTCATTGCCGACGGCAATGGCCTTGTACACCGGGCTGGATTCGGGGACGTACGTGTCGATGGCGCGCTTGCCCTGGGCATCGGTGATGGTGGTGGCCACGCGCAGCAGCTTTCCGGGCAGCAGCGCGAAGAGGGTGGCGTCCGAACCCACGGTGCGCTTGTGCCGCTCCACCAGCGCGTTGGGCGAGAAGGGCAGCGGCATGCCGTCGCTGCTCAGTTCGAAATCCGGCACGGATACGGTGGATGTGGCGCCGGTGGTCTGGTCCGTTACCTGATGCGTGGCGGCGTTGGACGCGCTGACGTGCAGCTCACCCTGGCCCAGCAGCCCGCTGACCAGGGCCTCCAGGCTGTTGTGCAGCGCTTCGCCGCCGATGCGGTCCTGCATGGCCGCCACGTCGCACATGGCATCCATGAACCCGGCGAGGTTGTCGTGGCCCAGCCTGTCCAGCGTGCCTTGAGTGCGCCAGGCCACCAGGCCGGACAGGAACACGATGGTACACAGCACCACCGCGATGACGCCGGAATACATCTTGGTGGTGATCTTGAGTGTGTCTAGCCGCATGGTCGTCGCCTCCAGTTGACGGTCCCCCAAAAGTCCGTAAGGCCCCACCCCTTTGATGGGGGGTTGCACCATTTTTCACAAGAGGTCAATCGATTTTTGCATACGCAGAGGTTGCAGCGCTTTTTTCAATATCCTGAAATTCAAGTATTAGAGCGCCTGATGGGCGGAGATGGGAACCGGCGGCGGGTGGCTATGCGCGGTGTCGAACGGATGCGCAACGGCCCGGTTGGTGCCGGGCCGTTGCGTTGCGTCTTGCCGAAAAGGAGGGATGGGGGGGCCGGGGGAAGGCGCCCTGTCGGAAGGGGTTACTTCGTGTTTCCGGCGTCGTCGGGAGTGTCGCACCCCGCAGTGGGTGCCGCGTGGGCCAGGGCGGCCATGCGTTTCACCTGGCGGCACACGCCCATGACCAGGTCGAATTCGTGGCGGCGCAGCCGGGTGCGCCCCAGAAAACGGCGCACCGGCATCATGAAGTAGTCCGGGTTGTCGGCGCGCAGGTAGTCGATGGCCAGCAGGGTGTCGCGCAGGGTGTCGTGCAAGAGTTCCAGTTCCGCGTGGTTTGACAGGCGCGAATCCGGGGCGGGGCCGGGGCGGAAGGGGTGTGCCGCCGTGCCCTTCAGGCATTCGTACAGCACCACCAGCACCGCCTGGGCCAGGTTCAGCGACGAGGCGTCCGGCGCGGTGGGGATGGTCAGCAGGCGGTGGCAGTGTTCGATTTCGTCATTGGTCAGCCCCCGGTCTTCGGGGCCGAATACCACGGCCACCCGGTCGCCTCCGGCCAGCACCGGGCAGGCCTCTGCCGCCGCGCGTTCGGGCGAGAGCAGTTCGCGCCGCCAGCCGCCCGTGCGCGCCGTGGTGCCGAACACCACCGCGCAGTCGGCCACCGCCTCGGCCAGCGTGGCCACCACGCGGACCCTGGACAGGATGTCCTGCCCCTTGGCCGTGGCCAGCGGCACCGCCTTGGCCGGGTCGCCGTTTGCCTCGTTCCAGCGTTCCGGGTCCACCAGCACGATGTCGCGTGCGCCCATGTTGGCGCACGCACGGGCCACCATGCCCACGTTTTCCGGAAACCGGGTCTTTACCAGTACCACCGTCAGGTTGTGCAGCATTGTCGTTTGGGGAAGAAGGTTGGAGGGAGAGGGAAAAGACAGGAGTATCGGGGGAAGGGAGGAAAAATTTGAAA
>Ga0247728_10076_pt1 | contig 40326 bp, 30 predicted proteins | sample SalenrCarbi39_FD_183048 | JGI IMG/M metagenome (GOLD analysis project Ga0247728, IMG submission 183048) | Saline wetland microbial communities from Lincoln, Nebraska, United States - Carb-i39 | ecosystem: Environmental > Aquatic > Non-marine Saline and Alkaline > Salt marsh | place: USA: Nebraska...
GGACCCCTCCCCCCCAAACTTTTCAAAAGGGTAGCGACAGATGCTGTCGGCAACCACGCTAGACGTGGTTCACGGCCTCACCCTGCGGCACGCTGTTCTGTTCGCCGCTGTCCATGTCCTTGATGACCACGGTGCCGTTGGCCATCTCGTCGCCGCCCAGCAGCAGGGTCTTGCGCGCGCCGGTACGACCGGCCTGGCGCATCTGGCCCTTGATGCCGCGCGCGGCAAAGGACACCTCGCCCGCCTTGCCCGCCGCGCGCAGTTCCTGCGCCAGCAACATGGCCGCGTCCGCGGCCGCAGGGTCCAGCACGGCAATGTAGAAATCGGGCCGCTTCTTTTCCAGCGCGGGCAGCATCAGGGCCAGGCGTTCCATGCCGCAGGCAAAGCCCACGCCGGGCACGTCCGGGCCGCCAAGTTGCGCCACGAGGCCGTCATACCGCCCGCCGCCCGCCACCGACGACTGCGCGCCGATGGAGCCGGACACCACCTCGAAGGTGGTGCGGTTGTAATAGTCCAGCCCGCGCACCAGGCGCGGGGTGAGCACGTAGTCCAGCCGCGCGGCATCGAACACGCGCAGCACCGTATCGAAGTGGCTGCGGCATTCCGGACAGTTGTGGTCGATGATGCGCGGGGCGTCGGCAGTCAGCTCGCGGCAGGTGGGCACCTTGCAGTCCAGCACCCGCAGCGGGTTGGTGTCGATGCGGCGGCGGCAGTCCTCGCACAGGGCTTCGCGGTCGATGGAATCCAGAAAGTCGCGCAGCGCGGCCCGGTACACCGGGCGGCATTCGCGGCAGCCCAGCGAGTTCACCTGCAACGAAAGGTCGGTCAGGCCCAGCGCGCGCAGGAAGGTCATGAGCATCAGCACCAGTTCGGCGTCGGCCTGCGGTTCCTGCGGGCCAAGGCATTCGCAGTTGATCTGGTGGAACTGGCGCATGCGGCCCTTTTGCGGGCGCTCGTAGCGGAACATGGGGCCGGTGGTGAACAGCTTGGAAACCGGCTCCTGCGCATGGCGGCCCGCATCGATGAAGGCGCGCATGACGCCCGCCGTGGCTTCCGGACGCAGGGTCAGCGAACGGCCCTTGCGGTCGGGGAAGGTGTACATTTCCTTCTGCACCACGTCGGTCTCGGTGCCGATGGAGCGGCAGAACAGTTCGGTGCGCTCCAGCAGCGGGGTGCGCAGCTCGGCGTAGCCGTAGCGGCCGAACACCTCGCGCGCGGTGTTCTCCATGAAGGTGAACACGTCGCTGTCGGGGCTGAACATGTCGGCAAACCCCTTGATGGTGCCCACCTTGTCGCCCGTAACCTTTTGTGCGGTCTTGTCGGAATTGTTGGTGCTCATGGCTCGCTTCCGGATGCAGGCTTGCGCGGCAGGGGGCATGCGCACGGCACGCCGCGCCCCGCCGGTGCGGAAACAGCCATGGATAGTCCAATGGGCGGGTATTGTCAAAATCGTCGAATATCACGCGCGGGGAAGAGTGCGAGGACGGGGCGCCAACGGGGTGCCGATCGCAACGCGGCTGCCGCCCCCTGGAACCCCTGTTTTCGACGTCAGTCACGATGCAGGGGCGCGCGGCTGTGCGTGGACTGTAATCATGGCGAGAGGGCAGGGAGGAGACGGGAGCGGGTCGTAGCCGTGCCCAGGCTATTCCCCGTGCTTGCGGCGGCAGGAAAAGCCGTCCGTGGCGGGCTGGCGACCGGGCGCCAGGCGGGAGACGGCGGCCTTGCCCGTGCGCAGCATCAGCGGGGTAACCGGCATGCGTTGACCGAAATCCATGCGCATGGCCACGTACGCGCCGAATGGCGAAAGGCTGATCCAGCCGTTGAGCATCTCGAACAGGCGCGATTCGCGCCAGGTGCAGGCCGGGCCGTGCAGCACCGAGCGCATGGTGATGGAGCAGGCCACCCCGGTGCCGCGCACCAGCGTGTACATGGAGGGCACGCTGAACCAGCGGGCCTGCCGCAGCAGGGAGCTGCGCAGCCCCGGCACCGGCAGGCCGTGCGTGGGGTAGTAGGGCGAAATGCGGTTCAGGAATCCCACCAGCACCCCGCGCGAGGCCACCCGGAATGCCTCCGCCAGCGCCGCCGCAGGGTCGGGCATGAATTCCAGGCTGGTCAGCAGGGCCACGTAGTCGAAGGCGTCGTCGTCAAAGGGCAGGTGGTCCGCCACGCCAAGGTGAAAGTCCGCCCGGCAGTTCAGGCGCTCGCGCGCAGCCTCCAGCATGGCCTCGCTGCTGTCCAGCCCCGTGACGTCGAACCCCGCCCCCCAGAACGATTCCAGAAATACCCCAGGACCGCAGCCCACCTCCAGCAGGGTGTGCCCGCGCCGGGGCCAGCCCGACACCAGATGGTGCAGCAGCCGCTGCTCGTGCCGTACCGCAAACGCGCCCATGGGCGTTTCCAGCCACTGCATGTAGCTCCGCACCGTGTCCGCGTCCCACCGTTGGTTCATGCGCCTCCCCATTGCTTCCGGCATCCGGTTTGGGCGCAGCATACGCCAAGACCCCCCGCGCGAAAAGGGTGTGGGGCGGAGGGAGGAGATGGGGAGAGGAGGAAGGAATCGGGGGTGGGGAAACCCACTTTTCCAAAAGTGGGTTTCCCCGCCCCCGGACCCCCACCCCTTCCCACAAAACGTTTCAATTGGGGACTCAATGGGATTTCGCAAGACTTATCCGCAATGCGTATCCCGCCCCAATTAAAAAGTTTGGGAGGTAGGGGGTCCGGGGGAAGGAACCTTTTTCAAAAGGTTCCTTCCCCCGGTTGGTCTTCAATTATTCTATCTTGCTACGCGCTGCCCCGCACCCGTGCGGCAGCGGCCACGAGGTGGGCGAGGCTGGCGCGGGTTTCTGGCCAGTCGCGGGTTTTCAGGCCGCAGTCGGGGTTGGCCCACAGGCGGTCCAGGGGCAGGACGCGGGTGGCCGCGCGGAGCAGGGTTTCCATTTCGTCTATGGAGGGCACGCGCGGGCTGTGGATGTCGTACACGCCGGGCCCGACCTCATTGGGGTAGGCGTGGGTGGCGAAGACATCCAGCAGTTCCATGCGGCTGCGGCTGGCTTCCAGGCTGATGACATCGGCGTCCAGGGCGGCCACGTGGTCGATGATGTCGTGGAAGTCGCAGTAGCACATGTGGGTATGGATCTGGGTGGCGTCCTGCACGCCGGACGAAGCCAGGCGGAACGCGCCCACGGCGGCGTCGAGATAGGCGGCGTGGGCGGCGCGGCGCAGGGGCAGGCCCTCGCGCAGGGCCGGTTCGTCGATCTGGATGACGCCGATGCCGGCAGCCTCGAGGTCGGCCACCTCGTCGCGTATGGCGAGGGCGAGCTGGCGGAATACGGTGGCGCGGGACACGTCGTCGCGCACGAAGCTCCAGCAGGCGATGGTGACCGGGCCGGTGAGCATGCCCTTGACCGGTTTGTCGGTAAGCGACTGGGCATGGGTGATCCAGCGCACGGTCATGGGGCCGGGACGCGAGACGTCGCCGTAGAGCAGGGGCGGCTTGACGCAGCGGGTGCCGTAGCTCTGCACCCAGCCGTTGGCGGTGATGCAGAACCCGCGCAATTGCTCGCCGAAGTATTCCACCATGTCGTTGCGTTCCGGCTCGCCATGCACCAGTACGTCCAGCCCCAGGGCTTCCTGCTCGCGGATGGCGACGGCAATGGCCTCGCGCATGGCGGCATCGTACTGGGCTTCGGTGATCTGGCCGGTGCGCAGCTTGCGGCGCTGCGCGCGGATGTCGGCGGTCTGGGGGAACGAGCCGATGGTGGTGGTGGGCAGCACGGGCAGACGCAACGCGGCGCGCTGGGCGGCGATGCGGGCGGTGTAGGGCGTGGCGCGCCAGCCCATTTCTGGGGTGACGGTACCCGTGCGGACCGCAACGGCGGGGTCGTGGATGGCCGGGCTTGCGGCGCGGGCTGCCAGCGCGGCCCGGTTGCGGGCAAGGGCGGCGGCGGTTTCCGGCGCGTCGGCGCGGCCATTCAGGTCGCACATGTCGGCCACCAGACGCACCTCGGCGCATTTCTGTCTGGCAAAGGCCAGCCACTGTGCCACTTCCGGGTCCAGCCCGGTTTCCGCGTCAAGGTCCACGGGGGTGTGCAGCAGCGAGCAGGAAGGGGCCACCCACACCCGGTCCGGGCCAAGGGCGGCCACAGCGGCGCGCACCGGCGCGGCGGCCTTGTCCGCGTCCGCACGCCACACGTTGCGGCCATTGATGACGCCAAGGGAAAGCGCAATGCCGGATTGCGCCACGGATTGAGGCAGGCCGGAGTCGGCGGGCTGCCGTGCTGCGGTGCGGGTCAGGATGTCCAGCGCCGGGGCCAGGTCTTCCGGCCCGCGCACCAGATCCAGATGCAGCACGTCCACAGGGAGGGACAGTGCCGTTGCCAGATTGTCGCCCACCGGGGCGAAGTAGCTGGCCAGCAGCAGGGTGGCGTCCGGCGCGGCCATGCGCAACCGGGCGTAGGCGGGCACGAAGCGCGAGCGGATGTCGTCCGGCAGATCCAGCGACACGATGGGTTCGTCCAACTGGATCATCGGGCAACGGGCGGCCACCTGCCGCAGCAGCGCGCCGTAGGCGTCGAGCAGGGCGGGCAGCAGCGACCAGCGGGTGCCGCCGTCCACGCGCTTGGACAGCCACAGGAAGGTCATGGGGCCGGGCAGCACCGCCTTGGGGGTGAAGCCTGCGGCCTGCGCCTCGTCGATCTGGGCCAGCAGGGGGGCGGCATCGGCCGCAAAGGTGGTGTCTGCGTCCAGTTCCGGAACCAGGTAATGGTAGTTGGTGTCGAACCACTTGGTCATTTCCAGCGGGGCCACGGGGTGGTCGCCGCCCTGGCCGCGCGCCATGCGGAACATCAGGTCGATGTCGCGCGGGGCATCTCCGTCGCGAAAGCGCGAGGGCACCACGCCCAGCAGCAGGGCGGCGTCCAGAATGTGGTCGTACAGGGCAAAGTCGCCCACGGGCGCGACGTCGATGCCCGCATCGCGCTGGAGGGTCCAGTTGCGCAGGCGGATGGCGCGCGCGGCGTCCTCCAGTTGCTGCCGCGTGGCAGCGCCTTTCCAGTAGTCCTCGACGGCTTTTTTCAGTTCACGGTTGCCGCCGATGCGCGGAAAACCAAGGATGTGAGTACGCATTTCCACCTCCGGAATGCGTGAAGACAGGTGAGAGCGATTCGCGAGCGCGCGCCCGGGTAACGGGCGGACGCATGCCGGGGTCCGGTTCGCGCGGCCTTGGGCTGTGTGCGGAGGGGACGTCTTCCGACTGACGGGCGGTAGGTGAAAGGCTTCGTAACCACGCGAGCGCCCTTGCGAGGGGCATCGCGCGGTACGGAGCCATGGCCCGCGCCCTTCCCGCAGGGCCATGCTCCGGCTGCCGTCGCCCTTGCGGGCGAGGCGGCCGCGATGGCCGAACGGTGGACGCGGGCGGCATGCCCGAACACGGCAGCGCGCCTGTACCGGATTCGCACCGGTTTCCGTTTCCCTTCCACGTCCGAGCATGCAGCGGTCTGCGTTGCTCGGGGATGATAACATCACTAAATCAGCAAATACTGATATAGTGATGTCGTGTCAAGCGTGGGAAGGGACTTTGTCAGCAGATTGCTCTTTGCCGCCACAGGCTGTTGAGAACTCCACATCGCACGAAGGGAAGGACTCCGTTGGAAAAGGAGCCTCTTCCCCGGCCTCCTCCAAAAAATGTTCTGTTGTGTTCATTGGATAGTGCGCAGCCATAAAATATGGGGTTCCAAGGGGCGGCGGCCGCGTTGCGATCGCCAGCCGTAAGGCTCGCAAGCTCGCCTAACGGCTGCCGTCCTTGGCCGCCGGAGGCGTTCAAAAAACAGACGTTGTGGATAAGCTGAAACGGCCCGCCGCACCGGGTGGTGCGACGGGCCGTCAATGAATGCAGCGGAGTGCGGGCGTTTCGGCGGGCTACTTGCGGTACATGGCCCCGGTGGCCGCGCTGGTCACCTGGCGGGCATAGCGGCGCAGCAGGGGCGAGGTGACCGGCTTTTCCAGCGGCACGAAGGTTTCGCGCCGGGCGGCCAGTTCCGCCTCGTCCACCAGCAGGTCCAGCCTGCGGGCGGGGATGTCAATGAGGATACGGTCGCCTTCCTTGACCAGCCCGATGTTGCCGCCGTCGGCGGCTTCCGGCGAAACGTGGCCGATGGCCGCGCCGCGCGTGCCGCCGCTGAAGCGGCCGTCGGTGATCAGGGCCACGTCTGCGCCCAGGCCCATGCCCGCGATGGCGGCGGTGGGCGAAAGCATCTCGCGCATGCCGGGGCCGCCGCGCGGCCCTTCGTAGCGGATTATGATGGCGTCGCCCTTGCTGATCTTGCCGCCCATGATGGCGGCGTGGGCTTCGCCCTCGGAATCGAACACCCGGGCCACGGCCTCGCGCACCATCATTTCCGGCGCCACGGCAGACTGCTTGACCACCGCGCCCTGCGGGGCCAGCGAACCCTTGAGGATGGCGATGCCACCCTGTGCCGAATACGGAGCGTCAACGGAATGTATTACGTCGTGATTGAGCACGCGCGCGTTCAGCTCGGCCAGGTTTTCGGCCAGGGTCTTGCCGGTGACGGTCATGACCGAGGTGTCCACCAGCCCCTTCCTGGTCAGTTCCGCCATCACCGCCGGGATGCCGCCTGCGGCGTGCAGGTCCTGGATGTGGTGGTGCCCGGCGGGGGAGAGCTTGCACAGGTTGGGGGTCTTGCGGCTGACCTCGTCGAAGATGTCCAGCGTCAGGTCCAGCCCGGCCTCGCCGAACACGGCGGGCAGGTGCAGCACCGTGTTGGTGGAGCCGCCAAGGGCCATGTCCACGGCCACGGCGTTAGCCACCGCGCGCGGGGTGACGATGGAGCGCGGGGTGATGTTCTTTTCCAGCAGTTCCATCACCTTCATGCCCGCGTGCTTGGCCAGGCGCACGCGCGCCGCCGTCACCGCCGGGATGGTGCCGTTGCCCGGCAGGGCAAGGCCCATGGTTTCGGCCATGCAGTTCATGGTGTTGGCCGTGAACATGCCCGCGCACGAACCGCAGCCGGGGCAGGCCGTTTCGGTCATCTCGTCCAGTTCGGCCATGGTCATGTCGCCGCGCTGCACGCGGCCCACGGCCTCGAACACGCTGATCAGGTCGGTGCGGCCCGCCAGCGTGCCGCCCGCCAGCATGGGGCCGCCGCTGACCATGATGGACGGAATGTCCAGCCGCAGCATGGCCATGAGCATGCCGGGCACCGACTTGTCACAGTTGGGAATGAACACCAGCGCGTCGAACGGGTGCGCCGTGGCCATGATCTCGATGGAATCGGCAATGATTTCGCGCGACGGCAGCGAAAAATGCATGCCCTCGTGGTTCATGGCCAAACCATCACAGACCGCAATGGCCGGAAATTCCATGGGCGTGCCGCCCGCCGCGCGCACCCCGGCCTTTACCGCCGTGGCAATGGTGTGCAGGTGCACGTGGCCGGGCACCACCTCGTTGGCAGAGTTTACCACGCCCACCAGAGGGCGTTCGATCTCCTCGCGCGTCAGCCCCAGGGCATGCAGCAGCGAACGGTGCGGGGCCTTCTCCAATCCATGGGTCATCTTTTTGCTGCGCATTGTCTGCGTCCTCATTGTGTCGGAATTAGGGATGCGGAGAGCGCGGGGGAGAGGGAGAAAACTTTTGAAAAAGTTTTCTCCCTCTCCTCCGCACCCCCTCTCTCTCTTTCAAAACTTTTTATCACAGGGGATGCTGGCGGCGCGGATTGGTGTGGCGACCGCCGTCAGCTTGCGAGGTGGTGTCCGCAAGACTGTCATTACCCCTAATAAAACGTTTTGGGGAGAAGGGGATGGGGGTTTGGGGGAAGGGGAGGAACCTCTTTTGGAAAAGAGGTTCCTCCCCTTCCCCCAATCTCCATCGGTAAATACGTATCCCTACCGGCTGCGGACGGCAATCCAACTGCCCAGAATGCCCATGAGCACGGGCACGGCCAGCAGCAGGGCGGCCTGGTCCGGCGGGGGCAGGCGCAGTTCCAGCAGCAGGGGCGGTACGTTGAGCGCGGTGCGGAAGCGCCAGTGCACAACAAGCAGCAGCAGGCTGGCCAGCCCCCCGCCCAGCAGCCCCTGCAACGCACCCGCCACCACCAGGGGCAGGCGGATGTACCAGTTGCGCGCGCCCACCAGTTGCAGGATCTCGATTTCTTCCCGCCGGGTGGACAGGGTGAGCCGTACGGTGTTGCCCACCACCAGCGCCAGCACCACGCCCAGAAAGCCCACGGTGGGCCAGATCACGAAGCGGCTGGCCGAGCGCCACGCCTTGCCCAACTCGTCGCGCAGGGGCGAAGCGGCCACCCGTTCAACGCCGGGCATGGCCTTGAGAAAGGACTGGGTGTCGGCGGACCACTTTTCGGGGTCGGCCTCGCGCGGGGCAAAGGTCAGCAGGGCCGTGGGCGGCAGGGGGCTTTTGCCGGACAGAAAGCCCATGTCCGGTTCGTTGCCCGACCCGCCGGTGCCGGTTTCGCTCATGCGCCGGGCCAGGGCATCCAGTGCCTCGTCGGGGCTGTAGGTTTCCAGGCTGGCCAGCCAGGGCATGTGGCGCAGCTCTTCCCACTGGCCGCGCACGTGGGCCATGTCCGTACCGGGGCGCCAGTACACCTGGTACACCGTTTCCCCGCGCGAGGCGCTGAGTTCGGCGTCCACCGTGGCCAGGGCCATCAGGAACAGCCCGGACAGAAAGACCACCAGCGTCACCGCCGCCATGGACAGCAGCTGCGCCCACGGGTGCAGGAACAGGTCGGCCACGCCGCGGCCCAGCAGGCGAAAGAGCGTGCGCATCACAGTGACAGCCTGCCGTCAGGATCGCCGGGCGTATCAGGGCCTTCGGAGCCGCTGCCGCCGTTGCCCGAATTGCCGGAGCTGCCGGAACCGCCGGGAATGCCCGGCGCGTCCAGTCCGCAGGGGTCCACGCCGCCGCGTCTTCCGCCGTCATCACCCAGATGCAGGCCGCCGTCGGCGCAACGGAATACCTCGCCCCCCGGCCAGTTGGCATGGGTGATCATGCCGTCCTCCAGCCGCAGCAGGCGCGCGTCCGGGTGGCGGCGGATGAGTTCCGGGCTGTGCGTGGCCAGCACCACCGTGGTGCCGTAGGCGTGAAACTGCATGAAGATGTCCATGAGCCGCAGTGACAGTTCCGGGTCCAGGTTGCCGGTGGGTTCGTCGGCCAGCAGCACCTGCGGGTTGACCACGATGGACCGGGCCACGGCCACCCGCTGCTGCTCGCCGCCGGAAAGTTCGCCGCCGGGCGTGTCCAGCCGGTTTTCCAGACCCAGCGCGCGCACCACGGCGCGCACCCGCCGCCCGATGTGCTGCGGCGCAAGGCCGCGCACTTCCAGCGGCAGGGCCACGTTGGCGTACACGCTGCGCTCCGGCAGGATCTTGAAATCCTGGAACACCACGCTCACCTGCCGCCGCAGCATCGGTACGGTGCGCCCGGAAAGGCGCGTCAGGTCGAAGCCCGCCACCGAAACCGCGCCGCGCTGCACCGGCAATGCCCCGTGCAACAGACGCAGCAGGGTTGTCTTGCCCGCGCCGGACGGCCCGGAAAGAAACAGGAATTCGCCCTTTTCCAGCGAAAAGGACACGTTCTTCAGGGCCCAGTGGGTGCCGAAGGAATGGGACAGGTGGCTGATCTTGAGCATGCTGGCCGCATCAAAGCAAAGCCCGCGCGACATTGCAAGGGGCAAGGGGCAAGGGGGAGGCAAGAGGGGGGCGGCGTGGCCGGGCAAGAAAACACGGGGGAGAGGAGGGGCGCTTTTACGGCAGCCGTTAGGTGAGCGCAACGCGCGAACCTTACGGATGGCGATCGCATAGCGAAAAGCGCCCCTCCTCTCCCCCGTACCCCCTCACCACCCCGCAAAACTTTTCATTATCAGGGAGTAGCCCGCCAATAGAAAGTTTTGGAAGATGGAGGTCCGGAGGAAGAAACCTTTTCCAAAAGGTTTCTTCCTCCGGTTATTCTTGCCTGATTTTCCCTACCCGCACTTGGTGAACCCGCAGCCGGGGCAGATGTAGCAGCCTTCCTGGAACACCAGGTCTTCGCCGCAATCGGGGCAGCGCTGCTTGTCCAGTTCGTTCACCGGGCCGTGGGGGGGCAGTTCGCCCTTCAGGTAGCGGTTTTCCAGCACCCACGAGATGGCGTCGGGGATGGACAGCAAGAGGCCCTTCTTCTGGAACACCGGGTGCTCGCCGCCAATGCCCTTGAGCTGCTGGACGATGTCGCGCACTTCCACGCCGGAGCGCAGGGCCAGCGACACCAGGCGGCCGATGGCTTCTGCCTTGGCGGTGATGGACCGGCCCGACTTGCCGATGGTGGCGAACACCTCGAAGGGCTTGCCGTTGGCTTCGTTGACGGTCAGGTACATGGCCCCAAGGCCGGTGGGCACCTTCTGGGTGAAGCCGTAGACGATGTCCGGGCGCTGGCGCACGGCGCTCTTGTGGTCGCCGTCGTCCTTGCCGTCGTCCTTCTTTTCGCCCTCGCCGGTGCACAGCACCTGCACGGACTTGCAGCCGTCGCGGTACACGGTGACGCCCTTGCAGCCCTGCTCGTAGGCCATCCAGTAGATGGCCCGGATATCGTCGATGCTGGCCGAGTTGGGCAGGTTCACGGTCTTGGACACGGCGTTGTCGGTGTACTTCTGGAAGGCGGCCTGCATGCGCAGGTGCCACACCGGGGCGATGTCCATGGCGGTCACGTACACCCGGCGCAGGTCTTCGGGCAGGTGGTCCATGGCCTGGATGGAGCCCTTTTCGGCCACGGCTTCCATCAGCTTCTTGCTGTGGCTGCCGGTGTCGCGCAGGGCCGCCTCGAAGTGGGGGTTCACCTCCACCAGCCGCTCGCCGTCCATGACGTTGCGCGAGAAGCACAGCGCGAACAGCGGCTCGATGCCCGACGAGCATCCGGCGATGATGGACAGGGTACCGGTGGGCGCGATGGTGGTCACCGTGGCGTTGCGGTAGGGACCCATGTCGCGTTCGGCAAAGGTCGATTCCGCATAGGCCGGGAAGGGCCCGCGTTCCTTGGCCAGCACCTTGGAGGCGGCGCGGCCCTCGTCCTGCACGAACTGCATCATCCGCTCGCCAAGGCCGATGGCCTCCTGGCTGTCGTAGGGAATGCCCAATTGGTACAGCAGGTCGGCCCAGCCCATGACACCGAGGCCGATCTTGCGGTTGCGGTGCACGGTTTCGGTGATGCGCTCCAGCGGAAAGCGCGAGGCGTCGATGACGTTGTCCAGAAAGCGCACGCCCAGATGGATGACCCGCTTCAGTTCCGCCCAGTCGATGGCCTTTTCCGGCGAGGGGTGCGGCAGGCCGGCGTCCTTGGCCGGAGAGGCCGTGGGGGCGGAGGCGGTGCCGGGCACGAAGAACGCGGAAAGGTTGATGGACCCCAGGTTGCACGCCTCGTAGGGCAGCAGCGGCTGTTCGCCGCAGGGGTTGGTGGATTCGATCTCGCCCTGCTTCGGCGTGGGGTTGTCGCGGTTGATGCGGTCCAGGAACACGATGCCCGGATCGCCGCTTTCCCACGCCTTCTGCACCAGCATCTCGAAGACCTTGCGGGCCTTCAGCCGTTCGCGCACCTGGCCGGAATGCGGGGCCACGAGGTCGTATTCCTCGTCGGCTTCCACGGCCTTCATGAAGGCTTCGGTCAGCCCCACGGACAGGTTGAAGTTGTTGAATTCGCCGTCGCGCTCTTTCGCGCGGATGAACTCGATGATGTCCGGATGGTCGATGCGCAGGATGCCCATGTTGGCCCCGCGCCGCGTGCCGCCCTGCTTGATCTGCTCGGTGGCGGTGTTGAAGATGCGCAGGAAGGACACCGGGCCGGAGGCCACCCCGCCGGTGGAACCCACGCGCGCCTCCTTGGGGCGCAGGCGCGAAAAGGAAAAGCCCGTGCCGCCGCCGGACTTGTGGATCATGGCGGCGTGCTTCACGGCGTCGAAGATTTCCTCAATGGAATCGCCCACGGGCAGCACGAAGCAGGCGGAAAGCTGGCCCAGGTCAGTGCCCGCGTTCATCAGGGTGGGCGAGTTGGGCAGGAACTTCCAGCCGGTCATCAGGTCGTAGAATTCGCGGGCCAGCGCGTCCGCCTTGTAGGGCGACTTCTTGTACTTGCCTTCTTCGGCGGCGATGGCCCCGGCAATGCGCCAGAACAGCGTGCGCGCGTCCTCGAAGGGCTGACCGTCGGGGCCCTTGCGGTAGTACCGCTTGGCCAGCACGATCTTTGCGTTGGTGTTCAGGGCCACATCGGGCAGGGCCTCGGGCATGGGGGGCGGGGTGGGCAGGGGCTGGTTCGCGGGGGATGTCATGTGGCTGTTTTCCGGTGATATTTTTATAATGTGTTGAATTGCAATGTGATTTTTGTCGTGAGCGCAGTTGTGACCAATCCGTGGTGTAACCCGGCCCGGCGGGAAAATCCAGACTCTAGATTTTTTCCACAGTCAGTGTGCGGAATCGGCAAGGTGGCGTGGGCACAGGGCGGACGCATGGAACGACGGAATGATGTCATTTCGTAATACGGCATAATGCGCCGGAATCACGTGCGGAAAAAAGATGCGCGAAATGCCGGGTGGGGAAAACGTAGATGACTTTTGGTTAGGAGTTCTTTGGAGGGCGGCTCTTTAGGGGGATACAGTCTGCGTATATGTCTATGCTTTGGATCGTGGAAGGAGAGCAATATGCGTTATAGACCAATGACTCTGTTCCAGTCTGCAATATACATGTACATTCTGTGAAACTCGCTAGGTAGCAACATTCTATTGTGTGCAATAAAGTTTCTTGCTTTTTCAAGCTCATCCATCCTTTGTTTTAACCAGTGTTGCGAGGGGATGAGGTCCTCAAAGTGCTTCCAATTCTCCAAAATTATTGATGATAAATGTCCAAAGTCTATAAAGCCGAGGATGTCGGCTTTCTCGCCTTCAAGCCATGAATCTGTAAATGCAGATTTTTGGCGTGATTCCGCATAGCTTTTAACATTTCTAGGCAATTTGTCTGCCCAGTTCGGCCCTTCTTTTTCTTCTAGCCGTTCTCTGATTAAGGAGCGAACTTCGTTTTCAAAGCAATGCAGAACAGCATATAGTCTAGCCATCTCGATAGCGTTGTTTCTCCTGCTAACTCCAAAGGGTGTCAACGCCTCAGAGAGTAATCTTTCTTCAGCTTGTCCTTGATCTGCTCCGACCTGTATGCCAGCAGATTGAAATTTGTTTGCTTCGGATTCAAACATGACGCCGCGAAACATAAAATCTCGCAAGTCTTTCAGTGGATTAATCAATGAGATGCTCCTTCAGTGATTTGAATATAGCGTTAAAAACCTCGATGTCTTTGGTGGCAGGAAGATGTATTTGAATGTTGTAGTGTAGGCTTGGGCGAGTATGTTGTCGCGTGCTTTGATCTGTTGTCGTTATTGATGTTGATTTTGTAGATGATTCTTCATGGGGTATCTGCGTGTTGTCATGCTTTTTATCAGATGTAGGAGAGAGGTCTGCAAGGTCAAGGAGGGCATAGAATGTGCTTGCCATTAATTTTGCTGTGTGTGGGCTGGTGTTGTGGGTGCTCTTGAACTTTCCTTCTATAAGCTCTCTGTCTGTCGCTTTTGGCGTTTGTTTAATTGTAAACAGATCTCCATAAGCCTCCTTGAGGGCGTCCGCCATGATTCGTTTTGATTGAGCTGTGTTGCGGTATTCATGGTAGCGAGACGTTGGTGACCCATCTGCGGAAAGAAAGCCTAAAGCTTTAAGTAGCGGAATTACCGCTCTATAGTTTGAAGAATTGTATCCCCAGTCCTTGAGGTGCTGGTTAGTAAACTTGTCGGGCGCAGCCCCTTCAGAGATACGAGTGAAAAGTTCAGGAAGTTGGCCATAAACTTGGACGTATGCGTTCGTGAGTGCCATTTTCCTCTCAACTTTTTTAGATATTATGTAGGGTCTGTTGAGTGCCTGTATGATTTTTGGGTGCGTTGGACTGGTTACACCTGGTCGCGTACCCGCTGCCGCCGGTCGGCGATGACCCTGCCCAGCCAGTCGCGCAACTGGTCCAGGTCCTGCTGGTGAATCTTTTCCGAAGAATCCAGCAGCAGGCGCAGGGTGTCCACATCCTTGCGGATGGCCCCCACCTCGCCCTCGGCGGAGCGGGCAAGGTCGGCCAGAAGGTCCATGGCCGACTGCCGGGCCGCAAGTGTGGACAGGGCGGCGGCAATGGTGTCCAGGGCGCGGGTCTGGTGTTCGATGAGTGCGTACAGCGCGTGCCCCGGTTCCACGCCGCCAACGGGGACGGGCGGGACGGCGGGGGCGTCGTCGGGCACGGGTACCGGCTGTACCGGCTGGGGCGCGGTGCTTGCGGTGGCGCGTGTTGCGGAAGTGCCGTCCGCAGCCCCGGCCCTGCCGGGGGCGGATTGCACGGCGGCATTGCGGGGAAAGCGCCGGGCCAGGATGGCCTCTACCGCGCTGGCGGTGCGGGCGGTGTGCATGGCCTCGATGATGGCCTCGATGATGGTCAGGGTCTCCACGCGGTAGCGGCGGCGGCGCCCGTCGCCCACGGTGGGCATGAATGCCGCGAAGCGCTTGCAGTAGTAGCGCGCGGTGGATTCCGGCAGGGAAAGGCGACGGGCGATGTCGGCGATGGTCAGCAGGCCGTCGTCGGACGGCGGCGCGGACTGTGCGGTATCGCTCGGTGAGGGGCTCGGCATGGTGTGCTCCCGTGGCGTTGTGGCGGATGCGCTGCCCCGGGCGTGCGCATTGCCTGTTGCTCTGGGGCCGTGTGCATCTTTTCTCCTATACGCAATGCGAACCAAGCGCAACAGAACGGGGGGCGGCAGGGGAAAACCGCGTGCTTCCTTGGTTTGCGGGCCGTGAAACGATTGACAAGAAAACGCGGTCACTGCATAGGGTGGGACATGCTGACCGTGGTTCGGTTACGGGGGGAAATCCGCATAGCGCAAGGAGGACATCCTGATGTTGACCAAGGCTGAATTTGTTGCCGCCCTCAAAGAGGCGCTGCCCGATGTGTTCGTGACCAAGGTGAGCGCCGAAAAGGCGTATGACGCGTTCTGCCGCGTGCTCGCCGATGGCGTTGCCAACGGCGCAGGCGTGCGTCTGCCCGGCGTGGGCGCGTTCTCGGTCACCGAGCGGGCCGCCCGCACGGGCCGGAACCCCCAGACCGGTCAGAGCATTTCCATTCCGGCCCGCAAGGCCGTGAAGTTCATGGCCGCCAAGACCCTTGTCGACGGCCTGAACAAGTAGCATTCACGCGTCCGGACGCGAACGGCCGCATCCTTCGGGGTGCGGCCGTTTTCTTTTGGGCATGTGCCGTGCCGCGCGGGGTGTCCGGTTGCGGATCAGGGCATGCCCGGTGCGGGCGGGTCCGCCGGGCGCAGGATGCGCCGCGCGGCAATGAAGGCCCGTTGCCAGTAGTGCACGGTCAGGCTTTCCTCGCGCACGGTGCCGCCGGGCTTGGGGCTGTGCACGAACTGCCCGCCGCCGGTGTAGATGGCCGTGTGCAGGCCAAGCGGGCCGGACCCGGTGCGGAACACGATGATGTCGGCGGGGCGCAGTTCGTTGCCGGGGGGTACCGGGCTGCCGCAGGCGGCCTGTTCCTCGGTGGTGCGGGGCAGGTTCACCCCGTGTTGGTGGAAGGTCCACCACACGAAGCCGGAGCAGTCGAACCCTTCGGCCGGGGTGCGGCCACCGTTGCGGTAGGGCACGCCCAGGGCGGAGCGGGCGGTGCTTACCAGTGCCTGTGACGGCGCGGACGGAGCCTGCTGGCGGACCTGCGACGGGGCTTCCGGCTCCATGATGATCTGCTGCTTGCCCGCGCAGCCCGCAAGTGCCACAACGGACAGCAGCACAAGAGCCAGCGTGGTTCGTCGGATCGTGGTCCGGTTGGCGATGGAAACACCAGGGACCTGGCCGGGGCGGCGGGCGCAATGCGCCGTGCCGCGCGTTCCGCTATGTTGCGGAGTGGCGGTGGTCGTGACGGTGCGGTGCGCGCGTCGATGCATGCCGACGGAGTGTGCGAAGCGCATGGCCGTGCAGTAGCATGAAATCCTGAAAATGCCCATGCATGCGGAGGGGTGATGGCCGACGGGAAGCGGAACGCGCGCGGTGAATGCCGTGACGGCGCCGGGACGGGCCACCGAGCGGACCGGCGGGAGTCACCGGACATGGCGCCAGGCTCCTTTTCTGCCGGGGGTGGTGGCGGCGCCGGGCAGGACGACGGCAGCCGGACCGGGGTCGCACCCTTTCCCCTGTGCGATCTGCTGCCCCTGATGGAGGCTGCGGGCCGGACCATCCTGCACTGGTGCGGCGGGGCCGCTCCGCGCATCCGCCGCAAGGCCGACGATTCTCCGGTCACCGAGGCGGACGAGGCTTCGCAGGCCGTGCTGGCCCAGGGGCTGGCCCGGCTGCGGCCAGGCCTGCCCGTGCTGTCCGAGGAAGGGCGCATTCCCCCGCATGCCGTGCGGGCGGGATGGCCGCGTTTTCTGCTGGTGGACCCGCTGGACGGCACGCGCGGTTTTCTGAACGGCGAAGGGGACTTCGCGGTGTGCATGGCCCTGGTGGAGCACGGCGTGCCCACGGCGGGCATCCTGCATTTTCCCGCGTTGGGGGTGACCTGGTACGGTGGGCGCGGCTGCGGTGCGTGGCGGGTGGAGCATGGCGGCCCGCCGGAGCCGGTGCGCGCCGCCCGCACCTTTCCGCAACGCGCAACAGTGATGCAGGGGCGGGTGCGCCGCACTCCACGGCTGGACGCCTATCTGGCCGCGCACGCGGACATCCGCTCGGCGGCGTTTCCGGGGCGTCCCGGATCACCCGCGCCGGTGCCCATGCCGTCAGACACGGCAATGCAGGACAGGCTGCGCGCCGGGCTGTTTCCACACCGGCGCATGCAGGCGGGCGGGCCCCTGAAATTCTGCCTGGTGGCGGAGGGGGTGGCGCACGTCTTTCCGTGCATGCACCCCACCTGGGAATGGGATACCGCGCCGGGGCAGGCGCTGCTGGAAGGGGCGGGCGGTACGGTCACCCTGCTGGACGGCACGCCGCTGACCTACAACAAGCCGGATATGCGCAACGGGTTCATTCTGGCCGTGGGACCTTCAGACCGTGCGGCGGACGCGCGCGGTGAAAGGCAGGACGCTCCGGCCTGAGCCGCAGTGCGGTATTGCGGTTCGGCTCCACAGGGTGGGCCGGTGATGGGCCGGAATGCGTGGGAAACGCATGGGGGCTGAACGGGGCGCCGGGTGCGCCCTTTTTTGCACGCTGCGCCGGGGCGGTTTCCAGTTCAGAATGGCGCTAACGCTCAGCCCACAAGGCCCGCCCCCCCTTCACGCGCAGCCGGGCCAGGGGCAGGCCGCGCCAGTACAGCAGGGCGGCGTTGGCATTGCGCGGGGCATCTATGCTGCGGCCGGTGAGCAGCCCGGAGATGTCTGCCGGGTCGTCCATGTGCAGGATGGGGACGCCGTCGCCCTGCCCGCCCTGCCCGTCATGCCCGTCATGCCCGTCATGTCCGGCGAGGTCGTGCGGGCCGACTGGGTATGGCATCAGGGTGCGCAGCCGGGGCGAGGGGCGAATGCCGTCCTTGCCCCACTTGCCCAGCGGGTAGCCGCGCCACCGCAATGCGGCGGGCAGCCGTTCCAGCGCGGGCCGGGGCAGGAAATAGGCGGTGTCGCCAAAGGGCGCCACCACGCCGTCGGGCAGCAGGGCCGGATTGAGGCCGGTGTCGGGCCAGGCCGAGGCGGGCAGGGCAGCGGCGCGCACCCGTTCGGCGTCGGACAGGGTCGGGCCGTCGGCAAGGGGGCCTGCGTCGCCGCGTCCGTCCAGCCCCCCGTGGCCGGGCTTGCGCAGGCAGGCGATGAAGAAGCCCTGCGCGCCCGAGCGTTCCGGGTCCACCCGCAAGGTGCCTTCGCAACCGGGCAGTTCCGGTTCGGCGAACACGAAACCCGGCGGCGGGGCCAGCGGCACGATTTCCAGCCCCAGTTCATCGCGGGCGTGCAGCACCTGCGCCTCGTTCTCGTGCACGTTGGTGGTGCAGGTGGAAAAGACCACCCGCCCGCCGGGGGCCAGCAGGCGCGCGGCTTCCGCCAGCAGCAGCCGCTGGATGCCGATGAGCGGCTTGACCTTGTCGCCCTGCCACAGCTTGAGCACCGAGGGGTTGCGCTCCACCGTGCCCCAGCCGGAGCAGGGCGGGTCCAGTTGGATGCGCGTCCACGATCCATCGGGCAGGGGCAGCGCTTCGCCGGGGTGCGAGCAGGCCACCGCGTTGACCAGGTTCAATGTGAAAAGATTCTGGCGCAGGGTGGCAAGGCGGGTGTGGTTGGGCTCGTTGCCCACCACCAGCCCGTGCGGCCCCACCAGCTGGGCCAGGAACCCGGTCTTGCTGCCGGGGCTGGCGCACAGGTCCAGCACGGCGGCGCCGGATTCCGGAGCCAGCGCCAGCGGGGGCAGCATGGACGAGCGGTCCTGGATGTAGATCAGCCCGAAGAACGCGGCCAGGCTGCCGCCCAGGGGGCGCGGTTCTGCCGTGAGGCGGCGGCACCACGGGGAAAACGGCTCCGGGTCGAAGCCGTAGCCCTGGGCGCGGAGCAGGTCCTCCACCAGGGGCACCTGCGCGGGCGGACACACGATGCGGAAGGAGCGGGCGGCGGGTGCGGTCATGGGCGTTCGGGGAAAAGTGATTGATGATGGCTGCGCGGCGGCATGCCGTGATACACGGAAGAAACAGGCCGGACATACGGGAGCAACGGAACCGGGGCATTGTGTCGGGTACCGTGCCGGGCCGACACACCGGGGCCGATGTGCCGGTCGCGCGGCCAGACGCGGCCAGACGCGGCCTGACGGGGTGCGGGCCAGGCCGATCTGCCTCCGGCGCGGGACGTCTCCGCCGCTCCCCGCCAGATGCGACCAAAGGCGGACGGCACAGCGCCGCTCCTACCTTATGGTTGCTTCGGCCATCAAGAGATATTATGAGAGCGTTCAGCGCCAAGGCAATCCCCCTTCCCCTTCCGGGATGCGCGCGGGGATGCGCCCTTGAACCAAGGAGAACCTGATGCAACTGCTCATGCGCTCGGCGGCGCTCGTGCTTGCCCTGCTGCTTTCCGCCGCCACCGCCATGGCCGCACCGGCCCCCAAGAGCTTCGCCGTGCTGCCGTTCAAGGTCAACGGCCCTGCTGGCTACAAGTATCTCGAGCGGGCCATCCCCGAGATGCTCACTTCGCGTCTGTACTGGAAGGACAACTTCCATCCCGTTTCCAAGGAAGCCTCCGCCAAGGTCACCCCGCCGGAAACCGAAACCCAGGCCAGGGCCGCCCAGGCCTCGCTGGGTGCCGATTATGCCGTGTGGGGCAGCGTGACCGTGGTGGGCGAGGATTGCAGCCTGGACGTGCGCGTGCGCGACCGCGACGGCAAGGAATGGCCCAAGTCGGCCAACGCCAAGGTGGCCGGGCTCATCCCCGCCCTGAAGGGCGTGGCCGATTCCATCAACGCCGAGGTGTTCAAGCGCCCCGGCGAGGGTGGCCCCGCCAATGCCGCGCCCAAGGCGGTCAACCAGATGAACCCCGAGCTGGTGCACAACGAGGCCCAGCCCCAGCAGGTCTATCTGAACCCGCAGTTCCGCTACGCGGGCTCGCCGGAAGGCGACAGCCGCATCCGCAGCCAGGCGCTGAACTATTCGGCCGTGGGCATGGTGGTGGAAGATCTTGACGGCGACGGCAAGAACGAAGTCCTCATGCTGGACGACCACGCCGTCTACGCCTACCGCTGGGACAACGGTCGCCTGGTGCCCATGGGCGAATACCGTTCGCCCGGCATGGCCGAATGCCTGAGCATCCGTACCCTGGACTGGAACCGCGACGGCCTGAAGGAAATCGTGGTCAGCGCCTACAACAGCGACGGCGATCCGGAGGCGTTCATCCTCAACTGGAAGGGCGGCCAGTTCACCGAAGTGATGCACCGGGTGCGCTTCTACCTGAACGTGGAAAAGCTGCCCCCGGACTACATTCCCACGCTCATCGGCCAGCGCGGCGATTCCCCCCGCCTGTTCAAGCCCGGCGTGTACGAGATGATGAAGACCGGCGACCAGTTGGTTCCGGGCAAGCGCCTGGACCTGCCCGAAGGCGCCAACGTGTTCAACTTCACCTACCTGCCCGGTGGCAAGGGTGAAGGCGACAAGTGCGTGATCCTTACCGAAAACGAGCGCCTGCGCGTGCACACCGACCGCGGCGCCCGTCTGTCCGAAACCGACGAGAACTACTCCGGTTCGGCCAAGGGCATTCCCGAGGAACCCTCCATGCCCGGTCTCGGCAAGGACCGCGTGCAGCTGAAGAACATCTACTTCGTGCCGCTGCGCATGTATGCCGTGAACCTGGACCGCGACGACAACTGGGAACTGCTGGTCAACCGGCCCATCTCCACCGCGTCGCAGTTCTTCGAGCGCTACCGCTTCTTCCCGCAGGGTGAAATCCACGCCCTGTACTGGGACGGCGTGGGCCTGAACCTGCAATGGAAGACCCGCCGCATCAAGGGCTCCGTGGCCGACTTCACCGTGGGCGACTTCAACAACGACGGCGTGACCGACATCGTGCTGTGCGTGAACACCCACCCCGGTGCCCTGGGCCTGGAAAGCCGCAAGACCATGCTGCTGGCCTACCCCCTCGACCTGTCCAAGGCCGATCCCAACACGGCGCCGGACAAGACCGAGAACGAACAGCAGTAGCCCGGCATCGGGCAGGCCTTCCCCCCTGCGGGAAGCGCCCCTTGCCCCGGTTCGTCCCCGGTTCATCTGATGACCACGCCCGGCGGGATGCCAAGCTCCCGCCGGGCGTTTTCGTAACGGGACAACGGCGTTGCGGGAATGGCGGGTACACGCCCGCGTCCGCCGGGGGGGGCGGCGTCGCCCCCTGTCGTACGTGCCACCCTGTCGTACGTGGCGTTCGCATCACTGGTGCCGTCCGAGCCATTCGGGGCCGCCCGCTGACGCCGCCGACCTCCGGCATGCGGGCGCGGCGCCGTCATCTTCAATCCACGGAATCCATTCATGGCAGAACCGCTCGTGGTCACCGCCGCAGAGGCCGGACAAAAGCTGGTGCAGTACCTGCAACGGCGTTGCGGCGCGCCGCAGTCGGCCATCCAGCGTTGGGTACGCACCGGGCAGGTGCGCATCAACGGGGGGCGCTGCAAGCCCTTCGACCGCGTGGCCGAGGGCGACGTGGTACGGGTGCCGCCCTTTGCGCTGGCGGGCGGTGTGCATGCTCCGGATGCCGGGGCGGACGCAGGGCGGGAGGCCCCGGCAGAGGCGGGCGGAGGAAAAGAGCGGGGCTCCGCCCCGCGCCCGGAGCTTCGGGAATCCCCCTTGCCCGTCGTGGGGCGCGCAGAGGGGCTGCTGGTGCTGCTGAAGCCCGCCGGGCTGGCGGTGCAGCCGGGCACCGGCCATGACGACTGCGTCACCGCCCGGCTTGCGGCGCAGTACGCCGGGGCGGACTTTCTGCCCACGCCCGCGCACCGGCTGGACCGCGACACTTCGGGCCTGTTGCTGGTGGCCACCAGTTATGCCCGGCTGCGGGCGCTGTCCGACGCCTTTGCGGCGCGCGAAGGGCTGGTGAAGGAATACCTGGCCTGGGTGGCGGGGCGCTGGCCCCACGCGGAGGCGCTGACCCTGCGCGACCGTCTGGAGAAACAGGGTGAACCCGGACGCCAGAAGGTGCGCCGGGTGGACGGGGATGGCGCGGCCTTTCGCGCCGCAAGGCCCGGCGGCCATGCCGCGATCTTCGCGGCGTGCGATGAGGGCGCGGTCCACGCGGCCTGCGATGATGTCGCGGGTCGCCACGCGGCCTGCACCGTCACCCCCCTGCGGCCCGGCGATGCGGCATCGCTGCTGCTGGTGCGCCTGCACACCGGGCGCACCCACCAGATCCGGGTGCAGCTTTCGGAGCGCGGGCACCCCATCATGGGCGACCGCAAGTACGGCGGCCCCGCCTGCGGGCAGGGCATGCTGCTGCATGCCGTACGCCTGACCCTGCCCGACGGCGAATGCTTCACGGCCCTGCCGGACTGGTCCGGACGCTGGAAGGTGGACGGCGGAGAACTGCCGGATGCGCCCGCCCCTGCGGATATCGCCCAACCCTGATCTTTTCGCCCGTACACGTCCCCCCGTACACATCCGCCCGTACGGCACGACGGGCTCTTTCGCGCAGGCTTTTCCGCCAAGGACGGTGCACCGGCATTGCGTGGCGCGTGCCGTGGCTCCGGACGTCCGCCGACCCGAGCGGACCGTGCGGGTCGGCACGGCGTCCGCGCCGCCTTGCGGCACAACGAACAGGGGCGGCACGCCGCATGGCGCACCGCCCCCAGGTATCTATCGTACCAGCCTGTAACCCGTCCGCTACTTGGCCGCCTCGATGAGCGCCAGGCACCGCTTGGCCAGCGCCGTGACCTCGGGCTTGGAAATCTGGTCGTCGGCCCCCACCGAATCGCCCTTGTGGCGCAACTTGTCGGTGATCAGTGACGAGAACAGCACCACCGGCAGGTTCTTCAGCGCCGGGTCTTCCTTGACCTGCTTGCACAGGTTGTGACCGTCCATGCTGGGCATTTCGATGTCCGAAACCAGCACCTGCACGTAGTCGGTCACGGGGCGCTTGTCCTGTTCGGCCTTGCGCTTGATTTCGACCAGCCGCTCCCAGGCCTCCCGGCCGTTGTTCACGGCCTCCACCTCGAAGTTGGCCTTCTGCATCAGGTCCTTCAGCATTTCGCGGATCAGGCCCGAATCGTCGGCGATGAGGGCGCGGTAGCGGGTGTTGGCCGACCAGTCCACGGCCTCGTCCAGGCGCAGTCCCAGTTGCGGGTTGAGGTCGGCAACGATCTTCTCCAAGTCCAGGATGAAGATGATCCGCCCCTCCAGCTTGACCACGCCGGTGATGGAGTTGTTGGACAGCGCCGCCACGTACTTGTTCGGCGGCTCCACTTCCTCCCAGCTGATGCGGTGGATGCGGTTGACGCCGGAGACCATGAACGCCGTGGTCACGTTGTTGAATTCGGTAACGATGACCTTGGGCGGTTCGCTTTCGGTGCGCTGCTTGCCCAGCCACTGGCTGAGATCCACCAGCGGGATGATGTGCGAGCGCAGGTTGAACGCCCCCAGTACCGAGGGGTGCTGCACCTCGGGCAGGCCCGTGACCTTGGGCATGCGGATGATTTCCAGCACCTTGGCCACGTTGACCCCGTAGTAGCCCCGGTAATTGGGCGTTGCGGGGTCGGTGGAGCTTTCCTCTAGGTGAAATTCCACGATCTCGAGCTCGTTGGTCCCGGCTTCGAGCAGGATGTTGGTCTGGGACATGGTCCCCTCCGTTGGTGCGTCGCGTCTTTCGGTACGTGCGGTGCGCCTGGCTTCCGAAGCGGGTTCCGCCAGCCGGAAGGGGAGACACTCCGGTTTCGGCTGGCAGGAACGCTCTGGAACAGGATTACAAGGATTCCAGAAACCGCTGCACGGCGTCAATAAGACTTTTCGGCGTAGAGGCCCCTGCCGTTAGTCCAATGACTGATTTTTTTCGCAACTCGTCCACGGGAAGCTGGTCCACGGTCTCCACGTGCACCGTGAACACCCCCTGCGCGCGGGCCACGTCGGCCAGGCGCCGGGTGTTGCCGCTGTCAAAGCCGCCTACCACCACCATGGCCTGCACCCGCCGGGCAATGTCCACGGCCTCCTGCTGGCGCTTGCGGGTGGCGTCGCAGATGGTTTGCAGCACGGGGATATCGCGGCCCAGGCGCTGCCGCAGCCAGGCCACCACGTCCTCGAAGGCCGCGCGGTCCTGGGTGGTCTGGGCGGCCAGGAAATAGTTCACGTCGTCGGGCAGGGCCAGCCCCTTCAACTCGTCCAGCGAGCCGAAGACCGTGGCACCCTCCCCGGCGTAGGACAAAAGCCCGCGCACTTCCGGGTGGTCGGCCTCGCCGAACAGCAGCAGGGTGCCGCCCCGGCCCCGTTCCTCGGCAATGCCGAGCTGGGCGCGCTTGACCTTGGGGCAGGTGGCGTCCACCACCGAGGCGCCGGTGGCGTTCAGGGCCGTTTCCTCGGCCACGGGAATGCCGTGGGCGCGGATGACCACCCGCTGGCCGGGAGTGACCTGCGCGGTGTCGCGCAGGCAGCGCACCCCGCGCTCCTCGTAGTGGGCCATGACCTGCGGGTTGTGGATGATGGGGCCAAGGGTGGCGATGGGCGCATTGCTTTCGGTCACCTCGCGGTCCAGCTTGCGCAGGGCCAGGCTGACCCCCATGCAGAAGCCCGCAGTGCGGGCGCGGACGATCTTCATGGCCGGGCATCTCCGTCGGAGTGGGCGGGGTGGGCGGTGGTGTCGGTGTTGCCGCCGTCTTCGGCGAACGCCTGCTGCGTCAGGTGGGTTTCCAGCAGTTCTTCCAGCAGGTCGCGGTCCAGGCACGAGGCCAGCCGGTTGCGCAGCGCCCGCACGCCGGGAATATGGCGCACGTAGCGCGGCACGAAGGTGCGCATTTTGAGCAGGGCGGTGCGTTCGCCGGAATGGGCCAGGGCCAGTTCCAGATGGCGGCGGATGAGCGCCTTCAGCCGGTCGGCATCGGGCGGCGGCGGCTGGCTCCCGGCCAGCAGGGCGCGATATTCGTCGAAGACGGCGGGGTTGTTCATGGCCCCGCGCGCAAACATCACCGTGGCCACGCCCGCCTCGCGCACGCAGCGCACCGCGTCCGCCGCCGTGAACAGGTCGCCGCTGGCGATGACCGGAATGGACAGCGTTGCCGCAAGCTCTTGCAGGGCGCTCCAGCGTGCCCCGCCGCCAAAGCCCTGCCGCGCGAAGCGGGGGTGCAGGGTGATCCAGCCCGCGCCCGCGTCCTGAAGGCGCAGGGCCATCTCGCGCCAGGTTTCCTCACCCATCTGCCAGCCCAGCCGCATCTTGAAGCCCACCCGGCCTGCACCGGCCACCTCCACCATGGCGCGGGCCACGGCCAGGGCGTTGTCCATGTCGCGGGACATGGCCGAGCCGCAGCCCGTCTTGACCACCTTGGGCACCGAGCATCCCATGTTCAGGTCGAACCAGCGGAACCCCTGTTCCAGAAGCCCCGGCATGACCGTGCGCATGATGTCCGCGTCGGCCCCGAACAGTTGCAGGACAAGCGGTGCGTCTTCCGGCGTTGTCGCCAGCAGGTCGCGCGTGCCGGGGCTGTGGTACAGCAGCCCCTTGGCGCTGACCATTTCGGTGCAGCAGGCAGCAGCGCCGTGTTCGCGGCACAGCAGGCGGAAGGGCAGGTCGGAATACCCGGCCAGCGGGGCCAGCCAGGGGGCGTCGGGCCGCAGGGGCGGGGCCTCGGAAAGGTGGGGTGCGGGGGATGCGGTGTCGGTCATGCGGGGTGCGGGCGGCGCGCCGGGTGGCGGGCAGGTTGGCGTGGTCGGGTTGCGGTGCACGGGGTGGGAAGGGGTTTTGTACGCTTCCGGCGGGCGGGGGGCAACGCCCCCCCGCGCCCCCCCCCATGTCCCACTGTCATGGGCATTTGCGGGCAAGGGGTGGCCAGGGGGGCGCAGCCGGGATGCCCCACAACATTCCGTAAATAAAGCAGAAGAGCGTGAAATTTTTGCCGCAAGGGTATTGCCGATGCCCCGGAATCAGGCCAGCAGGCCGGCCCCCCCGTGCAGCGCGGCCAGCAGCAGCCCCAGCGGGTCGGACGGCCCGGCGGGCAGGGGCCCGGTGGACAACAGGGCGATTTCGGTGTTGCCGGTACCGGACAGACCTTCTGCCAAAGGCTCCAGCAACGCATCGAGCCCGTCGGGATGTTCCGCCATGACCCGGAAGGCCAGACGGGCCGGAACCTGGGGGGTGGCGGGGCGCAGCAGGCCGTGCAGCAGGAAGTGCCCCGGAAAGCAAGGGGGCGATGCGCTGCCGGTGGGGCTGTCCGGCGTGCCGAGGGCACTGGTCGGGCCGCGTGCCCCGCCCAGCAGGATGCGGGTCAATCCGCCCCCCGTGGAACCCGGTTGCGGCGGCAGCACCGCGCAGTCCAGCGCGCGGGCCGTGGGGCACAGCCACGGCAGGTGCAGCAGGGCCACGCCGGGGTGCGCCGCGCGCAGCACGGGCAGCAGGGCCAGCCGGGCGCGCTGGCAGGCCAGGAACAGCCCGGCGGTTTCCGCGTCTTCGGCCACGTGTGCGGCAAGGGCCGCATGGCGCGCGGCGGCGGTGGTTGCGGCAGGGGAGGGGCTGGGTGCGGCCCGCTCCACGACGTCGGCCTGTCCGGTCCCCGTGGCCGATTCGGTCCCCGCCGTCCACTCCGGGAACAACGTAACGGCAAGCCGGGCGTCCAGCCGGTCGCGCGCGGCGGCGTAGTCCGCCGCCAGCCGGGCGGGCGATGGAGGCGGCGTGGCCGCGCCGTTGCCTTCCGCCAGCAGGCGCAGCACGATGTCCGGCTCCGTGCGTTCCACCCGGAACAGCAGTTCCGTGCCGGGCTGTGGAAAGGCAGGCATGGAGGCCAGCAGGGTCTGCCCTTCGATGTCGGCCCAGCCCAATCCGCCGGCGTTGGCTCCCGGCCCGGCAAAGGCCGCCGACTGCGCCGCCGGGCGCAGGAATACGCCGCGCACCGTGTCGCCGGGGCGATGAGCCCGCCGGAAGCGCGCCGCGCGTTCCGGGTCGTGCCCGGCGCCCTGACGGTCGTCGAAGCTGCCGGACAGCCCCGTGGAGCCGGTACCGGGGGTGTGGCGGATGCGCTCGCTCATGCCTGGGCGCCCCCGCCGGGACGCCCTGCATCCGTACCGGCATCCGCCATGGCGCCGGTGCCCGCCATGACCGAGGGAACCGTCGCGTCTTCCGCCCCCGTGCCCGTGCCGCCCGTTCCCCCGGTGCCGTCACTGCCCCCGGCGTGGTGGTCGCGGCGGCAGCGTCCTTCGTTGGAAGACTTGCAGGCGTCGCACACCGCGCCCTTGAGGTAGCGGCGGTAGCACAGGGCCAGGGCGTCGGACAGGGTTTCCGCCATGTTGTCCGCGCCCAGTTGCGGCAAAAGGCCGGATCGTTCGAACACCGCGCGCACGGCGGGCTTTACCCCGCTCAGCACCAGGGCCACCCCGCGCCGCTGGCATTTGCGCAGAAACTGCTGGAAGGCGTGCACGCCCGTGGCGTCCACCCAGTGCACCTGGCGCAAATGCAGGATCACCGCGCGGTGCCCGAAATCCTCGTATTCGTACAGGCGTTGTTCCAGTTCATCCACGGCCCCGAAGAACAGCGTGCCCTCTATGGAATACACGGCCAGGTTGGGGCAGCACGGCCCGGCGGGCAGCCCCTGCAATTCCGGGCTGTCGCAGGTATCCATGCGCGACACCAGCGGATGCGACACCTTGCGCAGAAACAGCACCAGCGACAGCAGCACCCCCACGAACACGGCCTTTTCCAGGTCCAGCAGCAGGGTGGCGGCAAAGGTGGCCAGCAGCACCGTGCGGTCGGCGCGGGTGGCCTTCAGCGCCAGAGCAATGCCGTGCTTGTCGATCATGCCCCAGGCAATGATCATCAGGATGCCCGCCAGCGCGGCAATGGGAATGTACGCGGCCAGCGGGGCCAGCAGCAGTACCGCCAGCAGGGTGATCACGCCGGAAAGCGCCCCGGCGAAGCGGGTGCGCGCCCCGGCCACGAAATTGACGGCGCTGCGGGTGAACGAACCGCTGCCCGGAATGCCGGAAAAGAATCCGGCGGAAATGTTGGCCAGCCCCTGGGCCACGAATTCGCGGCTGCCGTCCACCTGCTCGCCCCGCGCACCTGCCAGGGTCTTGGCGATGGACAGCGCCTCCACCACGCCCAGCAGGGCAATGGCCAGGGCGGGCATGAACAGGTCACGCATCACCTGCGCGTCGGGCGCGGGCGGCAGCGAAAAGGGCGGCAACCCGGCGGGGATGGCCCCGACCACCTTCACCCCGTGCGCGCCAAGGTCCAGCGCCCATGCGGCCACGCCCGACGCGGCCACGGCCAGGAACGCGGCGGGCAGGCGGCGGTGCACCCGCGCGATGCCCAGCGCCACGGCCATGGCGAACAGCCCCGTGCCCAGCGCCCACGGGTTGGTCTGGGGCAGATGACGCACGGTGGACAGCACCAGTTCGAGGAACGTGGGCGCGTTGCCGATGCTGACGCCCAGCAGGTTCTTGAGCTGTCCCACGGCAATGAGCACCGCCGCCCCGGCGGTAAAGCCCACCATCACCGAATGGGAGATGAAGTGCACCAACTCGCCCAGCCGGGCCAGGCCCATGACCACCTGAAGCAGCCCGGCCAGGATGGCCACGCCGAACACGTAGGCCATGCGCGTTTCTTCCGGCAGGGCGGACAGGGGCACGCCGTTGACCACGGTTTCGGCCATGGTGGCGAAAAGCAGCATGGCGATGGCGTTGGTGGGGCCCGCGATGAGGTAGCGCGAGGCTCCCCACAGCGCGGCCACGATCACCGGCACGATGGCCGCGTACAGCCCGTACCTGGGATGCACCCCGGCAATGACCGCATAGGCCATGGACTGCGGCAGGGCCACCACGGCCACGGTCAGCGCGGCCAGCATGTCGGCCCGCAGCGCCTGCATGGAATAGCTGCGCAGGCTTTCCACGAAGGGCAGGGCGGCGCACAGCAGCTTGTCGCCCAGGCCGCGCGGGGGCACCGGGCAGGAAGGGCCGCCGGAAGGCGGGGACGGCGGCGGCGGGGCGGAACTGCCGGGATTGGCGGAACTGGCCGGATCGGCGGGATCGGGGGGGCCACCGGTTGCGTGGGGCGTGCCTGGCGTGTCTGCTGTGTCGGACATGGTCTCACCATTGGGCTTGGGGGCGCCCCCGCCGGAATGCATGGGGGTGCCGAGCATGCCCCCAGAATGCCTCTGAAGGGGGCTGGTGTCCAGCGTGGTGACCGGGGAGGGGAAGCGCCACGGCCAGGGGCGTCCGCGACGGGTTTTTGTCCATGGCCCGCTCCGAAACCGTGCCGTGGCCGCCCCGGTGTCACCCGCCGGTCTCTTCCGCCGCCACCGGGGCCTTGCGGCCCAAGGCTGTCCGCCGCCCGGTCCGGCACCGTGGCCCGCATCTTGCTGTACCGCGCGCATGGATATCTTCGCCTTCGACACCGCCGCCATGCTCAGCTTTGTTCTCACCTTCATGCGGGTGAGCCTGGTGCTGTTCCTGCTGCCCTTTTTCGGGGCCGACGCGGCGCCCATGCAGGTCAAGGTGGCACTGTGCATGGTGTTCACCCTGGCGCTGTGGCCGCACGTGTCCCTGCCGGGCGGGCAGATGCCCACGCACCCCTTTTCGCTCATCGTGTTGCTGGCGGGCGAGCTGATCATGGGCCTGATGCTGGGCATGACCGTGCACTTCCTGTTCGCGGGCATCCAGACCGGCGGCCAGGTGCTGGCCACCCAGATGGGCTTCACCATGATCACCCTGGCCGACCCGCTGACCGGGGCCAGCGTCAGCATCACCTCGCACCTGCTGTACATGGTGGCCATGCTCAGCTTTCTGGTGCTGGACGGGCACCTGTTCATGCTGCGGGCCTTCGTGCGCACCTTCGAGCTGGTGCCCGCTGGCGGGCTGTTGCTTACCCCCCCGCTGATGAAGGAAATCGTGGCCCTGTCCGGTTCCATGTTCGTGCTGGCCGTCAAGATCGCCGCGCCGGTGCTGGTTTCGCTGTTTCTGGTGGAACTGGCCCTGGCGCTCATGGCCCGCGCCGCCCCGCAGATGAACCTGCTGATGATCGGCTTTCCGCTCAAGATCGCCGTGGGCTTCTTCTTCATCGGCATGCTGTTCACCATCATGGCCGACAAGATCCGCGAATTCATCGTGGGCATGGACCCCATGATGTTGCACCTGCTGCAGGCGGCCAGCCCCCTTCTGAACCGCTGAACCGCTGACCACCTGCCGCGCTCCCCTCCGGCCAGGGCGCTGCAGGAACCCTGACGGGAGCTGCCATGGCGCAGAGCGATCCGAGTAAAACAGAAAAAGCAACGCCGAAACGGCGTAACAAAGCGCGCAACAAGGGCAACGTCCCCAAGTCGCAGGAACTCACCAAGGCCCTGACCATTCTGGCGGGCTCGGTGGGCCTTTTGTTCTACATCGACTTCCTGGCCAAGGACATGCAGACCATTTTCCGGCATTTCCTCGGCAACGCCTTCGGGTTCAATCCCAACCAGCAGAACGTCATCAAGCTGCTGATGTGGATTGCCGGAGAACTGGCGGCCATGCTGCTGCCCATCATGCTGTTCATCGGGTTCACCGCGTGGCTGGTGCTGCGGTTGCAGGTAGGCCAGTTGTGGACCACCGAGGTCTTCAAGTTCAACTGGTCGCGTTTCAACGTCCTTGCGGCGCTGAAGCGCATGTTCGCCTCGCCCGAAACGTTCATGCGCCTGGGCAAGAGCCTGTTGCAGGCCCTGTTCATCGGTGTTGCGCCGTACATCATCATCCGGCGCGAGATGCACAACTTTCTGCCCCTGTACTACTCCGACGCCCAGGGCGTTGGCGTGTACATGCTGAAAACCGGGTGGGACATGGTGCGCTATGCCCTGGTGCCCATGTTCATCATAGCCATAGCGGATTTTTGGTATACCCGCTGGAGCTATGAAGAAAACCTGAAGATGACCAAGGACGAAACCAAGGACGAACGCAAGCAGGCCGAGGGCGACCCCGTGATCCGCGCCCAGCAGCGCCGCAAGATGATGCAGATGATGGCCAAGCGCATGTTGCAGGACGTGCCCAAGGCCGACGTGGTCATCACCAACCCCACCCACTTCGCCATCGCCCTGCGCTACGACGCCACCGAGGCCCCGGCCCCCATCGTGCTGGCCAAGGGCGCGGACAACCTGGCCCAGAAGATCAAGGAAGTGGCGCGCGAGCACGGCGTGCCCATCCGCGAGAACAAGCCGCTGGCACAGGCTTTGTATAAAGCGGTGGAAGTCGGCGACATGATTCCCGCCGAACTGTTCCAGGCCGTGGCCACCGTGTTGGCCAGCCTGTGGAAATTCAAGGCGGGGCGGGCATCGTAGGCCCCGCGCCACGAACCTGAAGCGAGACCCGGACAACTCCGGAAGGTGTCAAGAACATGGCTGCCAAACCAGGATACGCACCCAAGATCGACTACCAGCGCTTTGCCAAGCAGGGCGACCTGCTGCTGGCGGGCGGCGTCGTCACGATCCTGTTCGTCATGCTGGTGCCGCTGCCCACGTTTTTCCTGGACATGCTGCTCTCGCTCAGCATCTCGCTGTCGCTGGTGATCCTGGTCACCTCCATGTTCATGCTCTCGCCGCTGGAATTTTCCATCTTCCCGTCGTTGCTGCTGGTCACCACCCTGCTGCGGCTCGCGCTCAACGTGGCCTCCACCCGCCTCATCCTGCTGCACGGCGACGAAGGCACCGACGCGGCGGGCCAGGTCATCCAGGCCTTCGGCGAATTCGTGGTGGGCGGCAACTACGTCATCGGCGCGGTCATCTTCATGATCCTGTTCATCCTGAACAAGATCGTCATCACCGCGGGCACCACGCGCATCGCCGAAGTGGCCGCGCGCTTCACCCTGGACGCCATGCCCGGCAAGCAGATGGCCATCGAGGCCGACCTGAACGCCGGGCTCATCGACGAGGAAGAAGCCACCGCCCGCCGTACCAACATCCGCAAGGAAGCCGACTTCTACGGCGCCATGGACGGCGCGGGCAAGTTCGTGCAGGGGGACGTGAACGCAGGCATGTTCATCACGATGATCAACGTCATCGGGGGCATACTGCTTGGCGTCTTCCAGAAGGACATGGAATGGCGCGACGCGCTGACCACCTACACCCTGCTGTCCATCGGCGACGGCCTGGTGGCCACCATTCCCTCCATCATCGTCTCCACGGCGGCGGGCCTCATCGTCTCGCGCGCGGCGGCGGAAGCGAAGATGGGCGAGGAATTCGTGGGCCAGTTGTCGTACAACTCGCGCGCGCTCAAGCTGGTGTCCGGCGTGCTGATGCTGTTCGCCCTGGTGCCCGGCCTGCCCACGCTGCCGTTCCTTACCTTTGGCGCAGGGCTGTACGGCATGTCGCGCCTGGTGGGCGACAAGCAGGACGCGGAGGCCGCCGCAGATGCCAAGGGCGCCAAGGGCGCCAAGGGCAAGAAGAAGGGCGATTCGCTGGATACGCCGGAAGAAGTGCAGACCCTGCTGCCCCTCGACACCCTGGAACTGGAAGTGGGCTACGGCCTGATTCCCCTGGTGGACGAGGATCAGAACGGCAACCTGCTCTCGCGCATCCGCTCCATCCGCCGCCAGTTCGCCCTGGACATGGGCGTGGTGGTGCCCTCGCTGCACCTGCGCGACAACCTGCAACTGAAGCCCGGCCAGTACTGCGTGCTGGTCAAGGGCAACCAGGTTGCCTCGGCGGAAATTCTCGTGGACCACTATCTGGCCATGGATCCGGGCAACGCCAAGCATCGCATCCGGGGCATCGAAACGCGCGAGCCGGCCTTCAACCTGCCCGCCCTGTGGATACCCGAATCGCAGAAGGAAGAAGCCATGCTGGCGGGCTACACCGTGGTCGACCCTTCCACGGTCATCGCCACCCACCTCACCGAGGTGTTCAAGCGCCACCTGGGCGACTTCCTGGGCCGCCAGGAGGTGCAGGGCCTGCTGGACAACCTGGCCAAGCACGCGCCGAAGGCCGTGGAAGAGCTGGTGCCCGGCATCCTGCCGCTGGGCACGGTGCAGAAGGTGCTGCAAAGCCTGGTGCGCGAGAACGTTTCCATCCGCGACCTGCTGACCATCGCGGAAACCCTGGCCGACTATGGTCCGGCGGTGAAGAACGCCGACACCCTGACCGAGTACGTGCGCGAACGCCTGGCCCGCTCCATCGTCAAGCAGTACATGGACAGCGAGGGCGGCCTGCCCATCGTCACCCTGGACCAGGCCGTGGAAAAGACCGTGCAGGAAGCCATTCGCCAGACCGACGGCGGCAACTACCTGGCCCTCAACCCCGGCATCGCCCAGCGGCTCATCCAACGGGTGAACAACGCGGTGGAGCGCGCCGTGAACACCGACGGGCAGCCGGTCATCCTGGCCTCGCCCGTGTCCCGGCCCCATCTGGCCCAACTGCTGATGCGCTTTCTTCCCAACGTCCCCGTGATCTCGCAGGCCGAGATTCCTTCGGACATCCGGCTGCAATCGGTGGGCAGCGTGGCCTTTGATTAAGGGTAACAGCCCCTGAAAGGGGCAACCCCACGGCGGCAGGGGCGGAACGGGGTTTCGCCAGGCCCGCGGGGCGGGCGGCGCCGTCAGCGCCGAGAGCATTTTTCTGCAACGGTTACAACTTCAAGGTCGAAATGCTCTGATGCAGATCAAGACGTACACAGGTCGGAACGCGACGGCGGTTCTGGCGAAAATCAAGGCCGAACTCGGGTCGGATGCGGTCATCCTGTCTTCGCGCGAATGCCGCGAGGGCGAGCGCACGTGGCACGAGATGAGCGTGGGCATCGAGCATGCGGCCGCGCCCGGCGTTGCCGGGGGCGCGGGGGCGTCCTTTGGGTCCGGTGGGTCCTTTGGGTCCGGTGGGCCTGGCGGGTCTGGTGGCCCCACTCCCCCCGGCTGGGAGGAATGGCACCGCGAATGGAGCCAGATGAAGGAGCACCTGTTCGCGCTGATGAAGCCCGCCCTGCGCATGGAAGACCTGACCCCCCGCCAGCGCGTGGCCCTGGAATACCTGACGCGCGAAGGCGTGGACGACGGCGTGGCCATGACCCTGCACCGCAGGCTGGCGGCCGATTCCGGCGCCTCGGTGCTGGAAGCCCTGGCGGACATCGTGCCCGTGCGCGGCTGGGGTCTTGCGGCATGGCCGCAGCGGGCCCACGTGTTCGCCGGGCCGTTCGGCGCGGGCAAGACCACGGCCATGCTGCGCATGGCGCTGGCCCTGCGCCGCGAAAAGCCGGACCTGAAGATCGTGCTGGTCAACGCCGACTGCGGGCGTGGCCATGGCCGTCTGCTGCTGAAGCACTACGCGGAACTTTCCGACCTTGTGTACCGCGAGGCCTCCACGGCTGCGGAATTCGCGGCCATCCTGCGCGAATGCCCGGATGCGGGACGCATTCTGGTGGACCTGCCCGGCGTCGCGCGCGACGGCAGCCTGGCCCGCCAACTGGCGATCCTGGGGCTTTCGGGCGCGGGGGCCGGAACCGGGGTTGCCGTGCACCTGGTGCTGCCGCCGCACCACGGCCCGGCCCAGATGGCCGCGCTGCTGGCGCGCTATGCCTTCGAGGGGGCGGGCAGCCTTGTCTGGACGAAGCTGGACGAAGCCTGTACCTTCGGGGCATTGGTGAACGTGGCGGCGGCCTGCGGCCTGCCCGTGTCGGCTCTGTCCTACGGCCCCGGCATGCGCAATTCGCTGGTTGCCGCAAGCGATGCGGCGTTGTGGCGCCTGCTGTTCAAACGGCAACTGCCCGGAGAGTCCCCGGCGCAGGCCGAGTCCCGGCCCCCGGTCCGGACTCCGGCCCAAACGGGGGGCCAGACGGCCATCCGCCCCGGCAGCCTCCGGCCAGACGGAATACGGTCTGACGGCATTCCGGCGAACGCCCGGCCCCTGGCTGGCGCAAGGCCCTGAACCAAGGTTCCGGCGCCGGCGGCAGCCCCGACGGCACACGGCATCCACGGGCGGCCGCGCCAGGCGCGCCCGGCACCGCACGCACCCACTGGAGCTTGCATCGAATGAGCCCCGATCTTCCCCTGGTATTCTCCGTCACCTCCGGCAAGGGTGGCGTCGGCAAGACCAACATCGCCGCCAACCTGGCCTGCTGCCTCGCGCAGGAGGGCAAGCGCGTGGTCCTGCTGGACGCGGACCTTGGCCTTGCCAACGTGGACGTGGTGCTGGGCCTGACCCCGCAGCTGAACCTGTTCCACCTGTTCCACGAAGGCGTCGATCTTTCGGAAATACTCTGCGATACGCCCTACGGCTTCCGCATCCTGCCCGCCTCGTCGGGCATGAGCGAAATGCTGTCGCTTTCCACCGGCCAGAAGCTGGAACTGCTGGAGGCCATGGACGCCCTGGAGGGCGCGGTGGACTACCTGATCGTGGATACCGGCGCGGGCATCAACGACAACGTGCTGTATTTCAACCTGGCGGCCCAAGAGCGGCTGGTGGTGCTCACGCCCGAGCCCACGTCGCTCACCGACGCCTACGCCCTGATCAAGGTGATGAAGCTCAACCATGGGGTGGAGCATTTCAAGGTGCTGGTGAACATGGTGCCCGACGCGCAGACCGCGCGCGACATGTTCACCCGGCTGTACAAGGCCTGCGACCATTTTCTTTCCGGCGTGTCGCTGGACCTCGCGGGCTTTGTCCCGCGCGACCCGGCGGTGCGCAAGGCAGTGGTGAACCAGCGACCCTTCTGCGTCATGGCGCCGGACAGCCCGGCCTGCGCGGCGGTACGCGAGGTGGCCCGGACGGTACAAACGTGGGACGTGGCGGCAAGTCTGGATGGAAACATCAAGTTCTTCTGGAAAAAGCTCCTCTTCCGGCACTAACCCTTGGGAGGCGCTGGAATCGGGGGCTGTCGCCTGGGGCGACTTCTCGCGCGCCGACCAGGAACGGATAGTCCGGCACTACGCGCCCAAGGTGCGGTTTCTGGCCTTGCGCCTGAAGGCCAAGCTGCCCCGCAACGTGGAGCTGAACGAGCTCATCAGCGCGGGCACCCTGGGTCTCATGGAGGCGCTGGGCAAGTTCCGGCCGCAGCTTGGCATCCGCTTCGAGACGTATGCCGAAAGCCGCATCCGGGGCGCCATGCTGGACGAGTTGCGGCGGCTGGACTGGTTTCCGCGCAGCCTGCGGCAACGGGTGCGGCAGCTGGACGAGGCAATCCAGCGCATCGAGCACGAAAAGGGACGCCACCCCACCGAAGCCGAATTGCAGGACGCCACGGGACTGGACCAGAAGGATGTACGGCTGGGGCTTGAGGCATTGCAGAACCAGTTGTGCCTCTCGCTCGACGCCATACAGGACTCGCTGGCCCCCGATGCCTCGGTGCAGGGAGAGGGTGAACCGTTCCAGACCACGGCAACGCAGGAGCTCATAGAGCGGGTGGCGGCGCTGATCGACGAATTGACACCCAGAGAGAAGCTGGTATTGTCGTTGTATTATAGCGACGAGCTGAACATGCGCGAAACAGCCGAGGTCATGGGCATTACCGAGGGGCGCGTCTCGCAACTGCACTCCCAGGCGCTCAACAGGCTGCGCAAGGAATTCAGGAACCACTACGGAGAACACGGCACCGTCTGACTGCGGCGTCCGTTGGTCAGGAGTACGCACAATGCCCTATGACACCAATATGCGTGTCCTCGTGGTGGACGACTTTTCCACCATGCGTCGCATCATCAAGAACATCCTGCGCCAGCTGGGGTTCACCAACGTGGTCGAGGCCGACGACGGCACCACCGCGTGGGAAGTACTGAACAAGGACCGCATCGAGTTCGTCATTTCCGACTGGAACATGCCCAAGATGACCGGCATCGAACTGCTGCGCAAGGTGCGCGCCAGCGAGGAATTCGCCGACATGCCGTTCCTGATGGTGACGGCAGAAGCCCAGCAGGAAAACGTCATCGAAGCGGTGCAGGCCAGGGTGTCCAACTACATCGTCAAGCCCTTCACCGCAGAGACCATGAAGCAGAAGATCGACAAGATCTTCCCGTAGACCGTCATTTCCTGCGGGCGCGGGGCCGCCATCCGGCGGGCTTGCGCCCGTTTGCCGTGCAGGACCGCGCGGACGGCGTTCCGCATGCCGTCCCCTTTCCCCCGGTCGGCCAGCCGCTCCGGAACCCCCGGAAGTTTCCGGTGCATGCCGATACGGCGTCTTCCCATGCCGGTGTTCCCCGGCCGGGTCTGATCCGGACGCCCGTTACCCCGGCGCCCCTGCGCGGGCCGTGCGAGGGACCAGACCATGCTGTTCATGCCCATCGTCACCGCTGCCGTACCCGATTCCCCCGCTGCCCCGGGGGCGGACGGCCTGTTGCCCGACGAGGCGGGCAAGGCGGAACTGGACGCCGGGCAACTGGACGTCGATTCGCTGGGGCCCCCGGTGGAAGACAAGGTCGAACTGGACCTTGAGGACGCCCCCTTCCTGCTGCCGGAAGAGGAAAAGCCGCCCCCCCCGCCGCCTCCCGCTGCCCAGTCCCTTGCGCTGTCGCCCGACGGCGACACCCCCAAGAAGAAGAAATTCGGCCTCAACCTTTCCGGGCTGCTGGCCAACAAGAAGCTGCTGCTCATCGTGGTGGCCGTGCTGGTGTTGCTGCTGGTGGGTGGCGGTGCCGCGTGGTTCCTGCTGCGCAAGAAGGCGCCCCCGCCCGCGCCCCCCGAGGCGGCGGTCCAGAAGATCGTGGTGCCCCAGCAGGCCGCGCCGCCCCCGGCGGAACCGGCCAAGCCCGCCCAGACCATCCTGAGTTGGGAACCGTTCTGGGTGGAGCAGAAGGACGCCAAGGGCGCCATCCGTTTCCTGGTCGTCAAATTCTCGGCACCCACGGAAAACCAGAAGCTGGTGTTCGAGGCGCAGGCCAAGAAGGTGGTCATCCGCGATGCCGTGTACTACTATCTGAAGAACAAGTCGTTGACCTACCTCACCGATGCGGCCAATGCGGAAACGCTGAAGAAGGACATCCTGGCCATCATGAATGAATACCTCAGCATCGGTAAGCTGGAGGATTTGCTGATAGAGAATTATCTGGTCAAGTAAGGGAGCCGCAAGGCTCCCCCGGCGAGTGGCCCGTCGTTCCCGACGGCAGGGTGACCCGCCAGAGTACGCCGCCCCCGCCGACAGCCGACCCGCCCGGCAGCGGGTTTTGCCGTCAGCCGCCGCCACCCCTCGCAGGTGCGTCGCGCGGGGCTTCATGCGGCGATGGAGGTCCGCCGTGTCCGTCGACCCGACGCTTCCCATCGTCATCGCCCAGATGGGCCACGCCGAACGCGTGGCGCACGAGGCGCAGGCACACCCGGAAATGGCCCAGGCTGCCGCCCAGCAGGCTGCGGCCCAGGCGTTGCAGCACGACCGCTCGCAGGTTCAGAAGGCCGGCGAGAGCGGCAAGTCCGAGGTGGTGGACGAGCGCGAACGCAACCGCCAGCAGCGGCGCGCCTTGCTGCTGGCCCGGCGCAAGGCCCGCGCTGCCGAGGAGGAAGAGGAAGAATCCCCCGACTCCGACGACGATCCCTGGTCCGGCAACATCCTGAACATCAAGGTCTGACTGGCTTCGCGGGTCTGACCGTCTTGCGCGGTTCCGGCTGGCTTCGCCGGCATGGCCGTACCCCGCGCGGCAACCCCAACCGGAACACCCATGACCGTATCCCTGTGGACCATCATTCTTGTCAGTGTGGTGGAAGTGGCGCTGCTCGGCGTGCTGCTGGCGTTCTTCCTGCGGCTGCGCCGGTCAGAGGCGCTGCTCAATCGCCTGCAGGCCAACCAGACCCAATTGCTGGAGCGGCTGCGCCAGAACGCGGAGCTCGAGCAGGAGTTGGTGGCCACCTTCGCCCAGCGCCAGGAGCAACTGCGCCACCTGGACCAGCGGTTGGAAGAGCGGGCTCAGACACTGCGCCGCCTGCTGGAACAGGCCGAGGGCATCAGCCGCTCGCCGCAGTTCCTGCGAGAGGTGATCCTGAACGGGCACCGCAAGGGCCGCAGCCTGGACCAGATCGCCCGGTCCACCGGGCTTTCGGTGGACGAGGTGGAGCTGATCCTGGCCCAGGGCGGGTAGCCTGGGCCCATCGTCCTCCGGGCGCCCCTGCGGCGCTGGTTGCCTTTTTTCCGTCCGCCTGCCTGCGCCCATAAGCCATGGGTGCCGAGAAGGCCCTGTCACAGCCCCCCGCCGGATTCCGGCGGGGGGCTGTGACGTTTTGAATGCGGTTCGTTCAGAAAAATATACCGCTATATAGAATAGTTATATGCATATCGCAGTGCTGGCGAGCGGAAGGGCGCTAAAGCGTGTTGACAGTCTTGCATAAGACATCATACACATGTTTCCAACAACGCTCCCCAAGGAGGAACTCCATGTCGATTCAATTTCTGGTGCACGAAGACGGCGATTCCGTCGGCGTCGTGGTTGTTGAAGGCGTCAAGGCCGGTCAGGACCTGACCGGCTGGGTGATGGCCGAGGACCGGACCATCACCTTCAAGGTGCTCAACGATATTCCCATCGGCCACAAGCTGGCCCTGAAGGCCCTGTCCATGGGTGATACCGTGATCAAGTACGGTACCGACATCGGCAAGGTCATCTCCCCCATCAAGCAGGGCGAGCACCTGCATGTTCACAACGTCAAGACCAAGAGGTGGTAGGAAAATGACTGCTAATACCTTCCTCGGCTACCGCCGCGAAAACGGCCGCGTGGGCGTGCGCAACCACGTGGTCATCCTGCCCCTGGACGACCTTTCCAATGCCGCCTCGGAAGCCGTGGCCAACAACGTGAAGGGCACCATGGCCCTGCCGCACCCGTATGGCCGCCTGCAGTTCGGTGAAGACCTTGAGCTGCACTTCCGCACCCTGATCGGCGTGGGCAGCAACCCCAACGTGGCCGCCGTGGTGGTCATCGGCATCGAGCCGCAGTGGACCAGCCGCATCGTGGAAGGCATCGCCAAGACCGGCAAGCCGGTGGCGGGCTTCTCCATCGAGCAGAACGGCGACCACAACACCATTTGCGCCGCCTCGCGCAAGGCCAAGGAATTCATGCACTGGGCCACCGAGCTGCAGCGCGTGGAATGCCCGGTGAGCGACCTGTGGGTGTCCACCAAGTGCGGCGAATCCGACACCACGTCGGGCATCGCCTCCAACCCCACCGTGGGCAACGCCTTCGACAAGCTGTACGAGCAGGGCTGCACGCTGCTGTTCGGTGAAACCACCGAACTGACCGGCGGCGAGCACCTGGTGCTGGAACGCTGTGCCAACGATGAAGTGCGCAAGCAGTTCCAGTTCTTCTTCGACCGCTACGCGAAGCTCGTGGACGACCACAAGACCAGCGACCTTTCCGACTCGCAGCCCACCAAGGGCAACATCGAAGGCGGCCTGACCACCATCGAGGAAAAGGCGCTCGGCAACATCCAGAAGATCGGCCGCAAGGCTCCCGTGGTGGGTTGCCTGGACAAGGCCGAAGCCCCCACCGGCCCCGGCCTGTGGTTCATGGATTCCTCGTCCGCCGCCGCCGAAATGGTCACCCTGTGCGCCGCCGCCGGGTACGTTGTGCACCTGTTCCCCACCGGGCAGGGCAACGTCATCGGCAACCCCATCCTGCCCGTGGTGAAGCTGTGCGCCAACCCGCGCACCGTGCGCACCATGAGCGAGCACATCGACGTGGACGTTTCCGGCATCCTGCGCAAGGAACTGACCATGGACGGCGC
>Ga0247728_10077_pt1 | contig 39602 bp, 41 predicted proteins | sample SalenrCarbi39_FD_183048 | JGI IMG/M metagenome (GOLD analysis project Ga0247728, IMG submission 183048) | Saline wetland microbial communities from Lincoln, Nebraska, United States - Carb-i39 | ecosystem: Environmental > Aquatic > Non-marine Saline and Alkaline > Salt marsh | place: USA: Nebraska...
TATAAAACGGTTTATAAGTATCCCAGTATTTAATGAGGATAAAACTAGGTTTATTTTTGGTGTTGGAAATAAGATAGAAGAATACGATGACCACGATGTACTTCAAATCCAATCAGTGGCTAATGAACTATATAAAATTATTAAGCATCGTCATGGTAAATAAAAAATTATTTTTTGTTTTTTGGTTTGCAGTCCTTAGATGCAACTTTCTCCAGAAAAAGTAGAAGTAACGAAAAATTTGATATTTACTAGCTTATTTTTTATCTTTAAATTAAAATATATCTCCATTCACAATTTTTAGCCATTTAAAAGATTTCTATTTTTTTAATTCATTGGGAAGATATTCTTGATAATATGCATGGATCAACCATAAATGCCAGTATAATCAACGAATTTAGAATCATAAAAAATAACAAAAAATGAATAAGTTATTTAAATTTTAGAATACAAATTATAATAAAAGGAGGAATTGTATGGTTGAATCAGAAAGAAGAGATTTAGATTATCTTATAAAAGAATTAGAAAATGGGGATTGGATTAGGAGAGAAGATGCTGTTGAACTTCTTGCAGAATTAGCAGATCCTAGGGCTGTAGACCCCCTAATTAAAGCATTAAATGATGAAGACTCCCATGTTAGAGAAGCAGCTGCTCTTTCACTAGCGGTTTATGAAGATACCAAAGCTATTGAACCATTAATTGAATTAATGAAAGATAGAAAAGCTAGCGTTAGATACGCTGCAGCAATAGGTCTTTCTGGAGTAGGAGATAAGAGGGCAATAGAACCGCTTGAGAAAGCATTAAAAGACGAAAGTCAAGTTGTAAGAAAAGTTGCTCAACTGGCTTTAAATTCAGTAAAAGGGCGACAAAAAATATGAATATTTCCATGTAGGGGAGATATATAAAATGATTGGTAAAGAAGAACTTGTAGATTTGATTGAAAACTCAGAATTAGACCAGAAGCAGGAAGATAAGGATGCTTGGGAGAAACATATATATTTAGATAATAGAAATGTGTTGATTGTTGGTTATGAAGAAGAAGAGGTAAGTAGTAATCAAGATCCTGAAGAGGAAACTGTCAAAAATTATTATTGGTATTGGGAGCTTAGAGATTCACAAACATGGGATGTTATATTTGAAAATCATAATAAGGTATTCAGTTTTTGTGAATCTGAAATGGGAACATACAGTGATCAAGAACGTATGGAAGACATAGTTGGCGATATTGATGAAGCAGAAGTATGTGGTTGGAGTGAAAAAGATTTAATTAAAGATATTTCCGAAGATATCGCAGATAACGTACTTGAATGGCTAACAACTATCAAAAGAGAATGATTAAAATAAATTCCAGTTTTAAGCTACATATCACTTTATATTTGAAAATAAAGTGTTATAATTCTTTATAATTATAGTTTTAAAAAATGATATTATCATGTGTTTAAAATGAATATCTCTCAATTAATACAATTGCTTTTACTAAGACGAAATATACATAAACACAACAAATGGACTCGCAGTGAGCTTGAAAAGTATCAAACTGAAGCATTAAGACGCTTACGCCATTATGCCTATGAACGTTCTCCATTTTATAAAGAATTCCATAAAGGACTTACAGATAAACCGTTAAATGAACTCCCTATACTAACAAAGACTAAACTAATGGAAAACTGGAATACACTTGTAACAGACAAATCTGTTAAAATTGAAGAAGTTAAAGAGTTTTTAGATAGTCTAAAAGAAGAGGATGTTGGTAAATTATTTAAAAATAAATATTACACTGTTTCTACTGCAGGGAGTACTGGTTTAAAGGGTATTCTTGTCTATAACAAAAAAGAATGGTTAATAATGTCCGCTTCGTATGCAAGGGCCAATGATTGGGCAGGTGTAAAAGCAGGCTTAACAAAGCGCCCTAGAATTGCTGTTGTAAGTTCAATGGCACCCTGGCATCAATCAGCTCTTGTAGGTGCGACTTTAAAAAATTGGTTACTTCCAACTATTAGAATTGATGCTAATGCAAAAATTGAGGATATAATTGCCAAACTTAATGATTTCCAGCCTGAATCCTTGGTTGCTTTTGCAGGAATGGCTAATTTACTTGCTCAAGAACAAATTGCAGGAAATCTTAACATTTTTCCGGAAGCTGTTTTCTGTGCTGCTGAAGTTTTAACAAACGAGACAAGAGAACTAATAAAAAAAGCATGGAATATTCAACCGTTTAATGTGTATGCATCTACAGAAACAGGAGTTATAGCTTCTGAATGTGAAGATCACCAAGGAATGCATATCTATGAAGATTTAATTATAATTGAGGTCGTGGATGAAAATAACAATCCTGTTAAATCTGGAGAATATGGTAAAAAGATGTTGGCAACAGTTTTATTTAGTCGTACTTTACCTTTAATACGTTATGAGATAAGCGACAGTGTCAAGCTTTCATCTGATAAATGTACTTGTGCATGTCCATTTTCGTTACTAGATAATGTGCAAGGTAGGGCGGAAGATATAATTTACCTAAGTGGCCAAAATGGCAATACTGTAATTATACAACCTGTATTTTTCCATCTAATAATGGAATCATCTTCGGTTGGTGGTTGGCAGATAATACAGAAAGAAGATAACGTTATCAGAGTACTGATTAAAAATCCTGAAGCAGATTTTAGCGAAAATAGACTTATTGATACCATAAACGAAGAACTTGAAAAAATGGGAGTTAAAAAACCATTAATTGAATTAGAATATGTTGAATTTTTTGATAAGTCATCTTTGGGAAAAACTATATTAATTAAAGCTTTAAAATAGTTTAGTTACTTATTTTTGGTTTATTTTTAAATTTATTAGCCTATTTTTTCCTTTTTATATAATTTAGTGTTCATTAGGACTATAAACAGATAGTTGAGTAAAAACTACATTAATTTGAGATAAATTTATTTATTTTAATACAAATAATATTACATATTGAATTAGTAGTATACTCAAGATTAATTCTTTTATTATATTGGAATTTTTCTTAGAAAATAGGAGGGAAGTGAGAATTATGTCAAACAATACTAGAATTATTGCAGAACCGGGAAAACAAGAACTATTAATTGAAAGAGAGGTTGATGCGCCCCGTGAGCTTGTATTTAAAGCATCTACAGATCCAGATCTTTATGCACAATGGATTGGACCAAGAGAATTATCAACAAAGATTGAAACATTCGAGCCAAAAAGTGGTGGATCCTGGCGCTTTGTTCAAAAGGATCCAGATGGCAATGAATTTGCATTTCATGGAGTGTATCATGAAGTTACATTTCCTGAGAGAATTATAGGTACTTTTGAATGGGAGGGACTCCCTGAAAAAGGGCATGTAATCCTTCAAACTACTCGATTCGAGGAACTGCCTAATAATAGAACTAAAATAATCGATCAATCCGTATTCCAGAATGTGGAAGATCGAGATGGGATGATGGAGTCGGGCATGGAAAGTGGAGTTAATGATTCTTATAGTCGTCTTGATGAGCTTTTAGAAAAGATGCAAAAATAGAATTTAAACTAAAAAATAGATAAATATATGATATTTTTATTCATTTTTATTTTCTTCTTCAATTTTTATTTCTTTATTTATTCTATCTAATTCTTCTTGAATTAGTTTAATATGTGTCTCTTCCGTTTTAATATTCTTTTTCAGTTCATCATATCTTTCTTTATCTTTTTCAGCGTCAATGTTATTTATTTGATCCTTCCAGTATTTCATTTGTTCTTTTACTGCATTTAAATATTCCATTTCGACTTTTTCCCTGTCTTTAATGGTTTTAATTATATTATTGTGAGTTTTATCCAGTTGTTTCCTTATTTTTTTCTGTTCATCGATTTCTTCATTTATTTTTTTATTATAATTTTTTGAAGGCATTATTAATATTGTATATTATAATAATTATAAGAAAGTTGTTAATAAATTAAATAATTAAATATTATGTCTATAAACTTAAGACTAAACTAATTAAGAATCCTCTATTCTTAATTTATTTTAGTAAATAGCCTATATTTTAAAATAGCTAATTTGTAATCACATCTTTATTTAGATAGATTATTAATGTATAGTGTATAATATAATAAATAATAAATTTAAGCTTCAATCATGTTAATTTCATTAAAAAAGATATATTATACTAATTGGGTCAGATTAAGCTTGAAAGGAAGATTCATATGGAAAATCATAATGAAGATATAGATAAATCAAAAGTAAATCCAAAAAGAAAATTTCCCATAGTAGGTATTGGTTCATCAGCAGGCGGATTGGAAGCTTTAGAGAAATTATTTAGTAATATGCCTTCTGATACGGGCATGGGATTTGTTCTAATTCAACATCTGGACCCATCACATGAAAGTACTTTGGCAGACTTAATTGCAAGATATACAGATATGGAAGTTTTTGTAATTAAAGATGAAATGCCTGTTCAACCAAATAAAATATATGTCATTCCCCCAAATAGGGAAGTTGGGATTAAAAATGGGGTATTAACCCTTTTTAAACCTTTAGAACCCCATGGTTTTAGAAGACCCATTGATTTATTTTTTCAAGCTTTAGCAGATGATCAAGAAGATAATGCTATTTGTATAATTCTTTCAGGATTTGGATCAGATGGAACCAGAGGTTTAGCAGCAATTAAAAGTGCTGGAGGGATGGTTATAGCTCAAGATCCAACTTCTGCATCTTCTGAAGCAATGCCAGATAGTGCAATAGCCACTGATCTTGTAGATTATGTGGCGACCCCCGAAAAAATGCATGAATATTTAATTTCATATGTCCAGCGATTGGATAAAAGACCTTCTATAAAAGTAATTGGACAGGACAAAGAAACGAATGATTTGAGGCAAAGAATACTGGTCCTAGTTAAAAAACATACTGGACATAATTTTTCTCTTTATAAAAAAAGTACAATAAACAGAAGAATTGGAAGGAGAATGACTGTTCTCCAGCTGGATAAATTATCGGATTATCTTGAATATATTCAACAAAATCCACATGAAGCAAATGTATTATTTAAAGAATTTTTAATCAATGTTACAAGTTTTTTTAGAGATACTGAAGCTTTTGAATCTTTTAAAAGTAACATAATATCTGAAGTATTAGACAAAAAAACCGATGGTGAAAATATACGATTATGGATCCCCGGTTGCTCTACTGGTGAAGAAATATACTCCATTGCCATAATCATTCACGAATATATGGAAAATGCGGAAAAATTCTTTGATGTTCAACTTTTTGGCACAGACATAGATAAAGATGCTATTGAAATGGCAAGAACTGGCGTTTATCCTTCTACAATTTCTTCAGAGTTAACTAAAGAACGCCTTAACAAATTCTTTTCAAAAAAAGACGATAGTTATATGATTAATAAAAATTTAAGAGAAATGGTGATATTTGCACCTCATGATCTCCTTAAAGATCCTCCTTTTATTAATCTGGATATAATATCCTGCAGGAATGTTCTAATTTACATGAATAAAGATGCTCAAAAGAAATTGTTATCATCATTTAACTATGGCTTAAAAACAGGAGGTATTTTATTCCTTGGTCCATCAGAAAGTATTGGTTCTTTGTTTGATTCATTCAAAACATTAGATAATAAATGGAAGATTTATCAAAATACATCCAAACCTAGATTAATGAAAAATTTAATGAATTATCATCATTCCGAATTACATTACGGCAGCAGTAACATTGATATTATAGAAAATGATGATAAATCAAATCCAAAAATGGAGCAAATAATTGAAAAAATTATTATAGAAAATTATGCCCCATCTTCAGTAGTAATTGATAATCAAGGTAAGATTATTTTTATTTATGGGCGAGTTGGCAAGTATCTGGAGCCTGCTCAAGGATCAGCAAGCCTCAATATTTTAGATATGGTTAGAGAAGGGATTAAATTTGAATTAAACTCTGCAATAAATAATGCTGTTTCAAAAGGAGATGAAATTGAGTATAAAAATTTAGAAGTTAAAACTAATGGAGATTTCCAGCTGATAAATCTTAAAGTTAAGCCAATAAATAAACCTGAATCGATGAAAGGACTATTAATGGTTATATTTGAAGATATAGAATCTCCCGAACATGCTGATGGCCTCAAAAATCTCCCTAAAACAATTCCTAAGAAAAATGAGCGCATTATAGAACTAGAATATGAGTTAAAACTGACCAAAAAACGTCTTCAAGCTACAATAGAACAGCTTGAAACATCCAATGAAGAACTTAAGTCTGCAAATGAAGAACTACAATCTATGAATGAGGAATTGCAGAGTACAAATGAAGAATTGGAAACATCTAAAGAGGAATTACAGTCACTTAATGAAGAACTGTTAACTGTAAATTCAGAACTTCAAAGTAAAGTGGAAGAAATGGCTGAAATCAATGACGACATGAATAATCTTCTTAACAGTACTGAAATTGCAACAATATTCGTAGATAAAGATATTAAAATAAAACGTTTCACACAAGCATCAACTAAATTAATAAATTTGATACCTTATGATGCTGGACGTCCTTTAAAAGATATTGTTTCTAATTTAAAATATGATCGGCTTATTGATGATGTAAAAAGTGCAATCAATAGAGTTATTTATACAGAAAAAGAAGTGCGAACCAAAGAGGGAAAATGGTATATTATACGAATAGTCCCATATAAAACCCATGAAGACATCATAGATGGTGCTGTAATTACTTTTGTAGATATTGATCAGCAAAAAAGAGCTCAAATAGTGACACAGCATTCTCTTGATTATGTTGAAGGAATTGTTGAAACCGTGCGCGAGCCGCTTATAGTTCTAGATGATAAAATTAAAGTTATTTCTGCAAATAAAGCTTTTTATGATAAATTTAAGGTATCACCAGAAATTACAAAGGGAAAATTGTTATATACCCTTGGAAACAATCAATGGGACATTTCAGAGCTAAAAGAACTTATGGAAAAGATAATTTCCAACGATCACATATTCGAAAATTTCTTGGTTGAACATGAGTTTCCGCAAATAGGACACAAAAAAATGCTTTTAAATGCCCGTAAAATTCATCAAAAAGGAACAGAAAAGGAAATGATACTTCTAGCAATAGAAGAAGTTACATGAAATTAAATAAAAAATAATTTATAAAATAATATTTATAGTTATTAAAAATAATTAAAAGGATTATTTATGTTAACATCCATAAAAAAAACAATAGTTAGCTAATATATTGATAGGTGCGGGTTTATGTGTTTGTTTTAAGCTGCGAGGAAAGTTATAATGGATAGGTACGAAAGATTAAGGAGTATTGCTGAAGAAAAGCTGAGTGAAAAAGATAAGAGCATACAGAAACTTCCAGAAGAGCTTGATGAGCTAATTCATGAACTTCAGGTACATCAAATTGAACTTGAGATGCAAAATGATGAACTTAGACGGACCAGAGCAGAAATAGAAAAATTGAATCAAAAATATTATGATCTTTACAATAATGCTCCTGCAGGATATATTACAATAGATATGAGTACTAGGATCAGTGAAATAAATATCATAGGGGCAGATTTACTAGGTTTTGACAAGAATGAGAAAGATAAATATCTATTTAATTTATTTATTACACCAGAATGCCGCAATATATTCCTAAATCACGTTAAAAAGGCTTTGAAGACTGGTAATAAACAGAATTTTGAGATTGACTTAAAAAGAAGAAATAAACATGTTTTTCGCGCGCTTATTGAAATGTCTGTAAAATTTGAAAAAAATACATTATATAAATTGATAATAATAGATATTAGTAAACGTAAAGAATTAGAAGATGATTTAAAGCGTTCTAATAATGAATTAAAGCAATTTGCTTATATAGCATCACATGATCTTCAAGAACCTTTAAGAACTATTGCCAGTTTTACACAGCTGTTAACTAGACGTTATGAAGGTAAACTTGATGAAGATGCTGATGAATTTATGGATTATATTATTGAAGCAAGTGTTAGAATGAAACAGCAAATTGAGGATTTATTAGAATTTTCAAGAGTAGTGACCAAAGGTGGCGATTTCAAAAAACTAAGTGTTAACGATGTCCTTAATCAGGTAATTTCTAGTCTAAAAACACTTATTGATGAAAATAATGTTAAAATTAGCCATGATTATTTACCGGAAGTATTTGCTGACTCCACACAACTTGCCAGATTATTTCAAAATCTAATAACAAATTCTATTAAGTTTAGAAAACCTGATGAGCCTCTAAAAATCCATATTTCATACCAAAAGGATAAAAATATTAATGAATACGTATTTTCAGTTAAAGATAATGGAATCGGAATTGAAGAACAGTATTTTGATCGTATTTTTACCATATTTCAGAGATTGCATACAAGAGATGAATATAAAGGAACTGGAATTGGCCTTGCAGTTGTCAAAAAAATTGTAGAACGGCATGGTGGTCGTATTTGGGTTGAATCAGAGTATGGTAAAGGATCTACTTTTTACTTTACACTACCAAAACCGGAGTAAACTATGGTTACTCGGCAACAAAATTTCCAATTTAGTATGTCTTAGATTTTGGTTGCCCGAACACTGTCAAAAACAAAGATTTTGACGCAGCAAAAAACTCTGTTTTATGCATGCTTCGTGTTCGACGGATTCCAATTATTGATAAGTATTAATTTTTTATTCTAACTTGTTTTAATTAATAATGTTTATTAACTTTTTTTAATATATTATATAATATGTCCACTTTACCAAATATTGAAAGATTATTCTTAGAATATATAGAAGATATGGGTGAAAGTCCTGGAGGTTTTATCAGCATTTTAAAGCCCGAACATTTGGAAAACGGGGACCCCAAAACGCTTGGAAAACAAATACAAAGTGCTGCTGATTATTTAGATTATTTTATTAATCATATGGATTTCGAGCCATGGGAACTTGAAAAAGGTAAAATCGGCTCAAGATTAAAAAATGCTGTACAAATCTACCGTCAAATGGGGGTAGAAATTGAAATGAAAACAGAACAAGAGCCAAAAGACTACCATTTATATGTAATAGCTCTACTTATGGATATAATTTCCAGCTTATTAAATCATGTTGAAATGCAAAGCAAAAGCAACGACTAAAAATTCATTGAAATCTTTATTAAATTTATAAGTCATAAACATGAAAACTGGAAATTTTACAGTATTTTTTTCAATTTTTAAGTATGAATTTTATTTATTATAATTTCTTTAGATACTTAAATTATTTAGAAATAATCTGCGAAGCGGTAATTTGCAGTCCTTAAACGCAGCCTTCTCCAGAGGTAAGTGCGGGTACGAGGGATGGATTTGAATACTCATTCTACTCATCATTATGCCCCTAACTAGTTTTAACTTGTTAATTAAATTGCATGATTTAATTGATTAATTGTATTGCTTAAACAAGCGGTTTAAACTAACCGATTAATTATTCCATTATTATTAATGGCTAAATGAATCAAATTTTAATATAAATTATAATAAGCTAAAAAAAGTAAAAAATAAAGAATTATCTTCTTTCTCTTGTAATTTCCCTAGTTGGCAGCTTATCCTCAGAAGATATATATTCATAGACAAATGCAGCTAAAACTGCACCCACTATAGGTCCTATTACATATATAGGGAAGTAATTCCACAAATTGTTTCCAGCTAAGACTATATCTCCAATATAAGGCCCAAAAGTCCTTGCAGGATTAAGTGATGCTCCTGAAATATTACCTACTGTTGTTATTACTGCTGCAACTGTAAATCCAATTGCAATTCCTGCAAATCCCGGAGAAGCTCTTCTATCAACTGCAGCACCCATTATAACTAACATTAAAATAAAAGTACCTATTATCTCTGCTAAAATAGCCTGGAGATAGCTAATACCTTCAAAAGGAGCTGTTGCACCAAGACCTCCTACTGTAACTGATATCATTCCAACACTTGCAGCAAAAGCAAAACTTGCAAGTGCTGCACCTATCAGCTGTGCAATGATATAAGGCAATACTTCATTTGATGGAAACTTCTTAGTAACCCAAAGACCAATTGTAACTGCAGGATTTATATGACAACCTGAAATATGACCTATTGCATAAATTAAAACGGTTACAGTAAGCCCAAACGCCATTCCTATTGCAAGCCAATCTCCTAAACCGCCCAAAACACCGATTCCTATATTAAATGGGTTTGGAAGTGGAGATCCACCGCTTATAATTAAGGTTATTGCTGCTGCACCGGCTCCAATATAAACTAGAAAAAATGTTCCTATTAATTCTGCTAAAGCTCTTTTTTTAAGTGATATCATTTAATCACCGCTTTGATATGCTTCATAGCACCATTCACATAAAAATCTGGGAAGCGTTTTTTTATGCTTTCTACTTGGAAACGGAAATTCCCCTTCCCATATTTCAACTTCTTCACGTATCAGATGGTCCTGGCATATACCCATACCACAGACTATGCAGATAGCAACAGCATCTGAATCCTTACCTTCAAGAGCACACATATAACATTTCATTCTATCACCCTAAAAAGAGGAATTATACGGCTTCTCTAAAGCCGCAGTACTCATGTCTTCCAGCACTACCCATTCCGCATGTTTTACATGTTCTTGCAGGAGATGCAGGTGCTCCAGGGTTCATTGCAATAATATTTGTCATCATAGTTGCAGTTACTGGTTCGCTTGTAAGCAGACATGGATAATCAGCAAGACGCATAAGTGCTGAAAATCTAACTGAAATAGCACATCCAGGATAAGTATAACGTTGTGGATTCATTAAAACCTCATTTTCATGTATTGGCTTTAAATCTACTAAAAATCCACCTACTTCTGGAATTATAACTCCATTACCTTTTCCCTGTATTCTGCGTGCTTTATCTACATGATTGTATCCTCTTGAAATCATGTCCACAAAATCACAGTTATGTAACTCTGCAGCACCGGATCTTGAAGGATAAAGAGGAACATAGTTATAGAACCTCTTGGAAAACAAGTCAGCGATCATTCGTGCATTAAAACCATCGAGTTCAAGAATATATTCAACAGCAGATGCGGTTGAACCAGTTGCAAGTGATAGTGGCTCATACATATCTTTAAAATTATTCACTGCATTTCTAAGTGTTGATTCTAATACTCCTGTTGTAGCTTCAATTACAGCTATTACAACATCGTCTTTACACATATTATATGTTGATTGTGATATGTGATGTGCGATGTCCCCAACACAATATGCTGGAACAGTTTCAATATTTCCATAGTGTACTCCTTCTTTCATTGCATTTTTAACGGTTCCTCGCATCCGTTCTTTATACTGTTCCATGTATTTTCTAACATCAAATGATTGGTGTCCCATTTGATCCATTAATTCAGCTTGGGCTTTTATTGGAGTTGTATAAATCTTTTGGAACATTTCAATTTCCATTTTAACTGCATCTGCAGTTGTAGTTCCCTTTTCAATTTCATCAGCGAAAACTCCACCTACTCCATATGATGTGTTCATTCCCCAGCTTTTTGCAGCAAGAATAGCCTGTTTATGAAGGGTTGGAATGTCAACTGTCTGTAGTATCTGGTTAACTATGTTACTTGTACTTCCAGGAACTAATGCAAAGTCAACAACACATGTTGGGCCGTAAAATCCACCATATCTTCTTACTACTTCTCTTCCAATTAGAGCTTCAGAGTCTGCAATGGCATCAATAAATTTATCTGTACTATTTTTAAATTCTTCATCTTCTTCATAAAGTATTTCTAAAATAGCAGGTGTCTGGTAATGCTCTACAAATGGATCGTCTTCTGGTCTTACGGTATCTGTTAGACTTTTAAGAATTTCGTAATGTGCGTTTATTGAATCTATATGTAATTTAAAAACTGCTTCGCTTTGCCCTTCAATTGCTTTCATTTGATTGGCAACATCTACGTATGCTTTTGTATGTTCTATTTTAAATTCTTGTCCCCTGTATTTTTTTACAGTTTCTACATCTGCTTTTTGAGCTGCTATAGCTTCATTTACCATTTTTTCATATAGTTCTGACATAATATCACTAATATTTATATTAATTTAATAATACAAATACTTGTTGTAATTAGGCCATAAATAAAAGGAAAAATCCAAATATATAATTTTTAATTAAAATAGTTAAAAATATAAAATCTCGCCCTTAGATCGTTCATTTAATGCTTATTACTAATATTAGCGGTTAATATTAACTGAATTATATTAGTAACCTATATAAGCAAGAATAATCATACCTAAAATTCTCTTTTCAAAACGTTTTAGAAACCCCCTTTTAAAATGTTTAAAATACCCCCTAAGGCAGTTTTTAGCTGCCTTTTAACTTTGTTGTACATCTAATGGCGAAGTTTACTTCGTCATTTATGATGTACTCTGAAGTTACCTAAAAAAACTAATTTTACTCCAAAATACAGATAAACAGACTCAAAAATTTATTTTGGCATATTTCAAGCATTCTAACAAGTCCTTATCAGTGGGCTGAGGGCTGGACGTGGTTAAAGTAAATATATTATGGCTTAAAAAACAATTACAGAGCTTAAATTACAATTTATTTTTCATTTTTTTTCTCTTCTTTATTCTACTTTTTAATTATTTTAATTTATAATTACTAGTAGATTTTATTAATTTTTAAAAACAATATTATAATGTCTTTTATTTATGAAAAAGGGGGAAATTATATGGTAAAACAACAATTCTCAATAAGTATTAATGCGCCAAAAGAAAAGGTTTGGCATACTATGCTTGACCTGGATACCTACAAAATCTGGACAGAGCCATTTTCGCCGGGTTCGTCCTATGAAGGAGACTGGACTGAAGGAAGTAAAATACTTTTTGTGTCACCGGATGAAAACGGTAAGATGTCTGGAATGCTGAGCTATATAAAAGAAAACAGACCTTACGAGTTTATTTCTATTGAAAACAAAGGCATAGTGAAAGAAGGAAAAGAAATCACTACTGGTGAAGAGGCAGAAGAATATGCTGGATCACTTGAAAATTACACCTTTAAAGAAATGGACAGTAAAACTGAGGTAATAGTGGATTTATCTGGGCCTGGAGAAATAGACGAAGAATTAAAACAATATTTTCAAGATTCCTGGCAAAAAGCTCTGCAAAAGTTGAAACAACTTGCCGAATAGCTTAGAATAAATTATTTTAGCAGTTTAATAAAACTATTTTGTCTTCGCTTACCGCTTAGTTACAAAATGACCATCTCTCATCCAAACTTTAATAAAATACTAATCCAAATAGTGTATACTTCCAGGGCACTTTGCCGATACCTCAAAGAACTTTAACTATTTTTTCCACCTTAAACTTGAAATCCTACTTTGACCCATTAATCTTAGCAAAATCATCCTTAAGCAATACTTTAACCACTTCATCGCGATCAAATGCTAATTATCAGCTGAAGGTACCATGTACTTTTCAATTTTATAACTCCTGTCCCTCATTTTTTTCAATGATTTTGACTTCCTGAGGGCATTTTCTGACCATTGATTCTATAATATCCAATTACATCACCGCTACTCTTGTGGTTCTTATTTAATGGTTTTTGAGTAAGAGCACTTGAAAGGTAATTGATTAGTTGTTAATTTTAACATAAATTTTCAATTAAAAATAAAAAATTTAAAGAAATAAAAATATTGCATGAAAGGTTGCAGGTACTAAAATCACCATATTTACAATTATTAGCACCTATGCAATCTTCCACTTTAATCAAAATTCTTATTATACAACTTAATTGAATGCTCTAATGCTCCAAATGCTTCATCTACACCTTCACATCCTAAAACGGCTGTTATTTTACCCTCTAGTGTTTTATATTCCTTGAAAAAGTGCATGATTTCATTTAAAGTGGCTTCTGGAATATCATCAACGTTTTTAATATGGTTATATCTTGGATCATTTACAGGAACGCTTAATATTTTATCATCACTATCAACTCCATCGATCATTCTCATGATTCCAACAGGACGAGCTTCTATTATGCATCCGGGAAATGTTGGTTGATCCATTAAAACTATGATGTCCATTGGATCTCCATCATCCCATAAAGTCTGTGGAATAATCCCGTATTCTGCAGGATAATGAAAAGGAGAATAAAGCACTCTATCCAGTGCAAATGCTTCCATATCCTTATCATATTCATATTTGTTCCTTGATCCTTTAGGTATCTCTATAACAGCATATACTACTTCTGGAACTGATGGTCCAGGCTTTAAGTCTTTCCAAAGATTCATGGTCTTACCCTCATTAATTATTTGTTGATTTTAGCCATTTTCGGCATTGGAATTGATTTTTCTATACGAATTAACTCGTTAAGCTTAGCGATTCTTTCCCCACCTAAAGCTCCAGTTTTAATTAATGGACATGAAAAAGCAACAGCCAAATGAGCTATAGTTTCATCAGTAGTCTCACCAGACCTATGAGACACTACAGGCACATATCCATTACCTTTTGCAAGAGTTACAGTTTCATAAGTATCTGTTAATGTACCAATTTGATTAGGTTTAATAATAATTGAATTTGCAGCACCCATGTTAATTCCTTCTTGAAGAATCTCAGCATTTGTAACGAAAATGTCATCCCCACATATAAGACACTTATTTCCAGCTTTTTTGGTTAGCTCTGCAAAAGCTTCGAAATCAGCTTCATGTAATGGATCCTCCATGAAAAACATCTTGTAAGTATCAATAATTCCCTCTATAAAGTCTATCTGTTCACAAGTATCTCTTTCAACTCCTTCCCTTTCGTAGATATATTTTCCTTTTGATTCATCCCATAAACTGCTTGAAGCTACATCCATAGAAGGCCTAACTTTAACACCAGTCTCATCACTTACTTCTTCACAGGCTCTTGCTTGAATTTCAAGCGCATCTTCATTAGTAAGATTAGGTGCCCATCCACCTTCATCACCTTTTCCACCGGTAAAAGTACTGTCCTTTGCTTTAATTAATTCCCCAATCTTTTTGTGAATATTGGAATTAGCAAAAACTGCTTCAGTTATATTTTTAGCTCCAATAGGCACGACTAAAAATTCTTGTATGTCCGGAGCGTTTTTACCTGCATGTGCTCCGCCGTTTATCATGTTTCCAAGAGGATATGGAATTTCATTTTTCATTTTTCCTCCTAAAAAGCTGTATAAGGACATATCATAAGATGCGGCAGCAGCTTTTGCAGCAGCCATTGAAACAGCAACAGTAATGTTACCTCCAACTGATGAAAGGTTTGAAGTTCCATCAATTTCCCTTAAAAGAGCATCTATAATACTAATGTCTTCGGCATAAACTCCTTTAAGTTCTTTTAAAATAGATTGTTCTATTTCACCTATTTTGTTAAATATTCCTTTTGGGAATGCTGTTACTTCACGGATACCTGTACTTGCGCCACTTGGAGCTGCTGCTCTTCCATAACTACTTTCAGTTAAAATTTCTACTTCTACTGTGGGGTTTCCTCTACTATCTAAAATCTTTTCTATGTTTATGTTTTCAATAATACTACTCATATAATCACTTCTATTGATTTAAGTTTGTAAAAGGAGGATTTAGAGCGTATTAGACTTAAAATAGGATTTATATCTTTTAATTTTAAAGAAAATTGTTTAGAGATAATTATGTCCATAAATAATTCTATTTGATTTGAATACATTGCTGACCTCCTTTAAATTATAAAGTAGGAGTCATCAGCTTAGAAAAAGCAGTTAAAGGTGAACTCCATCACCATTCTATAATCATTCTATCTATCATTAAATAAATATTCTACTTTTTTAAGTATGATAATTTTTCAAGTAATGGATTAAACGCGAAACTTGACTTAAAACAAACAACTCACTAACCAAAACAAAACAAATTAACACCCAAGCAAGACCCTTTAAATTCCTGCCTAGCAGATCCTCGTATTATTATTCATTTACCTCACAGTTCTTAATTATGTTGTCCTGTGCAGTTTTTTGAAGAGGTCATTAATTTGAATTTTTAGTTTTGATGGGTCTTCTTCTTTGCTACCCTAAAATTAACATTTACTTCTTTAAATTAAATTATAATTTCTTAAAATACTTATATCTGGGAAAATTAATAATTTTAAATTAATTATTAGAGAGTACTAAATAGCAAAATACAATAGTAAAAAATAGCAAATAATAATCTATCATATTTATTTCTTATTATCAGTCATTCACAACAGGGGATAATTTATTTATGCAAGATGCAGATAAGTTCAAGGAAATCTTTGACAAATCACCCATAGGAATATTATTTTACGATAAAAATGGGAAACTAACTAATGCAAATGAATCCGCATTAGAAATAGCGGGTATTTTGCAACTAGAAGATGTTAAAGGAACTAATTTATTTGATAATCCCTATGTTGAATCCCATAAAGAAGAACTTCTTGAAAATGGATTAATTAGATTTCAATCCCCATTAAATTTTGATAATATTAAAGAATTAGGATTTTATACTCCTACAAAGTCAGGCACAGCTTTTATTGATTATACAATTTCTACTACTGATTCTGGATTTTTAGCTCAACTTCAAGATGTTACTGATAAAAAAGAAATTGAAGAAAAGTTTTATAAAGCTTTTAATAATAACCCTGCGGCCATGGCCATAACTGATACAAATAACATAACTATAGATGCTAATAAAAGTTATTTAGAATTAACCGAATATTCTAGAGAAGAATTAATTGGTAAAAATCCATTAGAATTAAATATTGTAAGTAGTGAAGAAAGTAGGCCCTATGTGGAAGAACTTGAAAAAAATGGAACTTTACCTGAATTAGAAATTGGGATAACTACTAAATCTGGCAAAAAAAGGACTGTAATGGGTAATGTTGAATTTATTGAAATTGAAGGTAAACGTGCAACTCTTTCATCCATTTATGATATTACTGAGCGTAAAAAAGCTGAAGAACAAGTTAAATCTGAAAGGAATCATTTAGAAACTATTTTAGAAACCAATCCTGCAGCTATAATTATTGTTGAACTTAATGGTAGAATCTCTTACATTAATAGACGTGCTAAGCAACTTTATGGTATTGATATTACCGATTTGAATTTAGACGCTGCAGTAAGTAAAGTTAAGGCAAAAAGAATTGATGGTTCAGAGTATCTTCCGGGGGAGAGTCCTACTGGCCGAGCTCTTAAAGGCAAAGAAGTACACAATGAAGAAGTAATTATGGAGCAAGCTGATGGTACTGCTATTCCCATATCTGCCAGTACAGCACCCCTAATCAACTCAAAAGGAGAAATAATTGCTGCTGTTGCTATTTTTGAAGATATTACAGAACGTAAGAAATCCGAAGTTAAAATTCAAGAATTATTAGAGGAAACACAACAATTTGCTGAGGAACTGGAAGTTTCTAATAATGAATTGCGGTCTGCTGCTGAAGAACTCCAGAGGATTAATGAAGATCTTAGGGTTAGTAATGAGAAATTTGCTACAGCTTTTGCTAATAATCCTGCAGCTGTAGTAATGACACGTCTTGAAGATGGTATATATCTAGAAGTAAATGATACTTTTACAAAAATTCTCGGTTATAATCGTGAAGATATAATAGGTAAATCCGCTAGAAAATTACCTGTTTGGCCTACAGCTGAAGCCTCACAACAATTTGTTGAAGAGCTAAATGAAAAAGGATTTATACGTGACTGGGAGCGAGAATTTCGGAAAAAGTCTGGTGAGTTATTTACTGCACAACTTTCAGCACAGGTTTTAACTATAAATGGAGTGAAAGTGATCCTTTCTACACTAATTGATATTACTGAGCGTAAAAAAGCAGAAGAAGAATTAAGAAAAGCAGGAGAATATCTTGAAGAACAAGTTGAAAAACGGACTAAAGAACTAAAAAAAGCTTATAAATCTATTAAAAAGAGTGAATATCAATTTAAGACTCTCGCTGAGAATTCACCAGATATTGTTACCCGTTATGATACTGATTTAAAAATTATTTACATTAATCAGGGTTCACCATTAATAAATATATCAAAAGAATATTTTATAGGCAAAACTCCTTCTGAATTAGGAACGGATAAAGAAAATGTTAAATTATGGACAGAAAACTTAACTAAAGCTTTAAAAACTGGTAAAAACCAAAAGATAGAGTATCAATTTCCCGGAATTAAAGGGATGAAAACATTTTCTTCAATAATCACTCCCGAATTTAACGATGAAGGAAATATTGTAAGTTTGCTGGTTATAAGTCGTGATATTACCGAACGTAAAAAAGCAGAATGGCAATTAAAAGAAACAGTAACCGAATTAGAACGTTCAAATGAAGAGCTACAAAGTTTTGCTTATATAACCAGCCATGATTTGCAAGAACCACTCAGAACCATGGCCAGTTATGCACAACTCCTTAAAAGACGTTATAAAGGTCAATTAGGTGAGGATGCTGATGAGTTCATTGAATATATAGTTAGTGGTTCTAAGAGGATGAAACAGCAAATTCAGGGATTATTGGAATATTCTCGTGTGGGAACTCTTGATGGGAACTTTTATAAGTTTAAAGCTGAAAATGCATTAAAACACACATTATTAAATTTAAGCTCATCAATAGACGATTATAATGCAAAAGTAACTTATGACCCACTACCAACTATTATGGGTGATGAAACTCAAATTATAAGAGTGTTTCAAAATCTAATTGGAAATGCGCTTAAATTCCGTAGGGCAGGTGTACAACCCCAAATCCATATTTCAGCAAGAAAAGAAGATAGTGAATACATTTTTATCGTGGCAGATAACGGTATTGGAATAGAAGAACAATACACTGACCGTATTTTTGAAGTATTCAAAAGATTACATGCTATCGGAGAATATGAAGGTGCTGGAATAGGATTAGCTATTGTTAAAAGGATTATAAACAGTCACCGTGGTCGTGTCTGGGTTGAATCCGAATATGGGAGAGGATCTACTTTTTACTTTACTATTCCTATCAATGAAGAAGAAGAAGAAGAAGAAGAAGTAACTTCTAATTAATATTAGAATAATTATTTAATGTTTATTCATTCTTTTTTTGAGATTATATTTAGCTAAAACGATTTTAAACTGTACTTAAATTTTATTAGTAAGTTATAAACTTATTAACTTAATCACTTAATAAAATAAGAAATATTAGGACATCCTAAAATATATTTTATTTAAAAGATACTTTTAAAGCTAATTTACTAGTTACAACTGTTTTAGCTCTTAAAAGACTACTATCAGGATATTCACTATTTTTTATCGCATTTTCTATTTCTTTTAATAATGATTCTAATTCTGTAGGTTTACACTTATATGCTGCATCTAAAAGGTTTCTAGAATTGCTGTCACTATTTTTCAATGTATTCATCTCCAGTTTATTGGCTAAAACTGTTCATTATATTATTTATCCAATTTATTAGTAAGTTATAAACTTATACACTTAATAACTTAACCAGTTATTAACTATGAATTATTTAATTAGTCAATTCTAACTTATAAGTTACAAAAATTAGTAAATGAATAACTTAATAAGTTACTCAGTTACTCATTAATTCTTTTACCTCTGCCCAAATTTCAGGATATTCTTTTTCAAGATATCCTCTTAAAACTGTAGAAATTTCTTTACTAATACTAAATTTAGGCTTGGTTTCTTTAAGATAATTTAAAACAATTTTAGATTCTAAGTCCCAAAACGAAATTCTGGGCTGATTTTTAATTTTATCATGCAATTCTTCAATCAATAAAACATTAACTTTTTCAGGTATATTTTCTAATTCTTTTGATTTTTCCCTGCGCTCTAGCATTGAACCCATATCAGAGCCTAATCCACCTTTACTCATTTTTATCCCTCTTTAAAAATTCATCTGCTAATTTAACATATGCTTTACTGCCGGCACACATTGAATCATATATAATTACTGGTTTATTATATCCCGGAGCTTCAGAAACTTTAATATTATCGGGAATAATGGTTTCAAATAATTCATCTTTGAAATATTTCTGTACTTCAGCTTTAACTTCCTTACCCAGTTTTGTATTAGCTCTAAATTTGGTTATAAGTACACCTTTAATTTTAGTAGGGCTATTAAGTTCATCTTCTATAATATCAATAACTTCTAGTAGATCTACCATTCCTTCTAATGCAAATGGATCTGCCTGAATTGGTATAATAACACTATCTGCTGCTGTAAGAACGTTTGTGGCTATAATGTTTAAAGTAGGGGGCGCATCTATGAAGACATAATCATAATTGGTTTTAATTTTTTTGAGTTTGCTTTTTAATACGGAAATAGGTGATGTTTGAGCGTTAAGGTATCCTTCGATTCCAGAAAGCTTTATGTTTGATGGGACTAAGTCTAATCCTTCATATTGTGTTTTGAGTATTGCTTCGGTAATTTCAATTTTTTCGTGAAGTACATCTCGCATTGTATTCTTCATTTCTCTTTTCATCATTCCTAGGTATGTTGTTGCATTACCTTGGGGGTCGAAATCTACTAATGCTATTTTTTTACCTTTTTGTGCTAATGCAGTTGCTAGATTTACTGCAGTTGTTGTTTTACCACTGCCTCCTTTCTGGTTTAGGATTGCTATTATTTCTGCCATATATTTTCTCCTTGTTATTAAGTTATACAGTTATTAAAGTATAAAGTACCTAAGTTAGTAAGTTATACCTTCATAAGTTACACATAATTAAGAATTTATTAATATAAAAATGTTTCCACAGTTTAAAAGCACCATAGCAAATATTGATCAATTATATTTAAATAAAAATAGAAATTTATTCTTATAATTTATATAGATTAAAATATTTAATATAAAATCTATATTAGAAATGTTATTGCGCTTTATTGTTTAAATAGGTAAAAAATAGATAAAGAGTATTTAATATTAGTAATGTTATTAGAGTAATAATTCCCTTGAAGATTTATCCAATAAATCTATTAACTTAATTAAAGATAAGTTAATGAAATTATAGAGAATAACAATTATTTTGGTGAGTAAATGAAGGAATTAAGGATAATTTCATGGAATGTAAATGGACTAAGAGCTATTCAAAAAAAAGGATTTCTAAAATGGTTTAAAGGAGAAAATCCAGATATATTATGCCTTCAAGAAACAAAAGTTCCCTATGAACAACTGCCTAAGACCTTAAAAAGAATTGATGGATATTATCCTTATTTCTGCGAAGCTAATAAAAAGGGATACAGCGGTGTGGCCATATATTCCAAAATAAAACCTCATAAAGTAGAATATGGATTTGGAATACCTGAATTTGATAGTGAAGGCCGAGTATTAATTGCAGACTATAATGACTTCGTTCTCTTAAACATTTACTTCCCAAACGGTAAAATGTCAGCAGAAAGATTAGATTATAAGCTTAGATTTTATGATGCACTTCTTGATCATGCTAACATGCTAAAAGAAGAAGGAAAAAATGTTGTTATTTGTGGAGACTTAAATACAGCCCATAAAGCAATTGATCTGGCAAGACCAAAAGCTAATGAGAAAACATCAGGATTTTTACCAGTTGAACGTGCATGGATAAATAAGTTCTTAGAAAACGGCTATCTTGACACTTTTAGAATGTTTAATCAAGATTCTGGACAATATACCTGGTGGAGTTATAGAACAAAGGCCAGAGAAAGAAATGTAGGTTGGAGACTGGATTACTTCTTCATAAATGAAGAGTTTAAAGATAAAATAAAATCTGCAGGGATACTTAATGAAGTTATGGGTTCTGATCATTGTCCTGTTGATTTAAAATTAGAATTATAATAAAAATCTATTTATCTTTTTAATGTCTTTTTATTTAAAGCAAAACTATAAATCTTACTTTTACTTAATTAGATGAAAAGAAACACAAAAATGTGGATATAAGTGAAATTATTACTAGTATTAATTATTGACAATACACTTAAACCATCTCTTTTTATTTTAAATTTTAAAAGGAATCATTGATGATCAAAGATACATTAAATACACTGAATTCGAGAAAGTGGTATAAAAACAGATTAGAGCATGTAGAAACTCTAAAACCTCAAAAAGCAGTTTATGGAAATACAAGAGCGGTTCTACCGCAGTATATTAATAATTATCTTAATAGAAAAAATATTAAGCTTTATGAACATCAGTGCCAGGCAATAGATCTCTTACGTAAGGGAGATAATATAATTATAACAACCCCAACAGCATCGGGTAAAACTCTTTCTTTTAATATACCTATTTTTGAAAAATTAATCACTGATAAAGATGCCACTGCACTTTATATATATCCTGCAAAGGCACTAGCTAACGATCAACTTTTATCAATGAAAGAGCTTGAAAAACATTGCGGAAGGGATTTAAATCCGGAAGTTTATGATGGAGATACAAGCAAAGAGAAGAAAAGGAAAATTAGAAAGACATCAAGAATAATAATAACTAATCCCTATGAATTGCACAATGTTCTCCCATGGCATCATCAATGGGAAAGATTTCTAAGTAATCTTAAATATGTAGTTATAGATGAAGCACATCAATATAGAGGTGTTTTTGGATCTAATGTTGCATTTTTAATTAGAAGATTTCAAAGGATTTGTAATTATTATGGTTCCAATCCACAATTTGTATTGTCAACAGCAACACTTGCAAACCCTGAAGAGTTCAGTGAAAAGCTTGTAGGGCTTAAATTTAATTTGATTTCATCAGATAGCTCTCCTAAGGGTAAAAAACACTTTATATTTTATAATCCATATTATGACGGCATAGGTAAAACTACTACTCACGTAGAATCTCAAAATCTGTTCCAGTTATTTTTGTTAAACAATTTACAGACACTTTGTTTTACAACTTCCAGAAAAATGGCCGAATTAATTGCAAGACGTTCGAAAATGGAAATTGAGGAAATTGACCCTCAAGTGGCTGCTAAAATTTCAGCGTATCGAGCAGGTTATCTTGCAGAAGATAGGCGTAAAATTGAAAATGGGCTTAAAAAAGGTACTTTAAGAGGAGTAACTGCTACAAATGCCCTGGAATTAGGAATTGATATTGGATCACTGGATAGTGTTATCATTTCTGGTTATCCTGGTACGCTAATGTCAACATGGCAGCAGGCAGGTCGAGCTGGAAGAGGAACTGATGACTCCATTGTTGCTTTTGTTGCCTTCCAAAATCCCCTTGACCAGTACTTTATGAAACATCCTGAAATTTTCTTTGATAAACCCCATGAACATGCAATTATTGATTTAAAGAATCCAAACATTATTTCAGGTCACTTAATGTGTGCTGCAAATGAAATGCCTGTAAAACCTAACTTAATTAAAATTGACTTTGAAAATGATGTAAAAGAGCATTTGAAGTCACTTGAAGCAGTTAAATTAATTCAAAAATCAGGTGATAGTTACGTTTATTCTGGCCAGGATTACCCTCCATTTAAAGTGAGCCTTGGAAATATTTCCTCAGAGATTTTTAAAGTTTATCATAAAGGCAGGGTACTTGAAACAATGGATAAACGACAGGCTTATACTGAAGCTCATCAAGGAGCAGTGCTCATTAATAAAGGTGAAACTTATATCGTGCATGACTTTAATTTGGCTAAAAACACTATAAAAGTAGTTAAAAAAGATGTAAACAGCCATACCAGTGTCCAAAAGGATATTGATATTAAAGTCCTCAAGGAAATAAATAAAAAAACCGTTGGAAACCTTAATGTTTCATTTGGAGAATTAAGAGTAAGTGAATATTATCCAAAATACAAAGTTATTGAAAAGAGTAAGGTAGTAAGTGTTAGAAATTTAAAATTACCCCCAATACAGTTTAGAACCAAGGGAATGTGGTTTACATTACCCAAAAATATTATCGACGGGCTTAAGTGCGCCATAGATAGAAAAGAGATATTTGAAGGTGGTATTCACGGTCTTGAACATGCGATGATTGCAATTATTCCATTCCACGTGATGTGCGATAGATTTGATATAGGTGGAGTTTCAACTCCGCATCATGAGGATACAAAAATGGCAACAATATTTATTTATGATGGATTTGAAGGTGGCATAGGTTTAACTGAGAAAGCATTTGACTTAATCGAAGAAATAACATCAATGACACGAGAGCTTGTTAAGGATTGTACCTGTGAAGAAGGGTGTCCAGCGTGTATATATTCTCCAAAATGCGGTAATGATAATAATCCACTAGATAAAGAAGGTACTCTTTTTATACTTGACCAGATGCTTGATTTAATGGGAATAGAAAGGTAAAGGAGTAATATTATGGGAAAACGGATGGAAGAAGGTTTAAAACTCTACAAAAAAGGACAGGTGGAAGTTGATTTAGATGAAGATGATTTAAAAATATTTTATGTTCAGGGATCTGGAAATGATAAATATCAAGTCAGCATGCAGGATAACCTCTGGTTATGCGACTGCGACGATTATCAGTGGAGAAGCGAAAAAGAACCGGGAAGCTATATCTGCAAACATCTATGGGCCGTATTTTTTAAAACTACAGAATCTAAAACAGATTAATTAAAATAAGAATTTTATTTAATAAAGTAACTTGAGCCTATTTAAAATAAGATAATAGGCCCTGAGGTTATTTATTTAGAGTTAAGCATTTCTATTTTGTTTATTAACTGCTCATTCTTAATTTTGAAAAGATCAAGCGCTTTTTTATTATTACTATTATATCTTTCAAGAGCTTTAGAAATATTAGCAGCTAAATCAGAATAATCATCTTTAAACTGTACTAGTAATGCTTCAAGTTTTTCAAGATCCTTAATTTCATCACTTTTAGGGCTGAACCATTTTTCAGTCTTATATCTGTGGTTTCCAAGCATCTGAACCTCTTTATTCATTCCTTCCATTTTGAATATAGATGTATAAAATTCCTGCAGCTTTTCAGATTTTTCAAGGAGTTCTTTTAGTTCCCTTATCTCAACAAGTTTGTAGTCTATAGCTTTAACCACATGAGATTCCTTTTTCTGCCCCATACCTCTTATTCCACTATTGTTTTTAATTTCTGCACTTTTTTCGATATCCAATTTTAAACCCCCTTCTTGATACATTTATGAATAAATGCAAATTAGATATTATGTTTTCCCTTAAGCTGAAACTTTAAATTTTAACCTGAATTAGTAAATTAATACCGTAATGCCCCTATACTCTGAATAATTTTAAATTAAAGTACCTACATACTCAAATTCAATATTAACCATATTCTAGTTGAGTAGTAGTATATTATTATATTTATTATTTGTGTTTATGACTAATCAAGGGCCTTAAAGCTATTACAGAAAATAAGCTAAAATTAGAGATAACTTAAATATCCAATTGAGTATTATAAATTAAAAAAATTTAGTAAATGGGTTTTAATTTGTAATTAGATAAAAAGAATTCAAAAAAAATTTAAATTAAAAATAAATAGGGTTATGGTGCTCCTCCTGCTCCACCAACGTTTTCACCAGTTTCTGGATCTACATGGATTTCTCCAACAGTTTTACCCTCTGATTCCACCGGAACAACATAGGTCTTTTTTCCACCGATATTAACTTTTTCAGGTTTTCCTGCATTTGTTCCAGGTTCTTCAATATATTTTTGTGCTATTGATTTAGCTTGAGAACTTGAAATTTCATTTTCTTTAGATTCAGATTTATCCTTTGAATCTGATTTTGCTTCCTTACTTTCATCAGATTTTTGATTACTATTTCCATCATCATTTGCACTTTCTTGTGTGTTTAATGGATTAGTATTCTGTTGATTATTCTCAGTAGTTCCGGCATTGTTACCTGGATTATTCTTAAATATATCCCCTATATTTAGGTCAAATGGTAAATGATCAGCGTTTGTAACAACTCCCCAACCGGTAAAAAAGAGTATTCCCATAATAAGAGCTGCTGTTGCGATATTTGAGATAATAAACCCCCCTGATATATTATTTGATTATCCTTATTTTGTTTTTATAATAATATAAATATTACTAAAATACCAATAATTATGCTTTATAATACTAAATAACCAAATTATAGAGCTGTTTGTATATGAATTCATAGAATTAAAGAATAAACTAAAAAAATTCAATATAGAATCCGTATAATGTTAAAAATAGATAATTGTATAAAAATAACAAACAAAGATGAATAAATAATTTCTCTTAAAAAATTATAATTAATAATACCTCATTTAGATTATGGAGAATTCTAACATGTTATATAGAAAGCTTGGATCAACTGGAGAAGAAGTATCAATTCTTGGATTTGGATGCATGAGATTTCCAGAGGTTAATAATAACTATGGAATGATAGACGAAGAAAAAGCAGCAGAGATGCTTTACTATGCTATTGATAATGGAGTGAATTATTTAGATACTGGTTATACTTATCACAATGGAGAAAGCGAAACATTCCTTGGAAATTATTTAACTGAAGAATATCGTGAGAAAGTGCATTTAACCACTAAAATTCCAAGCTGGAATATAAATAAAAAAGAAGACCTTCAATATTACTTAGATAAACAATTAGAACGTCTTCAAACAGAAACAATTGATTTTTATCTAGTACATTCTCTAAATAAAAATTACTGGCCAAAACTTGAAGAAGTGGGGATTTTAGATTTTCTAGATCAACTTAAAGAAGATGGAATCATTAAATATACTGGTTTTTCTTTTCACGATGATCTAGAATTTTTCTTTGATACAGTAGATGTTTATAATTGGGATATTTGCCAGATCCAGTATAACTTTATGGATGAAGGTTATCAAGCAGGAAGAGAAGGTTTAAGATATGCTTCCAGTCAAGGACTTGGAACTGTAATCATGGAACCACTTAGAGGAGGAGTTCTTGCAAATTATGTTCCAGATGATGTTCAATTAATATGGGATGAAGCTGAAACTAAGAGATCACCTGCTGAATGGGCTTTAAAATATATATGGAACCATGAAGAAGTTGATGTTGTTTTAAGCGGTATGTCAAGTTTAGATCAAGTAAAAGAGAATATAGTTTATGCTAATGAGGGATATTCAAACTCTTTAAATGAAGATGAAAAGTTTTTAATTAAAGAAGCTGCAAGAGCATACCGTGAAAATAAAGGAGTTGATTGTACTACTTGCGGTTATTGCATGCCCTGTCCACAAGGAGTGAATATTCCTGATTGTTTTATGCACTATAATTATGCAACAATGCTTAATGATCCTGAAAATGCTAAAATGCATTATATGACTCTTTTAAGAGATGATGAAAAAGCTTCTAGATGCATTGAATGCGATGATTGTAAAATGGTCTGTCCTCAAATGATTGACATAAAAGAGAAATTAAAAAAAGTTGTTGAAGCATTTGGAAGATAATTACCTATTTTCTAATAATTTCAAAAGGTTCTTTAGATTTTCCTTATTTTTAATAATCCTTGGAGGAATTGACCGTTGTATAGAACCGCTTATACCTAGCAGTTTCTCCATTTCAGCAGATACTGCGTGATATCTTCTTCCAATTTTATTTAAACGATGTTCACTGATAATAATGGCTTTATCTAATAATATACTTTTCTCAGGTTTACCTCTTACAATTACAAGACCTTCCAAATCATCATATCTTTTAATATGCGCATTATTAGAACATTTTTTACAATATTCTATTGTTTCTACTTTAGAAAGTTTGTCAAAATCAACAACTTCTGCAACTGTTAAATATCCAATTAAATATAGTGCTTCTGGACATGAAGCATTACCATGAGGAGTTAATCCTGCATAAAAAACAAGTAAATCATCTGGACTTAATTTTAAAAGCCATTTTGCTTTAGATCCTTTATCCCCATAAGTAAATGTTTCAAATTCAGGATCAAAATGCATTTTGAGAAGTTTAACCTTTTCAGGAAGATAAGATGCCATTGGTTTTTCATATCTACCAATTACATTCATATATGTGCGATTTTCCCTGGTTTTTTCTGTTTCAGAAAGGGGTATTATTCAAAGGATAAATCTTCAAAAATTGGGGCCAGACAGCCATCAGTACCCTTATCAATTCCTACCCTTAAAAGAATAGCCTTCGAAATCTTCGATTTCGATGTATCAAAAACAGAGTTTTTGTTAGCTTTCATAATCTTCGATAATTGCAATAAAAATAAATTATTATTTTTAGCCCTCAAAATCTTTATTGCAGGTCCCTAAAACAGAGTTTTTGTTAGCTTTCATAATAATTAAATAAAAATAAATTAAACTTCTATTTCAATTTCTGATTTGGGCAACCAAAATTCTTCTTGATTTAATTTTACAAGTACAGCTTTTTTAGTTTCTTTTTTGATTATACAAACTATTTCACTGGACAGGCCTTTCTTTTGAGCAAGCCATTCAGGTAAATTAATTACTGCAGTTTCTCCCTCTTCTTCAAGTTTAAGATCACCCTTTTGAATTTCATTTGCTATTTTGACATCTTTTAAATCAATTTTAATGTGTTCCCCTTCTTTAATGTCTTTAAGCGCTATTATTTTTCCGTCATTTGTAAGCATGGCATCGACCATATAATCACCTTCTAGTTTAAATTAAATAGAACTATTTTCCATCTACTCGTGCAGGTGGTTCATCTTCAAGGTCTAGAGAAGACACATTTCCCATTTCTTTAACCCGCCTACAGACCAGTTCTTCAAATTCTTGAGGGCTTAGTCCTAATTCTCGTGCACGATCCCGTATAGCTTTAGGCTCATGTGCCTTGTTTTTTATGTAATAAGCTGCAAATCTGGAAACATATTTTTCAAGTTTTTCTTCGCTTTTAACTTCTAATATGTGAGAAGTATCTTCAGAAAGCATATTTAAGTCTTTTAAAGGAATTCTAAGAGGCATAAATTTAATTATTATGTCCCCAGTATGTTTATCAAAGACTATGCGGTCTATTCCCACGTCTAAACCCTTTAGAACCATCATACCACCTTTTTAAGCTTTAAAAAATTAATAAAATTAATTATGTTTGGATATACTAACTATGTTTACATGATATATAATCTTATTGCTTAAAAAATAGGCCGTTTTATGACTTAAATCAGATTAATTAGAATTTATAATTATATTATTAGTAATATGGATGCTACAATACATTATAAACCAAAAATAAGTAAAATTAGAGCCTTAATTATTCAGAAAAATAAAGAGAATAAAAAAAGTTTTAAATGTTATTTGACCTTAACAACACCTATTACATTCTTTTTAGGCTGCCATGTATCTAGAGGAGTCTTTTCAGTAGTTTCAATTTCTACAATGCCATCTGGAAGTGTTTTTTCATTATTTATTACTTCTACTTGGCGGTTATCACTTTTTAAAAACACTTTATCGCCATTTATGGATGCAACCCTTTTTATTATAAGTCCATAGCTTGGATGACGAGCTATAACTATATCTCCAACTTTAAATGATAGACCTTTAACTGCAATTACACTTTGACCGTCCTTTAATGTGGGAATCATAGAAGTTCCACTTACTGTTGCAGGGAAAGGCAACTTGTCAATTCCATAAGGTGAATTAATTATAACCTTTGCAGTAAAATTATATTTCTTAGCAATAATTTCCATATTAGATTTTAAGCTACTTACAGTACTCTTATCACTTAAAACATCTGCTTTTGCTTTACTATTCATTTCTACAATCATTTTAGAGGGAACTTGTGCAGCTCCTGAAACAGATGCAGCATGAACAGTTGTACTTGCCCCATCAGTTTTTACAGTTATATTAACTACATTCGGCTGTTCAGTAGTCTGGTTTACGGTCGGTATTTCCATATTTGATTGCTGCGGCTCTAAAAACGTTGCTGAAGCTGCAGTAGCGATTATAATTATTGCACCTATTATTATCCATGATTTCATTTAATCTATTCCATCCATATTGTTCATATTCTGTTTTCTATGTTTTTTATTCCTATATAAATTCTTCACTTTTTCAAAAAGTTAAAATCTTATAAAATGCTAATAAATATTGGTGATAAAATGGTTGGAGAAAGTGTGAAGTGTGGAAGATGTGGTCAATGGTATAAAAGGGAAATTTTAGAAGACAAAGAAATTAAAGAGAAAGGTAAAGTTAAGGAGTATTTATGCCCTGAATGTGATAGAGAAATACAGGAGGATTGAATTAATTATTATTAACCAAATAAAACCAATTTAAGCTCGTTAAGGTTACGTGAAATAAATTTCTCTGCTTTAGGATCAGCGAGGATCTTTAATTGTTTTTTGTTTGTCCTTTCATAGGCATTATATAAAATTTTTTGGATTTCAGGAACCGGCATTTCAGTTACTGCTTTTATTTTTTGTTTTTCTAAAGGAGTTAATTGAGTTTTATATGATTCTATCTGATTTTCAAATGTTTTAACAGCATTCATATTACTTGAAATTGCCCCTTTTAATAAAACTACAGGAACTGCTGTAAAAAAATCCATTAGCTCCATAACATCTTTTTCAGTGATTTTAACGTCTTTTGATTCCAAAATTATGCCTCTTAAATTTTTTATAAGATTTTTTTGTTTTTATGTTATTTCTCTTTAAAATATTTATTTACTCTTTTTAAGTTAAAGAGGATATATTAATTCTACTTTAAATTATTTATATTAATTATTACCCTATTTATAAAAATTAAATAAGCCTGATATTAAAAATATACAATTATAATACTTTAGATGTTAAAATTAGATATAAGATTATTTTTAGCCATATGTTATCGAGATAATAATTAGTAATTAATTATTAAGAAGTCTTTATTTTTATAAAATTTTTAAAAACGCTTAAATTTAGAGAATAAAGTCAAAATAGCCACTAACTAACAATTCCAATGAATATAGTTGTATTAAAAATGCAATCTATGTGTCCTTTTTTTTGAATTAATCCCTAAAATAAGCTCATTTATTAAAAAGATTAACAGAGAGAGATAATCTAAAATATCATATTTATATAACCATATAGCGTGTCCTAAATCATGAAATCGGCGCAAATAGGGTCTTTTTTTGGAAATAAAACCAGAACATTTATAAGGTATAATACTTAATTAGTGCCTACCCCAATGAAAACTCATCTAGAGTATTTTTTTAATTGGGAATCGGAGGCGGTATAATTACGAAGAAACTGTTATTTGTAGTTTTCTTAATTGCCAGTCTATCTTTATCTGGCGTTACAAGCGCAAGCGCTGTAGATACAGAAACTGCACAAAAACAAATTTCTGATACCAACATTATTAATAAAAATGAAAATATTCAGACAGAAAATAATAATACTTCAATAAATTCGGCCACAACGCAAGAAACGGCTGATGAAGATACAAAAAGTGTTGAAACCACTCAAAGCTCGTATGATTCTAAAGATGAAGATCAAATAATATCTAAGACTCTAACAGAGAATACAGCTAATACAGTTAGTACCAGTAATGCTAAAACAACTGATACAAGTGAAAGCATAGAGAAAGCTGAAACTGCAGATACAAAAGCTTCAGATCAGACAGTTAATAATCCATCAAAGGTTAATGATGAGACTGCTGAAATACCAGAAGCAGCTGCAGGAGAAACAGAAACTGCAAACACAACTACAACTATCCAAACAAGTTTCACTGTAGCAGATGTTCAAGATGCATCATCTAGAGTTAAATCATACATTGAAACTAATAAAAGACTTCCAAAATACGTTACAATTGGTACAATTCAGGTAAAAATGCCTGACTTCTTACAGCTACTCACTGCAGGACTATTACAGTTAAACAGCGGACCAAATAATCCAATAACACTTAAAACTGTAAATAATGCGACAACACCAACTGAAACTATTAAAAGTGGTACTTTAACTAAAGCAAGTTATTTAGATCTTGCTAAAAGAGTTAACGCATTCATTAACGCTAATGGGAAATTACCAAACTACACAACAAGTAGTCTCGGTAAAATGGGATACCAATCATTAATCTACATGTTTTCTAAAGTTCTAAACTTCGAGAAAACTAACAACAGATTACCAAGCTATGTTTCAGTAAAACCATGGAGCGCAGTAGGAACATCAAGCTCTTCAGGAACAATATCAACACCAGTACCCGCAGACCTACAGAAATACTTAGCAGCAACTGCAAACTGTCAGGTTAATGATCCTAGAATTAAAGCTTTGGCAGCTTCAATAACTGCAGGAAAAACAACAACATACGCTAAAGCAGCAGCAATATTCAACTGGGTAAGGAATAACCTAAGTTACTCGTTCTACTACAACACCAAATACGGTGCAGTAGGAGCATTAAATGCAAAAACCGGTAACTGTGTCGATACTTCTCACTTAGTAATAGCTCTTTCACGTGCTGCAGGAATACCTGCAAGATACGAACATGTTAAAGCTCAATTTACTAGTGGTAACTGGTATGGTCACGTTATTGCTCAAATTTGGGTTGACGGTAAATGGTACTACGCTGATGCATCAAGTAACTATAACACATTCGGTGTTATAAACAACTGGAAAACATCAACAGCAACAATAAAAGGTTACTATGCTTCATTACCATTTTAAATGGAATTAAAGCAAAATGAGGTAATAATATGATTAAAAAATCAATATTTGCCATTCTGGCAATTATTGCTGCAGCAGGTTTAGTATTTGCTGCCTATGGAAATACTGGAAACAGTGATACAACTGTTTCTGATAATCTCCAAAAACAGCAAGATACTAACGATGCTAGCAGTTCAAGTAATTCAATAGAGGGTGATAAAATATCTGCATCAAAAGCTCAAGAAATAGCTCAAAAATATATTGAAGAACCTGGAGCTAAAGCAGGAAACCCTAAATTAGCCACCATAAATGGTAAAAACGTTTATGTTGTACCTATTATTGATAATGGGGAACAGGTAGGGGAAATAGAAATAGATGCACAGACCGGTGCAAATCTCGGTGGTGCTGGAGGAGTACAATAACTTCTCTTTAGGAAGCATTGCTTCCTTATTTTTTTATTTTAAACTGAAATAACTTTTAAAGATAAATTTACTGTAATATTTTATCTATTTTTCATTATAGATTAATTTATTTAATATTGAATCAATTAATTCAAATTTTGCTAATTTATTTTTCCATTTTACAGGGATTGCACTTTCTCCATAATAAGCTCCTGCAATTTGTCCATAAACAGCCCCTGTTGTATCAGCATCATCTCCTAAATTAACTGCTTTTAAACATCCCTCTTCAAAGCTATCACTATTGTAAAAGGCCCATAATGCAGCTTCTAATGATTTAACAACATAGCCACTACCTTGTATTTCAGGCGGATTTTTATTTTTAAATGAACCGCATGCAATTTTATCTATTTCTGGAGCTAGTTTATCTTCATTCCAGAGATCATAAACTGGACTATATCTTCTTGATGATATTTCCTCTTTTGAATGTCCAATAATTGCACCAACTATTATTCCTGACGTGTATTTACATGCATCTACAGCAAGAATATGTCCATGTGTTGTTCGTGAACTTTCTCCTGCTTTCTGGATTGCTTTTTTAGGATCCCAAAAATAATAAATTGGAACTGGAGCTAAGCGCATAATTGAACCATTACCTGCAGATCTTTCATGAGTTGGACCACAAAAAGGTTCTTTAGTATCTTCAAATTTATGTAAAGCATCCCTTGTAGTATTTCCTATATCAAAGCATCTGCCATTGACACTTAAATAGCCACTTCTATACCATTTACAGTATTTTTCAAGCTGATTAATTAGGTTAAATCCCTGTTTTTCAATTAAGCTTTCTGCAAGACAAAGCGCCATACTTGTATCATCAGTCCATTCTCCGGGTTTTAAATGGAATGATCCTCCACCAATCATATCAGATATGGGATCAAATGTTCCTGGAGATTTAAACTCTAAAGGAACACCTAAAGCGTCGCCTACAGCAAGACCTATAAGACTTCCCCTTGCCCTATCTATAAATTCATTTTTAATTTCTTTAATTCTCTTTAGTAGCTCTAAAATTGTACCGTCATCTATATTTGATGCAATAACACCTGAGCAGAATCTATCAGAACGTATTAGTGTAGTAAAAAGTTTTTGAATTATCTGAATATCAGCATAACTAATTAAATCATGATTTTCAAGGTATTTTTGAGCTTCTCTACTCCAGTCAGTCCAGTTAAATGGATAAGTGAAATTCTGTTTATAAATGTCTGAAATAAAGCTACTAGTTTTATCTGAATAAATATAAGGATCAATGGATAATTTTGAGCTTATTTTGTAGAATTCATTGTCCCCCGAAGAAAAATAAGGTAAATAAGATAAAATTTGATCCATATTTTTGATACTTGGAATTCTAATTTCTTCTTTCATGTAACTAATTCCCTTAAATTAATAAGTTTCTAGATTATACTATAGTTATTAGATTATATTTTTACTTTAAATAAATTTAAGAGGACATTATATGGATAAAGTACCTTTAACTGAACTTAAAAATCGTATGAATAAATTTAAAACACATATGGATAAATCAGATCCAGAATGGGAAATAGCAGTAATTTTTAGCAATATTAATCTCTACTATTTTACAGGCACTATGCAAGATGGAATTTTAGTTATTCCACGTAATGATGATGCAACATTTTGGGTAAGGCGAAGTTATGAAAGGGCTTTAGATGAATCATTATTTGAAAATATAGAACCAATGAGAAGTTTTCGTGATGCTGCAAAGAACCTAATTAAACTTCCAGATACTGTATATCTTGAAACAGAAAAAGTTCCACTTGCACTATACCAGAGATTCCAAAAGCATTTTCCATTTAAAAATATTAAACCCCTAGATATGCATATTGCTGCTGTAAGGGCTGTTAAAAGCGAATATGAGCTTCAATTAATGAGAAAATCAGGGAAAATTCATCAACATGTACTGGAAGATATTGCGCCAGAAATATTAAAAGAAGGAATGAGTGAAGCTCATCTAGCCACAAAATTATTTTCAATTCTTGTAGATGAAGGCCATGATGGATTAACACGTTTTGGAATGTTTGATACAGAAATGGTAGTGGGACATGTTGGTTTTGGTGAAAGTTCAATTTATCCAACATATTTTGATGGAGCAAGTGGAACCTATGGACTAAGTCCTGCAGCACCAGTTCTTGGAAGCAGAGATAGAAAACTTAAAAAAGGGGATCTTGTATTTATTGATATTGGATGCGCAGTTAATGGATACAATACAGATAAAACCATGACATATATGTTTGGGAGCTCTCTACCACAATATGCAATAGATGCACATAATAAATGTGTTGAAATACAAAATGAGATCGCATCTATGCTTAAACCCGGTGCTATACCTTCAGAAATTTATTCACTAATTATGAGTAGTCTTGATGAAAAATTTAAAGAAAATTTTATGGGATTTGGAGATCGTAAGGTTAAATTTCTGGGCCATGGAATAGGATTATTAATTGATGAACTTCCTGTAATTGCAGAAGGATTTAATGTGCCACTACAAGAAGGAATGGTATTTGCAGTTGAGCCTAAAAAAGGAATTGAAAACATTGGAATGGTTGGAATTGAAAATACATTTATTGTGACTTCTAAAGGTGGAGAATGCATTACTGGAAATAGTTCTGGATTGTTACCACTATTTTAAGCTGTTGTTTTTCCAATTCCTTCAAGAAAATGAATATTTGGCATTCCTTTAAGTCCAGCGCTTTCCATTTTAGCTTTTAAATCTGATGAGGCAAAGAATTTACGAGCGTTATCTAGATTATCCCATTTATATAAAATCACTATTTGATCAGGATCATCTGCGCTGCGGAAGACGTGTGCTTCTTTAGAGCCACTATCTCTTCTACTTTCCATATGTTCATCAAAAACAGGTCTCCATTTATCATAATCTTCAATTTTATGTATTATAAGTACATACTGCATAGGTTCACCCCGCTTAAAATGAAAAAAGATAAATTAAAATTTAGAACTTAATTACTTAAATTTTGTAAATCACTTGAAAAGAATTTAACCTATAATTCTATCTACTTCATGGAAATATTGAATTACAGGTTCTTCCTTAACTCCTGCATTTTTCATTCTTTCTTTAAATTCATCAGATTCAAAGAATTTTTTTGCATTTTCTAAATTACCCCATTGGTGTAGGATCATTATCTCATGAGCATTATCTTTATTTTGGTAAACAAATGCTTCTCTAGAACCATTTGCTCTACGGTCTCCTTCACCTTCTTCATAGGAACGTTTCCATTTATCATAATCATCAATTTGAAATTTTTCCAGTACTTGAATCATTAATTCACCTCACTTTAGTATATCCAACTAAGTAATACTATATTGTTAATTAATATTATATTTAATGGACTTGAGGTGAAAAATTTAGAAAAATAAAGTAAGTGAAAGAGTTAGATTCCTTTTCACTTTAAAATTTGAGATTATCAACTGAATTTATTAAATTTTGAGCATTTGTTCTTGTAGCTTGATATGAATCATGAATATATGTTTCATAAACAACTGCAGGTGTTCCTGCATTTACTAAAGGAATTGTAACATACATAGGGCTTGTCTGTGAAGCCGGAGTGTAGTATACAAAACCCGGGACTTTATCCAGTATTTTAAGCGAAATAGATTTTGATTTAGTGTCTTCAGCTGGTGCAAAAATAAATTTCTGTGTTTTTGAGTAATCAGCAACTCCCCGATTGGAATGTATATCAATAGCTAAATTATAATTTTGACTAATTACATGAGGTACAACAAACTTATTGGCCAGTAATTGTCCATTCATCCGTCCTTTATCATAATTATCAGCATTGCGGGTAACAGTAACTCTGTAAATATAATAACAGTAATTAAGAGATTTATCATTGCTTTTAATAGATTCCACAGCTGCTTTATGAGAATCAGATTCAAGAGGATGTACTCCAGTTATAACTGCGATTTTAACCTTTGAATTACTTTTTCCATATGGTCCTTCCACAGTTACCTTACCATAATCAGTGCTTCCAATTACATTTACAGATTTAACTGGAACATTATGAGTATTTTGAGTATCTTTAGAATTATTTAAATTTGAATTATTAGAGATACCAGGATCTAGATTTGAATTATACATGTTCAATTCACTTTTTGGTGCGCTAAAGAAATAAAGTGATGCTGTAGCTGCCCCTAAAAAAATAAGGATTAATGCTGCACCTATTATTATTTTGTTTCTTTTTTCCATCTTGTTTGCCTCGTTGGATCACCAGTAATGCTATTTTTAAATAAGTAAGTAGAACTGTTTAAATGGCAAAAACTGGATTTTCAGTGATTTAAGTTAAACTTCGTTATATAAATATTTGCGTATCTTAAAAAAAATTATTAAATTATAAGAAATAATATTAATTATGATACTATTAGATGCGCTTTCTTCACTGGGTGATGCAATAGCTAATTTTATAAATACATTAACTACAGCAATTCTTGCTGTTGGTGTTGGAATAATTTATGGAATTATTATTGCAATTATAATGGGTTTTGTAATTTTAGGAATAGTTAAAGCACGAAATCGATTTAAATAGAATAATCATAGAAATTTATGACTTATATTTCTTTAAATTTACATTGTTAATTTCATGACCTTTAGGCAGTATCTTAAATGGAATTTCACGATAATTGCCCTTTAAATCATCGTGTAAATTCTCTAGAGACTCTGGATCCTCTGAAAATATGAAAACTGCACCTCCACCACCAGAACCAAGTGGAAATACTGTAGAACTATATTTTTGAGCTCGTTCCAGTAAATCAAGAGAACCTTCCATATAACCTTCACACAGTTTTGTTCTTATTCTACAATATTCTTCAATTGATTTTTTGACATGATTCCATCTTTTAAGTCTTAATCCTTCACGAAACTTATAAGCAATAGCTAATTTTTTAGAATGTAACCTATACCCCACTTCATTTTGAAGTGCATTTCTCCAAATTAAATTTACATCTGCACTGCAATGCAGAATACCCGAGTGAAAAATAGCCGTCCTATCTTCTAGGAGATGATAATCTTCGGGTTTTATAAGTTCAAAACGGAGCGATTCACCATAACCAGTATCTTTTTGTCCTGGTATTCCCCATGGAAACCAGACATAATCTCTAACTCCTCCAAAAATAACATTGGATTGTTCCTGTGTACCTGTAAGACTTATTCCAAAACTCTGTTCAATACGTGAAGCTAAAGAAATTAGTTGGATATTGCTAAAAGGTTTTCCAGCTAATTCATTTGCAAGTATACATGTGCCAATTGCAGCAGTTGCAGATCCTCCAAGTCCTGAAGATTTGGTGCCTTCATGTATATTTTTTAATACAAACATAACACCAGAGAGGTTAAATATTTCAAGTATTTTTAGAAGCCAGTTTTCTTTAACTGGAACAACTTTTCCAGGAACTGCTGTAACAATAGAATCATATTCAACAGAATTAACACCAATTAAGTCAGGATCACATGGATGGGCTTCAATCATTGTTCCTGTATCTATAGTTATACCTACTGTTCTTGGAAGATTTTGACTCCATTTTAGTGTAGGATCATCTTCTTTTATATTTGGTAATTTCCAGAATGTCTGTTGAAATTCACTTAAATCTAAACTTGATCCCGGCCCATCAATTCGGTTATATGCTATAACATTAGGTAATGCATTTTCTTTTTTAGCAATTTTTAGGGAATCATGAAGTTGAATTGGCATTAAAAACCTCATTTGGTTTTATTTTTTTTAAGCATATAGTAGTTTGTTATATTTTTATAATTGAACTTATTTAATTACTTGAACAGCACTTGATATTACTATAAATTTATGAGTTATTAAAAATAAATAGTTTAGTGGTGAAAAAAATGGAATTTAAACAAATACTCAAAGAAAGATATGCTACAAAGAAGTTTAATGGGAAAAAGGTTGATAATGATAAAATAGAACAAATTAAAGAAATGATAAAACTTTCTCCATCAGCAATAAACTTACAGCCCTGGAAAATTAAAATAATCGAAGATAATAGCTTAAAAGAGAAATTATATGCTGCGTCGATAGATCAAATTCAAATAACAACATGTTCCCATTTACTTGTGTTTTGTGCAAATACAGACTTTAAAGCACATGCAGATAAATTTATGGACATGATCAGTAATTTTGGAGTACCAGAAGAAAATATGGAATTTTTAAAATCAATACTAAACAGATATCTTAACACTGCAGATTTATGTGAAGCACAAAAAAATGTATTTATTGCTGCTACAACAGCTTTATATGCAGCTAAATCCTTAGGAATAGATTCTTGCCCGATACAAGGATTTGATCCAAAAGCTTTTTCAGAAATTCTAGAACTTCCAGACAATCTTGTTCCAACAATTATTGTACCTTTAGGATATCCTGCAGATAATCCAATGCCTAAAGCAAGATTTCCAGATGAGGATATTTTCTTTTAAGAATATATCATAACTACATTTTTCTTTAAATATATAAAATAACTTATTTTTTGAAAAGAAAGGATACTCTAAATAGAGTTAAAATAAGTCTAATTATTGAGTTGATAAATTAAAGATGTAATTATTTTTATAATAAGATTTTTAACAAAATTAGTGAAAGTTGTGTTTGTTATTGTTTTGAGTGACCCTTAGGTTCACTTTAAAGTAATAAAAATATTAGAAAATAAATTAAGAATTAAAATTTGTTGTAAGTTTGAAATGGCCGGCGGCGTCTTAAATTTCCCATAGAATCTCTACAGT
>Ga0247728_10078_pt1 | contig 35974 bp, 26 predicted proteins | sample SalenrCarbi39_FD_183048 | JGI IMG/M metagenome (GOLD analysis project Ga0247728, IMG submission 183048) | Saline wetland microbial communities from Lincoln, Nebraska, United States - Carb-i39 | ecosystem: Environmental > Aquatic > Non-marine Saline and Alkaline > Salt marsh | place: USA: Nebraska...
CCGTTAGGCGAGTCACCGAGCCTTACGGATGGCGACCGCAACGCGAAAAGTGGTTTTCCCCCTTCCCCCGGAATAGCTCCAGACACGCCGCAACTCGCATACTTTACACCCCATGCAACGACACGAGACACTTGACCTGGAAGATTTCGAAGCTCTGCTGCACCGGGCGGCGACCATGATCGCGGACCGGGTGGAGCGCATCGGCCCGTGCGCCGAGGGTCCGGTGGTGCACCCGGCCACGTTCGACGAACTGGCGGCCCTGATTCCGTCCGACTGGCCGGAGGCGGGCGCGGGGGCGCACGCGGTGCTGGACGACGTGGCGCGGTGCATAGAGCCGTACGCCACGCGCATCGGGCATCCGCGCTTTCTGGCATGGATAACCACCAGCCCGGCCCCGGCGGGTACGCTGGGCGACATCGTGTGCACGGGGCTGAACCAGGCACCGCTGTCGTTCAAGGGCGGCCCTGCGGCCACGGTGCTGGAGCACGTGGTCATCGGCTGGCTGGCCCGGCTGTTCGGCCTGCCGGAAGCGGTCGGTGCCGCAGGCGGTGCGGACGGCGCGGGCGGCACCATCGTGTCCGGCGGCACCATGGCCAACCTGATGGGCCTGACCGTGGCGCGGCACACGCACTTTCCGGAGGCGGCCACCAAGGGGCTTGCGGGCATCGGACGCACCCCGGTGCTGTACGTTTCCGACCAGGGGCACATGTCCATCGAGCGTTCCGCGGTGTTGCTGGGCCTGGGCGCGGACAACGTGCGCGCCATCCCGTCCGACGCGGACAACCGCATGGACGTGGCGGCCCTGCGCACGGCCATCGCCACGGACCGGAAGGCGGGCCTGGCCCCGTTCTGCGTGGTGGCCCAGGCCGGCTCGGTGACCACCGGCGCGGTGGACCCGCTGCCGGAGATTGCCGACATATGCGCCGCCGAAGGTTTGTGGTTCCATGTTGACGCGGCTTACGGCGGCGCGGCCATGCTGACGGAAGAAGGCCGCGCGCTGCTGGCTGGCATCGACCGGGCGGACTCCATTTGCGTGGACCCGCACAAATGGTTCTTCATCCCGCTGGAATGCGGGGTGACCCTGTTCCGCAGCAGGGCGCAGCAGATTGCCACGTTCCGGGCGCGCGCCTCGTACCTGGGCGAGGAGAATCCGCACGACCTCAAGAACACCACCTTCATCCTCAGCCGCGCCAACCGCGCGCTGAAGGTGTGGTTTGCCTTCCGCACCTACGGGCGCGAGCGGCTGCGGCGCATCGTGACGCGCAACATGGAACTGGCCCGGCTCTTCCGCGACCTGTGCGCCGCCTCGCCGGAATGGCGGGTGCTGGCCCCGGTGCAACTGTCCATCGCCTGCGCGCGCTACGTGCCGCAGGGCGATGGCTGGACCGAGGAACAGGTGGACCGCTTGCAGGTGCGCCTGTTGGAACGGCTGGAGGCATCGGGCGAAGGGTTCCTGACCCCGGCCATGGTGCGCGGTCGGGCCGGGGTGCGCCTGTGCGTGGCCAATCACCGCACCTCCGAGGCCGACATCCGCCTGCTGTTCGACCTCATGACCACGCTTGGCCGCGAGCTTGCGGCGCAGGGCTTCCAGACCCCGCAGGTTTAGCCCCGCCAGCATACGGCGGAAAGGGAAGAACACGGGCATGATCCGCTACATTTCGCGCATGCCGGACCGGGCCTGGGAAGACCATGCGCCGCGCACGGTGGCCCTGCTGGGCAGCACCGGCTCCATCGGCACCAGCGCGCTGAAGGTCATCGAGGCGCATCCCGGCCTGCTCCGTGTTGCCGCGCTGGCCGGTGCGCGCAACGTGCGCCTGCTGGCCGAACAGGCCACCCGCCACCGCCCCGCGCACCTCGGCGTGCTGGACGAGGCGGGCGCGGCAGAACTGCGCGCGCTGCTGCCCTCCGGGTACGCGCCGGACATCCACGTGGGGCCGGCAGGGTACGCCACGCTGGCCGCCCTGCCGGACGCCTCCACGGTGCTGTCCGCCCAGGTGGGGGCCGCCGGGCTGCGGGCCACGGTGGCGGCGGCGCAAGCGGGCAAGGTGATCTGCCTCGCCAACAAGGAATCGCTGGTGCTGGCGGGCGCGCTCATCAGGCAGATTTGTACGGAAACGGGCGCGGTGGTGCTGCCCGTGGATTCGGAACACAACGCCGTGTTCCAGGCCCTGCGCGTGCACGACGCCTTGCGGGGCGGGGGGCAGGCGCCCGATGTCGTGCGCCGGATCATTCTTACCGCGTCGGGCGGCCCGTTCCGGGGGCGCGACCGGGCCTTCCTGTCCACGGTCACCCGCGAGCAGGCCCTGAATCATCCCAACTGGTCCATGGGCGCAAAGATCACCATCGATTCCGCAACGCTGATGAACAAGGGGCTGGAGGTCATCGAGGCCTACCACCTGTACGGGGTGGCCCCGGACGCCATCGAGGTGGTGGTGCACCCGCAGTCCATCGTGCATTCGCTGGTGGAATACGCCGACGGCTCGCAGATCGCCCATCTGGGCACGCCGGACATGCGCATTGCCATTGCCTACTGCATGGCCTGGCCGCACTGCGTGGACACCGGGGTGGCTCCGCTGGACCTGGTGCGGGCGGGCAGCTTGACCTTCGAGGCCCCCGACTTATCCTCTTTCCCGTGCCTTGCGCTGGCGCGACGCGCGCTTGCGAGCGAGGCGCGCACACCCGGCGGGGCGGGCCTGCCCGTGGTGCTCAACGCCGCCAACGAGGCAGCAGTAGAGCTTTTCCTGCACGGGTGCATCGGGTTCATGGACATTCCCGCGCTCATCGAACGGGCGCTGGACGCCCATCAGGCCAAACCGGCAGACACCACCGGAGCGGCAGACACCGATCCGGCAGGCGCGGTGGCTCGCGCCAATGCAGAGATATACATGCCGATGCACGACATCGACCACATAGAGGCGCTCGACGCCGCAACCCGCCGCCGCGTGCGCCACTGGGCAGACGCGGTCGGCACGCAAGGAACGGGTAACGCATGAGCAGCTTCCTTTCGGTCCTCCTGGTCCTTGGCGGCCTGATATTCTTCCACGAACTCGGGCATTTCCTGATAGCACGGCTGTTCGGCATCGGCGTGCAGACCTTTTCGCTGGGCTTTGGCCCGCGCCTGTTCGGCTGGCGCGGCGGCCAGACCGACTACCGGCTGTCGCTGGTGCCGCTGGGCGGCTACGTGTCGCTGGTGGGCGAAAGCGATGACGCGGAACTGCCAGAGGGCTTCGAAAAACGCCACAGCTTCACCCTGCGCCCGGCGTGGCAGCGGCTGCTGGTCATTGCCGCCGGGCCGGTATTCAACCTGCTGCTGGCGTGGTTCATCTACTGGGGGCTGTTCTGGGCGCACGGGCAGTTCCAACTGGCCCCGGAAGTTGGCCGGGTGCAGCCGGAAAGCCCCGCCGCCATCGCGGGCGTGGCCCCCGGTGACCGCATCCTGTCCATCGGCGGCAAGCCCGTGCAGTGGTGGGACGATGTGGCCGGGTCCATCGTGGCCAGCGAGGGCCGCGAACTGGCCATCGCCATCGACCGCAACGGCACGGCCCTGACCCTGAACGTCCAGCCCGAGGTGCGCAGCCGCAAGACCATCTTCGGCGAGGACGAGCACACCTGGCTCATCGGCATCCAGGCATCCGGCCGCACCGTGTCCCTGCCGCTGGACGGCACCTCGGCCATGAAGGCCGGGCTGGACCAGACCTGGCGAATGATCGTCATCACCGGCCAGAGCGTGCAGAAGATCTTCGAGCGGGTGGTGCCGCTGGATTCGGTGGGCGGCCCCATCATGATCGCCCAGATGGTCAGCGAACAGTCGCGCCAGGGGCTGGACAGCGTGCTGGCCCTCACCGCGCTGATCAGCATCAACCTGGGGCTGCTGAACCTGCTGCCCATACCCGTGCTGGACGGCGGGCACATCATCTTCCTAACCATGGAAATGGTCATGCGCCGCCCGGTCAATGCCCGCCTGCGCGAGGTGACCAGCCGCATCGGCCTGGCCTTCCTGCTGGCCCTGATGCTGCTGGCCACCTACAACGACATCGTGCGGAACCTGCAATGACCCAGGTGCCCCCGACGGCGGGGCGAGTCGTGGCCCCCGACCCGACCGCACCCACTGGACCCACTGGCCCCATAGGGGCCTGCGCCCAGCACGGCGCGGGGGGCATCACCCTGGCCCTGAACGCGGCGGAATCGCGCGTGCAGGCCGCCGCCCTGCGCGACGGCGAAGCCCTGTTCGCGCAGGAATGGCACGTACCCTCGCAGGGTACGGAACTGCTGGCCCCGGCCCTGGCCGACGCCTTCGCGCGGATGCGCCTTTCGCTGAGTGACGTGCGGCGCATCGCCTGCGTGCAGGGCCCCGGCAGCTTCACCGGGCTGCGCCTGGTGCTGTCCACGGCGGCGGGCATGGCCCGCGCGCTGGGGGCGCGGCAGGCCGGGTTATCGTACACGCAACTGCTGGCCTGCGGTCCGCTGCTGCCGCGCGGGGCGGTGCTGTGGGTGCTGACCCACGCCCGGCGCGGGCTGGTGCACATGCAGGCCTTCCGCATGCCCGGCGAGACGCTGGACGTCGCCAGCACCGGCGCCCCCGACGTCGCCCCGGACGCTGCTCCGGACACTGCCGCCGCCACGCCCCCCCGCCTGCCCGAAGCCCTGACCCCGGTGGAGGCGGCAACGCTTGACGCCGCCGTGGCCCGAATAGTGGCGCTTCAGCCAAACATAGAACACGCCGAGGGCAAATCGGCGGCGGCCGGATGCGATACTGACGCCGCCGTGGCCCGAATAGTGGCGCTTCAGCCAAACATAGAACACGCCGAGGGCAAATCGGCGGCGGCCGGATGCGATACTGACGCCGCCGTGGCCCGAATAGTGGCGCTTCAGCCAAACACAGAACACGCCGAGGGCAAATCGGCGGCGGCCCGATTCGATGCGGCCCCCGCCGTCTACCTGATGGGCAGCGGGGTCACCCGCAACCGCGCCGTCCTTGCCCCGGCATTGGCCGCGCTGTTGCCGGGGGCCTGCTTTCTGCCCAGCCGGTTCGACCACCCCGCCCCCGCCCTGCTGCTGCCCCTGGCCGCCACGGCCACCTACGGCCCCGATGACGTGCAACCGCTGTACGTGCGCCCCTGCGACGCGGAAGAAAACCTGCCCGCAATGGCCGCCGCGCGCGGCATGGACCCGGAACAGGCCCGGCTGGCACTGGCCCGGCTGACAACAGCCCCGCTCGCCGACGCATAATACGCTCCGTCCCCTCTGCCGTCAGGCGGGTTTGCCCCCCGGCACATCACGCCGCAGCGCCCTTCCCGATTTCCTGATGGGGCCGCCGGGACGACCCGCGAATGCCCTCCTTCCCCGCCCCCGTAGCCGCGCCCCTGGCTCTCGCCCCGTCCTTTCCCGGCCTCCGAGCCCACACGCCACGCCCCCAACCTAAAGCCCTCCGCTCACCCGCCGATAAGGTTTGCGAGGGAGCAGGCGGTGCCACTCTGGCACCGGCCTTGCACCCTCACGGCGGGAGACCCCCATCGGGAAATTTCTTCCGGCGAAGAGGTGCATCATGGTTGAACTGGCATCCGGCGGCGTATACTTTTCCGGGCTCGGCAACGGCACGGACTTCACCAAGGTCATCGACCAGTTGAAGTCCATCGAGCAGATTCCGCAAAAGCGCCTTACCCTGTGGAAGGCAGACTGGCAGAAACGCCAGGATGCCTTTGGCGAGTTGCGCACGGAAATCGCCACGCTCAAGGACATCGTGGACTCCATGAACACCATGGAAAAATTCATGGTGAAGACGCCGTCCAGTTCCAACGAAACCGTGGCCAGCGCCACCACCGATTCCAGCGTCCTTGAAGGCACCTACAAGATAGAGGTGGGGCAACTGGCGTCCAGTTCCATCTGGACCTACAACACCGCCTTCGCCGACAAGAAGACCAAGGTCAACGACTCCGGCAGCGACCAGCAGTTCGTCTACACCTACATGGGCAAGACCCGCTCGATCACGGTGCCCAGCGGCACCACCATCGACGGGCTCAAGAACATGATCAACAACGACCCCCAGAACCCCGGGGTAAAGGCCATGCTGGTGCAGAACGGCACCGGCTACACCTTCCAGTTCCGGGGCATGGACATGGGGTCCAACGCCACGCTGTCGGTAGGGGCGGGCACCACCGTCACCGGACTTCCCAGTACGGCCGCCAACTGGACCGTGCAAGCCAACCAGAATGCCCAGTACCGGGTCAACGGCTGGCCCGCCACCACCTGGCTGGAATCGAACTCCAACACGCTGACCGGCGCCGTGGAAGGCATGACCATCACGCTGCGGGACGTGGGCACCTCGCAGATTTCGGTGGTCACCGACATCGAGAAAATCAAGGAAAACGTCGTCGGCTTCGTCGATGCCATGAACGCGGTGCGGACGAAGATCAAGGAACTGACCGCCGTCAACAGTTCCAAGGACGTGGACAGCCCCGACGATGCCTCGTCGCTGTACTCCATGCAAAAGGGTTCCGTCCTGACCGGCAACTACGGCGTGCAGTTGCTGGCCACCCAGCTCAAGATGGCCACGGCGGACAAGGCCGCCGGCTTCGAATACCAGTACAAGGACGGCAACCTGCTGCGCGGCGACGTCTATTCGTCGCTGTCGCACATCGGCATCATGACCATTGCCGACTCCAACAGCCCCACTTCGGGCCTTCTGGAAATCCGGGAAGAAGACCTGGGGGACGGCCTGCCCTCCCTGGACCGGGCGTTGCGCGAAAATCCCGAGGCCGTGGCCGAATTGTTCGCCGCCAGCGGGCAGCCCCAGTCCGACTCGTCCGACTTCAGCTACTACTCGCACGTCAAGGGCGTGACCAAGGCGGGCATCTACGACGTGACCTACGACGTGGATGCCTCGGGCAACATCGTCAACGCCTTCATCGGCGGCAAGCGCGCCAACGTCGACAACGCGAACAAGCAGATCACCGCCATGGAAGGCGACGCCCGAGGCCTGGCGCTGCAAATAGACAACCTGTCGCAGGGCAGCTATTCGAGCCGCATGCGCATCAAGGAAGGCAAGCTGAGCGGACTCAGCAGCCAGCTTGAAGACATGTTGGGCAGCGACGGCGCGCTGAAGATCCTGGAAGACAATTACCAGGAGATCATGGACGACATACAGACCAAGATCGACAAGGAAGTGGACCGCGTCACCCAGTGGGAACGGCGCGAACGGCTGCGCTATTCGCGGCTGGAGGCCACCCTGGCCCGCTACGATGCGCTCGGCAAGTCGGTGGAAAGCCAAATCAAGTCGTTGTCCACTTCAACGTCTTCGTAGCCACGGCGGCCACCACGACCGGGACAATCAGGGTGCCCGCCCCGAGCGGCCATGCCCCAGACGAACACCCCCCGCCACGGCGCGGGGAACGACCACAACCCGCGACACACTCACCGCACAGGCGCGCGGGCGCATACACCGGGAGAATGCAATGCAGAAGGCCGCACACGCCTACCTTCAGACCCAGGTCACCACGACCACCCAGGGCGAACTGTTGCTCCTGCTGTATGACGGGGCCATCAAGTTCCTGAACCAGGCCAAGGAAAAGATCGCCGAACGCGACTACGCGGGCAAGGGCATCCTGATCTCCAAGGCCCTGGACATCGTCAATGAACTGGACGCCAGCCTGAACCTGGAAAAGGGCGGCGAACTGGCGCAGAACCTGCACAAGCTGTACTTCTACTGCTCCACCCGCCTGCTCAACGCCAACCTGAAGATGGACGTGGCGTTCATCGACGAGGTGATCAAGATCCTGTCCGGCCTGCGCGGCGCCTACGGCCAGATCGTCAACACCCCGGAGGCCATGGCCGTGGGGGCCAGCATGGCGGCCAACCGCACGCCCGCCAACGCCGCGCCTTCGCGCGTGCCGCTGCCCACCGCGCACATGCCGCCGCTGGGCAAGCCCGCGCAGTTCGGTCGCGCCCATGCCCAGGCCTACGGCCAGCAGGCCCCGGCGGGTGATGCCGTGCCGCAGGCGACCACCCTCGTGAGCCCGGCCCAGCCAGCCCAGCTAGCCGTGACGGAGCAGGCCGCGCAGGCAGCCGCCCCCGTCGTCCCGGCGCCACACACAGCGGCGATGGCGGCGGGCGTACCGCCCACGGCCCCTGACAATACCGCCGATGGCCCGGCAGCCCCAGACGCGCCGGACGCACCCGGTGCCCCCGTTGCTCCCGATGCCCCGCAGACGAAGGGATTTGCCCCCAGCCGCATGGCCGCAGCCAACCTGTATCGCAAGTTCGCGCAGGGCTAGGGCGAACGCCGGGCGGCAGACACCCTTCCCATGCCCGCCCCGCTGGGCTAGAACACGGCCCATGGTCACCGCCGCACCCCACGCCAACGGCCCCACCGGAGCCGCCTTGCCGGGCCATTCCGACCCGCCGGAGCCTTTCGCGCGGCGTCGGGTGTTGCACGTGGTTTCTTCGCTGGGGCTTGGCGGCACCGAAAAGGTCATGCAGTTGCTGCTGACCCGGCTGGACCCGGCCCGTTTTCAGCGCGCGGTGTGGAGCCCCGCCGACGGCCCCCGCGCCGCGCCCCTGCGCGAGGCCGGGGTAACCACCTTCATCGGCGGCGACCTGGGCAGCGTGGCCGCCCGCTTTCTCCCCCACATCGTGCACGTGCACCGTGCGGGCTGGCCCCAGCCGGAACTGCTGCGCCCCCTGCGCACGGCCTTCCGTCAGGCACCTGCCGCCGCGCGCTCTCCGGGCGCGGGCGCTGACGCGCGTCTTCTCCCCACGGGCGCTGACGCGCCTCGGCGCCTGCCCGCCATCGTGGAAACCAACGTCTTCGGACGGCACGACCCCTCCCTGTCGGGGCAGCTCATCGACGTCACCCTGTTCGTCTCGCGCTTCTGCGCAGAACGCTTCGCCCGCGTGCACGGCATCGCCGCCGAGCCCCCGCGCTGGCGGGTGCTGTACAACCCCGTGGACACCGCCCTGTTCGCCCGGCTGACCCCGCCGCCCGCCGATCGCGACTACACCCGCCCCGTGCTGGGCCGCCTGTCCCGGCCAGACCCCGGCAAGTGGTCGCCACTGGCCCTGCACATCCTGCCCGTGCTGCGCCGCGAGATGCCCCACTTCCGCTACGACGTCGTCGGCGGCACCCCGGACGCGGAACGCTACGTGCGCGAGCACGGCCTGACGGACAACGTGCGCTTTCTGCCGCCGCTGCACGACGATGCGGAACTTGCCGGTTTCTTCAACCAGCTTTCCCTGCTGGCCCACGCCAACGACACCGGCGAAAGCTTCGGGCTGGCCATAGCAGAGGCCATGGCCGCCGGACTGCCGGTGGTTACCCACCCCTGCCCCGGCCTGCGCGACAACGCCCAACTGGAACTGGTGGAGCATGGGGTCACCGGGCTGGTGGCCGAAACGGCGGACGACTACGCCGGGGCCGTGCTGCACCTCTTGCGCCACCCCGGTACCGCCCGGCGCATGGGCGAGGCGGGACGGCGCAAGGCCGCCGCGCTGTTCGACGCCGACATGCAGGCCCGCGCGCTGGAAACGTTGTATGACGAAGTGTGCCCGCCGGAAGTGACGAACGGGGAGGCCCCGTGAGCGGCGCGCCCGGCACGCCCCCGGCGGGTGCACATGGTGACACGCACCGCCCCGACGCCGCCGACTCCCTGCTGGCCGCGTATACCGCCATGGTCATGGGATTCCGGCTGGGCGGCACCGGACCGGAAAAACCGGTGGGCAACGTTTCCGACCTGCCCGCACCCGATGCGGATGTCCTCCGGCAGGCGGCGGACAAGGCGGTGCGCCTTGCGCTGCGTAGCGGGCGACCGCACCTGGTGCTGTTGGGCACCGGCGACGGCACCCTGCCCGAGGCCCTTGCCGCCCTCCTGGCGGCCCTGACCGCAGCCGGACAGGCCACGCCGGGCACCGTGCCGCGCCTGACCCTGTGCGACCTTGCGCCGGACCGGTTGCGCGCCGCGCTGGCCAGCGGACGGCTGAAGGCCTTCGCCTGCCCCACGTCCATGCCGAACACCCCGCGCCTGCTGGCCGACACCTCGCCGTGGGCGCTGCTGCTGCTGTTGCGGGCCACCGGCATAACGCCGGAAACCGCCACCCTGTTCCCCAACCCGTTCCTGCCGGATGCCGAGGCCGGGGCACTGCACCGCTGGCGGCGCCTGTTCGCCGGGTGCGTGCCCGTGCAGTTGCCTCCGCATCTGTCCGTGGACCTGCCCCCGGCCCCGACCACCCGGCACGAAAGCACCGTGCCCTCCATACCCGCATCCTCCACACCCGCTCCCGACCTGGGCGTGGGGGCCATCCTGCACCCCGACGAGCCGGACCTGCCTGCCTTTTTCGCCCAGGTGCCCGGCTGGGTACGCGAAATGGCCGTGATCTGGGATGGCGCGCCGCCCGCTTTCGACCCGGTCCCCCTGTGCCCCGTGCCGCTCCGCCAGGCGGTGCGTCCGCTGGGGGGCGATTTTTCCGCCCAGCGCAATGCCATGCTGGAACTGCTGACCACCGCATGGTGCCTGTACCTCGACGCCGACGAGAGGCTGGCGCCCAGCGCCTGGGCGCTGCTGCCCCGCCTGATGGCCGTGCCCGGCACCGGGGCCTGGCTGTTGCCCCGCGCCACCGCCTACCCCGACGCGGACCACCTGCGCGTGGGGTACGGCCTGTGGCCCGACGTGCAATTGCGGCTGTTCCGCCGCATGCCTGGGGTATGCTTTCGGGGTGCGGTGCACGAGCAGGTGGTGGGGGTGCACGGCCACACCTGCCTGCTGGCCGACGCCTGGATCGACCACCTGAGCTGGACCGCCAAGGACCGGGACGCGCTGGCCGAGCGCCTGCGGGTATTCGACGCGGCGGGCACCGGCCATGCGGCCCCCCCGCCTTCGGGCGGGCTGCACCGGCTGAGCACGGAATACCCGGCCCTGCCCCGCCGCCTGTTCGTCGCTGCCGGGCTGGTGCCCGCCGACAGCGAACCGGCGAACGCCAACGACGCGGAAAGGCCTGCCCCGAAGGCAGGCACGCGCCGCCATCTGGCCCTGCGCCTGCCCCTGTCCCCCTGAGCGGGGTGCCCCGTCTTCGCCCTTGGCGAGTTGGCGGCAAACCGGCGGTACCGCGCCCGTCGGCCCCGTGCGGGACGACACGCAAAGGCGCCAACCTTGATTTGCGCTGCCCGATGCCCTACACTGGGCATATGCAAGGAAGCAAAGGATTTCCCATGATTATACGCTGCCCGGAATGCCAGTTCGAACGGAGCATCGACAGCAGCAAGATTCCGTCCTCGGCCGCCATCGCCACCTGTCCCAAGTGCCGTCACCGTTTCCGCTTTCGCGCCCTGGCTCCCGATGCTGCCCCGGGCGCCTCCCCCGACGGGCAGGCCACGCAGGCAATGGACGCGGCCCCACGCCGCGCGCCGGGAGAAGTCGCGCCCCGTACTATTGTGCCCGACGATGTCGCGCCCGGCGGCTCGCCCCATGCCGGGCCAGCCACGGGACACGAGGAAGACGATGACCTTCCCGCCGCGTTTCGCCGCGGCCCCTCGGCCACCCCGCCAGCCTCGACGCCCGGCGAATCCGACGCGTCTGGCGCATCTGGCGTGCAGGGCCTGACCGGCTCGGACTACGACCACGCCGAAGAGCACGACCACGTGGGCGAGCCCCGCCCCGTTTCCGGCCCCACCGCGCAGCATTCCCCCCCTGCGGAGCTCTCCGATCCGGACACGACCGATGCCCGCAACGCCCACGGGCGCACCGATCTTTCCCGCCCCGGCGACGATCCGCTGCCGCCCGGCGCGGTAATCCCCGGTCGCGACAGTGCCCCCGCCCATGACGACGATCATGGAACCCATGCCTCCCAGGCCGGACGCGGCGGCTCCGCAGACGGCCAGCGCCGCACCGGCTCGCCCCGCGACATCTGGGACGCCGTGGCCTCGGTGGGGGACCGCTGGCGCAAGCAGTCCGAATCCGGCAAGCGGCCCGGCAACGATGACCGCGACACCCACCATGGCGCCAGTGACGGCATGGGCAACGACCGGGACGGAAGCCCCAGCGGCCACCCCGGCGCGCGGAACACCGGCAATCACGGCGATCCCTTCCCCCCGCGCGACGGCGGGCACCCCGGCGAACGGGACGCCCCCCTGCCGCCGTGGGCCGCCTCTGCCCGCAGCGAGGTGCCGTGGGAAAACCTGGACCGGGTGGGCTTCTTCCCCGGCCTGTACCAGACCATCCTGCGGGTGATGATGGCGGCGCCGCGCTTCTTCTCCGGGGTGCGCTCATCGGGTTCGCTGAAGCGGCCGGTGGCGTTCTACCTGCTGATCGGCATCTTTCAGGCGCTCACCGAACGGCTGTGGTATCTCATGAGCATGCGCGCCTTCGGCGGCTTCATCGAAGACCCGCAGTTGCACGCCTGGATGGGCAGCGTCACCCACGACATGAGCCTGCCCATGACCCTGCTGATCTCGCCCTTTACCCTGCTGCTGCAACTGGCCGTGCTGTCCGGCCTGTACCACTTCATGATCCGGCTGGTGGAACCGCGCGCTGCCGACCTGCCCACCACCGTGCGGGTCATCTCGTACAGCGCGGCGCCCACGGTGCTCAGCGTGGTGCCGCTGGTGGGGCCTGTGGTGGGGTCGCTGTGGTTCGTGGTATGTACTTTCGTGGGGGTCAAGTACGCCCACCGGCTGCCCTGGTCGCGCACGGCGCTGGCCATAGGGCCGCTGCTGGGGCTGGGCTTTGCGCTGACGCTGCAGTTGCTGCGCATGTTCATGTCCTCGGCCCCCGTGTAGGCGCGCGGTCAGCCCACCGTGTCGGGGCGCTGGATCACGGCACGGCAGGGCACCGTATCCGGGGCATGCGGTCATGCGAGACGGGAGGACGGGATGCGGGGCACCAGCCCCGCCCCCGAGGAACGCGGAAACGGCCACCGGGCGGGGGCCCGGCCAGGACAACCGGGGAGGCGGCCATGTTCAGGAAACTGCGCGCCCTGTGGAACGAACTGCGCGAACGGCGCAGGCATTCCCGCGAAATCGCCCCGCGCACCATCCGTGACCTAGCCGCCGAACTGCGCGAACTGGCCGAGATCGCCGAGCGGGTGGCCCCCGTGGACGCCGAGACGCTGGTGCGCTTGCGGCGCATCCGCCACGAAATGAACGACCTGATGGACCTTACCCGCCGCCCGGAATTCCACCGCATTCCCGCCCAGCGCAGGCTTGACCTGCACGACGGCATTCAGCGCACCCGCGAACAGATACTGGAATCGGCCCAGGCCGCGCCCACTCCTACCCCGCGCCTGCAATAGGCCCCCGACGGGGTTCCCGCCCTCTTCCTGCCGCGCGTCTTCCGGCCTGCCCCGGCGTCCTCGCGCGTCCGGCGGGTACCTCACGCATCCTCACGCACCCTCACGCGTCCTTGCGCGTCCTCGTGCATCTGTCCGGCACCATTCTTGCTGTGGCATGACCATATCCGTCCGTACGACGGGTTTTCGACATCACCCCCTCGTGCGTCCTTCTTCGCCCGCCAGGGCAACGCAGGCGCACGGCCATTCCCGGAGCGTTGTCCATGCCCTTCATGCCTTGCCCGGCCCCCCTCGCCGAACCCGCCGCCAAGTCCGCCACCCCACGTGGCCAGCGCGCCCGTCACGCCGCGCGCCGTCCGCTGCTCGTGCTGTTGCTGCTGCTTCTGCCGCTGGTCATGTCCTGCTCCGGTCCGCCCAAGGCCGGGGTGTACATCGACCTTGCCAGCCAGCCCATTTTCTACATGGACGATTGGGTACGGCGCGGCAACCCGCAGGTCAGCGTGCGCCCGGCCACCCCGCCCAACCGCAGGCTGACCGCGCTGTTCGTGCCCTTCCGGGTCACCCAGCAGATGGAGAAGCCCGGCGTGGTGGGGCTGGAGGTGTCGCGCCAGATCTGGCAGACGTGGCTGTCCGAAAAGGTCTTTCCGGTCATCGAATTTGCGGAAAACGCCACCCCCTACCGCCGCGACCTGGCCATGCAGATGGCCGCCCTGCGCGGGGCGCAGTTGCTGGTGGGCGGCTACGTCACCCACTACGTCAACGGCGGCACCTCCGGCGACTCAAAGCTGTCGGTATCGCTGGAAATATGGGACGTGAACACCGGCCAGATGATCTGGGCCATGGGGCACGCCGGGGTCATGGAGCACCAGTTCGCCAACGATTTCATCCTGTTCTCCGCCAAAGCGCGCATGCCCAGCGACCCCATGTGGGCCATCACCCAGACCGTTTCGTGGGACATGGCGCAGGAAATCAAGCTGTGGATCGACCCGCCCGCGCCCAAGGGGCTGTCCAAGGAACCGGCGTTCTAGAACCGTCCGGATGACCGCCCCTGGCGGGACGCCATGTCCGCCCCACACCCTGCGGAACGTTTCCGGCGCCCCCGCACCCGCGCGCGGGGCGCCGTTTCTTCATGCCCCGCGCGGTGTTGACAGTATTCCGCCCCGCTGCACTCCGGCGCTCCCCGGTTTCACTCCGGCCAGGGCGGGTTGCTTTCCCTCCGTCACGAATTATGCTACGGCGTGAGGACGTTTTTCCGGTGCCAGCCCGCCGCGCTCCGCCCCGTGCCCCATGGCCGGGGCCTCTCTTGTCAGCGCGCCCGGTGGCCAGCCAATAGGAGTGAGAATGATCGGCATCTCCAAGCTTTACTGTGGTCAGGTCGAACCCTCGGACGCCCTTCGCTACGGGCGCCATTCGGGCCAGCTTCCCTCCCACCTGCTCCAGTTCTCCAAGGACAAGAAACCGGTGGTGGTCTGGAACATGACCCGCCGTTGCAATCTGAAGTGCGTGCACTGTTACGCCCAGGCCATTGACCCCGACGGCAAGGACGAAATCTCCACCGAACAGGGCAAGGCCATCATCGACGACCTGGCCGCCTACGGCGCCCCGGTGATGCTCTTTTCCGGCGGCGAACCGCTGGTGCGACAGGACTTGGTGGAACTGGCCAAGCACGCCACCACCAAGGGCATGCGCGCGGTCATCTCCACCAACGGCACCCTGATCACCAAGCAGAAGGCCCGCGAGCTGAAGGAAGTGGGCCTGTCCTACGTCGGCATTTCGCTGGACGGCGGCGAAGAGGTGCACGACAAGTTCCGCGCCGTGCCCGGTTCCTACCGCCGCGCGCTGGAAGGCATAGAGAACTGCAAGGCCGAAGGGCTGAAGGTGGGGCTGCGCTTCACCATCAACAAGCGCAACCAGGGCGAAGTGCCCAAGCTGTTCCAGCTGCTGCGCGACCTTGAAGTGCCGCGCATCTGCTTCTACCACCTCGTCTACTCGGGCCGCGGGTCCGAACTGATCAAGGAAGACCTGGACCACGCGGAAACCCGCGCCATGGTGGACCTGATCATGGACAAGACCCGCGAACTGTTCGACGCCGGGCTGCCCAAGGAAGTGCTGACCGTGGACAACCACGCCGACGGCCCCTACGTGTGGATGCGCATGCTGAAGGAAGACCCCAAGCGCGCCGCCGAAGTGTTCGAGCTGCTCCAGTACAACGAGGGCAACAACTCCGGGCGCGGCATCGGCTGCATCTCGTGGGACGGCAAGGTGCACCCCGACCAGTTCTGGCGCCAGCACGTGGTGGGCAACGTTCTTGAACGCCCCTTCTCGCAGATCTGGGACGACCCGAACATCGAGCTGCTGCACAAGCTGAAGGACAAGAAGCAGCACGTGGGCGGCCGCTGCGCCACCTGCCGCTTCCTGAACATCTGCGGCGGCAACTTCCGCGCCCGCGCCGAGGCCTACTACGGCGACATCTGGGCGCAGGATCCCGCCTGCTACCTGAGCGACGACGAAATCCGCGCGTAGGCCACGCCCACGCCGGAACCATACCTGCCATGACGGCACCCGGACGGCCCTGGCGCCGTCCGGGTGCACGCTGCACCCATGCGGGCCACCGCCCCGGCGAACCGCCCGCACCGCCGCCGCGCAACAGCGCGTAGCGGCATCCATTGCCCGCAAGCGGGGCACGCAGCGTTTCAACCCTGCCTACTCCAGGAGACGGCATGTCCGAATTCGGGGACTTCTTCCGGGGGCGCAGACTGCGCCGCACCGCCGCCCTGCGCGAGATCGTGCGCGAAACCGCGCTGCACGCGGCCGACCTGATGATGGCCTATTTCGTGGTGGAAACCGACGACCCCGCCTTCCGCAAGGAAATCGGGGCCATGCCCGGCCAGTACCAGCTTTCGTTGCAGGAACTGGAAAAGCAGGTGGAAGCCGCCGTGGCCACCGGCCTGCGCAGCTGCATCCTGTTCGGCATCCCCAAAGAGAAGGACTATCGCGGCAGCGAGGCCTACAACAAGGACGGCATCGTCCAGCAGGCCGTGCGCCTGCTGAAGAAGCGCTGGCCGAACCTTGTGGTGTGTACCGACGTGTGCCTGTGCGAATACACCGACCACGGCCACTGCGGCCTGGTACGCCAGGGCGACACCTCCGGCGAGGTGCACAACGACCCCACCCTGTCGCTGCTGGCCAAGACCGCCATCAGCCATGCCGAGGCGGGCGCGGACATGGTGGCCCCGTCGGACATGATGGACGGCCGGGTGCAGGCCATCCGCCGGGCGCTGGACCAGAACGGATTCACCCACATCCCCGTCATGTCCTATGCGGTGAAGTACGCATCGAGCTTTTACGGCCCGTTCCGCGAGGCGGCGGAATCCACCCCGCAGTTCGGCGACCGCAAGACCTACCAGATGGACCCCGCCAACCGGGTGGAGGCCATGCGCGAGGCGGCGGCGGACATTGCCGAGGGCGCGGACATGCTCATCGTCAAGCCCGCCGGTCCGTACCTGGACATCATCCGCGACGTGCGCGAGCGCTTCGACGTGCCCGTGGCCGCCTATCAGGTGAGCGGCGAATACTCCATGATCCGCGCAGCCGGGCTGAACGGCTGGATCAACGAGGACGCCGTGGTCATGGAATCGCTGCTGGGCATCAAGCGCGCCGGGGCCGGGCTGATCATCACCTACTTTACCGAAGACCTGCTGCGCAAAGGGCTGGTGAACTAGCATGAGCCATCCGCAACACCCCGGCGACGAACGCAAGCCCAATCCGCAGGGCGGACATCCGCATGGACATTCCGCAGGCATGGGCGGCCATCCGGCCAGCATGGGCGGGCACCCGGCCACGCCGCAGGGCGGTCATCCCGGCGGACATCCTGGCGGCGTAGGCGCGCCGCAGATGCCGCGCACCCTGCCCGACGGTACCCCCACCTGCAAGCTCATCGCATGGGAAGTGACCCGTTCGTGCAACCTGGCCTGCAAGCACTGCCGGGCCGAAGCGCACGAGGAACCCTACCCCGGCGAATTTTCCACCGCCGAGGCCAAGGCCCTCATCGACACCTTTCCGCAGGTGGGCAACCCCATCATCATCTTTACCGGGGGCGACCCCATGATGCGGCACGACGTGTACGAACTTATCGCGTACGCCACCGGCCTTGGCCTGCGCTGCGTCATGTCGCCCAACGGCACCCTGATCACGCCGGAAACGGCCCGCATGATGAAGGAAGCGGGCGTGCAGCGCTGCTCCATCTCCATCGACGGGCCGGACGCCGCCAGCCACGACGCCTTCCGGGGCGTGCCCGGCGCGTTCGACGCCTCCCTGCGGGGCATCGAATACCTGAAGCAGGCGGGCATAGAGTTCCAGATCAACACCACCGTCACCCGCGACAACCTCGGCAGCTTCAAGGATATCTTCAAGTTGTGCGAGCGCATCGGCGCGGCGGCGTGGCACATCTTCCTGCTGGTGCCCACCGGGCGCGCGGCGGGCCTTGGCGACCAGGTCATCTCGGCCACGGAATACGAGGAAGTGCTGAACTGGTTCTACGACTTCCGCAAGACCACCTCCATGCACCTGAAAGCCACCTGCGCGCCGCACTACTACCGCATCATGCGCCAGCGGGCCAAGGAAGAGGGCGTGGCCGTAACGCCCGACACCTTCGGCATGGACGCCCTGACGCGCGGCTGCCTTGGCGGCATCGGGTTCTGCTTCATCAGCCACGTGGGGCAGGTGCAGCCGTGCGGCTACCTGGAACTGGACTGCGGCAACGTGCGCGAAACGCCGTTTCCGGAAATTTGGCGCAACACGCACCATTTCAAGCAGTTCCGCGATCAGGAAGCCTACACCGGCAAATGCGGCCCCTGCGAATACCACAAGGTGTGCGGCGGCTGCCGCGCGCGCGCCTACAACATGAGCGGCGACCACATGGCCGAGGAACCGCTGTGCTCGTACACCCCCAGGCGCACCGGCGCGTGCCGCTGACGGAGGCATCATGACCGCATCCCCCGCCGAAAGCGGCGCTGCCCCTGTGATTGATACGGACACTGACACGCTGGACCAGACCGACAAGCGCATCCTGGACGTGATCCAGTCGGACTTTCCCCTGGAATCGCGCCCCTACGCCGTCATCGGCGAAAAGTGCGGCATCACCGAGGCCGAGGCGCTGGCCCGCGTGCGCGCCATGAAGGAACGCAGGCTCATCCGCCGCATGGGGGCCAACTTCCAGTCGGCCAAGCTGGGCTTTCGCTCCACGCTGTGCGCGGCCAAGGTGCCCGACGATGCCATGGACGGGTTCGTGGCCGAGGTGAACCGTCACGTGGGCGTCACCCACAACTACCTGCGCGACCACGAATACAACATCTGGTTCACCTGCATCGGCCCCTCTTGGGACAGCGTGTGCGCCACCCTGGCCGAGATCACCGAAAAGACGGGCATCCCCATCCTGAACCTGCCCGCCACCAAGCTGTTCAAGATCAAGGTCGATTTCCAGATGGCCGAGTAGGTAGCCACCTCACGCATGCTTTGAACGCCAGCCATCCATGTGGCTGGCGTTCATATTTTGACGTATAGTAGGCAAGAACAACCCGAAAACTTCACTCTCACTTTCTCATGGCAAGACGCTCAGATGCATTAGAAACACTATACCTGTGGGTAAAAGCATGCATTTCATGCTACACCAACTATTGCTAGCATCTTTACGGCAGGATCGGAAATTCTTCTTTCACCACATTTCATCAGGTATCATCTTACAGTTGGCAATTTTCGATGGCTTACCGCTGAAGTCACATGTCGAAATATCCAACTTTGATAAAAGCAAATTAGCACTTCTTATACTTGCTTTGTTAATGGCCATTATCTTACTAATTGCATATCATCTCTCCAAAAAAATACCAAAAGCTGTGTGTATATATTTAAATTCGAACAGATATATACTATTTTTAACATCATCACTAAAAGGAACTGCAATAACACTATCTGGAATACTTATTCCATGCTTGATAATTGAACAAAATACTTTTGAAATTACCCTATACATCTACTTAACGCTTTTATTTGCAGAGAGCATGTACCACATAGAGCGTACTGTTGGCATGTGACCTCAAACCTTTCACAACAAAAGGCAGCATGATTTCCACTATACTTGCCACTATTGCCACAGTCTCCCTTGCCGCCATCACCCTGCTGCACGGGGCATGGGTTCTGGGTTCCACCCTGTGGCTCGACAGGGTCATTCCCCGCACGCCCGATTCCGTGGGTGGCCGCCCCCTGTTTGCCATGCCGCGCGGGCTTACCGGCGCGGTGACCCTGGTCTTTGCCCTGCTGGCGCTGCTGCCGGGGCTGACCCTGGGCTGGCTGCCCCTGCCGTCGCCCCGTGTGGCCCCCACGCTGTGCCTGGGCGCGGCGTTCATCTTCGTGGTGCGGGCCATTGGCGACTTCCGGTACTGCGGCCTGTTCCGGCGCATCCGTTCCACCACCTTCGCCCGCTGGGATGCCCGGCTGTACACGCCGCTGTGCCTGCTGCTGGCCGCCTGCTACGGGCTGCTGGGCATCGCCCCGCACTGACGGGCGTTGGCGTCTACGGCATCCGCCTCCCCCAACTCGGCGCACGTAGCCCGGTTGTTCACGCCTTGCCCGTACCCGCCGCCTGCCCTATGGATGGGGCATGGGACGCACCACACACAAGAAGCACACCGGCAAGCGCGGCGCGCAGCCGCCACCCGCCGAAGATTCCCGCCGGAAGCAGGGCAAGCGGGGCGCATCCGGCGCATCCGGAGCATCCGGCGCATCTGGCACGTCCGGCGTATCTAGGGCATCTGGGGCTGACCGCATGGCCTATGCCTCCTGCACCGGGGTACGCCACGCGCCGCCGCGCCTGTCCCTGACCATCCCGCCGGATCGGCTCGACGCCGCCACCTGGGACCAGATCGAAAGTGCTCTGGCCCTGCCCTGCATGGTACATCTGGCCGTCATGCCCGAAGCCCACGCGGGCTACGACCTGTGCATCGGCGGGGTGGCCCTGCTGGACGGGCACATCAGTCCCAGCTTCGTGGGCTACGACATCGGCTGCGGCATGTGCCACGTGAACACCGGCCTGCCCGCAGATGAAGTGCTGCCCGACGAGACCGCGCGGCAACTGCTGTTCGACCGGCTGCGGCTGGCCATTCCCGTGGGCACGGCCACGCGCGCACCCGGCGAATACGACCTGCCGCGCTTCACCAGCGCCAGCGGCGACGCGCAACTGACCGATGCGGTCAATGCGCGCCAGTCCATCCAACTGGCCACCCTGGGCGGCGGCAACCACTTTCTCGAAGTGGGGGTGAACAAACGGGGCGAGATCGGCCTTACCGTGCATTCCGGCTCCCGCCGCTCCGGCTGGGACATCGGGGCATGGTACATGAAGCAGGGCAGGCTGTTACCGCTCGATTCGCGCCTTGGCCGCGCCTACCGGCAGGACATGGACTGGGCGCTGGACTATGCCCTGCTGAACCGCCGCCTGATGCTGGAACACGCCCTGCGCGCGCTGGCCGACGTGCACCGGCAACTGGCCCTGACCACACGCAAGCGCCCTGCCCGCCCCGCCAAACCCACCGGGGGCACCGGGAACACAGACCCCAACGGTCCCACCGTTCAGCCGGACGCCAACGCTTCCGCGATTCCCCGCACTCAGCCGCCCCTTGCCGAACAGGAAATATCCCTGCTGCTGGGCCGCATGATCAACGAAAACCACAACCACGCGGTGATCCTGAACCAGACCGGCCCCTCCGGAGCTCCGCTGGTGCTGCACCGCAAGGGGGCCACTCCGGCGGACGCAGGCCAGCCCGGCGTCATTCCCGCCAACCAGCGGGACGGGGTGTACGTGACGGAGGGGCTCGGCAACGCGGAATACCTGTCCTCGGCCTCGCACGGGGCTGGCCGCCGCATGTCCCGCAACGAGGCGCAGCGCACCATACCACTTGAAAGATTCCGGTCGCAGATGCTCGGCATCGTCTGCCGCGCCGACAAGGGAGTGCTGGACGAGGCCCCGGACGCTTACAAACCCATCGCGGAAGTGCTGGCGGCGCAGGACGGCGTGCTGGTGCGGATCATCGACCACTTCCGCCCGCTGGTGGTGCTGAAGGGGTGATGGGAACCCGGTAGGAGAGGGCCAACAAGATCGCCCCTCGCCCGCCCCTTCGCGCATCGGCTCACCTTTTCCACAAGAGAGGTGACAGGCCATGCACCTCCCTGCCCTTCCATCGCCCGAGGCAACATACTGCGCGTAGCCTCGTGTGACGCCACGCCTTAGCCGAGGGAAACTACCCCGTAAGGAATGCTGTGCGGATTCGCCGGTAGAGGCACCCTCGCATCGCCAAGCCTCCGAGAGCCACGCGCACATTGCATTCCGCCGGGCAGATCACCCGAAGGTGCTTTGACCGAGGGAAGCTGCCCGGCAAGGAATGCGGTGCAGGATGCCCACCGGTAAAGGCACCCTCGCATCGCCATGCCTGCGAGAGCTTTGCGCGCATTGGCGTCACTGGCGGCAGATCACCCGAAGGCGCCTTGCGCCGCTGGGAAGCTGCCGCCGCAGGGACGCCGCGCAGGATACGTTGGGGGTTCAGGGGGCAGCGCCCCCTGAAGCGCGGGGATGCAAGGGGCCATCGCTTAATGGCCCCTTGCCCGCCGGAGGCATAACGAAATCGAGGAGGTTCAACAGGGCTGACGTGCCTTCGTAGAAATCGCCCCCATCAAGGCACAACATCTCCCCCTCTTCCTCCCCTTCCCCTTCCCCTTCCCTCTTCCCCCCAACAAAAAAAGCGCCCGGTCATACCGACCGGGCGCTCTCTTCTCATAGCAAGCCGCGTGGCGGCTCTACACCGCGTAGCGACTAGAAACCGAAACCGTCGTCGCTGGCGCCGGAGGCACCAAAGCCGAAGGTATCGGGCACGCCACCGCTGGTGTCTTCAGCGGGCGCATCGAAGTCGGCCATGGCGCCACCCTCGGCGGCGGCAGCACCGGCGGCACCAGCGGCGGCCACGGGCAGGGCCTTCAGGGCGTCCTTGACGGCGCGGGAAACGATGTCCTTCACGCTGGACTCGATTTCCTTCTCGTCAATGGCCACCTTGCCGTTGAAGGGAGCCAGTTCCTTCTTCAGGTTGGCGATGTCGCCGTTCAGGCTCTGGACCTTCTGCTCGGACTGGCCAAGCTTCTTTTCGAGGTCGGCGGCCTGGCCCTTGAAGGGGGTCAGTTCCTTCACCTGGGCCTGCAAACCGGCCACGGTTTCTTCCAGGTCGGCCACGTTGGCCTTCAGCACGGCGATCTTGTCCAGCACCACGCTGATGCCGGCCAGTTCCGCGGCGGAAATGGGCTGCAGGGACACGTTGTCGCCAAGGCGGCCACATTCCTTCTTCATCCAGTCGTCGTAGTTGCCTTCGGCTTCACCGCACTGCATGAACGCGGGGTTCTGGCTGTACAGCCAGCCCTTGGCCATGGGCGCCACGGCGGCTTCTTCTTCGGTGGCCAGGGCGCGCTGGGCCAGGTACCCCAGCAGGTCGGACACGTCGGCACCGGCTTTCCCGGCAACCAGGCCGAGAACGGTTTCCATCTTGAACACTCTGCGACCTTCGTCAGACATTGCAGCCTCCTGATATCGGAAGAATGACTTCTCGGTTCGTTGTTCCGGCCGGGCGCGCACCGTCGCGCGCCGCCTTCTCTGCCGCTAGCGGCGGCCCATGGCGCGCACGTAGGTGAGCGCGGCGGTACGGTACACAAGGTGGCCGAGCTTCGACCACGGCAGGTAGGCGAACAGCATCCACACCGCCACGAGGTGCACGTAGTACACGCTGTAGGCGACAGGAGCGATGCCCGCGAGGCGGAACAACTGGCTGAGCACGCCGGTGACGGCCACTACCCAGATGACGCCGAGCAGGTACCAGTCGTAGTAGTTCGAGCTGGTCTTCTTGGGATCAAGCGCCTTGCGGCGCACCGTAAGGATGGCCAGGCCCACCAGCAGCATCACCGCGCCGATGTTCGCCAGGATCTTCACGGGGAAGGTCTGGGGCATGGGCGTGTGGACCGCGATGGCCGGAATCACCTTGCCGCCCCAGTGCCCCACGGCCACCACCGCGGTGACGAAGGCCAGGATGACGAAGGCGTACATGAGGGTCATGTGACCCACCTTGCGGTCGGACTTGTCCGCGCCGCAATCCTTGAACTTGGAGTGGGTCACCACTTCCTCGAGCAGCACGTCGACGAGGTGCAGCACCCAGTGCTTGGTCTTGCCGAGCATCATGGTGCGCCCTTCAGGCTGGAACGAGGCGATGAGGTTCTTCGTCCCCTTGAACAGTATCCCCACGGCCGTGAAGAAGGTGAGGATGAAGATGGGGTCGATGGTGAAGTCGCCGGGGAACAGCTTGCCGAACACGATTTCGCCTTCGGGGAAGACGGAACCGTTCACGCTGGCCATGATCATCCAGACCACCGCCCACAGGATGGCCGGAATGGCCACCAGGATGGGCAGGTACTGGGCGGAGGACAGCCACTTGCCCACCACGGAGGGCTGGGTAAGCCGCGCATAGGTCATGTTGCGCAGCGCGGACAGCAGGTCGCCGGGCTTGGCGCCACGGGGGCACAGGTCGGAACAGGTGCCGCAGTTGTGGCACAGCCAGATGTCCACGTCGGACAGCAGCTTGTCCTTCAGGCCCCACGAGGCCCAGACCATCTCCTTGCGGGGATAGGGGTTGTTTATGGGGGAGATGGGACAGGCCACGCTGCAAGTGGCGCACTGGTAGCACTTCTTGAGCGATTCGCCACCGACTGCCTGCAGTTCTTTGACGAACTCAAGATCGGGTTGAATCCTGACGGGTTGAGTCATTTTCCATCTCCTCCTAGTACCCCTTGAACGGGTTCGGACCCTTCTCAAGGATCATGTTCATGAAGTCCTCGATCACGCCGGGGAGCTTGTCGTACTCGTCAATGGCGACTTCGTACTGCTCCACGCGGTCCGGTTCCACGCCAAGGCGGTTCAGCGTCTCGGCAATGTTCTCCTTGCGGCGCCGGCAGATTTCCGAACCCTTGACGAAGTGGCACTGGTAGTCGTCGCCGTACTTGCAGCCCAGCATCATCACGCCGTCGATGCCCTTGGACATGGCGTCGGCAACCCAGATGGCGTTGACCGAGCCAAGGCAGCGCACGGGAATGATGCGCACGTACGGGCTCCAGTGCTTGCCGCGCAGGGCGGCCATGTCCAGCGCGGGGTAGGCGTCGTTCTCGCAGGCCAGGATGATGACGCGGGGGCCGCCCTTCTTCATGTCCGGCGGCACGTTGATCTCGCGGATCATGGAGCCGATCTGGTCGATATTGTAGTTGGCGAAGGAGATGACGCGCTCGGGGCAGGCGCCCATGCACGTGCCGCAGCGGCGGCAGCGGGCCGGGTTCGGCTTCGGCGTGCCCTTTTCATCATCGTCCAGCGCGCCGAAGGGACATTCCTCGGTGCAGCGCTTGCACTGGGTGCAGCGGACGAAGTTGAACAGCGGGTACGACAGGTCGCCCGAGCGGGGGTGCACCGCAACGCCCTTGTTGGCGGATTCAATGCACTGGATGGCCTTCATGGTGGCGCCAACGGCGTCTTCCTCGGCGGCATCCAGCATCATGGGCTGGCGCACGCAACCGGCGGCGTACACGCCCGTGCGGCGGGTTTCGTAGGGGAAGCAGATGTAGTTCGAGTCGGCGTAGCCTTCGAACAGTTCCAGATCCGGGAAGGCCGGGCCCTGGCGGTAGTCGAAGTTGACGATGGGATCCTTGGCGGTGGCGGGCACGATGCCGGTGGGCAGCACCACCATGTCCACGTTGATCTCGATGTCGTCGCCGATCAGGGTCTTGTCGCACAGCACGTTCAGGCTGCCGTTGGCGGCCTGGGTGATGGAACGGATTTCCGCCTTGGACATCATGACGCCCAGGCGGTCCTGCGCGGCCTTGTAGAACCGCTCGTGAATGCCCTGCACCACCATGCTGTCGTACAGGATGAAGGCCTGGCCGCCTTCGAAGGCGTCACACACGTACCCGGCCTGCTTCAGGGCAACAACGCTGCTGATGGCGTTGGAGATGGGCAGGTGGCGCACGCTTTCGTGGTCCTTCACCACCGGGGCGGCGGCTTCGCCTTCCGCCGGGGCGGGGGCTTCGACCGGTGCCTCGGGGGCGCACAGTTCGGCGTAGGGGTCGGCCGGTTCAGCCAACGCGGTGTTCAGGATGAAGGCCACGCGGCGGGCGGTGATGGTGCCCGTCTTGGCCATCTTTTCGAACTCGGCGGCGGTGACCACGTTCTGCAAGGAGCCGTAGCCGAAGGGGGCCAGCACCTTGGTGTCCTGCGGCTGCCAGCCGGTGGCCAGCACCACGGCGCCAACCTTCACTTCCTGTTCGCCGGAAGCAAGGGCGATGGTGGCGGTGAAGTCGCCGGGCTGACCGGACAGCTTGGCCAGCTTGGCCTTGGTGTACACGGTGATGTTGTCGTCAGCCTGCACGGCGGCGATCTTCTTTTCGATGCCGGTATCGTGCACGTCGGTGTAGGGGTGGCTGAGCGGCACGGTCTTCAGAAGGCCCAGGGCGCGACCGCCAAGGTTTTCTTCCTTCTCCACCAGCACCACTTCGTGCCCGGCCAGCGAGCCGTTGACGGCTGCGGTCAGGCCGGTCCAGCCGCCGCCCAGCACCAGGATGCGGCGCACGCCCTCGGAGGGCGAACCGTCGGGCGCGGTGGTCTTTTGCAGCCGCACGACGCCCATGTTCACGTAGTCGGTGACCAGCATTTCAAGCAGTTCGGGGGCCGCTTCAGGGTCGGCCAGCGAGCCGTCGGGGTTCTTGTAGCTCATCACGCCCTGCTCGCGCAGGTTCACGCGGTCCACAAGCACACCCTCGAACTCGTAGAGGTCCCAGTCCACGCGGGGCGAAGCGCCGCACAGCAGCACGCCGTCCAGCCCTTCTTCCTCTATGTCGGCAGCGATCTCGTCACGCGCCTTCTTGTCGGCAAGGACGGGAAAGACCTTGCAGACCGGCGTGAGATCGCCCCATTTGCCGCCCACGGTGTCGGCAAGGGACTCAAGGTCGAGACCGCCTCCGATGCTCGACTGGTCGAAATAGACGCCAATTTTGGTGGCCATTCTGTATTACCTCCCTCTCACCGTTTGAATCGCCTTCAGGGCGGCGCTGGTGCCGGACTGGGCGGTGCGCATCACGTCAAGCGGCTTCTGGGCGCACCCGGCGGCAAAGATGCCCTTTTCCTCGCCGCCGACGATGAAGCCTTCCTCGTCAACGGGCACGTCGAAGGGCAGCTTCTGCCCGGCAAGGCTGGGCTGCATGCCGGTGGCCAGCACGACGAGATCGTAGCGGTACTTGCGCTTTTCGCCCTTCACCGCGTCTTCCACCTCGACGATGACATCGCCGGTGGCGGCGTCTTCCTCGACGCCGGCAACCTTGCCCTTGACCAGGGCGATCTTTTCGTCCGCCTTCACCTTGCGCAGGAACTTGTCATAGCGGCCCGGGGTACGCAGGTCGATGTAGTACACCGTCACTTCCGCGTCGGGGTACTGCTCGCGCACGTACAGGGCCTGCTTGAGGGAGGCCATGCAGCAGATGTAGGAACAGTAGTTCAGGTGGTTCTGGTCGCGCGAGCCCGCACACTGCACGAAGGCCACCTTCTTGGGGGCCTTGCCGTCGGACGGGCGCTTGATCTGCCCGGCGGTGGGGCCGCTGGCCGAGGCCAGGCGCTCCAGCTGCATGTTGGACACGCAGTTGGCGTAGGCGCCCGCGCCAAGGTTGGAAAGCTTGGTCACGTCGTACGGCTTCCACCCGGTGGCGACCACGATGCTGCCCACATTCAGCTCGATGTCGCGGGGGGCTTCGTTCATGTCGCAGAACGCGCTCTTGCCGACCTTCAGCTCGTCGGCACGGGAAAGCGCGGCCTTGTCGAGCACGAAGCGGCTGGGGAAGGCGAACGGCACGCTCATGTACAAAGGCTTGCGCTTGGCGAGGCCCAGTTCGAACTCGTTGTCGACGTCGCTTTCAAGGGAGGAGGCGAGCAGGGAAAGATCGGCGCTGCTCGGCACGGTGCCGCGCGGCTCGATGTGCACCTTTACGGTGTAGTTGCCGGCATCGCCGGACACGGCGGTCACTTCCGCCTGGGTGAAGAACTTGATGCGGGGGTTCTTCTTGATGCGCTGGAACTGGATTTCCAGGCCGCAGGAGGGAGGGCAAAGCTTGGGGAAATACTTGTTCAGCTGCGCAACCCGCCCGCCAAGAAACGGTGTTTTCTCGACGATGTACACTTCATAGCCGACTTCCGCGGCTTCAATGGCGGCCGTAAGTCCGCTGAAACCGCCTCCGACGACGAGTATGGAGTTCGACATTCTCGCTATCCTCCCTACAGTTTATCGGGCCTTCGTCAAAACGGCCTAAGCCCAGACAATAAGGCATGCTTACTGCCCCGGCTTAGGCCGTCCGGGTGAAAGGAGAAAGGGGCGGTTGCGGCTTGCCGCAACCGCCCCTGAAGCTCACCTATTCGGTGGGAATGATCTGGTAGTAGGGCTTCTTGAAGATCTTCGTTTCGCCCTTCTTGGGATCATGCTTGGAGTTCACGAAGCATCTCCACTTGGAGTCGTCGAGGCCCATGAAGTCGGCACGGTAGTAGAAGCCGGGGTAACGGGACTCTTCGCGGAAGCGGATGTGCTGCATGTGCAGGCGCACGGTCCACAGACGGTGGTAGTTTTCCCAGCAGCGCAGCAGTTCGTGCAGGTCACGAGCGGCCAGCTTGAGGGAGTCTTCTTCCATCATGTCCATGAGCGCGAAGCCGGTGTCCAGCGCCGCAGCGGAGGTGGTGTAGTAGGTACCGCAACCACCGCCGTATTCATCGGTGCACTTCACGAGGCGCATCATGAAGTTCTTGGGGCTGATGTAGGTCGGGTTCACCACCGGGTCGGTGGAGGCGTCCTTGCCAGCCAGGTAGTTGTAGTAAGGACGGTAGATGAGCTGCTTCAGCTCTTCGGCCGTTTCCTTGATGGCGGGCTTGAAGCCCTTGTGGTCGATGCACCAGCGGACCATCTGCTTGCCGCAGATACGGCCTTCGGCGTGCGAACCGGAGGAGAACTTGTGGCCGGAAGCGCCCACGCCGTCGGCGCAGGTCCACAGGCCCATGACGGTGGTCATGCGGTTGTAGACCTTGCCGTTGTCCGCGCGCACCTTGTAGTCTTCGGGCACCCAGGCTTCGTCCGGACCGGACACCCAGATACCGCAGCAGCCGGAGTGCGAGCCGAGCAGGTAAGGTTCGGTGGGCATGATTTCCGAGCCGCGTTCTTCGGGCTGGATGTTCATGCAGGCCCACAGGTTGGCCTGGCCCACGCACATGTCGAGGAAGTCTTCCCAGGCTTCGGACTCGAGGTGCTTCTGCTGTTCGGGGGTCATGTTCGCGAAGGTGCTCTGCAGGGCGGTCTTGGTGTCCATGTAGATGGGACCGCGACCTTCGCGCATTTCGCGAAGCATCATGTGGTTACGCAGGCAGGTCGGGATGACGTGACCCTTGGCGTAGCCGCGATCTTCGTAGGGCTTCAGCATCGCGCGGTTGGTGGCGCAGTAGTCTTCACCCTTGTAGTTGGTGGCCTTCGCCTTGAACAGCAGGAACCACGCGCCGACCGGGCCGTAACCGTCCTTGAAGCGGGCGGGCACGAAGCGGTTTTCCATCATGGTCATTTCGGCGCCGACCTGGGCACACATGGTGTAGGTCGAACCGGCGTTCCACACGGGGTACCAGGCGCGGCCCATGCCTTCACCAGTGGAGCGGGGCTTGTACACGTTCACCGCGCCGCCGCAGGCAACCATCATCGCGTTGGTACGGAAGATGTGCACTTCGTTGGCGCGCAGGTTGAAGCCCACGGCGCCAGCGATGCGGTTGTCGGTGTTGGCGTCGAGCAGCAGCTTCACGATGAAGATACGTTCCATGATGCGGGCTTCGCCAAGGGCGTTCTTGGCCGCTTCGGCCACGATGCACTTGTACGATTCGCCGTTGATCATGATCTGCCAGCGGCCGGAACGCACGGGCTCGTCACCGGCGCGCAGCGACTTGCCGGCGGCCCTGGCCTGGGCACCGTCGAGGTTGTGGCCGTGTTCGTCCTTGATCCAGCAGGGCAGGCCCCACTCTTCGAACAGGTGCACGGAGTCGTCGACGTGACGGCCAAGGTCGAAGATGAGGTCTTCGCGCACGAGGCCCATGAGGTCGGTGCGGACCATGCGCACGTAGTCGTCGGCGGGGTTCTTGCCGAGGTACGTGTTGATGGCGGACAGGCCCTGCGCAACGGCGCCGGAGCGCTCGAGGGTGGCCTTGTCCAGCAGCATGATCTTCAGGTCGGGGGCGTACTTGTCGGCCCAGCGAACGACTTCGAACGCGGTACCGCAGGAGCCCATACCACCGCCGACAATGAGGATGTCGACGTCATGTTCCTTCACGATGGGATCGGCGATGGCCACACCCTTCGGCTGTTCCTTAACGGGAATCATCGGCATAGCTAAATCTCCTTATCGCAATGACTTGCGGTGGGTTCCGAACTAGCGGTTGCCGCCTTCGCAACCGGTTTCATACCAGCACTGGCTCAGATCAGCATCGCTGATCGCGGCCTTTTCGCCCAGGGCAACCTTGGGAGCGATGAGCGCCGTTTCGGTGAACAGCAGTTCATTTTCCAGGTCGCCAGCTTCGGGCTTGCCGTCGAAGGGCTTGATCGAGCCTTCGGGGGTGGTACGAATGGGGAACTTGAAGCGCTTCACATTCCCGTTGCGGAACTTGACGGTCCACATGATGGAGTCGGCCGAGCGCATGGGGATGCAGGTGCCGCCCATGGGCGCGAAGTCGGCGTAGGGGCGGGCCGTGATGGCGCCCTGGGGGCAGATCTTCACGCAGGAGTAGCATTCCCAGCAGGCTTCGGGCTCCTGGTTGTAGGCCTTCATGGCCTCGGGGTCGAGGATCATGAGGTCGTTGGGGCAGATGTACATGCAAGCGGTCTTTTCGCCACCCTTGCAGCCGTCACACTTGGACGGATCAACATAAGTCGGCATACCTTATCCTCCAACTCAGCGAATTAAGGGGTTATACCTTGTCAGCCTCAACCCATGCGGATCCCACCATCATGTCGATGGAGGCTGAAAAAGCAGGTTCGGGAGCCTGCCTTTTCGGACTGCATCGCCCTCGTGCGGCCTGATCGTGTTGCTTGTGACTGATTTAACAATGTGCCCTGATAGTGTCAAGCAACTTGTTCAAACCCTTCACAAGGATACGACATGATGCTGTTTTTTCGGCATTTATTTGGTGATTTCACCACGTTGCCACCACCGCAGGGCACGCAAGCCGCCGCACTGCCCCTTGCGGTGTATCGTGAAGCAGGCAGAGTTTCAAGACCGTCCGCCGCCTATTCCCACCCTTTTATCCATTTTTTCACGAAAGACCGTTCGGAACGGGTTTCCGGCAATGGAGGATCAAACCAATTCCTGACCAAAACTTCTGGCTATGACTGTTCGAACAAGCAGTTACACACCACCGCGACACCCCTGCGACGGCCTTGTGACGGTATGCGCATGCCGCCGAAACGTCACGTGGGCGCGGTCCGCTTTTACGCCGGGCAAAAGTCCCGGCCACCCCAACAACCTAGTAACCAATTGAAATAGCGACAGACTGCGCCAGAACAACGTCCCATCCGAGTATGTGCGTCTTGTCGCAAGCAGATGACGCGCCCCAACTCCGGATCCGGGCAAGCGCTCCAGCGCTAACCGCCCACACGCCGGACGCCCTTCCGGGCCTGCCCCTCCTTCCTCCGCCGGGCAGAGGGACCACCAGTTCCGGCGTCACACATCCGGATACGCGCACCCGGTGCGCCCGCATTCATGCCTGGCCCGTCACGGCTCCCACGGGCCTTGCCACTTGCCGAAGCGCACGTTTCGGGCTAGGTGGTACGCCACATCACCATCCCAACACAGGTTCCCCCATGCACGACACCAACGATTCCCCGTCCGGCCGTCCGGAACGGGATGCCGCGTCCCAGCCGGAGCGCTTCGAACGTACCGAGCGCCCCGAACGGGCAGAACGTCCAGAACGGGCCGAACGCCCCGCCCGGCCAGACAGAGCCGACAGGCCCGACCGCTCCGACAGGGGCGACCGCTCCGACAGGGGCGACCGCCCCGACAGGCCCGACCGCCCGCCGCGCTCCGGCCAGGGGCGTCCCGCCTCCGGCCAGTCGCTGGTCGAGACCATCATGGAACTCGACCGAGACATCATCCGCCTGCTGTCCAAACGCGCCCGTCTTTTCCAGAAAGTGCGCGGCAGCCGCCGTCCCGGTGTGTCCTCCGCCCCCGCGCGCGACACCGTGGCCGAGAAGCAGCTGCGCGAGGCGTGGGAAAGCGCCGCCGCGCGCGTCAGCCGCGACCCGCGCTTCGTGCGCCAGCTGTTCGCCCTGCTGCAGGAAGTGGAAATGCAGGAACGCAGCCCCGAAGGCGAGGTGCGCCCCAGCTTCAACCTGGCCCCGCCGCGCCGCCCGGTCTCCATCAATATATATGGACCGCTGGCCGCCCGCCCCACCCGGCTGTGGGTGACGCTGGCCGCCGCCGCCGGTGCCGAGGCGGACATAGAGGGCGCCATGCTGGGCGACCACCTGATCGACGCCGTGAAGGCGCTGAACCAGGCGGGCGCGCACCTGTCGTGGGAAGGCGACAGCCTGGTGCGCAGCAAGGGCGGCGACGCCCTGGACTTCACCGACAAGGTCATCTACGCGGGCGACGATTCCCTCAATTTCCACCTGCTGGCCGCGCTGTCCCTGGGCGTGACCGGAAAGGTCAAGTTCACCGGCGGCCCGGCCCTGAAGATGGCCGACACTACCGCCCTGCGCCAGTTTCTGCCGCAGCTCGGCGCGCGCCTTGCCCCAGTGCTGCCGAAATCCTCCGGCCTGCCCGTGCGTCTGGAATGTTCCGGCGTGCTGCCCGACGAAGTGCGCATCCCGGCGGAACTGCCCGCCGACGCGCTGACCGCGCTGCTGCTGGCCGCTCCTTTCTGGAACGCCACCATCACCCTGCACTGTGCGGATCATCCGGCTGCGGCCGCCTGCATCGCCGAGGTGCTGCCCCTGCTCAGGACCTGCAAGGCCGACGCCGCCCCCCTGGGCGAAACCGGCGAGGCAGCCCTGTCGGTGCGCATCGCCCCCACTGCCAAGCTGCGGGTACCCAAGGCCCCGGCCATGGGCATCGACCCCCTGGTCTCCGCCGTGGTGCTGGCCATGCCCGCCTTCACCGGCGGCGAAGCCCGGCTTTCCGGCACCTGGGATGCCACGCAGCCCCATGCCGCAGCAGTGCTGGACATGCTGCGAGGCACAGGCCTTGTGGTCAGCGCCGACGCCAAGGGCGTGGCTGCAAAGCCCGCCATGAAGCCATCGGTGCAGGCCGCGCCCGCGCCCACCGCACCGCTGGATGCATCCGCCCTGCCCCTCGACTACGCCCCGCTGGCGCTGGCCCTGGCCGCCGCCACGGCCCGCGCGGCCAAGGTGGACGTGGTGCCCGCGCCGCTCCTGCCCGAAGGGCTGGACACCGTGACGGCGGAAAGCTTCACCGAACAGTTGGGCTTCGCCCTGACTACCGAGGCTGGCCAGCTGGTGCTGCGTGCCGTGGTGCCCGCCGGTTCCAAGGCCCCGGCCAATGGTTCGCCCTGGGCAAGCCCCACGGCGCCCTGGACGTTCGGGCTGGCGCTGGGCGCACTGCTGCGCCCCGGCCTGCACCTGTCCAACCCCGGCAACGTGACCGAGATGATGCCGGGGTTCTGGGCGCTGTACAACGGCCTGCCCTCGCCAGAAAATGCCCCGCGCAAGCCCAAGGAGCAGAAGGATGACGGCGCCAAGCCCACTCGACGACGCATCATTGCCGAATAGCATCCCCGAGCTGGAGGCCCAGATGGCCCAGCTTGAAGAGGAACGGCGCGCCTGCGAGGCCACCGTACGCCGCCTGTGCGAAACCGAGCGCCCCGACGAGGGCATCTGCTTCGCGCAGGAAATCCACCAGGCGCGCCAGCGCAAGCTGCAACTGGAAGTGCAGAGGGAACTGCGCCGCGTGCGCATCAACCGCCTGCGGCTGGACGCCAACTCCATGTTCTAGTTCATGACCTGTCGGGGGAGGCAACGCACGCCGCGTTGCCTCCCCCGCGTCGTTCGCGGTTCTCCGCCTGCTTCGCGCCGAACCGCCCGCTTCACCGATCAACCGCCGAGGTCAACACCATGTCGCTCATCTCCCAGCAGATTTCCGGGTACCTTGAACGTTCGTCGTGGATCCGCAAGATGTTCGAGGCGGGCATCGCCCTCAAGCAGCAGTACGGCGAAGAGGCCGTGTGCGATTTCAGCCTGGGCAACCCCGATCTGCCCGCCCCGCCCGCCGTGGCCCAGGCCCTGCGCGAGCTGGCCGACAACGCGGGCGAGCCGTTCACCTTCGGATACATGCCCAACGGCGGCTATCCGTGGGCGCGCGCCAAGCTGGCCGCGCACCTTTCACGGGAACAGGGCGTGGACCTTGCCGCCGATGACGTGGTGCTCACCTGCGGCGCGGCTGGCGGGCTGAACGCCTTCCTGCGCGCGGTACTGGAACCCGGCGACGAGATGCTGGCCGTGTCGCCGTTCTTCGTGGAGTACGGCTTCTACGTGGCCAACCACGGCGGCACCTTCCGCACCGTGCCGTCCAAACCGGACACCTTCGCGCTGGACGTGGCCGCCATAGAGGCCGCCATCGGGCCGAAAACGCGCGCGCTCATCGTCAACTCGCCCAACAACCCCACCGGGGTCATCTACAACCGGGCGGAACTGACCGAACTGGCAGCGGCGCTTGGCCGCGCATCGCAAAAGCACGGGCGGCCCATCTTCCTCATTTCTGACGAGCCGTACCGCTTCCTGTCCTATGACGGCGACGAGGTACCCTCGCTGCTGCCCCTGTACCCGCACGCGGTGGTGGTCAGTTCGTTCTCCAAGAACCTTTCGCTGGCGGGCGAGCGGCTGGGCTACATTGCCCTGTCGCCGCTGATGGAAGGGCGCGCCACGCTGATGGCCGCGCTGCTGCTGACCAACCGCATTCTCGGCTTCGTGAACCCGCCCGCCGTGGGCCAGCACCTGATGGCGAAAGCGCTCGGGTCGCAGGTGGACGCGGGCATCTACGCCCGCCGCCGCGACCTCATGGCGCGCATCCTGCGCGACGCGGGGTACGAATTCCAGATGCCCGCCGGGGCGTTCTACTTCTTCCCCAAGGCGCCGGGCGGCGACGACGTGAAGTTCGTCAACCGGCTGATGGAAGAGAAGGTGCTGGCCGTGCCCGGTTCCGGCTTCGGCGGGCCGGGGCATTTCCGGCTGACCTTCTGCGTGGGCGAGGATGTGATTGCCCGTTCGGAGGAAGGGTTCAGAAGGGCCATCAAGGGGTAGCGGCTGGTGCCGGGAAGAATCAGACAAGATCAGGATTAAGAGCAAGAGAAGAGAGGCCGTGCCCTGATGGGTGCGGCCTCTCGTTATTATTGTTGGCGGGTGGGGATGGGGTCGTGCGCAGTTGCACCCTACTTCTACGAAGACAGCCGTGCGCGGTTGGGGATACCCGGTTTCGTTATGTCTCCGACGGGGACGAAGAGGCTGTGCGCGGTTGCATCCGGTTTCTACGAAGACAGTCGAGCTCTATTGACCACGCCCGATCTCGTTATGTCTCCGACGGGGACGAAGAGGCTGTGCGCGGTTGCATCCGGATTCTACGAAGACAGTCGAGCTCTATTGACCACGCTCGATCTCGTTATGTCTCCGACGGGCAAGGGGCCGCAGAGCGGCGGCCCCTTGCATCCCCGCGCTCCAGGGGCTCCGCCCCTTGGAACCCCGAGCCTTCATGCGCGGCGTTCCTTCGGCGGCAGCTTCCCTGCGGCGCAGGGCGCCTTCGGGTGATCTGCCGCCGGGAACGCCAATGCGCGCAAAGCTCCCGGTGGCTGAACGATACTTGGGTGCCTTTATCAACGAGCATCCTGCACCGCATTCCTTTCGCCACCAGCTTCCCTTCGGCGCTGGGGCGCCTTCGGGCGATCTGGCGCCGGGAATGCGATGTGCGCGAATCTCTCGCTGCCACAACCACACTCGGGTGCCTTTACCTCCGCCCCCGTTGCGACGCATGTGCCGCCGCCAAAGCCCGGCGTCACACGCTTCTACGCACATCACGTCCGCCGTTGTCCAACCACCCCGCGCGCCGGGCAACTGCTGATTCCACATCAGCCTTAAACCTCTAATGCCTGACAATCGCTCCCAATCACTTGCGCCCGCCCACCATCCCTTGCAACCAAACACTAGCATTCGCAAGGATTGCGCCCGCAGCCGAAGATCACCGCCGGAGGCTTTGCAGCGTCGGAAACACTGGCGTCATGGGTACATCACAAACCAACCGACAGCACAGGCGCGACTCATTCTGTGGTCCAAAGCTGCGAGAGTTGAGTGCACATCGCATTCCCGTCGCCAGATCACCCGAAGGCGCCCCAGCGCCGAAGGGAAGCTGGCGGCGAAGGAATGCGGTGCAGGATGCCCGCAGCTAAAGGCACCCAAGCCTCGCCAAGCCTGCGGGAGTGCAGCGCGCATTGGCGTTCCCGGCGGCAGATCACCCGAAGGCGCCCTGCGCCGCAGGGAAGCTGCCGCCGAAGGAACGCCGCGCATGAAGGCTCGGGGTT